>Ga0302046_10000547_pt1 | contig 37549 bp, 33 predicted proteins | sample RVTome_11_FD_200261 | JGI IMG/M metagenome (GOLD analysis project Ga0302046, IMG submission 200261) | Soil microbial communities from uranium-contaminated site in the Upper Colorado River Basin, Wyoming, United States - RVT147D111 (version 2) ...
CCCTTCGGTAGCTCTGTAATCGTCATGTCGGTTGCCGATCTCGAAGCAGTGTGGGTGTGAACCGCAAGACGCTCCCGCTCATCTGCAGCTGGCGCATGTCCCTCCTAGGATCACCTCGTGCCCGGTGCCCGCTGCCGCGGCTGGTCGGGCGGCATTGCCTCCTGCCTTCTTCACCCTTCACCCTACATGCGGGTGTCGCGATAGACGCCGCATGCGACAAGTCCAAACCTTTCAGCTTGTTGGTCGGCACGTCAAGGCTCGCATGACAGTTGCGCTGGTCACGTCTCTTCGTTCGGCATTCATGGCGCACCTGACCCACGCAGGCTGGGATGGGTTAGTTCGCGTCTGGACTCGCGCGCACGAACCGCAGGATCGACGCCCGTGGGGTCGTCACCCCGTGACCCATCCGAGGATCCTCTGGGAGACATCCGCTTGCTCGAGAGCGACCTTAGACCACGATACCCGGCTCTGGGGATGGGATCAAGGGTGGAACTGAAGTTCCCGGGAGAGCAGGGGCCCGCATCCTCGCCGCCACGTCCTGCGTCGGCTGGATGCTGTGCTGGGTCTATTCCATGTGTCTCAGTGCTCATCGGGAAGCCCAGAGTCGGTTGTAGGGCTCTCGTGGACGGGCAGCCCGTGGACGGGCAGCCCGTGGACGGGCAGCCCGATTCGCCATCATCCGGTTCCTCGAGAACGTGGCTACGACGACGATATCGGGGTCCAGGAATCGGAACAAGCCCAAAGCTGAACTCCCAAACCCCGACTCCGAGATATCATGACACCGATGAAGGTGCTGCTCTCGGGCTATCACAACCCGCGCTTCACCACGATCACCGAGTACGTCGAGGAGGCGATCGAGGAGCTGGGCCACCGGCTCGTCAGCTTCGACAATCGCCGCTATCTCGTTCCCGGACGCATTCGCCGGACGATCCCGCCGCTCGAGCGGGCGGAACTCCGGCGGCTCAACGGCGGCCTCCTGCGATTGGCGGGTGACATCCTGCCCGACGTGTTCGTCGAGACCGGGGGCCACCGCATCCTCCCCGACACGGTCGAGAGCCTGCGCCGGGACGGAGTCTTGACCGTCCTGTGGACGATCGACGTGCCCGCGGACTTCGATCCCGTGCTGCGCGCGGCGCCGCACTACGACCTCGTGGTGTGCGGCGGGACCGAGGCCGTGCAGCTCCTGGAGCGCGGCGGCGTGCGCGGCGCGCGCTGGCTGCCGTTCGCCTGCGCTCCGCGGCACCACCACCCGGTCACCGTCAGCGACGAGGACCGCTCGAGGTTCGGGTCACGAGCCGCCTTCGTGGGCTCGTACTATCCGAATCGTGCCGCCGTCCTGGCCTCCCTCGCGGAGCTCGACCTCGCGATCTGGGGCCCCGGATGGGACCGTCTGCCCGTGGATCATTCCCTGCGCCCGCGGGTCCGGGGTCAGCACGTCACGCCCTCGGAGTGGGCCAAGATCTATGCCGCTTCCGAGATCGTGGTGATCGTCCACTTCCAGGACGGGCACACGCCGTGCCGCCAGGCCAGCCCCAAGGTCTACGAGACGCTGGCGTGCGGGGCCTTCGCCCTGGTCGACGACCAGCCCGACGTGTTCTCGTTGTTCGAGGACGGGCGACACCTCGCACGCTTCGAGGGCCCCGGCGATCTCCCCGGGAAGGTCCGCTACTTCCTGGACCGCCCGGAGGATCGTGTTCGGATCGCCGACGCCGGTCGTGAAGCGGTCATCTCGAAGCACACGTACCGGCACCGGGTCGCTGCGCTGCTGGAGATGCTCGAGGAACGCGGGCAACGCTCGCGCCCGGCTTGACATCTCCAGGCACCGGGATCGCGAACGCCTCGCCGAACTCACGCCAGCAGGACCGCCACCACCCTCGCAGCGAGAAGCCGCCGCGGCGGCCACAGCGACCTCGTCGGACGTCAGGTCGGGGTCGAGATTCCACGGGACGTGAAGCAGGGATCGCGCGTTCTCCTGGTAGTGCAGCCGCCACTCCCGCGATGCTGGCATGACGCCTCCTCAGGCCGAGGTCGCGGCCGATGGGGCCTTGAACGATCGGCCGAGCCGCGCGAAGCGCTCCGACCAGTCGAACCGCCCCGTGAGCTGCATCAGCGCGAACAGGGTCAGGATGCTCCCGACGGTCACGATCAGACCGGTGAACCCCTCGAGGAAGTGCGCGTAGGAGAACAGCACGAGGTAGATCAACTGACTGACGCCGGCCTCGAACGCCGCGAAGCGCAACCCGACTACGAGGCGCAGGTAGCTGACGACCAGGAACACCGACACGCCCGAGGACAGCGCGAATGCTGCGAAGACGTCGATGTGGTCGGCCGTGTAGCAGAACAGCAGGTGGAAGGCGAAGAACGCCGCTGCCAGGAACAGGTAGTTCACGGGATGCAGCCGGATTCCACGGAGCAGCGTGATCGTGAACATCCAGGCGAAGAAGAACCCCAGGCACACCGGAGCGAAGTAGCTGATCCTCGCCGCCAGCGGACCGGGATTGAGCCGGTGCGGCATCTCCATCCCGATCTGGAAGCCGGAGATGAGATTGGACGACGCCCACTCCAGGCGCCAGCCCTCGGGGGTGCGCTCCTTCGAGTCCGGCGAGATCGCGCCGCGAGGGAAGTCGATCGCGTCGAAGTCGGTGTCCATGACGAGCGAGAAGTCCTTGACTCGACTGACGCCGCTGCCGAAGGCGTAGCTCCACGTGTCGAGCCCGCGCGACTCGTAGCCGACGACGAACGGCACGGTGGCGCCCTGCCGGACCGGGATTCGCTCCCGGACGATTCGAGCGCCGTTGACCGTCTCGGGAGTCAGCTTCGGGTCGAGCTTGCCATCGACCTCGAACCGGAAGTCGTCGTAGCTCGCCTCGAGAGCGGGAAAGCTGTAGACGATCTCGAGAACTCCCTCGCGCTCGTCCTCGTGGGTGTAGGAGTACTTGCCGTCGAAGTTCACGCGGTAGGTCGCGTACCACAGCAGCCCCTTCTTGCGCTGCTCGAGATCGAGGTCGACCGCGATCTCGGAGCGATCCAGGATCACGGGGCGCTCCTCCCACACCTCGCGAACCTGGGTCACGATGTGCGTCTTTCCGGTCTCGGTGTCCTTGACCTGCTCCTCGACCGTCTTCGTCACCGGCCATTTGAACGTCAGCTCGGGAGAGACCTGGGCCTGGGGCGTCCCCCACAGGTCGGCGACCTCGCCGTGGAGTTGCTCGCCGGCGTTCTCGGTGCGAACCAGGACGCTGCTCCCCAGAACGACCCACGCGGCGGTCACGCCGATGTAGATGATCGCGATCGCGGCGACGTGCTTGAACATGGCTCTCGAGCCTCCTGCCCCCACGCTCAAGATCCGCGGCGGATGTGGCCCCCGGGCACCGCGGCGGGGGAGGAACGACGCCTTTTTCGCGCAGAGATCGTGCAAGGGCGTCACGCCGCGATCTGCGGGTCTAGAATTGCTCCTTCGACCGCTCGGAGGATGTGCCGTGTCTCGCCCTCCCGTCGTCCTGATCGTCGATGACGATCCGCGCATCCGCGAGGTCGTGCGCTTTGCCCTCCGGAAAGAGGGGTTCGAGACGGTCGAGGCCGGCGACGGAGCGGAGGCCTTGCAGGCCTTCGCCAGAGACAAGCCCACGCTCGTGATCCTCGACATCCTGATGCCCGAGATGGACGGCACCGACGTGTGCCGCAGCCTGCGCGCGCATTCGCGGGTCCCGATCATCTTCCTGTCCTCCAAGGACGAGGAGCTCGACCGCGTCCTCGGGCTGGAGCTGGGAGGCGACGACTACGTCACGAAGCCGTTCAGCCCGCGGGAGCTGGTTGCGCGCGTGCGCGCCGTGCTGCGCCGTCTCGAGCCCGAGCGCCGCGCCGACCTGCCGGTCGAGACGCCCAAGTCCCTGCGCCACGGCGAGCTGCACCTCGATCTCGACCGCTTCCGCGCGACCTGGAACGGGAAGGAGATCGTGCTCACGGTGACGGAGTTCGGCCTGCTCCGGACGCTGATCGAGTATCCGGGCAAGGTCTACCGTCGCGAGGAGCTGATGGAGCGCGGTTACGCGTACGACAACGTCGTCGCCGGCCGCACGATCGACAGTCACATTCGCAGGATCCGCAGGAAGCTCGCGGCCGCCGGCGGCGACCCGATCGAGACGGTGCACGGCCTCGGCTACAAGATCCGAACGTCGGACTAGGCGGGTGGACCCGGAGCGACGCATGCCCCGACGTCCGCGGCTGCGCACGGTGCTGCTGACCGTCAACCTCCTGATCCTGCTGCTGCCGGTCGGCGGGATCGCGGCGCTGCGGCTGTACGAGAACGAGCTGGTGCGGCGCACCGAGGGACAGCTCCTCGTCCAGGGGGTCGTCCTTCGCGAGGCGTTCCGGCAGGAGCTGCGCCGCGAGACCGGACAGGACCCGGCCGCGGAACCGTCGCCGGCCCTGGAAGAGGTCTTGCCCCGCCTCGACGTCGCCACGGAGCGCGTGCGGCCGCCCGCCCCGGACGCCAGGCCCGCGATCGAGGACCCGGAGCCGGCCGCCGCGGCCGCGGGGGCGCGGCTTCGGCCGGTGGTCGAGCGCGCGGGGCGCGCAACACTCGCGGGCATCCGGGTCGTCGACGGGCACGGGGTAGTCGTGGCCACGTCGCGCACCGAGCTGGGACAGTCCCTCGCGCACCGCGAGGAGGTGGCCCGCGCGCTGCGCGGCGAGGACGTCAGCCTGCTGCGCCAGAGAATCTCGGACGAGCCCCCGCCCTCCCTGAAGTCGGCGAGCCGCGGGCAGCGCTACCGCATCTTCGTCGCCCTTCCGGTCGTCGAGAGCGACCGGGTCGTCGGAGCGATCGTCCTGTCGCGCACGCCGCTCGACATCGCGAAGGCGCTGTACCTGATGCGCCGGCCCCTGATCATCGGAACCGCGGTGCTGCTGGCCGTCGTCGTCCTGGTCTCGATGCTGACCTCGTTCACCGTCCTGCGCCCGGTCCGCGCGCTGATCCAGCAGGCCGAGTCGGTGTCGCGCGGAGAACGGGGCGCGTGGGCGCCGCTCGAGAAGCCGGGCACCCACGAGCTGGCGCGGCTGTCCGAGGCCGTGGCCGGGATGGCCCGCTCGCTCGAAGACCGCGCCACCTACATCCGCACGTTCGCCTCCCACGTGTCGCACGAGTTCAAGACGCCCCTGACGGCCATCCGCGGGACGGTCGAGCTGCTCGACGACCACTTCGACGAGATGACGCCCGAGGAGCGCGGCCGCTTTCTGGCGAACCTCCGCGAAGCATCCGAGCAACTCGACCGTCTCGTCAGCCGCCTGCTCGAGAAGGCCCGTGCCGACGTCCTCCGACCGGGGGACGAAACGACCGACCTGGCGGTCGCGCTGGAGACCGTCGCGAGCCGTCACCGTGACGCGGGGCTCGACGTCCGGGTGGAAGCGCCGGAAGGCGACGTGACGGTCCGGATGGCGGAGGAGACGCTGCGGGAGATCGTGTCGAACCTCCTCGACAACGCCCGGCAACACGGCGGGGAGGGAGTCCGGGTGCGAATCTCGGCGCGGATCGAGCGCGAGCCCGGGCCCGGGTGCGTCGAGTTGAACGTCTCGGACGACGGCGCGGGGGTCTCGGATGCGAACGCGCCCCGGATCTTCACGCCGTTCTTCACCACCGCCCGCGATCGCGGCGGGAGCGGGCTCGGGCTGACGATCGTGCGCTCGCTGCTCGAGGCCCACGGCGGCACGATCGAGCTGGAGCGCGGGGCTCCCGTCGGGACCACCTTCAAGATGCGCCTTCCGCTCCATGGCGCCGGGTAGCCCGGCTTCGCGAGGGCTGCTAGCCTGCTGCGATGCTGACGCTGACGCGCATCGGGAAACACCACGGTGGACGGAAGCTGTTCTGGGACGTTTCCCTGCAATTCAACCCGGGCTGCCGCTACGGGATCGTGGGCGCCAACGGCTCGGGCAAGTCCACCCTCCTGCGCATCGCCGCCGGCGAGGAAGAGGCCAGCGAGGGAAGCGTGTCGATCCCGCGCAAGGCGCGCGTCGGCGTCCTGCGCCAGGACCACTTCCAGTACGAGGACACCCCGATCCTCGACGTCGTGATGATGGGGCACGCGCCGTTGTGGGAGGCGCTGCAGGCGAAGGACAGGATGCTGGAGCAACCGGCGGAGAGCTTCGACGCCGCGCGCTACAGCGAGTTGGAGGAATTCGTCCAGGACAACGACGGCTACGCGCTCGAGTCGAAGGCCGCCGAGATCCTCGCGGGTCTCAACATCCCGGACGCGCAGCACCGCCTGCCGCTGTCCGTGCTGTCCGGCGGATTCAAGCTGCGCGCGCTGCTGGCCCAGGTGCTGGCCGGCGAGCCCAACCTCCTGCTGCTCGACGAGCCGACGAACCATCTCGACATCCTGTCGATAAGGTGGCTCGAGAAGTTCCTGGTCGCGTTCGAGGGCTGCGTGCTGGTCGTGTCCCACGACCATCGCTTCCTGAACAACGTGTGCACCCACATCGTGGACCTCGACTACGAGCGTGCGAGCCTGTACCCCGGCGACTACACCGAGTTCATGGCGGCCAAGACCGGGGAGCGCGAGCGCAAGGAAGCCGAGATCGCGAAGCGGGAGAAGGAGATCGCCGACCACCAGACGTTCGTCGAGCGCTTCCGGGCCAAGCCGACCAAGGCGCGGCAGGCCAGGAGCAAGGTCAAGCAGATCGAGCGCATCGTCATCGAGGAGCTGCCGCAGAGCTCGCGCTGCTATCCGAAGTTCGATCTCAAGGCGCGGCGCCAGAGCGGGCGCCACGTCGTGCAGATCGAGGGCCTATGCAAGGGGTTCAACGGCAGGACGGTGCTCGAGGACGTGACGCTGCGCGTGCAGCGCCACGACCGGCTCGCGATCATCGGCCCCAACGGGATCGGTAAATCGACGCTGCTCAAGATCATGGTCGGGCGGCTGGCGCCCGACCGCGGCACCGTGACCTGGGGCTACGAGTCCGAGCCGGGGTACTTCGCCCAGGACCACCGCGAGTTGATCGAGGGCCAGCGGGCCACGCTGCAGAGCTGGCTGTGGGATTGCTGCCCCGGCGAGTCGGTCGGCTTCGTGCGCGGACGGCTGGCGCAGGTGCTGTTCAAGAAGGACGAGGTGGACAAGCAGCTGCGGAACCTCTCGGGCGGCGAGGCGGCGCGCCTGATCTTCGCCCGGCTCGGAGTCCTGCAGCCCACGGCGCTGGTGCTCGATGAGCCGACGAACCACCTCGACCTCGAGGGCATCGAGGCGCTCGCCGACGGGCTCGAGGGCTACGACGGCACGATCATCTTCGTGTCGCACGATCGCTGGCTCGTCTCGCGATTGGCGACGCGCATCCTGGAGATCCGCCCCGACGGGCTCCAGGATTTTCCGGGCACCTACGAGGAATACCTGGCGCGCTGCGGAGACGATCACCTCGACGTCGAGGCCGTCGTGCGCAAGGCGCGGCGCGAGAAGCACCTGATGGAGAGAATGTCGGAGGCCTGAGCAGATCTACGGCCTGCCGCCTCCGGCCCAGAACTGGTAGGTGGCGCCCACGAAAAAACCGAGCACGGTCTCGTCGCGGGTCGAAAGTCCGGTTCCAGGCGGCACGACGTCCCCGACCTGCAGGCCCCCGGACAGCCGCTCGACTTGGCTGCCGGTTCCTCCCGCCGAGATCAGGACGCGCCGCCTTCCGCCCAGCATCGCCCCGTACCCTAGGAACACCTGGGCCCCTCCCCCCTGGTTGAGGCCGCCGCCGACCGAGATCGCATGATTGACGTCGCCGAGCTTGCGCTGGTAGACGTGCATGAGCACGGCCAGGCTCGTGAAGAACGCGCTCTCGTCGCCCTTGCGCTCGACGGTCTCGTCGCCGGTCCCGTCGGGTACCGTCACGTAGGAAGCGTCCACCGGGGACGAGAACGCCAGGCCGGCGCTGGCGCCGACGTTGAAGCCGCGCGCGACGCGCACCCGCGCGACCTCGCGATCCTGCATCTCGAAGGTCACGGGATAGCGGTCAAGCGAGAGATCGGACCTGAGCGTCACGGAGAGCCTCACCGAGAGAACCTCGCCCGTGGCCACGATCGGGGCCGATATCACCTCGAGCCTGGCTGCGTCGATCGCGAGCAGCAGGTCCGAGGCGATCTGGAAGCGCTCGCGCAGCGTTCCGCGATCGGCCACGATCTTCGCGAGCGAGACCTCGACGATCTCGAAGGCGGCGCGCGCGGAAGCGCTCGGAGGGGTCGGATAGGCCGCCGCGGCGGCGCGATACGCCTCCTCGACCGCCAGGAGCGAGTCGTGGCCGAACCGGAGGACCTCGTTCGAGACGGTCCGCAGATCGTCCGCGGGTATCGGGACGTGAGCGCGAACCACCCGCAGCGCGTCCTCCCCGAGATGGGCGGCATCGGGCGTGGCCACGCCGTGGACGACCCATAACAGGCGGCGCGGAAGCTCGTCGGCCGCGGTGTAGAGCTCGTTCACGCCTGCCGCGTAGGAGCGGACCGCGTGGTCGAACGCGGTGCCGCCAGCCACGACCGGGAGGTCGGGGGCCCATAGCCCCGCGAGTTCCTGCGGGAAGTCGGTGTTCGACCGGAACGACTGCCCGTTGATCTCGACGGCGTAAAGGAACGGGTTGACGCGCTCCACGATCACGGTCACCGAGCCGCCGTGTCGAACGCACGGGGCGTCGGTCGATACGGACCCACTCCCGAGGTCGAATCGCAGCGTCGTCCGCTCGGGACACAGCTTCCCGGCCCCGGCGAGGGTCGGCGTGGAGGATGCGAGCGCGAGCGCGACCGCCGCGATAGAGCTGCCACGGCCGAGGATGCATCGCATGCCGATCCCCATCGACGTGCCCGTCGGCGCGGCGGGTGCTCGCCGGGGCGCGGGTTGCGGGCGTGCGAGTATAAGTCGTGTTCGCTCAGTCGGTGTCTACCGAGGCACGGACCTCTCCCCTCTCGCCCCCGAGGATCGACAACATCTCGGTGCAGCCCTCCTTTCGCGCGTGGCGCATCGCCCAGCGCGACCCCAGACCCTCGGACATCCGCAGATCGGGCGCCGCGGCGAGCAGCGCGCGCACCGTGGAAGTGTGCGGCTCGCACCCGCTCCAGCGGTAATCGATGTCCCACGCGCCGCCGACGGCTTCGACCAAGATGTCCGCGCTCGGCTCGACACCCGCGTCGAGCAGGGCCTGCACCATCTCCGTGTTGCCGTAACCCGCCGCCATGGCGAGGGCTCGCTTGCCGTCCCGGCCGCGGATCGACGCGCCCGCGCGCACCAACGCCCGCGCGGCCGCGGTTTGGTTCTTGTGGACCGCGTGCATCAGCGGGGGCCAGTCGTTCGTGCCGCTGGGAAGGTCGATCTCGGCGCCGGCGGCGACCAGGACCTCGATGCTGGCCGACTGTCCGAAGCGCGCGGCCCAGCCGAGGGCGGTGATGCCGGCATCCGCCGCGTCGACATCGGCTCCGGCCGCGATCAGGTCCGTCACGTCCGCGGCGCGGCCCTCGGCGGCCGCGACGGCGAGCGGGGTTTCGGGGCCTCGGTGACAGCCGGCGATCGAGCCGACCGTGACGAGCAAACAGGCGATCCACGTGAGTCTGCGCATGGCTCGTGCTCCTTTCGCCGACAATGTCCACCGCGAGTTTGACTTCGTCGCGGCCCGGCGGTGGAAACTCCGTGACGCGATCGTGCAGGCCGCGTGCAGCCGCCGTCAGGGTTCGAGCCACGAGGCGTACAGCTCGGGGCGGCGATCGCGCAGAAACAGCCGCCGGGCGTGGGATTCTCTGGCCTCGTCGAGATCGATGTCGGCGAAGAGAATCTGCTCGCGACCGCGATCGGCCCGTGCCACGATCCGGCCGGCCGGAGAGCACACGAACGACTCCCCGGCGAACTCCAGGCGCTCCTCCCGCCCCACGCGGTTGCACAGCGCGACGAAGTACCCGTTCTGGAACGCGGCGACCCGCATCTCGGCCTCGAACAGCCCGTCCGGCCATTCGTCGACCGCGCCGGCCTGTGGCACGACCACCAGCTCCGCCCCGCGCAGCGCCAGGGCGCGCATGTACTCCGGATAGTGGCGGTCGTAGCAGATCGCGACTCCGATCCTTCCGGCGCGAGTGTCGTAGACTCGAACGCCGGTGTCTCCCGGCGCGTAGTACCCGACCTCGTGAAAGCCCTCGTAGTCGGTGATGTGCACCATGCGGGTCCGGCCGAGCAGCGTCCCGTCGGCGTCGATCACCGGCGAGCAATCGAAGCACCGCTCGCCGTCCCGCTCGTAGAGGTTGAACACGACCACGACACCGGCCTCGCGCGCCTTGGCGCGGAATGCCTCCGTGACCGGACCCGGCACCGGCTCGGCGTGCCGTGCGAAGCCCTCGGCGGCGGGCTGCTGCGGGTGGAAGCGCTCGAAGCCCAGCTCGGCGAAGCACACCAGCTCCGCACCGCCGGCCGCGGCGTGGGCGACCGACTCCAGGCCGCGGCGAACGTTGTGCTGCTTGTCGGCGCCGGCGAATTGCTGGATCAGCGCGAGACGCATCGCCATCCCTTTCGGCGAGGATGCGCCGAGAGTACACCGTGGGTGCCCCATGGCCAAGCCCGACCCGCAAGCGTCCGAGCCCGGACGCGCGCCCCGTTTTGTCCTAAGATGACCGCGCGGCGAGACCGCATCGCGCGCACGAGGGCAACGTCATGTGGCACGAAGACATTCTCGGCACGATCGGCAACACACCGCTGGTCAAGATCAACAGGGTCGCCAAGGACATTGCCTGCACGGTTCTCGCCAAGCTCGAGTACTTCAACCCCGGCAACTCGGTCAAGGACCGCATCGGGCTCCCGATGATCGAGAGGGCCGAGCGTCAGGGAAAGCTCAAGCCCGGCGGGACGATCATCGAGGGGACGAGCGGGAACACCGGGGCGGGCCTGGCCCTGGCCGCGATCTGCCGCGGCTACAAGTGCATCTTCACGACCACCGACAAGCAGAGCCGCGAGAAGATCGCGGTGCTCAAGGCGCTCGGGGCCGAGGTGCTGGTGTGCCCCACGGCGGTGCGACCCGAGGATCCGCGCTCGTACTACTCGGTGGCGGCGCGGCTCGCCAAGGAGATTCCGAACTCCGTCCACGTCAACCAGTACGAGAACCCCGCCAATCCCGAGGCCCATTACCGCACCACCGGGCCCGAGCTGTGGGACCAGACCGAGGGCCGCATCACGCACTACTTCGTCGCCTCGGGCACCGGCGGCACGATCTGCGGCACGACCCGCTTCCTGAAGGAGAAGAACCCGAGGATCAGGACCGTCGGCGTCGATCCGTTCGGATCGGTGTACTTCAAGTACTTCCACACCCGCGAGTTCGACGAGAACGAGATCTATCCCTACATCACCGAGGGCGTCGGCGAGGACATCCTGGCCGGGAACATGAACTTCGACGTCGTGGACGACTACGTGCGGGTCACGGACAAGGACGCGATGGTCATGACGCGCCGCCTCGCGCGCGAGGAGGGGTTGTTCGTCGGCGGGTCGTGCGGCCTGGCCATGGCGGGCACCCTGCAGTGGCTGCGCGACCACCGCAACGAGCTGTCGAAGGACGACGTCGCGGTCGTCATCCTGCCGGACGGCGGCTTCCGCTACCTGAACAAAATCTACGACGACCGCTGGATGCAGGACCGCGGCTTCATGGAGAAAGGCCATGAGCTGACGGCGGCCGACATCGCGGTCCGGGGGCCGTCCGAGGACGGACGGCAGGTGATCTCCGTGGCTCCGGACGCGACCGTGGCCGAGGCCGTCGAGTGCATGATGCGCCACGCCATCTCGCAGGTCCCGGTGATCAAGGACGGCGACGTCGTCGGAAGCTTGGAGGAGGTCGGCATCCTGCACCTGCTCGTCGCGCAGCCCGAGGCCCGCTCGCGCCTGGTTCAAGACGTCATGGGGGCGCCGCCGCCGATCGTGGATTCGTCGCTCCCCGCGCACGAGCTGTCCGCGCGCCTCGAGCAGCCGCCCGGGGCGGTGCTCGTCACGGCCGATCGTCCGGGGAGCTATCGCATCATCACGAAGACCGACCTCATCGCCGCGCTCGCGCGCCACAACGGAATCTGAACCCCGCGCTCACCGGACGGGACGCCTCAGGATCGTCTTGAGCCTCGAGGGCTCGACGCGTCGGGGGTCGGACAGGTAGATCTCGTGGTGCAGCCCGTGGAACGCGAGCCCGCGCTCCTCGGCGAAGGCCCGCATCGCCTCGATCGTCTCATGCTCCCGGTCGTACGGTCCGACGTGCAGCACCTGGACGCAGCGTCCCTCGGCGATCGTCTCCAGCCACACCCGGCTCACCGCCTCGCCCTTGTTCTTCTCGACGAGCTTGCGCGCCGCGCGCTCGAGCTCCGGCGGCTCGACGAAGTCGGGCGTACGGATCATCATGCGCCAGCGCCACTCGCTCTTGGGGACCCTCGACAGATCGTCGCCGCCGTCGTGCCACCACTGCGCCTCGAGCTTGCAGACGGCGTAATCTCCCCTTCCGGCCATCTTGCGCGTCATCTTCACCGTGAACGCCACGCCGTACAGGGCGCCGATGCCCGATTGGAAGTCCGGGCCGCCGGGCTCGCCCCGTCCGTCGATCGCCAGGTAGCGCGCCTCGGCCACGTCGACGATCGCGGGCGCTCGCTTGGCCGTGTAGTCGGACTTGTGCAGCTTGTACAGGTCGAGCTTGGCGTCGGCGCTCATGGTGTCCTCACGGCTCGAGCGGGAGGAAGACGTCGGTGACGAGATCCTCAGGCTCCGTGCTTTCCGGACTGTTCAGGTACATCTCGAGGCACGGCAGCGGGCGAAGCTCGCGCCCGCTTCGCGGCGCCCACTGCCCGACGAGGCGAACGTACGTCCGCGCCAGCTCGCCGTAGGGACCGAAGTGCGAGGTCCGGGCGTGCGGGCCGCCGGCGACGGTCTGGACGCCGAACTCCCCGGCGGGGACGACGTCGCGGTCGATCGTGATGCACGCATCGTAGCGCACGCGACCCGCGGGCGTGATCTCGGGATCGTCGTGGCACATGCCTATGAAACGCGTGTCCTGCCCCACGAGCCCTTCCGAGCCGGCCCACGTCAGGAGGCGGTCCCAGGTCGCGCCGCAGCCGTCGTACGGACCGACGTGGCGGCTGAACGCCACGCGCAGCGTCTCGAGATCGCGTATCTCGACCTCGAGCGACGGCACCTCGGGCGCCTTCGGCTCGAAGCCCGGGACGCCGGGGTCGCTGCCCGACGCCCGTTCCCCCGCGTGGTCGCGGCGAAACTCGGACGGCGAGCGGCCGAACCCCGCTCGGAACGCGCGCGTGAACGCCTCATGGGTCGTGTACCCCGCTTCGAGCGCCAGGTCCAGAATGGGCCGGTCGGTGGTCTTGAGCCTCGTGGCGGCCCGCTCGAGCCGCAGTCGCCGCACGTAGGCGTCGAGCGGCTCGCCGACCATGCCCTTCCATACGCGATGGAAATGGTAGGGAGAAAAGGCGGCGACCCCGGCGAGGCGTTCGAGGTCCAGGGGGTCCTCGAGGTGATTCTGGACATGCACCATGACCCTCAGGATCCTGCGCTTGTAGTCGTCCAGGGTCGTGGTCCTCATGCGGGAAGGCTACACGCGGCGCTCCCGGCGCGCTTGATCGAGATTGCGGAATCCCTCGCTCCAATCGCCCTTTCTGGTCCACGACCGAGCCTCGCGCGCACGCCGAGCGACGAGCGCGTCGTCGAGCGACCGCGTCAAGTTCCGATCCCGGACAGGAAGTCGTCGACTGCCGCGAGGACGGCCCCGCGGGACAGGGCCGGGTACTTGACATAGGCCGCGTCCGGGATCGCGCTCACGAGGGATCGGAATCGTTCGGCGTCGACCATTCCGCTGTCGAGGAACCCCTCGGCATCCTGCATGTCGCGGTTGAAACCGCGAACCACCTTGGACAGCAGTTGGGCGTAAGGATCGTAGTGATAGAAGCTGACCTTCCCGACGGTCTCGATGAACCGGTGCCGGTCGTCGCTTCCGGCGAGCGCGGGGACGAAGTTCTCGGGCCGCGCGAACTCGATGTTGAGCTGCAGGCGCTCCTTGATGCCCTGCACGTCACGGAAGACCTCTTCGTTGTCGGAATACAGATCGGCGTCGATCGTCGACTCCCTCCAACCCGCGAGCACCGCCGTGCCTCCCCCGACGAAGAGCACGCGGTACGGGCCCCGGCCGGGAGCCGAGCGCGCCAGCTCTTCCATGAGGGCGTGGATGCGGTCCCGAGTCAGGGGACGACGCACGTCATCCCCGCTCGCGCCGTGCGATGCGACAGGCGTCGGCGAAGGACGACATCTGCCGGAGGTAGGCGCCGTACCGGGCATGCGCCAGATCGCCGGCGCTTCGCGAGAGCAGAGCGTAGAGGCGGTCCTCGGGGTTGTCGTGAACCGGCCCCACGGGGACCCCCTCCCGGCGGAGACGGGCCGCGGCGAGAGAGACCAGGAGGCTCTCGACCGTCGCCTTCCCGCCGGCGAGCGCGGCGAGACCCGAATCGACGAGGTCGCCACCGGGCAGGCCCAGGGATCGGAAGCTGGAGGATCCGAATCGTTCCCGGATCCAGCGTGCCGTCGCAGCGCGGCGCGCGACCGCCTCTCTCGCGTCGGGTCTCATCCGGGCCGCCCGCTTCCGGCCGCCGGCGCTACCGTAGCGCCGGAACTGCTCCCGGACCTCGGTCGTCAGCTTCATGCCCTCCAGTGTATGCTTAGGGGGTAAGCATTGACAACCTTCCAGGACGCCGCGCTGTTGTCACGGTTTCCCCGTGGCTCGCAGCCGCCCCAGGACCTCTTCGGCCCGCTGTCCCGGGAAGGCCTCGGTGTCGATCTGGCCCACGGCCTTGCGGGACGCGTAGACGTCCCGGACGATGGGGTCCGGGTCCATGCTCACCACCACCTCCAAGGCCCGGGCGGCCGCTGCCGGGTCGTGATAGTAGAGGAGCAGCGCGCCCCCGGTGTTGAGCAGGGCGAAGGCGTATCCGGCGTAGATCACCTTGGCGTTGGCGTCGGCCTCGGGTCCGGGCCGCGGCAGCGTCGTCACCGCGTCGATGAGCCGCTGCGCGCCGCGGTCGACCCGCGCGCGGTCGGGCGGCCGATCGGGCGACCCGAGGACTTCGACCAGGCCCGCGGGCCAGAACCGCAGCGCACCGAGATGCTCGGTCACCTCCGGCGAGTACGTCGAGTAGACCGGTAGCGACGGCGCCAGCTCGCGAACCAGTTCCTCCGCTCGCGGCGCGACCGGGTCATCGGCCGCCGCTCGGAGCGCCTGGACCGCGGAGTGCCGATTCGCGATGCTCCTTCGGTACCAGTCGTAGTCGTCCCACTGCAGCGGATCGAGCACGATCACGCCGCGCGCGCGCCCCTCGACGGCCTGGAGGTATCCGGGGCCCGTCTCGGTGTTGTCACCGCGGACCAGAAGCACCGCATCCGGCTCGACGGCCGCGAGGAGGTCCGAGGCCATCGTGCGCATGATCCGCTGTCCGGAGAGATCGTTCGTGGTCCAGTTCACCCACAGTCCGAGCCCCGCCGCGGCGACCAGCAGCGCAACCGCGGCGCGCCGCGGGTTTGCAGCTCGCGGCAGGACTCCGTCGGCGCCGAACGCGGCCAACCCGCACCATGCGACGTAGCCCGGAAGGAAGTAGGCCTGAACGTCCGGAATGTTGTACCGCACGGCGAACGCGACGTTGACGACGATCAGCCACAGGAGCGCCGCCGCCAGCCGGCGGTCGCGACGCAGAGCGAGAAAGGCACCGATCGGTGCGAGCAGGGCGGCGACACCGACTTCGAGCGGGAGGTCTCGCAGGAACCGCGCCGCGCGGCCCAGCGCCAGCGCTGCCGTCCCGCTGGCGATGTGATGCTGATAGGCCCTCGCGGGATTCACGATCCATGTGAACCCCGACCAGCTCTGCGGGTCGCCCATGTCGAGATACGGGTCGCCTCTGCTCGCGATCGGGAGGTACAGGAGCGGAATCAGGCCGAGCACGACACCCGCGGCGAGCGCGGCGGCGCCACGCCCTCGGAACCGCCACCCGCACGCCCAGGCCACGAGAACGACCGCGGGCAGGTACAACACGTTGACGATGCGGTGCCCGAGCCACAGGCCGATCGCGAGACCCAGCAGCAGCTCCGCGCCACCCCCGTCGCGCCGGCGTGGAATCGCGGCGTGGAGGACCGCCACGAGCAACAGGATGTCGAGCGAGTAGACCTCGGCTGCCAGGCTCTGTCCCCAGAACGTCCGTCCGAGCGCCAGCGTCAGCGTCCCGGCCCAAGCCGCCGGCGATGAAGCTCCGAGGCGCCGCAGCACCAACCACAGCGAGCCGACGGCGAGCGCTCCGTAGCCCGCCGTGGCGAGATTGGCCGCGAACGCCGGGCTCGAGACGGGGATGACGCGCAACACGACCCCCGTGAGCAACGTGTACAGCGGATAGCCCGGAGGGTGGGGGATGCCGAAAACCGCGGCCGCCGTCGCGAGCTCGGCGCTGTCCCCGGTGAAGATCGTCCGGCACGCTAGAGCGGCGTACAGCGACAATGCCGCGAGCGCGGCGAGCGACCCTTGCAGAACGTCGAGGCGACCGAGCTGCGCGACCCTCGCGCCTGCCGTCACTCCGCGCCTTCCTGGCCCCCGTCCGGCTTGGGCGGGGGCATGGCGAACTCCGAGCCGCCGACCTCGCCGCGCTCTCGGGTGAACTCGATCGCCGACATGAGCCCGGATTCTAACAGGGTCGCTCCGGACGGGCTCCGGCATCCGGATCGTGAGCGATCCCGGAGCGGAGCTATCATGGGACTGGAGTTTCGTCTCGATTTCGTCTCCCGGCGGGCGAGCGGAGCGGGGGCTGCTAATCGTTCCTCCGCGTCGACGTTCCTATCAGTGACAACCGCCTGGAGGACGAGAAGGTGGAAGCCTTGACGCACGCCGAGCCGGCACCCGACCTGAGGGACAGGTTGGAAGACCTGTTCCAGCGTTACCACAAGCAGGTGTTCCACGCCGCGCATCGCGTGACCGGGAACGCGATGGACGCCGAGGACGCTCTGCAGACGGTCTTCATGCGGCTGCTGCGGCGGGATCGAGGGCCGGAGCTGTCCGAGGACCTCTCGAGCTACCTGCACCGCGCGGCCGTCAACGCCGCGCTCGACATCGTGCGGTCGAAGAAGGGCACCGGCACGACTCCGCTCGACCAGCACCCCGCAATGGTGGCGGACCCGCCGGGCGGAGGCGCCGAGCGGCGCGTCGCCGATCGCGAGATCCGCGACCGAGTTCGCGGCGCGCTCGCCAGGATGAACTCCAGCACCGCCGAGGCCTTCGCTCTGCGCTATTTCGAGGGCTACGGCAATCACGAGATCGCCGAGATGCTCGGCACCACCAGGAGCACGGTCGGCGTCATGCTGCACCGCGCGCGCCATCGGATCAAGAACGAGATTCGCGACTTGCAGGAGACCCACCATGGACAGGACTGACGATCGCCTCGAACAGCAGCTCGATCACGCCATCGACGGGATCCGGGACGAAGCGGTCGATCCCGCCGCCGTCGACGAAGCGGCCGCGCGCGTGTGGGACCGGCTGAGCGCCGAGCTCGACGCCGACGCGCCGGGCACGATCCGAACCTGCGCCGACTACCAGGCGCTCATCCCGGCCTACCTTCAAGGCGAGCTCGCCCAGGCCCGGACCCTGCTCCTTGAGGACCACTCCCGCGAGTGCATTCCGTGCCGCAGGGCGCTGGCCGCGGCGCGGTCCGCCCGCGTCGCGAGTCCGACCCCGGCGCGGCCCGAGAGGGCGCTGCGCTCCTCGGCCCGGCACTCACCTTGGAGGTGGGCCGCGGCCGCCGCGATCGTCGCGGGCGTGACGCTCGCGACCTACTGGACCGTCAACCGCGAGAGCGGGAGCCCGATCGAGATCGCCGGCCTCTCGGGCTCGCTGTTCCGAATCACGCCCGCCGGACCGGCTCCGATCGGCGTCGGAGCCGCGTTCGAGAACGGCGAGCACATCCGGACCGGCCGGGATTCGGGCGCGATCGTCGAGCTGCCCGACGGCTCCACGATCGAGATGAACCAGCGCTCGGAGATCCGCGTCACCGAGCGCCGTGACGACGCCACCATCCACCTCACCCGGGGCAGCATCATCGTCCAGGCCTCCGACCAGGGGTCGGGACACCTGTTCGTGCGCACCGGCGATTGCCTGGTTTCGGTGACGGGAACGGTGTTCTCGGTCGTGCACGGCAGCCGCGGGTCGCGGGTGTCGGTGATCGAGGGCGAGGTTCACGTCGACTCCACCGCGGGGGTCGAGGTCGTTCACCCCGGGCAGCAGGTCGTCACCGGCCGCTTCCTGCTCCCGATCCCCATCGCGCAGGAAATCCAGTGGAGCGCCAACCTCGACGATCACCTCGCCATGCTCCAGGAGCTCTCGGATCTGCAGCACGACCTCCAGCAGCTCCCCATTCCGGGGCGCCGTTCCTCGACCGAGCTGCTCGACCGCGCACCCGAAGGCACGATCGTCTACATCGGTCTCCCGAACCTCAGCGAGACGCTCGCCGAGGCCCACCGTGTGGTCCGCGAGAAGGTCGAGACGAGCGCGATCCTCAAGAAGTGGTGGGACGAGAACATGGTCGCGACCGGTGTCGAGCAGGGGCTCGCCGACGCCATCGAGAGGATGCGCCGGATCGGGGAGCAGCTCGGCGACGAGATCGTCGTGACCCTGCAGGACGGGCCCGGCGACGATCCGATCCCGGTCCTGCTCGCCGAGGTCGACGATCCCGGACAGCTCCGCGCTCTGCTCGCGGGAGAGATCGAGCGCCTCAACGCCCTACCGAAGAGCGGTCGGCCGCTGCGGATCGTCGAGGATCCGTTCGGTCCCCCCGCGCTCGAAAACGATGCCGAGCTGTTGATCTCGATCCAGGGCAACGTCGTCGTGGCGGCTCCGAGGATCGACGCCTTGCAGCACATGGCCAGCCTGGTCGGTACGCCCGGGTCGAGCCGGTTCGTCGGCTCGCCGTTCCATCGCGCGCTCGCCGAGACCTACCGTGACGGCGTCAGCATCGTGTTCGGCGCCGACCTGCAGTCGATCCTGCGAGACCGCCTCGACGAGGCCACGCGCGACGAGACCCTGGAAGAGCTGGGCGTCTTCGACGTCGAGCACATCATCGTCGAGCGTCACGAGGCCGGCGACCGCACCGTGACCCGCGCGAGCGTGACCTTCGACGAAACTCGCAAGGGCCTGGCGGCATGGCTCGCCGAGCCCGCCCCCATGGGCGCGCTCGACTTCGTGTCGGCCGACGCCACGGCGGCGACCGCGTTCGTGGTCAAGAGGCCGGCCGCGCTGCTCGAGGAGCTGCTCGGCGCGATCGGGGAAGTCGACTCCGCGTTCAAGACCGAGGTCGATCGCGCACGGTCGGATTTCGGCATCGACCTCGTCAAGGACGTCGCCGGACCGCTCGGAGGGGAGATCGCGCTCGCCCTCGACGGCCCGCTGCTCCCGAAGCCGGCATGGAAGGTCGTCGCCGAGGTCTACGATCAAGCGGCCATGCAGTTCGCGCTCGAGGTCGTGGTCGGGCGGGTCAACGAGTTCGCCGCGCGCGAGGGTCGGAGCACGGCGCTCGCGATCTCGAACGAGAGCATCGGCGGGCGGACCTATTACACGGTCAGCGCCTCCGACATCGGCATCTCGATCCACTACATCTACGACGACGGCTACATGATCGTGGCGCCGGAGCGGGGGCTGCTCGATCGCGCGGTGCAGTACCGCCGGTCCGGGTACACCCTCGCCAGCTCGCCCCAATTCGCGGCGCTCCTCCCCGAGGACGGGCGGGCGCACTTCTCGGCGATCTACTGGCAGAACATCGGCCCGGTGCTGAATCCGATCCTCCAGAGCAGCCTTGCGAAGTCCGCGCCGCTGACGCCGGAACAGAGCAAGACGCTCGACGAGCTGGCCACGGAGACGCGACCGAGCCTGTTCTATGCCTACGCCGAGCCGGATCGCATCGTGATCGGCGGCTCCGACCGGGGCGGTCTGTTCGGAACCAACCTCGGTGCGGGATTCCAGTTGAGCAGCATCTTCGGCCTTCAGGAAACGCTGCGGCGCGCGACGGAGGATTCGGATTCTCAGAATGATTGAACCGGGACCCGGCGCTGCGCGTATCCTGGAGTGATGAGCGGGCTCAGCAATGGAATCCGTCGTCGAGCTTGACGGGCTCGGGGTTCGCCTGGCGGGGCGGCCGATCCTGAAGGACCTGCGGGGCGCCCTGTCCGGCAGGTCCATCGGTCTGCTCGGCCCGAACGGAGCCGGCAAGACCACGCTGCTCCACACGCTGCTGGGGTTCCATGCCGCGTCCGAGGGCACGGCCCGCGTGCTGGGACGGGACATCCGCTCCGACTCCAAGGCCATCCGCGGGATGGTCGGCTACATGCCGGAGAACGAGTCCTTCATCCCGGGCATCAGCGCCGTGCGCTTCGTGCGGCTGATGGCGGAGCTGAGCGGCTTGCCGCGCTCCGCGGCGATGGAGCGCGCCCACGAGGCGCTGTTCTACGTCGGGCTGGGCGAGGCCCGCTACCGCAACATGGAGACGTTCTCGCTCGGAATGAAGCAGCGGGTCAAGCTCGCGCAGGCGCTCGTCCACGCGCCGAAGCTCATCGTCCTCGACGAGCCCACCAACGGCCTCGACCCTCCGGCGCGGCAGAAGATGATCAAGCTGATCAAGGAGATCGCCGCCAGCGGCGAGGTCCGTCTGATCCTGTCCTCGCACCTCCTGCGCGACGTCGAGGAATGCTGCGACGCGGCGCTGGTCCTGAAGCAGGGCCGGATCGCCGCGAACTGCGACCTCGAGCAGGAGCGGCGGGCCAACCGCAAGTTCCTGGAGCTCGAGACCCACGGGGACAGCGGCTCGTTCGTCGAGGCGCTCGGGCGTCTCGGCTGCGAGTGGGCCTCGCAGGGCAACGGGAAGCTCAAGATGGTCCTGACGAACGGTGTCGAGATCCGGGACCTGTACCGCCTCGCGGCGGAGCAGAGCGTCCAGATACGCCGGCTGGACTACAAGCGCGACTCGCTCCAGGACATCTTCCTGAAGGCCATGGAGGACAAGACCGATGGCCGTCTATGAGCGCGCGTACCGCGGCTACGCGGGCGGCTACACGCGGGAAGCGACCCGCTTCTTCGCGCTCGCGCGCTACGGCGTCCAGCGTGTGTTCGCGGCGCGGCTGTTCGTGGCGTTCTACGCGGCATGCTTCCTTCCGGCGGTCGTGCTGGGCACGCTGATCTACGGGAGTCACAACGCGAAGGTGCTGGCGTTCCTGCGTGTCGATCCCGGGGACGTCGTGCTCATCAACAGCCCGATGTTCATGGGCTTCCTCGCCTTCGAGGGCAAGTTCCTCGGCTTTCTCCTCGCGCTGATCGTCGGGCCGGCGCTCATCGCTCCCGACCTGGCGAACAACGCCTTGCCGCTCTACCTGTCGCGACCCTTCAACCGCACGGAGTACATCGCCGGCAAGCTGGCGGTGCTGATCGGGCTGCTGTCGACCATCACGTGGGTCCCCTACCTGCTGCTGTACGCGCTCCAGGCCTACTTCGCCGGCTGGGAGTGGACGAAGGACAACCTCAACATCCCGGGGGCGATCTTCGTCGGATCGTGGATCTGGATCCTGTGCATCTCGACGATCGCTCTCGCCGCGCCGGCCCTGCTGAAGAGCAAGCTGTGGTCGCGCGTCTTCATGTTCGTGGTGCTGTTCGCGCTGGCGGCCTTCGGAGCCGTCCTGGCCGAAGGCCTCGGACTCGGGCTCGGGCACAACCTCAACGTCTTCCAGATGAACCTCGTGGTGTGGAGCGAGATGTTCGACGTCCCGATCGGCGAGGGATCGCGCCCGCTGTGGTCGGCCTGGGCGACGCTGATCGGAGCCTGCGCGATATCCCTCGGCATCCTGTACCGCAAGGTCCGGGCCTACGAGGTCGTACGCTGATGGACTGGAAGCCGGAACAGCTCATCGTGTTCGACGACGTGTCGAAGTTCTACGGCGAGGTCCTCGGGGTCAACAAGGTCAAGCTCTCGATCCCGCCGGGCATCACCAGCCTCGTCGGGCCGAACGGCTCGGGCAAGACCACGATGATGAATCTCATGACCGGACTCCTCGCGCCGACTCGCGGCACGGTCGCGTGCCTCGGGCTGGACGTGGGCCGGCCGGAGGAGTTCTTCCGCAGAGTCGGCTACTGCACGCAGTGGGATTCGTTCCCGCGGGGCCTGACGGGCCGGCAGTTCGTCCGCGGCTATCTCCGGGTCCACGGGCACGGCCTGCGCGACGCCGACGCGCTGGCCCTCGCCGCGGTGGCGCGCGTCGGGATGACCGAGGCCATGGACCGCCGCATCGCGGCTTACAGCAAGGGCATGCGGCAGCGCATCAAGCTCGCGCAGGCAATCGCCCACCGTCCGGCGATCATGATCCTCGACGAGCCCCTGAACGGCCTGGACCCGATGGCCCGCGCCGAGGTGATCGATCTGTTCAAACAGCTCGCGGCCGAAGGGCTGCACGTCATCATCTCGAGCCACATCCTCCACGAGGTCGACCTGATCTCGGATCGCGTGATCCTCCTGAACCAGGGCTACGTCATCGCGGAGGGCGACATCCGGGGCGTACGCACCGAGATCCACGGCCATCCGATGCAGATCCTGGTGCGCTGCGACCGCCCGGCGGCGCTGGCCTCGGCGCTCTTCGCGCAGGATCACGTGGTCGAGGTCCGCGTGCACGACGACCGCCGGGGCCTGCTGATCAGCACCCGCGACGCCGAGAGCTTCTATCTCCTGCTCAACCGCATCGTGGTCGAGCACGGACTGACCGTCGAATCGGTGGCGCCCGCCGACCAGGACGTCCACGCCGTCTACTCCTACCTGGTCGGCACCGAGGGTGAGGGACCATGAGCCAGGCGGTGGAGGCGGTCAGGTTCCCGGAGACGGCGGCGCTGCACAGGAACCAGGTCCGGGCGATCCTGGCCCTCGAGCTGCGCAAGAACCTGTTCGGATGGCCTGCGCTCGTGATCTACCTCCTGGCCTGCCTCCCGGTGCTCGCGATGTGCGGCTACGTGCTGGTCGCGCTCTTGGTCCGCGACGCGAGATCCACGCTGGGCGTCGACAATGCGGGGGCGTTCGGCCAGTTCTACTCGGCGTGGGTGTTCCGGTTCAGCGTGCGGTTCGTGGCGTTCTTCGGCTGCGTCGCGGTGTTCACGAACCTGTTCCGGGGCGAGATCGCCGAGCGCAGCCTGCACTACTACCTGCTCGCGCCGCTGCGTCGCGAGGTGCTCGCCGTCGGGAAATACCTGGCGGGCGTCCTGACGACGGGGACCGTGTTCACCGGCGCGACGGTGGTTTCGTATCTGCTGCTGTACGTGCCCAGTCCCCGGCTGTTCGAGAGCCACTTCCTCGGCGGCCCCGGGCTGTCGCACCTCGCCGCCTACGCCGGGATCACGTGGCTGGCGTGCCTCGGATACGGAGCGGTGTTCATGCTCGTGGGGCTCGTGGTCAAGAACCCGGTGATCCCGGCGGCGTTCGTGTTCCTGTGGGAGGGGATCAACGCGTTTCTCCCCGCACTGCTCCAGAAGGTCAGCATCATCCACTACCTGTACGCCCTGTCCCCCGTGCCGCTCGCCGTCGGTCCGCTGGCCCTGATCGGAGAGCCGATCTCGGCGTGGGTGGCCGTCCCCGGGCTGCTGCTGGTGTGCGCCGCCCTGCTCGGCGCGTCGGCGCTGATGGTGAGGCGCATCGAGATTCGCTACGGCAGCGACTAGGAACTCGGTCCCCGCCCGTAGCCCCCGATGCAGGCATGCTAGAGCGGCATTAGACGCGGCGGCTCGTCGGCGGTACCATTCTCGCAAAACGCAACCACCAAAGGAGGACCGGAGATGAACAAGCGCGCAAGGCTCGTTTCCATCGTCGTGATCGGGGCGCTGGTGCTGGCGCTCCCGCTCGTGGCTGTGGCCGCGGGCAAGACCCACGAGGTCACGACCGAGATCGTTTCGATCGACGCCAAGGCCAACACCGTCACGTTCAAGGATGACAAGGGGGAGAGCAAGACCGCCCCCGTCCTGGAGAGCGCGGTCTCCCAGCTCAAGGACTTCAAGGCCGGAGACAAGGTGGTCCTGACCTGCCAGGACACGGACGACGGCAAGCACGAGGGAGTCAGCGCGATCCGCAAGGCCGCGACCGCGTAGCCTCGCGGTCACGTAACGACGTCGGACGGCGCGGGTGGGAGCGCTCCCCCGCGCCGTTTATTTTTTGGGGAGCGGCCGGCACTGGGCGCGGCCCGAGCCGAACTTGCTCGCGGCGTGGAATCATGGTACGAATCCCGGGGATTCGGGCCGAGCCGCGAGCAGCTTCGTCGATTCCCGGGAGGATCAACCCGTCATGCTGAAGGTTTCGCCGCACAACCTCAAGGCGTGGGTCGAGGAGCACCGCGCGTTCCTCAAGCCCCCGGTCGGAAACAAGATGGTGTGGAACGACGGCGAGTTCCTGGTGATGATCGTCGGCGGGCCCAACCGCAGGAAGGACTTCCACGTCGAGGACGGCGAGGAGTTCTTCTACCAGATCGAGGGCGACATCACCCTCAGGATCATGGACGACGGCCGCGTCCGCGACGTCCCGATCCGCGAGGGCGAGATCTTCCTGCTGCCCGCCGGGATTCCGCACTCTCCCCAGCGTCCGGCGGGCACGGTCGGCATGGTCATCGAGCGCAAGCGGCAGGCGGAGGAGCGCGATCACCTGCGGTGGTATTGCGAACGCTGCGGCGAGGTGCTTCACGATTCGGACTTCCCGCTCGTGGATCTCGGGAAGCAGTTGAAGCCGATCATCGAGACCTTCTACGCCGACGAGTCCTTGAGAACCTGCAAGAAGTGCGGCACGGTGATGGAAGTACCGCCACCGGCGAAGTAGGCCGGAGCGTGGCCCTGCCCTCGCTGAAGGTCGACGTCCACACCCACATCCTTCCGGAGCGCTGGCCCGACCTCCGGGAGCGCTACGGCTACGGGGGCTTCGTGCGCCTCGAGCACCACGCGCCGGGGTGCGCGCGCATGATGGTGGACGACGCGCTGTTCCGCGAGATCGGGGACAACACCTGGAGCCCGGGGCGACGCATCGAGGACTGCGACCGTGACGGGGTGCGGGTACAGGTGCTGTCCACCGTTCCGGTGATGTTCGCGTACTGGGCGAAGCCGCGGGATGCGCTCGACCTCTCCCGCCTGCTCAACGACCACATCGCCTCGGTCGTCGCGGCCCACCCGGCCCGCTTCGTCGGCCTGGGGACGGTTCCGCTGCAGGACCCGGATCTCGCGATCGGCGAGCTCGAGCGCTGCGTCCGCGGGCTGGGGCTGGCGGGCGTCGAGATCGGCACGCACGTCAACGACTGGAATCTCGATCGCCCCGAGCTGTTCCCCGTCTTCCGCCGCGCCGAGGAGCTCGGCGCGTCCGTGTTCGTGCACCCGTGGGACATGATGGGCAAGGAGCGCATGCCGAAGTACTGGCTGCCGTGGCTGGTCGGGATGCCGGCCGAGGTTTCGCTGGCCATCTGCTCCGTCCTCTTCGGGGGCGTGCTCGAGCGGCTGCCGCGGTTGAAGCTGTGTTTCGCGCACGGCGGGGGCGCGTTCCCGTGGACGATCGGGCGCATCGAGCACGGCTTCCGCGCGCGCCCCGACCTGTGCGCCGTGGACAACGACGTCAACCCCCGCGAGTACCTCGGGAAGTTCTTCGTGGACTCGCTGGTCCTCGATCCCGACGCGCTGCGCTACCTGATTCGCCTCGTCGGGGCCGAGCGGGTCGCCCTCGGCTCGGACTACCCCTTCCCGCTGGGCGAGCAGGAACCGGGAAGCATGATCGAGTCGATGGGCGATCTGTCGGCCGAGACGCGCGACCTGCTGCTCTCCGGATCGGCGCTCGAGTTCCTGGGACGCTCGCGCGACGAGTTCGTGATCCGATGAGCTATCCGCGGGACTTCCGCGACGACGAGTCGTTCGCGCGCCAAGCCGACGTACGCGACCCATTGGGCTCCTACCGGGAACGCTTTCACATCCCGAGCCGCGCGGAAGGCTCCGAGATCGTCTACCTGTGCGGCAACTCCCTGGGTCTGCAGCCCAAGGCGGCGCGCCGGCTCGTCGAGCGCGAGATCGAGGACTGGGCGCGCCTCGGCCTCGAGGGACACTTCGAGGCGCGGACGCCGTGGTATTCGTACCACGAGGTCTTCCGCGAGACCGGAGCTCGCCTGGTCGGGGCCCGGCCCGGCGAAGTCGTCATGATGAACAGCCTGACGGTCAACCTGCACCTGATGCTGGTCAGCTTCTACCGCCCCACCGCGCGACGCCACAAGATCCTGACCGACGCACCGACCTTTCCCTCGGACCGCTACGCGCTGCAATCGCACCTCCGCCATCGCGGTCACGATCCCGTCGAGGCGCTGATCGTCGCCCGACCCCGGGAGGGCGAGAGCAGCCTCCGGATCGAGGACGTCCTGTCCCTGATCGACGAGCGCGGGGACGAGATCGCGCTCGTCGCGATGAACGGGGTGAACTACTTCAGCGGACAGCTGTTCGACATCGGGAGGATCACCGCGGCCGCGAAGGCGCGGGGGTGCACGGTCGGATGGGACCTCGCGCACGCCGCGGGGAACGTCGAGACGCGCCTCCACGACGACGACGTGGATTTCGCGGTGTGGTGCTCGTACAAGTACCTCAACTCCGGTCCCGGGGCGGTCGCGGGCTGCTTCGTTCACGCGCGGCACGGGGGCGACGCTTCGATCCCGCGCTTCGCGGGCTGGTGGGGCACCGACCCGGAGACGCGCTTCGAGATGCAGTCGCGGCTGTCGTTCGTTCCCGCCCTCGGGGCCGAGGGCTGGCAGCTCAGCAATCCGCCGATCCTGGCCATGGCGCCGGTGCGGGCTTCGCTCGACATGTTCGACGAGGTCGGAATGAAGGCCCTGCGGGAGAAGTCCGCGGCGCTGACCGGCTACCTGCAGTTCCTCGTCGACCGGATCGCCGCCGGCCGGGTCGAGATTCTCACGCCGCGCGACCCCGGCGCGCGGGGATGCCAGCTCTCCCTGCGCGTCGCCGTCCGTCCGCGGGAGGTGCTGCGCGGCCTGTCCTCCGAAGGCGTCGTCGTGGACTTCCGCGACCCGGACGTCCTGCGGGTCGCCCCGGTCCCGCTGTACAACACCTTCCACGACGTTTGGCGATTCGGCTCCGCCCTCGCGCGCCGGCTCGGAGACGCGTCATGACGGATTCCGACTCGCCGATCGCGATCGTCGGTGGCGGTCTCGTGGGGTCGCTGGAAGCGGTGTACCTCGCTCGCCGTGGCTTCGACGTCACGGTCTACGAGCGCTTGCCCGACATCCGCGCAATCCGCGACGCGGGCGGCCGCTCGATCAACCTGGTGGTCGCCTCGCGCGGGGTGCGCGCCCTCGAGCAGGTCGGGCTTAAGGACGGCGTGCTCGCGCTGACGATGCCCGTGCGGGGGCGCATGGTGCACTCGGTGGAGGGCGAGCTGTCCTACCAGCCCTACGGGCGGGACGCGAGCGAGTGCAACTACTCGATCTCGCGCGCGGAGCTCAATCGCTTCCTGATCGACGCCGCCGAGAGCTGCGGCGTGCGCTACGCGTTCGAGCACCGGCTGCTCGCGGCCGACCTCGAGGCCGGCAAGCTCGAGCTCGAGATCCACGGCAGCGGCGAGCGCGGCTCGGTCGCCGCCTTGCGCGTGCTCGGAGCGGACGGCGCGGCGTCCGCCGTGCGCGGCGCGCTTCGCGGGCGGCCCGGCTTCGAGGAATCCATGGACCTCCTCGACTGGGGGTACAAGGAGCTGACCATCCCCCCCGGCGACGGCGACACGTACCGCCTGCAGCCCGACGCGCTCCACATCTGGCCGCGGGGCCGGATCATGCTGATGGCCCTGCCCGATCGTGGTGGGAGCTTCACGGTCACGCTATACCTCCCGCACCGCGGCGAGTCGAGCTTCGCGGAGATCGACAGCGAGGCCAAGGTCGAGGCGCTGTTCGACGCGCACTTCCGCGACGCCATCCCGCTGATTCCCGGTTTCGCCTCGAGCTTCCTGTCCAATCCGACCGGCGAGCTCGGGACGGTGCGTTGCCGTCCGTGGCACCTCCGCGCACGGGTCGCCCTGATCGGCGACGCGGCCCACGCCATCGTCCCGTTCTTCGGCCAGGGCATGAATGCCGGCTTCGAAGACTGCCGCGTCCTGGACGAGCTGCTCGACCGCCACGGCGCGGAGGGTTGGGAGCGCGTGTTCACGGAGTACACCGCGGCCCGCAAGCCGAACGCCGACGCCATCGCCGACATGGCGCTCGACAACTTCGTGGAGATGCGCGACCGCGTGGCCGATCCGGCCTTCCTGCTGCGCAAGCAGGTCGAGCATCGCCTCGAGGAGGAGCTGCCCCGCGAGTACCGCTCGCGCTACTCGATGGTCATGTACGGGGCCCACATCCCCTACCGCGCCGCCCAGGAGATCGGCGAGATCCAGCGCGGGATCCTGGACGAGCTGTGCGCGCCTCTCGCGTCCCCCGCGGACCTGGACCTCGGGAAGGCGAAACGGCTGATCCGCGACAGGCTCGCTCCCTACCTCGCGCGCCGGCGGGTCAGCTTGGATTACTGAGTTTCAAGTATCCTGTCCGGGACCCTCGGGAGAAGCGCATGGGGCAGGCCAAGGATCTCACGTACTCGGACTACCTGAAGCTCCGCGAGCTGCTCGGCCTGCAGCGGCCGCGCTCGAGCCCCGCCGAGCACGACGAGACGCTGTTCATCATCATCCATCAGGTCTACGAGCTGTGGTTCAAGCAGCTCCTGCACGAGTTCGACAAGATCGGGTCGGACTTCTCCTCGGGGGATCTGTACGAGGCCCTCGCCTCGTTGAAGCGCGTCCGGATGATCCTGAAGACCCTCGTCGGGCAGCTCGACGTTCTCGAGACCATGACGCCGCTGTCGTTCATGTCGTTTCGCGGCCGGCTCGAGTCGGCGTCGGGCTTCCAGTCCGGCCAGTTCCGCGAGGTGGAGTTCGTCCTCGGCTACAAGCGGCGGGCGATGGTCGAGCACTTCACCCCCGGGACGCCCGAGCGGGCCCACCTCGAGCGGCGTCTCGCGGAGCGCTCGCTGGTCGACCGCTTCTACGACTTCGTCGCGCGCCACGGTGTCGAGATCCCGGACGAGATCCGCAACCGCGACGTCACCGAGGCCAACCGTGAGTGTCCCGCGATCCAGCCCGGCCTGCTGCAGCTCTACAAGAACAGGCCCGAGGTCGCGATCGTCATGGAGATGATGATCGACATCGACGAGGGCTTCCAGGAATGGCGCTACCGCCACGTCAAGATGGTCGAGCGCACCATCGGCAACAAGATCGGGACGGGCGGCAGCTCGGGCGTCGAGTTCCTCAAGCAGACCCTGTTCATGCCCCTGTTCCCCGATCTATGGGCCATCCGGCGCGATTTCTGACCATGGCGGCGGGACGGCGCGCGATCCATGACATCACGCCGCCGGTCTCGGCGAGCCTTGCCGTGTGGCCCGGGGACACGCCGCCCACGCGCGAGATCCTGCTCGACATGCGGGATGGCGCCAACATCACGCTCTCGACGCTGCACGCCACGGTGCACCTGGGCGCGCACGCGGACGCGCCCAGCCACTACGGCCTCGGCGCGCCGTCCATCGAATCGCGGTCGCTCGACCCCTACCTCGGTCCGTGCCGCGTGGCTCGGGTCGAGGTCGCGCGCGGGACGCGCATTCCGCCCGGCGTCCTGCGCGAGCCGCCCGGAGCGGAGCGGGTGCTGTTCGCGACCGGCACGTTTCCCGATCCCCGGAGGTTCAACGAGGACTTCGCGGCCTGTTCTCCGGAGCTGATCGCGGAGCTTCACGGCTGGGGCGTGCGGCTCGTCGGCATCGACACGCCGAGCGTCGATCCGTTCGATTCCAAGGACCTGCCGAGCCACCGCGCCTGTCTCGAGCGCGACATGGCGATCCTGGAGGGCCTCGTCCTCGACGCCGTCCCCGAGGGGCTGTACGAGCTGATCGCGTTGCCCCTCAAGCTCGAGGGATTCGACGCCAGCCCGGTGCGCGCCGTGCTCCGGCCGCTGCGCTGAGCGCGGGCTGGGTTGATCCCGTGGCGTCTCGCAAGCCGAGGATCTTGATGACGGTCGTCGTGGCCCTCGGGATCGTCGGGCTGGCGATCGCGGTTCTCGGCTTTCTGGCTCGAGGACCGATCGTCGTCCGGCCGCCGAGCGGGTTCGAGAGGCGTACGGTCTCTCCCGAGCGGCTCGAGGAGACGGTCCGGACGCTATGTGAGCGCTTCGCCCCACGCTGGTACTCGACGCCCGATACGCTCGACCGCGCCGCGGCATGGATCGGAGGAGGGTTCCGTGAAGCGGGGCTCGAAGTCAGCGAGCAGACCTATACGGTGGCCGAGGGCGTCTACAGGAACGTCATCGCAGTCCGGCGGGGCTCCGCGCCGGATCGCGGGGCCGTGATCGTGGGAGCCCATTACGACGCCTACGGCGAGCTGCCCGGCGCAGACGACAACGCCAGCGGTGTCGCGGTGCTGCTCGAGCTCGCCCGGACGCTGCCGGAGCGCCAACCCCTTCGCACGCAGTTCTTCGTCGCGTTCAGCAACGAAGAGCCTCCGTTCTTCGCGACCCCGGACATGGGCAGCTACCACTTCGCACGACGCCTCGCGGACGACGACACGAAGATCGACCTCATGATTGCGCTCGACGCCGTGGGCTACTTCTCCGACGATCCGGGGAGTCAGAAGGTCCCCTCTCCCCTCCTGCGGCTGTTCTATCCGTCGCGCGGCGACTTCATCGGGGTCGTGGGCGACATGGGCTCAGGCCGCGACATCGGCCGCGTCAAGCGGGGCATGCGCTCGGCGCATGCTCTGCCCGTGCTGTCGTTCCGCGGCCCGACCTTCGTCCCCGGAGTGGATTGGTCCGACCATTACTGGTTCAGGAAGCTCGGGCTCCCCGGAGTGCTGGTCACCGACACCGCGATGATGCGCTCGCCCCACTACCATCGTCGCTCCGACACGCCGGAGACGCTCGACTACGCGCGCATGGCCGCCGTGGTCCAGGCCCTGCACGGCGTGCTGCAGGACGAGTGACTTCGCCGCGGCTCACTCGATCGTCGCGATGACCTTGAGCTCGACGGCGATGGGGGTCGGAAGCGCACCGACCTCGACCGTGGTGCGCGTGGGCTGGTTGTCCTTGAAGTACTCCGCGTACAGCGCGTTGAACGTGGAGAAGTCGGCTTTCATGTCGGTCAGGAAGACGGTGACGTCGACGATCCGATCCCAGCTCGACCCGGCGTCCTCGAGCACGGTACGGACGTTCTCGAACACCGCGCGGCACTGGACGGCGATGTCGTAGCTCGCGACCTCGCCCGAGGGGCCGAGCGTCACGCCCGGGATCTCCTTCGTCCCACGCCTGCGTGGGCCCATTCCCGACAGGAACAGCAGGTTCCCGACACGCCGGGCGTGTGGAAACGCTCCGACGGCCTCGGGAGCGCGCCGGCTCACGATGCGGCCACGGTCCGATCGCCGATTCATGGCGATCAGGACTCCCGAGCGTATCGAATGCAGACGTTCTTGGGCTCGGTGAAGAAGCGCAGCGCCTCCTCCCCGCCCTCGCGACCCACCCCGCTGTGCTTCATCCCGCCGAACGGAACGCGCAGGTCGCGGAGCAACCAGCAGTTGATCCACACCGTTCCCGACTCGATCCCGTCGGCGAGGCGGTGCGCGCGGGCGAGGTTCTCGGTCCACACCGACGCCGACAGGCCGTAGGGCGTGCCGTTGGCGTATTCGAGAACCTCATCCTCGTCCTCGAACGGAACCACGGTCACGACGGGGCCGAAGATCTCCTCCTGGTTGACGCGGCAGGTCGAGTCGAGGCCGGTGATGACCGTCGGCTCGATGAAGAACCCGTCGCGACAGCGGTCGGGCATCCTCGCGGGCGGCCCTCCGCCGGTCAGGATCTCGCCGCCGTCCTCGCGCGCCAGGGCGATGTACGACATGACCTTGTCGAAATGACCCCTGGAGACCACGGCGCCTTGATCGGTGCCGTCCTCGAGAGGATCGCCGATGCGGAGCTTGCGGGTCGCGGCCACGAAGCGATCCACGAAGGCGTCGTAGGCGCGGCGCTCGACGAAGATACGCGAGCCGCACAGGCAGATCTGGCCCTGGTTGGCGAACGCGGCTTGGACGCTCCCCGGAACGGCCCGGTCCATGTCGGCATCGGCGAAGACGATGTTGGGATTCTTGCCGCCGAGCTCCAGCGAGATCTTCTTGAACAGCGGCGCCGCCGCGCGCGCGATCTCGGCACCCGTGACCGTTCCACCGGTGAACGTCACGGTGCCGACCCGCGGGTGCTTCGTGAGCGCCGCTCCCGCCTTCGAGCCGAGACCGTGGACGATGTTGAGCACTCCCGGCGGCAGACCGGCCTCGGTGCAGATGTCGCCGAGCAGGGATGCCGTCATGGGGGTCAGCTCCGACGGCTTCGCCACCGCGGTGTTCCCCGCGGCGATGGCCGGCGCGACCTTCCACGTCAGAAGGTACAGCGGCAGGTTCCACGGCGAGATGCAGCCCACCACCCCGCGAGGACGGCGCAGCGTGTAGTTGATGGCGTCGCGGTCGGTGGCGTGCGATTCGCTACTGAAGTGCACGATCGCCGTGCCGAAGAACCGGAAGTTCTTGACCGCTCTCGGGATCTCCGCCGTCCGGGCTCGCGCCAGCGGCTTCCCGCCGTCGACGCTCTCCGCTAGGGCCAGCTTGTCCAGGTCGCGCTCGAGAAGGTCGGCGATGCGCAGCAGGATCCTCGATCTTTCCTCGACCGGCGTGCTCGACCATGCCGGAAACGCAGCCTCGGCGGCCGCCACCGTGCGATCGACGTCGCGCTCGTCGCTGTCCGGGAGACGGGAGTACACCTTGCCCGTCGCGGGCTCGACGTTGTCGAGGAACCCACCGCCGGCCGCGTCGACCGGCTCGTTGGCGACGAAGTTGCGGATGGTTTCCATGGTCTGCGGAAGGATAGCATGGGGTCAGCGTGCTCTCGTTTCCTTCCCATGCACCCACCGGACCGCCTGTTGTGGACCCATGGCGCAGCGGTGGGGTGGGCCGATCGGCAGGCTCATGGCGGAGGGCGCCAACTGACGAGTTGGTTGACGAGGGGAGCATGCGCGCGGGGCGGCGATCATCGCGCCACATCCCGCTGCTTCAGCGGCGAGACACGGGCAATCGCCGGGAAGTCGCGATCACGGTGCACGACGGTGAGGTCGTGGCGCAGGGCGCAGGCGGCGATCAGGCAGTCGACGCTCGAGCGGATCGTCCGCCCGGTGCGGCGCGCGCTGCGAAAGAGCGCCACGGCTTCCTCGACGACGGCGCTGCGCAGCGGAGACTCGACGATCGGCAGTGCCATCATCGCCTCGCGAGCGACACGGAAAGCGCGTTCGTCGCGGAATCCTTGGAGCACCTCTTGAAGAACCGGCAGGCAGATGACGATCTCGTCGAGGCCTCCCAGATCCTCGATCGCGAGACGAGGAGGGCGGCGGAAGAGCTCGATCCAGGCCGAGGTGTCAACGAGCAGCACGCCGCGCCCTCGTCCGGCGGCCCTTCCGAGCATCCCGTCTCATCTCGCCGAGATCTCCCTGCCACAACCCGGAGCCTACGAGATCGAGGATCTTCCCGGCGCGCGCGCGGCGCACGAACTCAGCGAGCGCGCGATCGACGGTTCGCGAATAGGTCCGCTCTCCGGCGAGGCTCGTCGCCTCCTCGAGCAACTTCTCGTCGAGCACAAGATTCGTACGTTTCATGTGTATAAGGGTACGCCGCGACGCCGGCCAGGTCAAGGGCGGCGACCCCACTGACCCCACCGGAGATGGCGGGTTGTTCCCGCCTGCTATACTCGACGCTCGAGGGACGACCCATGCAAGACTCGGTCAGCGTCGACGCGGTACGGCGTCGCATCGAGGCGGCCTTGCCCGGCGCGCGCGTCGAGGTCGGGACGTTCTCGGGTCACGACCATTTCCAGGCCGTCGTGGAGGCGCCGCAGTTCGCGGGCAAGACCCTCGTGCAGCAGCACCGCATGGTCTACGCCGCCGTCTCCGATCTGCTGGGCGGCGAGATGCATGCCCTCGCCCTCAGGACCCGAGCGCTCGGGCCGGCCGAACAGGAACGGGAAGCCGTTGAGGAGAAGCAACCATGACCGACGATCCGAAGATGCAGCAGTGGGCGGAGCAGATCGAGAAGGACATCAACGGCAACCTGATCTTCGTCTATGCCAAGGGCGAGAAGAACATGGCGATGTGCGGCTTCTCGCGCCGGGTGATGGAGATCTTCGATCGCCTGGGCGTCGAATACCAGGTGCGCAACGTCCTGGTCGATCCGATCATCCGCCAGGCCGTCTCGGCCCACACCAGTTGGCCGACCATTCCCCAGATCTTCATCGGGGGCGAGTTCATCGGCGGCTGCGACATCGTGAGCGAGATGTACGAGTCCGGGGAGCTCCAAAAGACCATCGAGAAGGCGCGGCAGACCGCGAACGCCTGACCGTCAATAGAACCAGACGAAGCGCGAGGCCACGAGCTCGATCCGGCTCGTGGAGCTCGAGGCGGCCGTCGCCGCGGAGAGTCTCTCGACATCGGACACGACGTCGTTCGACCCGACGGTCGATGCGACGGCCACCCCCACGCCGGCGAGGTTGCCGTCGGCGAGGAGGGACGCGGGGAGGTCGGGTCGAACCGGGCCCAGGAGCGAGTGGATCGCCAGCAGCTTGCCCTTCATTCGCGGATCGCGCGCCATGCGCCGCGCCCGCTCCCCGAGCGCGCCCGGAGGCTCCCCGCTGACCAGCACCACGAGCGGGGTCGGCTTCTCGGGGAGGTCGGCGACCACCGGACCGACGCTCCAGGCCGCGGCCAGCCGGTTCCGCAAGCCGGCCCGCGGCGGGTGGAACCCGTCTTCCGGGAGGATCAACACGCTCTTCTTTCCGGGAGGCGGCGCCTGGCGGCGGCGCTCCGGCGAACGAGCCGCGTCGGTCCCCACCGCGACGGCAATCCCGCGCGTGCCGTCGTCGGCCGCCCACCACGCCGCCAGCGCCGCGGCGACGCGCGCGGCGTCTTCCTCGCCGGGGATCGAGACCCCGCCGCCATCCCACGGGGGTCGCGTCCCCTCGGGTTCTTGCATCACGATCACCGCCCCGACCTTGCCCAGCGCATCCGGTAGCGGCGCGAGGCCGGTGAGCGGACGGTCGGGGGCGAGATCCAGCTCCCGTCCGAGCACCAGGCGCTGGAGGAGCGCACGCGGGACGTCGGCGACGAGCGCCGGAGCGCCGGCGGCACGCAGGCTCACTCGCAAGGTCGGAGTCGCGCCCGCGCGCGCCGCCGGATCGTCCCCCGCCAGCGGCACGCCGACTTCCATCACCACGAGACCCGGAAGCGCTTCGGCGACGGCGGGAGGCGCGGGCTGACGAGAATCCGGCTCCGCCAGCACCGCCTGCAGGCGGGAAGCATCGCTCGTGAAACGATAGCGAATCCAGTGGTGACTCTCGAGGCGCTCGATGGTGCGAGCGCGACCGCTCGGATCCAGGATCAGCTTGCGGCTGCTGGGATTCGGCCCGTCCACGACCATCACGTCGTGCGTGAAGGACACACGCGCCTCGCCCTCGCCCTCCGACCCGCGCGAGAGCCGGGCGCCGCCGAACTCGCACGGGGCCTCTCGGCCGGCGCACGCCGCCAAGCCGTGGGCCGGCAGGACCACCTCGGGTAGCAGGTCGGGATCCTCGCGCCACTCCTCGCGAGGCGCCTGGACGGGGCTCCCGCCGCCTCGCCGCGACGGCGAAGGGGACGGGCCTGGGGACGCCTGGGCTCCCGGAGCGGGCGCCGGCGTCTCGGAGGCGAGCGTCGCGTCCCAGCGCAGCTTGCCTCCTCCCCGGGAAGCGCGGCCGAGGGCCTGGCTCATGCCGAGGTCCAGCCCGCCGATGCCGACGCTGAACACCCGCAGCCGCTGGCCCGCATCGTGGCGCGCCAGGAGGCTCGCCCGTTCCTCCTCCGAGACGTTCGACAGCACGAGCTGATGCATCCGCAACCGCTCGGCACGATAGGTGAGCAGGTCGAGCCGGCTGTCTTCGAGCGTGGACGGATCGACCTGCGCGAGCTCGCGAGCCAGGGCGGCCTGGTCCTCACGCCCGCGGTCGAGAGCCGCGAGCGCGTGGTAGAAGCGCCTCAGCGCCGGCGGCGGCGTGCCGTCCCGGGGGCGCAGCCGGTCGAGGGCATTCGCCACGGCGGAGCGCTCGTAGACCACCACGCCGCCTTCCTGGCCGGGGGGCGGGGTCGCGATGAACCCGAGCACCTGCTGGAACGTGCGATCGGTGGGAAGCGTGGGCAGCTCGAGCGCCATGAGCGCGTCGAGATCCGGCACCAGGTGTCCCTCGGCCTCGGCGACGCGCAGCCACGTGAACAGCGACAGCAATCGCACGACCTGGTCGAGATCGGCCAGCTCGGGAAACGAGGCCCGGAGGCTGTCGTAGTTGCGATTGAGCGCAGCCACGGTGGCCCGCGTCCAGGCCGGGACCTCTGCCTGCGACGCCTGCCAGGTGCTGGCGTCGAAGCGCTCCGAGGCCGCGGTCATTCTCGGTCGTCCGACCACGAGAATGTCGCCCTCGTCGGACAGCGTCAGGTCCACCTCGTCGGGGTAGAACCACAGGCGCGTCTGCTGGACCGAGACGCTCAGCGAGTCAGGATGGGCCGCGAAGCGCTCGAGGTGGGTCTGGAAGTCGGGATGGGCCTCGCGGACCCGGGCGCGCACGTCCGCGGCCTCCATGGCGTCGATTCCGAGACTGAAGGTCTTGAACCGGATGTCGCACAGCAGGCTCACCAGGCCCAGGCTGGTGTCGCGCAGGCGGCCGCCGTAGTTCACGATCGCGTCCTGAGGCCAGTACGAGCGATCGAGGCTCATGTACGGCTCGCCGAGACCCCCATGGGCCACCGCGCGATACGCCACGGCGAGGTCCGAGAGCTCCACGGGGCGTCCGATGAGGGTCGGCCGCGGATCGGCTTCGCTCCCCAGGAAGCGCAGCTTCCCGTCCTGCTCGAGCCGGGCCCCTTCGAGGCTCAGACCGGATTCCAGAAACTTGCTCCAGGCCGCGAGATCGATGGGCGGGTGGCGGCCGTCGGCGCGCGTGTCCGACACGCTCACGCGGTACGGCGTGATGCCGAGCACGAAGCGTGTGCGCGCCATGTCGTGGACGTAGGGATGGACCTCGACCTCGACGGCCGGCGGCGGCTCGGCGGGGGCTCGGCCCGCGGCATTGCGTCGCAGGCGTCGTTGCTCCGCGGCCACGACGTGGCGCAGCACGGGCCACGCGCGCTCCCACGCCTCGCGGCCCGCCTCGGCGCTCGCCACGACCGGCAACGAGCCCTCGAGCGACTCGCCCGGACTCGACCACGGAAGGCAGACCCGGAAACGCCCCGAGCCGTCGCTCTCGACGACGAACCGCCGCGAGCGCAGCAGCTCGGCCCACGCCGGCTGCCGCGCCCCGGGAGCGTACAGGTAGCCGGGCTCGACCATGGGCGGATCCGGAGCCGGGCCGAG
>Ga0302046_10000549_pt1 | contig 37519 bp, 27 predicted proteins | sample RVTome_11_FD_200261 | JGI IMG/M metagenome (GOLD analysis project Ga0302046, IMG submission 200261) | Soil microbial communities from uranium-contaminated site in the Upper Colorado River Basin, Wyoming, United States - RVT147D111 (version 2) ...
CGCAGGGTGGACCGCGCCTTCCTCGGGGCCGACCGGCCCTTTGAGTTGCCCCAGGTCGCGTGGGCTGACTTGCGCGCGCACAACGCGTGGGCGCTCTACGTGATCCGGGACGACGTGATCCTCGTCGAGAAGTCGCTCGACGCGGAGACCACCCCGCGGGAGGTGCTGCGCTACCTGCTGCTGCACGAGCTCCTCCACATCGCCCACCCGCCGGACGGGGGCGGCTCGCAGGGGGACTGGCACACGGTGGAGCACGAGGCGGCGCTGGCCGGCTTCCCGGGAGCCGACGAGGCGGAGGCGTGGCTCGAGGCCGCCGCCCGCCGCGAGCGCGAGCGGCGCGTCCCGCGCCGGCCGGCCGCCGCGTGAGCGGGCGGCCGGCGGTCAGCCGCTGTGATTCTTCGTTCGGGTTCCGTCCCGTTAGCGGGTGGCGGCATCCGCCACCCCGTGGCGGGCGGCGGTTCTGGAATCGCTCACCGCCATCGCCCTTACAGGGCTCCTCGCGCTCCGCTCCGCCCGTGCGGCCCGCGAAGCGGGCGCGTAGAGGGGCTTCACCGCATCCTTGCGCAAGGCGTCGAGGTCGAACCATAGACCTCCAAGCGCCTCCGGGTGACCCCGGACGGCGCGGTTGAGGATGTTCAGCCCCGCGTTGAGCTGCCGGTCGAGCGACCAGCCGCACCTCGCGCAGACGAACACCGCCTCTCCGGCTCGGCGCTTCGGGATCGCGTCACAGCGCGGACAGGTCTTCGACGTGTTCCTTGGGTCGACGTGGACGAGGGGGACGCCCGCCGCGAGCGCCTTGTAGGCGACCTGCCGGTGCAACTCTCGGTGCGGCCAGGCCGAGAGGCGGCGGTTCAGCCGAGGGGAGAAGAAGCGCCTGATCCCCGTGAGGTCCTCGAGCGCGATGGCCGCCTGCTGCTCCTTCGCCGCGCGCACCACGGCGTTGGAGACGAGGTGGAGGCGGCTCCTCACGCGGTTGGACTCCCGGGCACCCTCCCGCCCGAGGAGCCGCCGCTTCACGCGCCGGTCGTGCGCCTTCTTGCGGGCGAGCCTCCGGCGCCGCTCGAAGTGACGCGCTTGCACGGCGCGCACATCGCCGAGCGGGATGGTCACGAGGGAGGCGCCGTCGGCGCCCGCCAGCGCGCCATCGAGCGACCCCTCGTTCGTATCGAGGGCAAGGACCGCCCGCGGAACGTACGGCCGGGGGGCCCGGCGCGTGAGCGTGACGACGAGGCGGTCTTCGCGCAGGACAGCTTGTCCGACCTTCCCCGAGGCCAGTTGCGCGCGGTGCCAATCGGAGAGGGCGACGGGGAAGGCGACCCAGGAGCCATTGCCGATGGAGAGGCGGACGCCGCCGGTCTCGGGGTCGAGGTGGAACCGAGAGGGGTCGACCTTGAGGAAGAGGCGACGCACCCAAGGGAAGGCGGCGTTCGGGCGCCTCTTGAGGCGGCGGCGGTGGGCCTTGAGGATCGCGAGCGCGTCCCGCATCGCGCAGACGACGTAGGAGGAGAGGCCCCGGTATTCGCGCGAGAGTTGGGCGTAGACGAGCGCGTGGAGCGCCTTCTGGGATCGGGCGTCGTGGAGGCGTGCGGCGCGCAGGCAGGCGTTGACCATCCTTCGGTAGTCCGCCAGGAGTGGGCGCACCTCGGAGGGGAGCCCGTCGAGATGGAGGACAAGAGCGCGCGTGGCGAGTGCAGGCGAGAACACGGACGGGATGAGACGGCATTAGCCGATAAAGGTGAGGGGGGGTGGAGTGATAACCACCCGCCACGGGACAGGGTGCTCGGGGTTCAGGTCCACCGCCCGCCAACGGGACAGAACACCGCCTAAAAACGCTTAAGGAGCCGCCCCTTGATCCGCGGCTCGACCACCATGACCCCCGGGGGCTACGTCTATTCCTTCGCCGAGGGCAGCGGCCAGATGCGCGCGCTGCTCGGGGGGAAGGGCGCCGGCCTGGCGGAGATGACCCGGATCGGGCTGCCCGTGCCGCCGGGGTTCACGATCACCACCGAGGCGTGCCTCTCCTACCACCAGAAGGGCACTTACCCCCTCGGCCTGCGCGAGCAGGTGCACACGGCGCTGCGGGCCCTCGAGAAGGCCGTCGGGCGAAAGCTCGGCGACCCGAAGGCCCCGCTCACGGTCTCGGTGCGCAGCGGCGCGGCCGTCTCCATGCCCGGCATGATGGACACCGTGCTCAACCTGGGGCTCACGCGGGAGACCGTGGGGGGGCTCATGGCCATGACGGGCGACGAGCGCTCCGCGTGGGACGGGCTCCGCCGGTTCGTGCAGATGTTCGGCGACGTGGTGCTCGGGCTCGAGCGCGACGCGTTCGAGGAGGTCGTCGCGGCGCGGAAGGCCAAGCGGAAGGTGGGGAACGACTTCGAGCTTGGCGCCGACGACTGGAGGGAGGTCGTCGGGTCGTTCGAGGCGCTCATCGAGAAGAAGACCGGCAAGCCGCTGCCGCCCGACCCCTCCGAGCAGCTGTGGATGGCGATCCGGGCGGTCTTCGACTCGTGGAACAACCGGCGCGCGATCGAGTACCGGCGGATCCACCGCATCCCGGACAACCTCGGGACCGCCGTCACGGTCCAGGCGATGGTCTTCGGGAACCTCGGGCAGGACTCCGGGACGGGGGTCGCGTTCACGCGCGACCCGTCGACGGGCGAGCGCCGGTTCTTCGGCGAGTTCCTGCTGAACGCCCAGGGGGAGGACGTCGTCGCCGGGATCCGCACGCCCCAGCCGATCGCGAAGATGGAGGAGACGCACGCGGCGGTCTACACGCAGCTGCAGCGGACGGCCGAGAAGCTCGAGCACCACTACCGCGACATGCAAGACATCGAGTTCACGATCGAGCGCGGGAAGCTCTACATGCTCCAGACGCGCACAGGCAAGCGCAGCGCGGCGGCCGCGGCGCGCATCGCGACGGACATGGTCGCCGAGGGCCTCATCACGCGCGACGAGGCGATCAAGCGCGTCTCGCCCCGCCAGGTGGAGCAGCTCATGCACCGGCGGCTCGACCCGAAGGCGGCGGTGAGGCCCGTCGCCCAGGGCCTCAACGCGTCCCCGGGGGTGGCCACCGGCGCCGTCGTCTTCTCCGCGGACGAGGCGGTCAAGCGCGCGGCGGCCGGCGAGGCCGTGCTGCTCGTCCGCGTGGAGACCACACCCGAGGACATCCACGGGATCAATGTGGCCCAGGGGATCCTCACGGGCCGCGGCGGGATGACCTCACACGCGGCGGTGGTCGCCAGGGGGATGGGCAAGCCCTGCGTCGCGGGGTGCGAGGAGCTCGCGATCGAGCCCGCCCGCGCGCAGTTCGTGGCGAAGGGCGGCGAGGTCGTGAAGGCCGGCGAGACGGTCACGATCGACGGCGGCACGGGGCGCGTCTTCCTAGGCCACGTCCCCACGCTCGAGCCGGAGCTCGGGCCCGTCTTCCGGAAGCTCCTCGCGTGGGCCGAGGAAGTCTCGCGGCTCGAGGTCTGGGCCAACGCCGACACGCCGGAGGACGCCGCGCGCGCGCGGTCGTTCGGGGCGCAGGGCGTGGGGCTCTGCCGCACGGAGCACATGTTCTTCGGCGACGAGCGGCTGCCGCGCATCCGTGAGATGATCATGGCCCGCTCGCTCGAGGAGCGGCATGCGGCGCTCGCGCACCTCCTTCCCTTCCAGCGCGACGACTTCAAGGGGATCCTGCGCGCGATGGCCGGGCTGCCGGTCGTCATCCGGCTGCTCGACCCGCCGCTGCACGAGTTCCTGCCCGACTATACGGCGCTGCGCGTCGAGGTGGAGCTCGCCAAGGAGCGGGGGAAGAAGGGCAAGGAGGTCGAGGCGAAGGCGGCCCTCTTGCGGAAGGTCGAGGCGCTCAAGGAGGCCAACCCGATGCTGGGTTTCCGCGGGTGCAGGCTCGGCCTGCTCTTCCCGGAGATCGTCGAGATGCAGGTGCGCGCGATCGCGCAGGCGGCCGCCCAGCTGCGCGCGGAGGGGGTCGACGCGAGGCCGGAGATCATGGTGCCGCTCGTGGGCCACGCAAACGAGATGCGGAGGATGCGCGACCTGATCCAGGGGACGGTGGACCGCGTCAACTTCGAGACGCAGCGCGACGACGCCTACAAGATCGGGACGATGATCGAGGTCCCGCGAGCGGCGCTCACAGCCGACGAGATCGCCGAGACCGCGGAGTTCTTCTCGTTCGGGACGAACGACCTCACGCAGATGACCTTCGGCTACTCGCGCGACGACGCGGAGGGCAAGTTCCTGTTCCGGTACGTCGAGGAGGGGATCCTCCCGGCCGCCCCCTTCCAAACCGTGGACAAGGGGGGTGTCGGCAAGCTCATGTCGATGGCGATCGAGCTCGGGAAGAAGCGGCGGCCGGCCCTCAAGGTCGGGATCTGCGGCGAGCACGGGGGCGACCCGGAGACCGTCGTGTTCTGCCACGGGCTGGGGCTCGACTACGTGTCCTGCTCGCCCTTCCGGATCCCCGTGGCGCGCATGGCCGCCGCGCACGCCGCGCTCGGGGCGTCCTTCGAGGGCGACTAGGGCGGCCCCCCGAGAGCGCCGCAAGGACGCGCGCGGAGGCGTCCTTGAACGACGCGAGGCTGCCCTCGTTCACGAGGACGACATCGGCGAGCGCGATCGCCTCGCCCACGCCCCACCCGAGCTCGCGCCGGTCCCGCTCGCGCAGCCCGCCGGCGGTCAGGCGGTCGTCCGACCGGCGGCGCCTGCGCAGGCGCGCGGCGCGCGTCCGCGGGCTGCTGAGCACCGCGAGGACCACCACCTCGCCCGCCGCGTGCTCGCGGAACGCCACCACCTCCGCAGCGCTTCGTGCGCCGTCGATGACGACGGTCTCCGCGCCGGGGGGGACCGCCGCGAGCGTGCGCCGCGCCCACACGTCGGCGCCCACCCGGAGGCGCTCCTGCGACGCCGTCCGGCCGACGACCTCGGGGGCAAGCGGAAGGCCGCGCCGCCGCACCTCCTCGCGCACGCGGTCGCCCATGCTGCACACGGGGAGCCCCAGCAGGCGCGCCTGCGCGACGGCCACGGACTTGCCGGCGCCCGGCATGCCGGTGATGACGACGAGCCGCATGGCCCCCAAGTCCCCGCCGGCGGATACGCGAGCGCGGTAGTAAAACCGCGCCGCCGGGGCCGTTCCCGGCGGCGCGCGCGACCCGCCGCCAATGTTTTTAACACCCCAGGGGCTGCCCGCGGCCAGATGGCTGCACGGCGCGCCTGCAGGGGTCGCGGCGCGGCCGCCACCCTTGCGTTTCTACTCCTGTTCTCCCTGGGAGCTGCCGCCCTCGCCGGCCCGTCCGCGGGCGCGTGGGAGCAGTTCCGGGGGGACGCCCAGAAGAGCGGCAATGTCGACGACACCGCGGCGCCGCGCGCTACGGGCTGGATCTTCGACCCGGAGACGGGTTCCCAGCTCGTGGCCTCGCCGGTTACCGACGGCCTCACCGTCGTCGTGGCGGACTACCAGGGGGAGCTGTCGGGGGTCGACGCGTTCGACGGCAACCTGCTCTGGACGCGCAGGACCCCGGAGTTCGTGACCGCCACCCCCGCGATCTCCGGCGACCTCGTGCTGGTGCCCTCGGGGAAGAGCCTCCTCGCGTACCAAGTGCAGCCCGCCGGGAACTCCGTGGCGCTCGCGTGGTCGTTCAACGCCAGCGCGCGCATCGATTCGCCGCCGACGGTCGCGGGGGCCTCCGCCTACTTCGGCTCGGACGACCGCAACCTGTACAAGGTCGACCTCGGCACGGGGGCGCTCGCGTGGAGCTACGCTACCCGCGATGTGGTGAAGTCCTCTCCGGCCGTCCACGCCGGGCGGGTCTACGTCGGCTCGTACGACGGGAGCCTCTACGCGCTCGAGGACAACGGCTCCAATGTGAGCCTCGCGTGGTCGTTCGACACGGGCGGCGAGGTGGCCGGGTCCCCGGCCGTCGCCGGCGGGGTGCTGTACGCCTGCACCCTCGCGGGCCGCGTGTTCGCCATCGACGCGGACACCGGCGCCAAGCGGTGGGAGGCGGCGCCCGGCGGCGTCATCGTGGCGTCCCCCGCGGTCGTCGGCGGGCTCCTCGTGGTGGGCGGCGACACGCTGGCCGCCCTCGACCTCCAGAACGGGGTCACCGTGTGGGACCGGACGCTCGGCGGGTACGTCCGCTCCTCCCCCGCGGCCTCGGCGGGCCTCGTCTTTGTCGGCGACTACGCGGGGCGCCTCTACGCCTTCAGGCCGGACGGCACGCTCGCGTGGTCGTACGATACGGGCTCGGCGATACGCACCTCCCCCGCGGTCGGCGGCGGCTTGGCGTATGTGGGCAACGACGACGGCCGGCTCTTCGGCCTGCCGCTGGATGCCGGGTCGCCTCCGGAGGTGCAGGAGCTCCCGGCGCGCGAGACCTACGAGGGCGTGCGGGAGACCTTCGCGGCGGTCGCGTCCGACCCGGAGGGCCGGGACCTCGTGTACACGTGGGCGTTCGGCGACGGCGCGACCGGCGCGGGCCGCGTCGCGTCCCACACGTACGGGTCGGCCGGCAACTACACGGTCGAGGTGACGGCTTCCGACGGCCAGCTCACGACGAAGCGGTCCGCCGTCGTCACGGTGCTGCCGTTCCGGTCGACCGTTTCCGGCGGCAGCCAAGACGACGGCCCCGCCGGTGGCGACACCACGGCGCTCGCGCTCGGCGCGGCCGGGGCGCTCGCCGCGGCGGTGGCCGGGCTCGTGCTCTTCTTCCGGGTTCGGCGGGGCCGCCCCATGCGCGACGAGGCGGCCACGAACACCCCGCCGCCCCGCGTTCTGGCCCCCACCCCCCCGGCGCGCGGGCCCGCCAACCCCCCGGCACCGGGAGCCACCGGACCCGCGCCTGCGGAGTTCGACTACTACCGGCGTGCGTTCGGCGGGAAGTCGCCCCCCCCGGAGGCCGGGCCGCAGCCGCCGCGACCCCCGCGCGGCCCGAGGGGGCCGCCGCCGTGAAGCGCCTCGACGGCCGGGCCCACCACGCGCTCCGGCCCGTGACGTTCGAGCGCGGGTACCTGCGCTTCCCCCACGGGTCGGTCCTCAGCGCCTGCGGGGAGACGCGCGTGCTCGTCACCGCCACCGTCGAGGAGGGCGTCCCCCCATGGCGGGAGGCGTCCGGCGAGGGGTGGGTCACCGCCGAGTACGGGATGCTCCCCGGCTCGACCCCCCAGCGCATCCGGCGCGAGCGCGCTGCGGGCGGCCGGTCCCAGGAGATCCAGCGGCTCATCGGGCGCGCGCTGCGCGCGGTGTGCGACATGGGGGCCCTCGGCCGGCGCACCGTCACCCTCGACTGCGATGTGCTCCAGGCTGACGGCGGCACGCGGACGGCGTCCATCACGGCGGCCTATGTGGCCCTCCACGACGCCGCCACGGGGCTGAAGGAGCGCGGGCTCGTCCGCCGCCCGGTGCTGAAGGACGCGGTGGCCGCCACGAGCGTGGGGATCGTGGAGGGCGCGCACCTGCTAGACCTCACCTACGCGGAGGACTCCTCCGCCGACGTCGACCTGAATGTCGTGCGCACCGCCGGCGGCGCCTATGTGGAGGTCCAGGGGACGGCCGAAGGGCGGCCGTTCCCCCGCGGCGACCTGAACGCGCTGCTCGACTTGGCCGACCGCGGGATCGACGAGCTCCTGGCCCTCCAGGCGGGCGCGCTCAGCCAGCCGGCGCCGCGTCCACCCGGCCCCGGCTGACGCCTACGAATCCAGCGCCGCGCGAGCGGGCGGCCATCTTTTATAGGCACCGAGAGTTTCGAAGGCTGCCCCAGCCAGTGCGCTTGGCCTGATAGACTCCTAGATGAACCCTTCGGGCGGACGTCGGCAGGCGGGCGGCGGCGGGTGGGGGGGCAGTCCCATTGCGGATTCCGGCAGGGCGTCTGGTCAGGAGGGGGACGGGGGGCCCCGGGGCCCTCTCGAAGGCCGTGGACGAGGCCAAGCGCGAAGCCTTCTCCGGGTACCTGGAAATCCGGCTGCGCGCCGGGCCGGGGCGCACCGAGCGCGCCGCGGTCGTGTTCAAGGAGGGGCGCCCGATCCTCGCGGACGCGGAGGGCGACGAAGCGCTTGACGGGCGCGAGGCGCTCCCGGAGATCGTGCGGGTGGCGGGGTCGCGCGCGGCGTCGTTCGCGTTCAACTCATACGCGTACGCCTCGGCCTCGGTGGGCGTCGACCACCTCGCGAAGTTCTTCCCGCAGGCCGCGGTCACGGAGGAGGACTTCGAGCCGCGCGCGCTGCTCCGCCTCAAGTCGCGCGTCGACGAGGAGCGGTTCCTCGCCCGCGAGGGCGTGGCCCCCGCCGCCCCGGGGCCGCCTCCGGCCGCGGGGAGCCCCGGGTCCGTGGCCGCCGCAGCGCAGGCCGCGGCGGCGGCCCACGCGCCGGAGGCCCTCGAGGCGCGCGTGCGCGAGCTCGAGGCGGAGAACCAGCACCTGCGGGACGAGGTGAAGGTCACCCGCGAGGGGTCGCTGCGCCTCGTGCGGGAGGCCTCGCGCGGCGAGGCGGGCGCGAAGGCCGAGCAGGTCGCCGGGCGCCTCAAGCTCGAAGAGGCGAAGGTCCTGCAGCGGGAGGAGCGCGTCCTCAACCGGGAACGGGGCACCGAGGAGCGCGAGAAGAAGGTCGCGGTGGAGGCCGCGCGCCTGGAGGAGGTGTCGCGCCGCCTCGACGAGCGGCGGCTGGACCTCGAGGCCGAGGAGCACCGGGCCGAGCGGACGCGGGCGGAGGTCGACGACCTCTGGCGGAAGATCGGGCGGGACTCCGAGGCGCTTGGGAAGCGCGAGGAGGCGCTCCGCGAACGTGAGGAGCGCCTGAAGGCGTGGGAGCTTGAGATCTCGGACAAGGGCCACGAGGTCGGCGAGGTCTCCACGGATGTCGAGCGCGCGAGGCGCGCGCTGGAGTCCGACCGCACGGGCGCAGAGGCGCTCCGCCAGCAGCTCGAGGAGCGCGCGCGCGCCCTCGAGGAGGAGCAGGACGCGCTGCGCGCGCGCGAGGCGGAGGTCGCCCGGGCGGAGGCCGAGCTCGCCGAGCTGCAGGCGAAGGTGCGCGCGGCGGAGGCCGCCGCCGCCTCCCTCACGAAGAAGATCGACGTGTCAGGCGACCGGCTCGCCAAGCGCGAGGCGGCGGTGGACGAGCTCGAGTCCTCGCTCAAGGCCCGCGAGGCGGCCCTCGGGGAGCGGGAGCAGGCGGCCGCGGAGCTCGAGCTGGAGGCGTCGCGCCTGCGTGACCACCTCGAGCAGGCGCGGCAGCGGCAGGAGGCCCGCGAGAAGGAGACCGACGAGCGGGAGGGGCGCGCCGCCGCCCGCGAGAAGGCGCTCATCGCGCGCGAGGCCGCGCTCAAGGGGCGCGAGGCGCAGGCGCTTGCCGAGTCGCGTGGCGCGGAGTCGCTGAGGGCCGAGACGGACAAGCGCGCGCACGCGGTCGAACAGGAGGCCGCCGCGCACCGCGCCCGCCAGAAGGCGCTCGACGACCGCGCGGGGGAGATCGAGGCGCGCGCGCGTGCGGCCGCGGGCCGGGAGGAGGCGCTGGAGCGCCGGGAGGCGCAGGCCGAGCGGCTCCTCCGTCGCCACGCGGAGCTCGCGGAGGCCTACGACGCCAAGATCAAGGAGCTCGAGGCGGTGAAGGCGAAGCTCGCGGAGGAGCGGGGCGAGCTCGCGCAGCTGCGCCGCGTGGCGTCGCACGACGCGAAGGAGGCGGCGCGGCAGGGGAAGGCCGCCGCCAAGCGCGAGGAGGAGCTCGGTGCGGCGCGGGCCGCGCTCGCCGCGCGCGAGCAGGAGCAGCGCGAGCAGGAGGCCCGGGTCAAGGAGGCGGAGAAGCAGGCGAGGGAGCGGGCGCTCGAACTCTCGCGGCAGGCGAAGGAGCTCGAGGAGACGCAACGGGAGGTGGCTCGGCTCGCGAAGGAGGCGGAGGAGGGGCTGAAGGCCGCGAAGCGCGCCGAGGCGCTCGAGTCGGAGCTCGCCGACCGCGAGCGGGAGCTCAAGGTCGCGGAGGGCGAGGTCAAGGCGCAGCGGAAGGCGCACGGGCGGCTGGCCGGCGAGCTCGAGCGCCGCGCGCGCGGCCTCGAGGAGCGGGCCAAGGAACTCGACCGCGTCAAGGACCGCACGGCCGACCAGGAGCGCGAGAAGCGCGCGCGCCAGAAGGAGCTGCGGGAGCTGCAGCGCCTCCTGTCGGAGATCTAGTCAAGCGTTGAAGCGGGCCGCGGGGCAGGGGCGGAGGTTGGCCGGTGAAGCTCCCGAAGGGCCGGGTCCTTGGGAAATTCCCCGGCGGCCCCGGGGTCGTGCTCGAAGCGGTCGCGCAGGCGCCCCGCGGGCTCAACGGGTATGTGCGCGTGGTGGGCCCGAAGGCGAGCGGGCAGATCGGCGTCGTCCTGCTCGTCAAGGGCGAGCCCGTGGGGTGCCTCGTCACGGGCGCGGAGCAGCTCTTCGGCCGCGATGCCGTCGCCGCGCTCCACGCGATGGCGGCGGGGGAGGGGTCGCAAGTGCGGCTGATCGGCTTCTACGAGGAGTCGATGGACGAGGTCCGGAAGGCGGCCGAGAACATGCGCCGCGTCGCCGGGATAAGCCGGGCGGAGCTCGAGGCGCAGCCTGCGGCCGCGCGCGGGCACGGGAAGTCACCGCCCCCCGCGGCCCACGAGGTCGCCGACGCGGTGAAAGCGGGCCCCGCGCAGGCGCCCCGCCCCGACCCCGGGTTCTTCCGCGAGCTGCTCGAGACCGGGATCCGCGCCGCGCAGGAGGAGTCCAAGGCCAGCGGGGAGCCGCTCGACGCCGACATCACCTCCCAGCTGGAGGAGTACCTCGCGCGGAGCGACCTGCAGCTCGACGACGCGATCGCGACCTTCGCGACAGCGCTCTCGGCCAAGCCCGCCGCCGGGCCGCCGCCGAAGGGGAAGCTGCCCCCCAAGGTCGAGGACGAGCTCCACCGGGGCGAGAAGGACCTCGAGGAGACGGCCAAGCGCTACGAGTACCTGCTCACGAAGGACATGGCCTCGGCCAAGGCGCTGCGCGACCAGGAGGAGAGCCTGGAGAAGATGGAGGCGTCGCTGCGCGACCTGAAGGCGACCGTCCAGGTCGAGGGGGAGCGGCGGCTCCGGGAGATGGAGTCGCTCGGCCAGCGGGGGGGGCCCGACGCCGCGCAGGTGCTGCGCAAGCTGCGCGAGGAGCAGGAGGCGATGTACGCGCGCGTGGAGAAGCTCGTGCAGATGGAGACGCTCTTCAAGCAGAACCTGCTCACCCAGAGGCGGCGCATCAACGAGAAGGAGACGGAGCTCCAGCAGCTCGCGTCGCAGCTGAAGCAGGACTTCCTCGAGCGCAAGCGGCTGCTCGACGAGGAGAAGGAGTCGTACCTGGAGGAGCTGCGCCGGCAGTCGAAGGACCTGCGGACGCGCGAGCAGGTGGCCGCGCAGCGGGAGCGGAAGGCGGCCGAGCTGTCGGAGCGGCTCGAGGGGGAGATCCGGCAGAAGATCGAGTCGATCGAGGCGCGGCGGGAGGAGCTCGAGGGGCGGGAGCGGGAGCTCCATGCGCGGGCGCAGACGCTGGCCTCCAAGGAGGCAGCCGAGGACGCGGGCGGGCAGGCCTCGGAGGCGATCGAGCGGGAGCGCGAGGAACTCGCGCGCGAGCGGGAGCGGTTCACGGCGAGGATCAGCCAGCTGTCCAAGCGGGAGGAGGAGCTGCGGTCGCTCGAGTCGCGGCTCGAGGCCGCCCGGGGCGAGGGCGCTCTCCACCTCACGCCCGAGCAGATGGAGGAGGCGCGCCAGGTCGTGCGGTTCCTGGACAAGCTCCTGGAGGAGCTCCCGGAGGGGAAGGTCTCCGAGTTCGCGCAGAGTGAATTCTACCAGATGTACGTGCGGCTGCTGGAGCGGCTAGGGATCTAGGCGTCTCGGGCGGCCGGCGGGAGGGGGAAGCGGTGGGGCTGCGGGAGAAGGCGGCGGCGGCGCGGGCCGAGGCCGAGCGCAAGGCGCGCGAGGAGGCCGAGCCCAAGCCGGCCGCGCCGGATGCGCAGGCGCCGCGCGAGGCGGACCTCCGCCGGCTGGCCAAGCGCGTGGAGGAGCTCGAGGCGTCGCTCAAGGAGCGCGAGGAGGAGCTGGGGCTTGCCCGGGCGGACAAGGCGGAGCTGCAGGACGTGAGGGCGCAGCTCAAGCAGCGGAGCGATTCGGCGAAGGCGCTCGAGCGGCAGCTGAAGGCCAAGGAGGAAGAGGTCGAGCGGATGCGGGCCTCGGCGCGCGATGAGGAGGAGATAAAGAGGGAGCGCGCCAAGCTCGACGAGACGGAGGCGTACCTCGGGGAGCGAGCGCACCAGCTGGAGGAGCAGAAGCGGGCGCATGGCGACCGGCTCCGGCGCGCGGCGGCCGATGCTTCGCAGGCGGAGGCGCGCGCGGCCGCCGCGCGCCAGGAGGCGGAGGGGGTCGAGGCGCGCGGCGCGCAGGCCCGGCGCGAGGCGGAGGAGCTAGCCGCCCAGGTGAAGGAGCTTGCGCGGCAGGTGAAGGAAGGGAAGGCGGCCGTGGACGCCGCCGGGGCTCGGCGGGAAGCGGCGATGGCGGCGGAGGTCGAAAGCCAGAAGGAGCTCGTCCGGGGCCTGGAGGCGAAGCTTACGCAGGCCACGCGTGCCGCCAAGGACAAGGCGGCGGAGGAGGAGGCCGCCAGGCAGGAGCTGGAGGCGGCAGTCGCCCGCGCGGCGAAGGTCCAGGCAGACCTCACGCGCGCGGTCGAGGGCGGGCGGAAGGAGAACCGGCGGCTGGCGGAAGAGGCCGAGGCGCTCCGGTCTCGCGTGGACGAGCTAGCCGGGGGCGCGAAGGCCGCGGAAGCGCGGGAGCAGGCGCAGGCGCAGGCCCTGAACGAGGCGCAGCAAGGCCTCGCCGAGCGGTCGCGCCAGGAGGCTCAGGCCCGGGCCACGCTCGAGCAGGAGCTGGCCGCGCTCAAGCAGGCCATGGCCCAGCAGGCGGACAGGGCCCGGCGGGACGCGCAGGCCCGCGCGGCGGCCGAGAACGAGGCCTCGGCGCTGAAGGAGACCTTGGCCGCGCAGACGGCGGCGTCGCGCGCCGACACGCAGGCGCGGGCGGCGCTGGAGAATGAGGTGCAAGCGCTCAAGAGGCGCCTGGCCTCGCAGGCGGACTTGTCGCGCCAGGACGCGCAGGCGCTCGCCGCCGCAGAGGCGGAGGCCGCGGCGCTCAAGGGGCGACTCGACGCGCAGACGGAGAAGGCCCTCGGGGAGGCGAAGGCGCGCGCGGCGCTCGAGGCGCAGGCGAAGGAAGAGCGCGCGCGCAAGGAGAAGGCGCTCGCGCAGGCCCAGGCCCTGAGCTCGCGCGCGGGGACGGCGGACGAGCGCGCACGCGCCGCCGCGGAAGAGGTGAGGCAGCTCGAGGAGGTGCTCGCAGCCGAGCGGGCGCGCGCCGAGAAGGCGGTGGAGGCGGCGCGAGCCGCAGACCAGGCGGCCGCGGACCTAGCGAAGGAGGCCCGGGCGCAAGGGCAGGGCCTTGATGCGAGGCTCCAGGAGGTGGCCGCTGCCCTCGATGAAGAGCGCAAGGGCCGCGCCGCCGCGGAGGAGGCGCGCGCCGCCCTCGCGCAGGCGGCCGACGAGCGGCAGGCGCGCAACGCGGCGCTGGCGAAGGAGCTCGAGGCCGAGCGCCGCAAGATGGCCGCGGCGGAGAAGGCGCGGGCCGAGTTCGGGCACGCGTCCGACGAGCAGGCCGCGCGCTTCCAGGAACGGATCGACGAACTCGCCGGCCGGCTGGACGCGGAGCAGCGGAAGCGCTCCGAGGCGGAGAAGGCGCTGCGTGAGGGGGAGGAGGCCGCGCGCTCCGCGCAGGCGGGCCGCGCCGCGACCGCCAAGTCGCTGGACGAGGCCCGCGCGCGCCTAGGCCGGGCCGAGACGGAGGCCGCGCGCCTGAAGCCGCTGCTGGACAAGGCGGAGGCGTCCAGGCAGCACGACGAGGCCGAGCTGCGGCGCGTCCGGGCGGCGCTCGCCGAGAGCGAGGGACGGGCGAAGGCCGCCGAGGCGCGGGCGACCCAGCTGGCCTCGGGGACGGACGCCGGCCGCGCGCAGGCCGCGAAGGAGCTGGCCGCCGCCGAGAAGCAGCGGGCGGCCGCCGAGAAGCGGGCGGCCGCGGCGGCGGAGGAGGTCGCGCGGGCCCGCGAGCGGGCGACGCTGGACGCGGCGGCCCGCGAGGAGCTGGAGCGCGCGCTCAAAGCCCGCGAGGCGGAGCTCGCGCAGGAGCGCTCCCGCGTGGAGCGCGCCGACGAGGAGCGGACGCAGGTCGTCGGCCGGGCCGCGGCCACGGAGGCGGAGACCGCCGAGATCGTGGAGGAGCGGCGCCGCATGCACCGGCACTCGCTCGAGCAAGAGCGGACGATCAACCGGCTGAAGGCCCTTGTGAAGGAGCTGGAGCAGGCGAAGGACGCCTCGCGCAAGGCGGAGGACGACGCGAAGAAGGCGACGCTCATCGCGCAGCTGGAGCAGGACCTGGAGAAGGCACATGCCTTCAAGCGGTCGTACGAGCAGATGGCGGCCCAGCTGGCGCAGGAGCGCGCGCTCATGGCCGAGACGACCGAGGAGGCCGAGGCCGAGAGCATCGAGATGCAGAAGGAGCTCGCCGAGAACCAGCGGATCATCGACGAGCTCAGCGAGCAGCTCGTGCTGCAGCGGGAAGAGGCGGCCGCGGCCGGCGGCCGCGACGCGTCGCTCTCGGTGGTCGAATCCGAGAAGATCGACGAGCTTGAGCGGCAGGTCGCGGAGCAGCGGGAGTACTTCGAGCAGTCGGAGAGGAAGTCGCAGGCGCTCCAGGTGGAGCTCGACCGGCTGCGGGCGGCGCAGGCGAACGCGGAGCGCGAGGCGCTGCGCCAGAAGGAGACGGCGGCGCTGCGGGCGCAGGCAGCGGCCGAGGCGGAGGCCTCCGCCCGCGAGAAGGCGGAGCGGCTCGCTGCCCTCGAGCGCGAGCACGCGAAGGTCAAGGCGAGCGAGGGGGAGGTCCTGCGGAAGATCGACGCGCTCGCGGAGGCAAACGAGGCGCTGCGCTCGCAGCTGGCGGAGGCGGAGAAGGCGCGGGAGGAGGGCGGCGCCCTCGTCGCGCGGCAGAAGGAGGTCGTCGAGCGGGAGGCCGCCCTCGACCGGCGGGCCCATGCCCTCGAGCAGGAGGCCGCGGCCCAGGCCGAGGCCGAGGCGGCGGCCAGGGCGGCCCTCGAGAAGTCGGTCGCCGAGCGCGAGGGGGCCGTGGCGAAGCAGTGGGAGGCCCTCGAGCAGACCATGCGCGAGCGCGAGGAGGCGGTCGTCAGAGAGCGGGCGGCCGCCGAGCGGGAAGTCGCTGCCTCGCGCGCCTCCGTAGCCAAGGAGCAGCAGGCCCTCGAGAAGCAGCGCGAGAGGGCCGCGAAGGACGCGGCGGGCGCGGAGGCCCTACGCAAGGAAGCTCACGAGGCGGAGGCGTCGATCAGGAAGCTGCGCGCGGAGCTCGAGGGTGCGCGGGCGGACCTCGCAGCGCGGCAGGAGGAGGTGGACCGCCTGGAGGCCGAGGCCAAAGGGCGGATCGAGCTCGCCTCGAAGGGGAAGTCCGCGCTCGACAAGGAGCGGGAGGAGGTGAACCGCCGGGCGGCCGAGGTGAAGGGCTGGGAGAAGAAGTGGGCCGATGCCCAGCGCCGCGAGAAGGAGGCGGCCGAGGCCGACGAGCGCCTCACGAGGCGGGCCGCGGAGCTCGGCCGACTCGACGGGGTGATGGCCGCCCGGGACCTCGACCTGAAGCGGCGGGAGCTGCGCCTGGCGAAGCTCGAGAAGTCCGCCGAGCAGGCGCAGGCGGCCGGCGAGGCCGCGCGGAAGGAGTGGGAGGACGCGCTGGCCGGCGCAAGCGAGAAGGCCCGCGCGGCCGAGGAGCGGCTCAAGGAGGCGCGGGCCCTCGAGGCTGCGCTCGAGGGGCGGCAGGAAGCCCTGGCCAAGAGCGAGGCGGAGTCTGAGAAACGCCGTCGCGCGTCGGCCGGCGAGGACGCCGACGCGGCGGCCAAGCGCGAGCGGCTCGCCGCGTACGAGGCGGAGCTGCTCGACCGCGAAGCGAAGGTCGCGGTGCGCGAAGGGTCGCTCACCGGCAGCGAGAAGGACCTAGCCTCCCAGCGCGCGGAGATCGCCGAGCGGGAGAAGCGCCTGGCGGACGCCGCGAGCCGTGAGGCCGAGTTGGAGGCGCGCGCGCTCGGCCTGAAGGAGCGCGAGAAGGAGCTCGCCAAGGGAGAGCGCGCGGTGGAGCAGCGCCGGAAGGCCGTTGAGGCGCGCGAGGCCGAGGTCAAGCTCTTCGAGTCGGAGACGGAGGGGCAGGCCCGCTCGGCCGGCGACCTGCTCCTCGAGGTCGAGGAGCGGGAGCGGCAGATGGCCATGCGCGAGGCCCGCCTCGCGGACCTGGGCGCCCGCGAGGCGGCGCTCGAGCGGGGCCAGAAGGACCTCGCCAAGCGCGAGGCCCAGGCCGCCAAGGCCGAGGAGAAGCTCGACCGGGACGAGCGCGAGGTCGGCGAGCTGCGGGCGGCGCTCGACGCGTCGAGGCGCGAGGTCGAGACCTCCAAGCGCGAGCTCGAGGCGGCCGACCGGGCGCTAGCCGCCCAGCGGAAGCAGGCGGAGAGCGCCGGGAAGTCGGTCGACCGCCGCGAGCTGGAGGTCGCCGCGCGCGAGGCCCGCGCGGCGGACCTCGCGGCGCGCGAGGGCGCGATGGAGGCCCGCCAGGCGGACCTCGAGAAGCGCGAAGCGCAGCTTGCCAAGGCGCAGGAGAAGGTCGAGCGGATGGAACGGGAGCTCGCGGACTACCGCGCGGCGCTCGAGGGGTCGCAGAAGGCCCTGGAGGGCCAGCGCAAGGAGGCCGACGCGCTCGAGAAGGCCATCGCGCAGCGGGAGGCGGCGGTGGCCTCGCGCGAGGCGGACGCCCTCAAGCGCGCGGCGGACCTCGACGCGCGGATCAAGCGCCAGGACGAGCGGGCTAGCGAGCTCCAGAAGCTGGAGGAGAAGGAGAAGGAGCTCGAGAAGATCGAGGACGAGCTGAAGCGCCTGAACGGCGACTACTACCAGCGCAACCGCGCGCTCGAGGCCCGCGAGCAGGCGGCGAAGGAGGAGGTCGCGCTCCTCGAGTCACGGGCCGCCGAGGCCGAGGCGCGGGCGGCCGGGGTGGAGCGCCGCGCGAAGGAGGTGGACGCGCTCCGGGCCGCGGCCGAGGAGAGCCAGCGCGGGCTCGAGGAGCGGCAGAAGGAGCTCGCGGCCTCGCGCAAGGCCTTCGAGAAGGAGCGCGCGGAGGTCCTCAAGGCGCGCGAGCTCGAGGAGATGCGGCGCGCCGTCCTCGAGAAGCGCGCGGCCGAGGTGGAGGCGCTCGAGCGCTCGCTCGCCGGCAGGGAGAAGAAGGCCAAGGAGGACGCGGAGCGGGCGCGCGAGGACCGGGAGTCGGTGCAGGAGGCCCGCCGCGCGCTGAAGGCCGAGCGGTCGGAGATGGAGCGGCTGCGCGGGAAGACGGAGGGCGAGCGCGAGGCGCTCTCGGAGGAGCGAGAGAAGCTGCGCGTCCAGCTGTCGGCGGCGGAGCGGCGGGAGCGCGAGGCGCGCGAGGAGATCGAGGCGGCCGCCAAGCGCGTGCGCGCCCTCGAGGCGTCCGCCGAGGACTCGGACGCCCAGGCCCGCGCCGCGCTGGACGCGCAGGCGGAGGCCTCGCGTGTGCGCAAGGAACTCGAAGGCCTCATGGAAGTGCGCGAGCGGGAGATCGAGCAGCTGCGCGGGAAGCTCGCGGAGCGCGAGCGCGTGATGGACGAGATGAAGGCGTCCACCGAGGCGCGCTCGAAGGCGATCGATGACTACGCCACGGAGGTCGAGGCGCGCGAAGCGAAGGCGGAGGCCGCGGAGGAGGCGCTCGCCCGGCGCGAGAAGGATCTCAAGGCGCAGGTCGAGGAGTCGGCGCGACGGAAGCGCGAGGCCGAGGGCGCCGAGGAGGAAGCCGCCGAGGCCGAGGGGGCGCTGCACGCCCTCGAGAAGGAGTTGGCGGATCGCCAGAAGGCGCTCGAGCGGGCGGAGCAGGCGGCCCGCAAGGAGGCGGACGCCGCCCGCGCGTCCTTTGCCGCCGCGGAGAAGGCCGAGCGGAAGGCGAGCGCGCTCCTCGAGCGCGCGCAGCGGCAGGCCGCGCAGGTGGAGAAGCGGTCGGCCGAGGTCGAGGAGGCGCGCCGCGCCCACGAGGGAGAGCGCCGCCAGGCGGCCAAGGAGGACCGCAAGCGCGGGGCCGAGGAGGCGCGGCTCCGGAAGGCGGCGGACCAGCTCAAGGAGGAGGCCCGCGCGCTCGAGCGCGAGCGCGCAGCGCTGAAGGCGCTGCGCCAGGCCGTCGAGGCCGACCAGGCCAAGGTCGCCAAGTCCGAGGAGCAAGTTGGCAAGGCGGAGCTCGCCGTCGAGGAGGAGCGCAAGGTGGCCGAGAAGCGCGCGCGCGACCACGAGGCGCGCCTGGCCGCCTTCGAGGCCGAGGCGGCCGAGGTGGCCGAGCGCGAGGCAGCGCTGCAGGCGCGCGCCGAGGAGCTCGACGGGCGCGAGGCCGAGGTCAAGGCGCGCGAGGACCGGCTGGGGCGCGTCAAGTCTGCGCTCGGCGAGTACATCGACCGCCGCGCGCGCGAGTAGCGGCCCACTAGCGCTTCCCGCGTGGCTTGCCGAGGTCCTGCAGGTCGAACTCCTCGCCGCCCATCATCTCCATGATCTGCTTGCGGAGGCGGCGGTTCGACCGGAACGCGCTCACCTGCTTGCGCAGCATCTCGTAGCGCTTCATCATCTCCTTGACCTCCTCGTTGCGCGTACCCGACCCTCGGGCGATGCGGTCGACCCGCGACCCGCGGATGAGCGAGGGCTCGTCGAGCTCCTCGCCGGTCATCGAGTCAAGGATCACGCGGTATCGCCGCAGCTTCTCCATGGAGATCGCCTGCTGCTCCGCCGAGATCCCGCCGAACATGCCCCCGGGGAGCGACTCGAGCATCCGGCTCATCTGCCCGTCGCCCAGCCGGTTCATGAACTCGAGCTGGTGGTAGAACGTGCGGAGCGAGAGCTTGCCCGCGAGCAGCTCGCGGCCGGTCTCCTCCAGCTCCTCCTCGGAGGCGACCTCCGTCGCCTTCTCGAGGATCCCCTCGAGGTCCCCCATCCCGAGCATCCGGCCGATGAACCGCGTCGGGTGGAACCGCTCGAGGTCGTCGGTCTTCTCGCCCACGCCGATGAACACGACGGGCGCCTTCGTGGCGGCCACCGCGGAGAGCGCGCCCCCCGCCTTCGCCGAACCGTCCATCTTCGTGATGACCACGCCCGTCACGCCCACCGCCTGGTGGAACGCCTCCGCCTGGGGCCCCGCTTGCTGGCCGACCGTCGCGTCGATCACGAGGAGCTTCTCCTCCGGCTGCGCCGCGCGCGCGATGTCCTCCATCTCGCGGATCAGGTCCTGGGAGAGGGCGTCGCGGCCCGCCGTGTCGATGATCACGATGTCGTGCGCCAGGAACTTCTCCAGGCCGTCGGTGACGACCTTCACCGCGCTCTTCTGGTTGCGCTCGAAGTGCACCGGGATGGCGAGCTTCTCCCCGAGCTGCATCAGCTGGTCGATGGCCGCCGGGCGGTGGACGTCGGCCGCCACCAGCGCGGTCTTGAGCCCACGGGTCTGGAAGTACTTCGCGAGCTTCCCGGCGGTGGTCGTCTTCCCCTGCCCGTAGAGCCCCACGAGCATGATCCGCTGGCGCTTGAGGCGGACCTCGTGCGCCTGCCCGAGGAGCACCGCGAGTTCGTCGTGCACGACCTTGATCACGTGCTCGCGGACGCTCATCCCCGCCTTCGGGGGGGTGTCGAACGCCTTGCGTTCGATCTCCTTCGTGATCTGCCGGACGAGCCGGACGTTCACGTCCGCGCGGATGAGCGCGACCTCGATGTCGTGGGTCACTTCCTTGACGAGCGCCGGGTCGACCTTCGAGGCCCCCGCGAGCTTCCGGAGCGCGCCCTTCAGCTGGGAGGAGAGTTGGTCAAGTACCATGGGGGGCCACCGCCGGCGGCCCGCGATCGAGCGCCGCCGCTAAAGCGTTGGGGTGTAAGGGTAGGGGCTAGCCTTGTCAGAAGGGATGGGATGCACTCTAACTCAAAACCAGCTCTACCCTTACAGGGATTGAATTCTGACTGGCATATATATAGATTGTCCGCTCCCGTTGAGCGTGGCGCGGGGCCCGTGACCGACCCAGGGCGCGCGGCCCGCAGCGGGGTGTTATGCGGCATCAGTCGCCGCGCAGCTGCAGCGCGAGCAGGTCTTCGGTCGAGAGCTTCTCGCCCTTCTTGAATTTCTCCATGACCGTGTCCGTCCGCTTCTCCTGCCGCTGGTCGGCCTCCACCCGCCGCAGCGCACGCCGGCGGCGGCGGATCCCGGAGACGACCTTGTCGTAGTCCCTGATCTTCTTGATGTACTCGATGTGCATGAAATGCTCCTGGTCCGCGAGCTTCTTGTTCGCGATGAACTCCTGCTGCGCGGCGTCGGCCTCCGCGCGGCGCGCGTCGGCCTCGTCGTAGAGGCGCATCATGGCCTCGTGGGCGGCCTGCGCCTGCCGCGCGATCTCCGAGAGCCGGTGGTGCTGGTCCTCGGCCTCCTGCTTGGCCTTGCGCGCCTCCGACACGGCCGAGTAGACCTCCTTGTCCGCCTCCATCAGGCCCTCGGCCGCCTTGATCTCCTTCTCGAGGCGCTTCAGCTCCGCGACGACCTCCTTCTCCTTCGCGGGGGTGAGCGCCTGCGTCTGGAACCGGAACTCTAGGGCGCGCTTCTCCTCACGAAGCCGCGGGACGGGGACAGCCGTCTCGTGGTGGCGCTCCCGCTTCAGCCGCGAGGCGGCCTCCCCGAGCTCGTTGGCCTTCTGGTTCGCCTGGTCGCGCAGGACCTTCACGGCTTTGACCTCCTCATTCAGCTTGTTGCGCTGCTCGCGGAAGGCGGACGCCTCCGCGACGCGCTTGGCCACCTCGGCGTTCAGCAGGTCGCGCTTCTCCGCCAGCTGCTTCGTGCGCCCGTTGAGCTTGTCGCGCTCCGTCCGGTGGTCCTCGGCCGCCTGGTTGAGCTCCTCCCGCGCGCGCTCGAGCTGCTGCAGGCCCTCGTTGCCCTCGAGGCCGTCGATCTCCTCCTGCACCTTCTCGAGGTCTTCCTTCGTGAGGTGCCCTTCATCGCGGACGAGGTCCTGTTCCGCGAGGATCGCCCGCCGCTGGAGGTCCGTGAGCGGCTCCTCGGGAGGCGGCGCCTCGACCGACGGTTGGGGCGCGTCCCCGGTCCCCGGGTCGGGGGGCGGCTGCGCGTCCGGGGTTGGGGCCCGCTTCGGGCGACGCGCCTTGGCGGGGGGAGCGGCCGGGCCGCCGGCGGCTGCCACCGGAGGTGACTCGCCCGCGGCCGCGGCAGCGGGCTCCGCCCCCGCCTTGCTCGCGCTCTTCTTGCGGGCGCGCTTGGGCTTGGGTGCCGCCGGGGGGGCGTCGTGGGAGGTCGTGGGCTCAGGCGCTTCGCTGCTCATGCTCGGGTTCCCGGAGGCATTTGGCTCCGGAGTCGTGTTCCCTGCATCCACTCCCAGCGTTTTCACCTTCAACGGTCGAACGGCTTGGCCCACTTGAAGACGGAATCGAACATGCCAGAATGCCTGGCAAACGCGCTAAATCAACTCGTGGTATTTATACGCATCGACCGGCTCGTGGAAGCAATACCGAACCGACGTGAAACCGCGCTTGAACGCCGTCACATCGCCCCGGACGCGCGCGACCTCCTCCTTCCGGATCGCGGCGCGCGCCATGAACGCCGCGACCTCAGCCATCTCCGCCTTCCCCATCCCGACCCGCGTGCACTCCTGCGCGCCGACGCGGACGCCCGACGGGTCCTGCGGGCTCCTGTCGCGGTCGTAGGGGAGCATGTTCTTGTTCGTGATGATGTTGCACGACTCGAACAGCTTCGAGACCGACGCGCCGCCCCCCTGCTCCCGCACATCCACCGCCACCTGGTGCGAGCGCGTGAACCCTCCGGCCTCCCCGAGGACCTTGAACCCCTCGGCGTGGAGCGCCTCCGCGAGCGCCCGAGCATTTTCCACGACCTGCTTGGCGTAGGCCGCCCCGTGGACCTGCCACTCGGCAAGCGTGATCCCGAGCGCGGCCATCGCGTGGAGGTGGTGGTTGGAGACGACCCCGGGGAACACGCGCGCGCGCAGCCGCTTCAGCAGGTCATCGTCCGGCGAATCGGAGAGGACGATCCCGTGTTGGGGGCCAGGGAGCGTCTTGTGGGTGGACCCGGTGATGATGTCCGCGCCCTCACGCAGCGGGTCCTGGAACTGCCCGCCCGCGATGAGCCCTAGCACGTGGGCGCCGTCGTACCAGCAGGTCGCACCCACCTCGTCGATCGCCTCGCGCAGCTCCCGCAGCGGCACGGGGAAGAGGAAGAGGCTCATCCCGAACTGGCAGACCTTCGGCCGCTCCTTCAAGATGAGCCGGGCCGCCCCGTCGACGTCGAGGTTCATTTCCTCCTCGTCGAAGGGGTAGTTCACGGAGCGCAGGCCGCGCAGGCCCACGGCCCCGAATTTCGCCGTGGAGATGTGCGCGCCGTCCGCGAGGCTCGGGGACGCGATGAGGTCGCCGGGCTCGGTGGTGGCAAAGAGCGCCGCCATGTTCGCGACGGTCCCCGAGACCGGCCGCGGGTCCGCGTGGCGCGCGCGGAAGATGGAGCGCGTAAGCTCCACCACCCGTTCCTCGACCTCGTCGACGAACACGTTCCCCTCATAGTACCGCTTCCCTGGCAGGCCCTCTGCGTAGCGGTCGGCGAAGTCCGAGATCATCATCTCGCGGGCGAGTGGGCACATCACATTCTCCGACGCGATGAGCGGGATGGAATCGCGGAACCACTCGGTGTGGCGCCGCACGCGGTCGCGGATGAACGCGGCGTTGGCCGGCCCGTCTTCCATCCTCCCGCGTACCGGGGACGGTGTAGAAAAGGGAGGCGGGGCGCGCGCAGCGCGTGACCGCGCGCGGAGGCCGGCCAGGCGTCGGCCAGAATGCCTTAAATATGCTGAGGCGGTTGGCGAAAGAGGTTCCATGAAGACCTACCTGAAACTCTCCTTCTATAGCGAAGGCGAGAAGCCGTCGGTCATTGTGGACCGGCTCTGCAACCTAGGGTTCCGCCCGACGCAGGGGAACTACGACCTCGTCTACGACTGGGACAAGGACGCCACGATCAAGGACATCATCTGGTTCGGGGACAAGATCGCCTCGACGCTGAAGGGGACGCAGGTGAACTTCGAGCTGGAGACGGTGTAGCGCCCTCGCCCCCCTGCGGGCCGCGGCCCCACGCGCGCGACGCTTCAACGAACGCTTTATTGGGAAGCCCCATCAATGTAACCTCAAGTTAGGTAGTGGCCGCCGCCGGCGGCGACGGAGGCGCGCGCGGAGATGGCTTCGAAGAAACGGGAGAAGCTCTTCCGGGTGGTGGAGGCCAAGAGCCAGGACGTCGGCCGCGGCATCGCGCGGATCGACCCCGCGCTCATGGAGATCCTCAACCTCAAGGAGGGGGACACGGTCCTCCTCGAGGGCGAGGGCCGCACAGCCGTGACCGTCGGCGCGCCCGACCCCGAGGACACGAACCGGGGGACCATCCGGATCGACGGGCCGACGCGCCGCAACGCGAACGCCGGGATCGACGAGAAGGTCTCCGTCCGCAAGGTCACGGCCAAGCGCGCCCGCAAGGTGACGCTGGCCCCCACGCAAGAGGTGAAGATCCTCGGCGGCGAGAAGTACCTCGCGCAGGTGCTCGCGGGCCGCGTGATCTCGCGGGGCGATGTCGTGCCCGTGAACATCTTGGGCAACGCGCTCGACCTCGTGGTGACCGGCTACTCCCCGACGGGGGACGCCGTCCGCGTCACCACGGAATCCGCGGTGGTCCTCAGCGCCAAGCCGGTGAAGCAGGACATCGCGCGCATCCCGACGGTCTCCTACGAGGACATCGGCGGCCTGCGCGAGGAGATCAGGAAGGTCCGCGAGATGGTCGAGCTGCCGCTGCGGCACCCCGAGCTCTTCGAGCGGGTGGGCGTGGAGGCCCCGAAGGGCGTGCTGCTCCACGGCCCCCCGGGGACGGGCAAGACGATGCTCGCCAAGGCGGTGGCGAGCGAGACGCTGGCCAACTTCGTCTCGCTGTCGGGGCCCGAGGTGATGAGCAAGTTCTACGGCGAGAGCGAGGAGCGGCTCCGCACGATCTTCGAGCAGGCGGAGGAGAGCGCACCGTCGATCATCTTCATCGACGAGGTGGACTCCATCGCCCCCAAGCGCGATGAGGTCCAGGGGGAGACTGAGCGGCGCATCGTGGCGCAGCTGCTCACGCTGCTCGACGGCCTCAAGACGCGCGGCAAGGTGGTCGTCATCGCGGCCACCAACCGCCCCAACTCGATCGACCCGGCCCTGCGGCGCCCGGGGCGCTTCGACCGCGAGATCGAGATCGGGATGCCCGACAAGCCGTCGCGGTTCGACATCCTGCAGATCCACACCCGCGGGATGCCCCTCTCCGACAACGTCGACCTGCGCGAGTGGGCCGCCATCACGCATGGGTTCGCGGGCGCCGACCTCTTCGCGCTCGCCAAGGAGGCGGGCATCCGCGCGCTCCGGCGGGCGCTCCCCGATATCGACCTGGAGCAGGACGAGATCCCCGCCGAGACGCTCGACGAGATTGCCGTCACACGGCGCGACTTCGAGGAGGCGATGCGCGAGATGCAGCCCTCGGCGCTGCGGGAGGTCTTCGTGGAGTCGCCGAACGTCTCGTGGGACGAGGTGGGCGGGCTCGACGCCGCCAAGCGCGAGCTCCAGGAGGCTGTCGAGTGGCCGATCAAGCACGAGGACCTCTACCGCGCCATGGGCGCCAAGCCGCCGAAGGGGGTCCTGCTCTACGGGCCGCCTGGGACCGGCAAGACGCTGCTCGCCAAGGCGGTGGCCACGGAGGCCGAGGCCAACTTCATCTCGGTGAAGGGGCCGGAGTTCCTCTCCAAGTGGGTCGGCGAGAGCGAGCGCGCGGTGCGCGAGGTGTTCCGCAAGGCGCGCCTGGCTGCCCCCTGCATCATCTTCCTCGACGAGATCGACGCCGTCGTCCCGCAGCGCGGCAGCCGGGACGACGCGCACGTGACGGAGAACATCATCTCGACGGTCCTCACGGAGATGGACGGCCTCATTGCGCTCAACAACGTCACGGTAATCGCGGCGACGAACCGGCCGGACATCATCGACCCGGCGCTCCTGCGCCCCGGTCGCTTCGACCGGCTCGTGTATGTCGCGCCGCCCACGGAGGGCGGCCGGCTCGAGGTCCTCAAGATCCACACAGCGGGCCGGCCGCTCGGGGGCGACGTGGACCTCGCGAAGGTCGCGTCCGTCACGGAGGGCTACACGGGCGCGGACCTCGCGGCGGTCTGCAACGAGGCCACGATGATCGCCATCCGCGAGATCGTGGCGGGCGCGGGGGGCAAGCCGGGGAAGGGGCGCCCCGCCCGGGCGCTTTCCCAGCGGCACTTCGAGCAGGCGCTCCAGAAGGTGCGCCCCCTCTCGCCGGAGTCGCTCAAGGAGTACGCCCAAGTCCACGAGCGGATGCAGCTCGAGTAGCGTGCTACCGGCTGCGGGCCACCCGCGGGCTCCACTGGCCCGCGCACGCGTCGCAGAACCTCGGCTGGAGGCGCCGGAGCACGGCGGGCTCGTGTGTCGCGTTCATCAGGCAGCCCCGGTGGCGGCAGTGGACCATCCCGAGCGTGTGCGCGAGCTCGTGGAGCACGGCGGCCGTGAGGCGGTCGAGGGCCTCGGCTGGCGACAGGCCGCCCTGGTAGAAGGGCCTCGTGGAGAACACGGCGACGCGCCCGTTCATCTCGGCGAGGCCGTACATGGTCGGCCGGCTGTCGTCCTTCAGCTCGGCTGCCGTGAGCCCGAGTACGCGGCTGGACGGCTCGCGCCGGAGCGCGGCGAGCGCGAAGTGCGCGTCCAGGCGCTCCTGGGCGGGCGCCACCAGCGACGCGATGCGGGGACTCGGCGTGGCCTCGACCGACACGGCGAAGCCGTGCTCGCCCAGGCGTGTGGCCAGCCCCTCCGCGGCCCCCGCGGGAAGCGGCCCGATGGGCACGACCCGCAGCGGCGCGGCCACGTCCCCTCCCCCTCAGGCGGGGTCGTAGCGCACGGTGGCCAGCCCCGAGTACGCGACGGAGACGACGAACTGGCCCGGCTGCGCGGGGCCCACCTCGAGCACGACCGACCACGTCCCGGCCGCCGTGAGGTTGGCCTCGGGGACGGTGAACGCGACCTGCGTGACGAAACTGTTCCCCGCGATCGTCCGGCCCTCCCGCTCGACCTCCACGTCCTGCGGGTCGAGGAGCGACACGTTGATCTTCGCGCCGGCAAGCTGCACCGTGCTCACGTTGAGCAGCACGGTCAGGGCGGTGGCTCCGGTGTAGGCCGTCACCATCGCGACCGTCCGCTCCGCCGGCGGCTGGCCGGTGGTCCAGTTGACGAAACCGGGCGCGAATGTGATGAAGTCGTTCACGTAGGCGTGGCTGGCCGTCGTGTTCTGCTTCCCGCCGTCGTCCGTGACGGTGAGCGTCACCACGAACGCCCCCACCAGCGTGTACTCGTGCTCGACGATCGCGCCCGCCGCGTGCTCCCCGTCCCCGAACGTCCACTCGAAGGCCGTGATCCGACCGTCGGGGTCGGAGGAGTCGGCGGCGTTGAACTCGATCGGCTCGCCGAGGTAGACTGCCTTGTTCGCGGGGATGAACGCGGCGCGCGGCGCCTCGTTCGGGCCGCCGCCCCCCGGCCCGTCCTCCGAGGGGACGAGCGCGAAGGCCGCGAGCCCCGCTACGACCATGAGGCCGACGACGAGCCACACGAGCCCGCCGCCCGCCGGCTTCTCCTCCATGCCTGGCCGCCCACCCCGGACGCCGGAGATAAACCCTCCCCGCGGGCGCGCGCGCCGTCGCGCTAGGGGTCCGCCGGGTCGCGCACAGGCCGCAGCCGCACGGGCTGCCCCACGTCCGACGCGTCCAGGATGTACTCGCCGGTCAAGAGCTCGGCGGCCTCGTCCGCCGGGATCACGCGGCGCGCCACGCGGGGCGGGCCGCCGATGAGCGCGCTGTTACCGTAGGGGTCCTTGATCACGAGCGTCGCGGAGGCGCGCCCGTCGATGAGCGCCTTCAGGCGCCCCGAGAGCTCGTCGGCCCGCGCGCGGGCCTCCGGCTCCGGGTAGAGCACCCTCGCGCGTCCGATCGCCTCCTCGAACCGGAGGAGCAGCCCCTCCACGTTCGTCACCTCGGCGATGCTCGCGGGGCCGGGCTCCCAGAGGAGGCCGAGGTCCGGGACGGCCACGGTCGCCGAGGACGACTTGACCGCGCGGATCACCATGTCTCGCTCCTGCGTGAGGCGGATCGAGAACTCCGTCGGCTCGCCGATGCGGGGCAGGAGCGTGTCCGCGTGGCGGAAACCGCAGGCCGCGCACATGAAGACGGACTCGAAGACCTCGCCGAAGTAGGGGACCTCGAGCAGGATCGTCCGCATCGTGGCGTCGGGCGCGGCGCACACCGGGCACGGGGCGGTCACATACGAAGGGTCGCCCCGCGAGATCGGCGCGTCCGACGAGATGGCGGGCTCACCCGAACCGTCCCGCCCCCGCGGATGCGCGCCCACGGCGGCCCACCGGCCGCCGCGTACTTCTTTGCTTCCGGCGCCGCCTGGAAGCCAAAGCGCTTGCAACCCGAAAACCTACATATACGCCCCTCCAAGATTGGCTGCGATGGAACCGCAGCCCCGTTGCGGCCTCTGCGTGCACTGGGAGAGCCGCCCGGAGCTCGAGATGCCCGTCGGCACCGGGTACTGCGACTTCCACGAGAAGGTGTACAAGGCGTCCCACTCGTGCGAGTTCTTCACGCCGCGGGACTCGGCCGAGGGACGCGCCTACAAGAGGCAGCTCTACGGCGGCGGCGAGGAAGACGAGGAAGGCGAGGACGACCTCGAAGAGCTCGAGATGTAGGGGGGAAGCGGGTTGTCCATCGCGTCGGTGCTGCACCTGCTCTACACTCCCGCCTCCGGCGAGGTCCAGTTCAACTGCCCCTGGTGCACGACCCGCCTCGCCCTACCGGAGGGCGACTTCGCGCGGGAGCGCGCGGTCCTGTGCCCCCGGTGCAACAACCCCATCGACCTCACCGTGCAGCGCCGCCTCGTGCAGGCCCCGCCGCCGCCCGCGCCGCCCGCGCGCTCGGGGCCCCCCCCGGTGCCCATGACGGCGCCCGCGCGGCGGCAGGTCACGACGCCCCCCCCGGCGCGCTCGCCCCCCCCGCGCGACCACCGGCAGCTGGGCGGCGGCGCGCCCCCGATGGCGCACTCCGAGCCGCGCTCGCTCCCGCCCCTCGAGAAGCGGAAGCAGGAGTCGGTCGCCCTTGACTTCGACCCCGAGAAGCCGATCGACATCGACGGCGCCTTCAAAGGCGAGCCGATCCACGTGGACGACATCGACTCGCTGATGAGCAAGTCCGACCTCTGGAGCATGGCTGGCCCCCGGCGCAGCGTGACGGGGGGCGCAGGCTCGGGCAAGCCGGGCGCCATCAGTGGCGTCGTCAGCTGCCCCTCGTGCAACTACGAGAACGCGCCCGTCCCCCCCGGGTTCGAGTTCGGGAAGGTGCGCAAGTGCACCTGGTGCGGCAAGCCGCTCCCCCCGTAGGGAGGGGCAGTAGCGGGGAGTGGATTTGAACCACTGGTCTATGGGTGTCTCCCGGCGGTGACATCGCCGCCGTTATGAGCCCATCGGGATTTCCTGGCTACCCCACCCCGCTAGAAGGTAAGGTCGGGACGCGGGCACACCGGTCGCCCGTATTAAACCTTGGGCGCGCGCGGGCGGGCGGCCTACGCCGTCTGGATGTGCACGGCTCCGTTCTTGTAGTAGACGAAGACCTCGGCGCGTTTGAGACGTTGGATGCGGTGGAGCGATTGAAGCACCTTGAGGGCAGGCAGCTGCAGCTCGGCGGCCGCCTCCGCCGTGTTCCAGGGGTACGTCTCGAAGTCGTAGGAACGGACGAACTTCCACACGGCGGCGTCTGTCTCGTCCAACTCCTCGTCCGCTGCCATCGTGTGCGGATGGGGCGTGCGCCTTTTCAACGTGGCGCCGCCGCACCCGTCTGAAAAGACTTATGGGAGCCCCGGCCTTCCGCCCGGACGAGGCCCCCGTTGTCCGCGCCACCGCAGGATCCCGACGACGCGTGGGTCGCCTGGAACGACGACGACGCGGACGGCCCCCGCTCGTTCAAGGACCGGTTCACGGCACGTCCGAACCTGGGAACCTGGATCGGCGTCGTGGCGATGTTCACCTTCCTCGTGGCCACGGCGCTCCCCTGGTACCGCGTGTCCGCCGAGGTCCAGCCCTACATCGAGCGGACGACGATCATCGAGTTCGACGGGATCCGCGGGCTCACGGTGGACCCCCGCCTCAATGCGGTGTTCGACTTCGCGCTGCCCTCCGTGCTGTTCCCGGTCACGCTGATCGTGGCCATCGCGCTCGTCTTCCGGCTCCGGGGCCTCTTCAAGGCGCCGAGCCCCGGCAAGCGCGCGTGGACGTTCGTCCGCGCCACCATCGGGATCCTCCTTCCCATCGGCGTGGCGGTCTTCATCATCTCGCAGGTCCCGAACTACGTCCCGCCGGACGCGCCGGGGGAGATCCAGCAGCTCGCGCGGGCGGTGGGCTCGCAGCCCTTCGGGGGCCGGGAGGAGATGCACGTGAACGTGACGACGGCGGGCGCGCCCTTCACGGGCGAGGCCGACGTGCTCCTGGAGTGGGGATTCGGTCCGGCCCTCTACGTCATGATAGGGGCGGTGGGCCTCTACATCGTCGCGGCGGCCATCGAGATGGGCGCCTCGCGGCGCCCGAAGGAAGAAGGGCTTTGATCCCCCGCGGTCCGCGCGGGGGGAAAGGCCGCCCCCGGGGGGGGGCGGCAGCAGGCGCGCGCCCCGAGCCTCACAGCTCCACGGCGGCGCGCTGCGTGGCGTAGTGCGCGAGGACCTCGGGGTCGTAGAAGCGGCCGACGTCGACAAATACGGTGCACCCGCAGTGTATGCATACACCGCCGGTGTGGTCGGCTCCGCAGTCCCGGCACCGAAGGGTCTTCTTCGCTTGGTTGTTGCCCATCCTGGTGTTCTCCTGTCGTACGGGACGGCCGCGTGGCCGGCCCGCTTGCAGACGGACGCACGAGCCCTGGACTGAGTATAAGAGCGTGCCGTGGAAATGTCCTAGGGTTCCCCGGGGGCGCTCGATTCCCGCACGTTTTTGCGAGATTCGCAATCGCCGAGAACGGGGTTCGGCGGGGCGCGGGGCCCGCGGGGGCACCCAGGGTTTCGCGCCCCCCCCGGCGCGCGGCCCCGCGTGGAGGGGGAGTGCGGGGGGCAGGATTCGAACCTGCGAAGGCCTTTGCCACAAGGTCCTAAGCCTTGCCCCTTTTCCGCTCGGGTACCCCCGCACGCTGCGGGGCATCTGAATGGAGGGAAATACCTTCCCGTCGCCACGGGATCGGGCGGCGCGGGCGCCGCTACCGCGCTTCATAGGTGCTCTGCACGACACCCGTGTCGTACGACCGAGTGTGCCGGTGCCGAAGTTGGATGTCGCGGCCCGTCGGCCCGAACAAGGGGATCCCCGTCCCGATGAGGACCGGGAGCCTCGTGATGATCACCTCATCGATGAGGCCCGCACGAAGGAAGGCCTGGACCGTGCGGCCCCCATCGACGTAGAGGCGCAGGATACCGCGTGCGGCCAGGCGCCGCACGATCGTGGCGGGCCGCCCGGCCATGCTTTCCACGCGCCCCCGGAAATTGGGCGGGAGCTTGACGGGCCGGTGGGTCAGCACGACGACGAGCTTCTCGCCGTAGGGCCATGGCTCGAAGCCCAACACGGTGTCGAAGGTCGCGCGCCCCATCACGAGCGCGTCAACACGGCGCATGTGGGCCCCGTAGCCGAAGTCCTCCCCGCCCTTCTCCCCGGGCCCCTGGAGCCAATCGAGGCTTCCGTCCTTCCTGGCGATGAACCCGTCCAAGCTTGATCCCACAAACACCGTCGCGTGGGCGCCCTTTGGCCTACCGGTTCGTGCCGAAGCCGCCCGATTGCCACGTGCGGGCAACTACCGTCCCTCCCGGACAACCCGTCACCGGCGGCGTGCCTCTTCAAGGGCCCGCAGCTGGTCGAGCGCGGCCGCCACGGCCATCCGCGCATTGGGGATCCGAGCCGTTGCCTGCTCCCAACTCATGCCCGGCCCGGTAATCCCCAACGCGACGGGCCGGCCAAATTCGCTAGAGATCCGAAGGAGCGCGTCGGCCACCCGGTGCGCGATGAGCTCGTCGTGCTGCGTCTCGCCCCTCACGACGGCCCCGAGGGTCACGACGGCGTCGGGGTCGGCCCACGTGAGCACCTCGCGCACGGCGCCCGGGATGTCGAACGCGCCGGCCACGGAGACCTCGCGGACGACGTGGGCGCCCCGCTGCCTCGCCTCCTTCCGCGCCTCCTCGAGCATCGCCCCCGTCACCTCCTCGTTGAAGCGCGACCAGACGATCGCGAGCCGGGGCGCGCGGCGCCTCGCGCGGGCGGCGCCCTTCCGCACCGGCCCCTCGTCGTCGCGCCCCTGCCGCAGCCCCCGGCCGGCGGCCCTCGTGAGGCGGCGCGGGTCGCTGAGCAGGTAATACACATTGAGCGCGTGCTCCCGCGAGCGACGGTCCATGAGCACCGCCAGGTCCTCGTCGTCGCGCGCCTCGGGCGTGTGGACGAAGCACTCGATGATGTGCTTGCCCGTCTGGAGCTGCACCTGCTGGAGGCCGAGCGACGCCTCGTGGGCGCACAGCTGGTCGATGGGGGCGCGCCCGGCCATCCCGAGCGCGATGACGGCGCCGCAGCCGCGCTCCTCGAGCAGGACCTTGCACGCCACAGGGAGGTCCTTGAACCCGGGGACCGTGTAGCGGACGGGGTCCACCGCCGCGCCCACCGACTTCCACTCGTCGAGCACCGATCGGGCCATGTCGAAGCGCGCGAAGGTGGTGTCGGCCACGCCGATCCGGAACCTCCGGCCGCGGCGCGCGGCGCCCCGCCGCCTAGCCGCCTTCCCCGGTCCGCTTCGAGCCGCCACCGCCCTGTCCCTCCTTCGGTCCCGCCGGCGTGCCCTCGACCTTCTCGATGCGCCGCTGGAACGACAGCCCCTGCTCCACCTTCGCGATGATCTTCCGCGTGCCGTCTAGGTCGTAGCCGCTCGTCTGCTTCGACAGCCGGACGACCCGGATGTGCCCGAGGCCCCGCCGCTCCAGCTCCGCGCGGATGTCCTCCTCGCGGAACGACTGGTCATAGCCGAGCGCGATGATGTCGGGGCGCACCTCCTCGACCGTCTTGTAGATGTCGTCCTCGCGGCCGACGACTGCCCGGTCGACCGGCTTGAGCCCCTCGACGAGCTCACGGCGCATCTCCTGGGGCGTGACGGGCTCATGCTTGCGCCTGCGCACCATGACGTCGGTGGCGACCACCACGACGAGTTCATCGCCGAGCTCCTTGGCGCTTCGCAGGAAGTGGAGGTGGCCGGGGTGGAGGAGGTCGAATACGCCGGTGGCCATCACGCGGACCATCGACCGGCGCTCCAGGCCTCGACGATCTGCTTGCCCTCTAAAAAAGGGTGGCCATGCGCTTGGGCGTACGCGCGCGCGCCGTCCTTCGAGAGCGCGCGGCCGTCGTCGCCCAGCATCTCGCAGCCGAGCGCGACGGGCGTGACGCCCGCCATCCGCAGGAGCGCGACCGCGAGCTCGCTGTGCCCGAAGCGGGTCGTGAGGGGCGCGGCCGTCGCGGAGCAGATGGGGACGTGCCCGGGGGAGCGGAACTCCCGGCCGAAGAGCTCGAGCGCGTGGCCGTTTTGCAGCTGCATGACCTCCTCCGAGAGCTCCCCGAAGCGGCGCGCCGTGAGCGCCCGGTCGGCGTCGGTGATCCCCGTGAACGTCCTGCGGTGGTTGATCCACGTGGAGAACGACGAGCGGGCGTCGTAAGCGATGTCGTTGGCCACGAGGTGCCGGAAGACGGGGTGCGTGGCGGAGGCCTCCGCGAGGAGGTCCTGCATGTAGGGCAGCCCGAGGCGCGTGTGGACCTCGTGGTCGACCGCGAGGAAGACGAGGCCGCCTCCGTCCTTGCGCATGGTGCGCACGTGGTCGGCCGTCACGGCCTTTGCAGGTACCAGGAAATCGGTCTCGCGCTCGCGGGAGTCGGAGTCGTAGACGAGGACGAACCGGCCGGCGCGCAGCGCCGAGAGGGCCGTGTCCAGCGCGGCAGGGGGGGCCAGCACAGGAAGGGGCAGCCGCCGCGGGGTGCATAAAGAATTGGTTTTTACGCCTTTCTTGGTAGAATCACGGGGGGGAGCGCCCCTGCAGGAACGGGAGTGGGACCGGGCGGATTTGAACCGCCGACCACCCGGTTATGAGCCGGGCGCTCTTGGCCGGACTAAGCTACGGCCCCGCGCCGGCGCAAGGAATGCGTCCGGTTAAGAACGCTCCTCGTGCGCGCCCCTAGTGGCGCGGGGCCGGGCGGCCGCGGGGCTACCCGACGATCCCGTCGCCGTCGCTGTCGGAGGGGGGAGTCCCCGGAAGCCCGGGTTGGCCCGCTCCTTGCCCATTGCCCGTGCCTTGGCCCGCTCCGCTGCCGGCGCCCTGTCCCTGGCCGCTGCCCTGCCCTTGGCCCGGCGCCGCGCTGGACCCCGAGCCTTGCCCGGTGCCCGACCCCGTGCCCGTGCCGCCGGAACCGTCAACCGGCCCGCCGTCCCAGCCGTCATCGTTGCCCGGCCAGACCCCGCCTCCCTCCGTTGGGGCTCCGCCCTCCGGTGGCCTCAACGGGTCGGGGTCGATGGAGTCCATGAGCCCGTCGTCGTCCGTGTCAGGGTCGATCGGGCTCGTCCCATGGACGAACTCCTGCCAGTTGTCCAAGCCGTCCGAGTCGCTGTCGGCGAAGTCGTCCGCTGCGAGGGTCGGGTCGAGCCCGTAACGCCGCTCCCAGCCGTCCGGGACGCCGCCGCCGTCCGAGTCGGGGTTGGAGGGGTCCGTCCCGAGCACGTACTCCTCGTTTGCGGTGAGCCCGTCCCCGTCGCGGTCGGTGACCGCCTCGCCCGGGTCGGTAGGGTCGAACGCCTGCCCCACGGGCGCAAGCGTCACGGCCGCCATCACAAGTGCACAAGCGGTCGCCATCGGTAGCCATTGGTTTGCCATGGTTGGTTCTCCGTGGCGTCGGCCCCGGTGCACGCCTGCACGAAGCCGCCCTTAAGCGATCTGCGACGCGCGTCGAAACGTCTCATACAGGTGTCGAAACGTCTCGGACAGCTCTCGAAACATCCGGCCCGGCGCCCTCAGTCTGCATCACGGAGGCGGACCTCGCCCGGTACCGAGACTCGCGCGGGCTTCGGCTCGGCCACCGGCTTCGTCGGCCCCCCCGGACGCGCGCGGGTCGGGTGGATTTCGACGTGCTCCTCCGCAGCGGGCTCCAGCGTGTACGCGATGTCCGAGAGCACCCGCTTCAGCCGGCCCTCGACCTCGTCCCACGACGCCCAGTCCTTCGCCACCTGCCCCACCCGCGGGTCGCGCCCGAGGCGCCCGCCCTCGAAGATCTCGAAGCCCGTCTTCCCGGCGCCTAGCGCGCCCGTGGGGCACACCCGCACGCACTGGCCGCAGTCGATGCACCGCTTGGCGTCGATGGCCGGCCGCCCGCCCGGCAGCGCGACCGCCTGGTCCTCGCAGATGTCGACGCAACGCGTGCACCCCTCCTCGCAGGCCGTCCCCGTAACCTCGGGCCGGACCTTGGCCATCACGCCGAAGTCCTGCACTTGGGGCGCGTTGCAGCAAGAGGTGCACCCGGCGACCGCGATCTTGAGGCGCGAGCGCGGGTCGACGTGCCCCTTCACGGACTCGAGCAGGACTTCCTCGACCCCCGACGCGTCCACGAGGTGCTTGGCCTGCTCCGAGAGGTGCTCCGTCCCCACGAGGTCGCGCGGGCAGTCGAAGAGGTGGTGGCAGCCGGAAACGTGGACGGGCGACCGCTCGAGTGCGTAGTGCTCGATCCCGAGGGACGCGAGGAGCGCCTCCAGCCGGTGCGCCACCGACTCGGGCACGCCCGCGATCTCGAACCCGTCCCGGACGGTCACCCGGAGGTGCCGGCCGCCGACGGCATCGAGCGCCTCGAGGGCGGCGATGAGCTCGTCGATCTCCTCCTCCTTGAGGTTGGCCACGAGCGTGACGGTGCGCTCCGGCGCGGCGCTCCCGCTCGCCTCCGGTACGACTGCCACGAGAGGGCTCCCATCCCCGGCGGGCTTCGTGTCCGCCTGGGTGATGAGTGCGCCCGGACGCTATAAAAGAGTTCGTGAGTCAACGCATAACCCGCGGAATCGCGCGCGTCCAAGCCCACAAGGTGGGGCGATTGCGCGCAGGAGCGGCGCGATTCGGGCGGCCAACGAGTGGGGGACAGCGCCGCCGCGCGGATTCGAACCGCGGACCATCTGGTTAACAGCCAGATGCTCTGACCGGACTGAGCTACGGCGGCACGCCCGGCCGCGGGGCCGAGCGGCCGCGGTAGCCGGCTTCCTCGCTTTAACCCTTTGGAGCCAAGCGCGCGCGCCGCGCGCGCGCGAGCCAGTCACCGCGTTGCGCGCCCTTCTCCCGCGAGTTTCCCAGGCGCCAAAGTTTAATGGGCTGGCAGCGACAGAAGGTGACGCCGCCCGCCGGGCCCTGATGGAACGGTATGCCAATGATGTCCAAGCCGTCGGACGGGTCAGCGGGCCGCCGGCGCGCGGCCCTCATTGCGGCGCTCCTCCTCTCGTCGCTCGCGGGGGCGTTCCTCGCGGCGGGGCCCGCGGCGGCCGCGCCCGTCCCGTCCATCGTCGTGGAGGACGGCTCGACGGTCGTCTTCGCCGACCAGGAGGTGATCGTCGACGCGTCGCTCGGGGGCCCGCGGGCCGGGCTCGTCTACATCGCCAACGGGTCCGCCGTGCGCTTCTTGAACGCGACCCTCCGATTCGTGAACACGACCGCGGACGGCGGCATCCGGCTGACTGGAGGGTCGTCGTTCGAGGCGGACGACGCGACCATCGTGGCCGACGGGGGAGCCTTCCTCACGATTTCGGCCCGGGGCAACTCGCGCGTCGCGCTCGACCACGTGGACGTCTCGACACTCCAAGGCCCCACCGACCTCTCCGTCCCCGGGATCGACCTCGCGAGCGGGTCCACCCTCACCGCCAACGCCAGCACCCTGATGGCGCGGCCCGATGTCCGGCCGCTCGTCGTGGCGGCGCAGAGCACCGTGGACATCGCGGGCTCGGTGCTCGGCGGCCGCATCGGCCTCAGCGTGAGCGTGGCGGACCTCACGCGGGTCACGCTCACAAGCTTCGGCGAGGACGCGGCGCTCTCGGCCTCCGGGAGCACGCTCCTGGTTGAGGATTCGACCGTCGTGGCAAGCGCGGGGGGGACCGCCCTCGAGGCCGTCTCCGGCTCGGACATCACCGTGCGCTCGTCCAACCTGACGGCCGAGGACATCGGGCTCGCCGTCCGCTCGTCGTCGCTCGCCACCCTCGACACGGTGGCCATCGTCGCGGAGGCCTTCGGGGTCGCGTCGGAGGACAGCGTGGTCACGGCGCAGGGCGTCGCCGTCGTGGGGGCCTCGACCGCCGTGTGGTCCCGCCACAGCGAGGTCTCCCTCACCAGGGCGCACCTCGGGTCGGGCCTCCTCCGCTTCTTCAACGCCTCCCAGGTGAGCATTGACGCGCCGACGACCGGCGTCGGATTCGTCCTGCTCGAGGACGCCTCTACCCTGACGCTCACCGACGCTTCCTTCGACTGGTCGAAAGTCGCGGCGGAGGCCGACTCTGTGGTGGTCCCCCGCTGGCGGCCGCTCTTCGAGTTCCTCACGGAGGCGGGCGGCAACCCCGGCGCGACGGTCTCGTGGTCGGTGAGCACCTCGAGCGGCCTGCCCGTCGGGACGGGCACCTCGAACGGCAACGGCGTGTCGCGAGGCCCCCCGCTCGAGGGTCCGCGCCTCCTTGCCGGCGCGTTCGCGAAGCCGATCGCGTACGCCCTCTCCTACACGGACGGCGCGGTCTCCGTGAACACGACGCTCACGGCGTGGGGCCCCGGCCTCAGTTTCCCGCTCTACCTTGCCCCCTCCCTGCCCGACCTCGCATTCTCCGCCACCGGGCTGTCGTTGGGCGACGCGGGGGGGGCCGGGGGCGCGAGGATCAACGCGTCGGCCCGCCTCACCGTGCCGCCCGGGGCGTCGGGCGAGACCGTGGCGGTCGTCGTGAAGGTGGACGGGATCGAGCGCGGGCGGCTCAACCGGACGCTCGTCGGCACGGGCGTCCTGGTGGAGTTCTTCGTCGAGGCCACGCCCGGCACGCACCTCGTGGCCGTCGAGGTGGACCTCGTGGGCTCCGCGACGCGCGGACAGGTCCTGGAGACGAACGACCGCGGGAACAACGTGGTGGCCGGCTGGTACAACGCCTCCTCGACATCGAACGCGTCGATCAAGCCCGACCTCAGAGTCACGGACGTCCGGTTC
>Ga0302046_10000550_pt1 | contig 37460 bp, 38 predicted proteins | sample RVTome_11_FD_200261 | JGI IMG/M metagenome (GOLD analysis project Ga0302046, IMG submission 200261) | Soil microbial communities from uranium-contaminated site in the Upper Colorado River Basin, Wyoming, United States - RVT147D111 (version 2) ...
ATCACCGGGTCGAGCTTCCCCTGGCGCGCCATCTCCGTGAGATCCCGGGTGAACCGCTCCAGCGCCTGGTATTTCTGCTCGGGCTCCTGGTCGGTGACACGATGGCTGCCGCGCACGGCTTCCAGCGCCTTCAGCAGGTGGTCCTTGTCGATCCCCTTGCCCCCCAGCAGCTCGCGCGCCGTGGTACCCTTGGTATCGACCAGGCCGATCAGGATGTGCTCCGTCGAGACGAAGGCGTCGCCCAGCTCCTTGGCAAACCGATCCGCCCGATCGAGCGCCTGGCTCAATTCGCGCGCGACCGTGGGGCTCGAGCCCCCGGATTGCGTGGGCAGGCGCTCCAGCTCCCGCTCGGTCTCGGCGCGCAGCTCGGCGAGGTTCAGGCCGGCTTTCTGCAACACCGGAACGACGATTCCCTCCTCCTGATCGAGCAACGCGAGGAAGAGATGGGCATCGTTCACCACGGGATTCCCGCGGCTCGTGGCGTCGTGGATGGCCTGTTGAAGGGCCTCGCCGGCTTTTACGGTCAAACGGTCGGGTCGGATCATGGTGGCTCGATGGCTTATGGCTTATGGCCTATGGCGTATGGCCTTGAGGGGCCTCGGGGCTCGTCGCTCAAAAACGGGGGGTGATCCCCAACGGCCATACGCCATTTGCTATACACGTTTCGTTACCGCAACACCAATGTGGCAACCGACAGGCCATTCTTACGCGCCAGAACGACAGCACAAAGAGGGAGCGTTCCCGCCAAAACGACAGACGCGCCGGCCGAGAGGCCGACGCGTCCGTAGAATTACACAACCGTCGAGGCTATTTCACGATCGTCATCTTCTTGGTGAACGCATGCCCGTCCACGATCAGTTGGTAAACGTAGACGCCTGATGCCGCTTCCCGGTCGGTGCCGAGAATTTTTCCGTCCCAGTAGGCCGAGAACTGCCCTGTCCCGTTGAATTGGAGCCGGACATTCGCCAGCGGCTCACCTGAGCCCTGGAGAATGGGGATCGCAACGAGCTGTGCCAGCACGTTGTAGATCCTGAGGCTCACGACCGGCTGGCGCCCGTTGTCCCACATGGAAGCGTCCAGCGAGAACGGGATCGTGGTCTCTGGATTGAACGGATTCGGGTAATTCCTGTGGAGCTGCACCTTGGAAGCACCTTGCTCCTGCGCCTCGACGGCGTTCGGTGCAGCCACCAGGAGCCCGAGCGACACTAGCGCCCAGGCCAAGTGCCTCATCTCATGCTCCTGTCAAACAGAAACTTGCCGTTAGGATGTGCTCCTTGCTGACTGAGTGCCTATGTTCGCTTACGTGCCCAAGTTACGCGTCACGAGCGAATATTGTCAAGCTGGCTGGTCGCCAGCATCGGCCCTCGGCCCCACCCGCCGAACGTCCCCCTCCCGCACCGTGTACCCGCAAGCATCAAGCCATTCCAAGACGGGAATCAGGTACTTGCGAGAGAGTCCCGCTTTGTCCCGTAACTGACTTGGGGACGCCCGACCCAGACGCCGGACCTCGCCCAACAGCTCACCCCGAAGACGTTCGAGGGCAGACCGATCATAGTATCGGTCGCGCCCGAGCCGGACCGCTGTGCCTTGGCGCACAAAGTACTCCGCCAGGTCTCGAACGATGTCCGGCGGGATCGCTCCCCCCAACTCCCCCTCGGAGCGCCCCTGCGCTCCGGCGTCGGCCAACGCCCCGCGCAGGGTCTCTCCCCACGCGGCCTGCCCTGCGGTCAAGGACGGCCGGTGCCCCGGGGCGCAGGCCACCCCGCTGTCGACCAGTAGTTCGCCATCCCCCCGGAGCCGGCGGAGCACGTGGTCGATCAGCTCCGGTCCACCGTGATGTGCACGGAGCCGCTCGACGGGCACGCCGGGGGCAAACGGGTGCGTCTGATGGTACCCGCGAACCTCCCGGAGGATCGCCGCCGCGACGCCGTCGATCACCTCCGACGCCACCAGGTGGGGACCCACCCGATCGATCTCTTGTAAGGGCGCCAGATCCGGGTCCACTGGGACACCGACCCGAACCGGCAAATGACTCACCGGAAGGCCCCGCGCGCCGCTCGCGTCCACGAATGCCCGCAGGCGCGTCGCCGGATCGGGCGCCCCGCGGCCGGCGAGCCCGCGCGGCCGGCGCGGCCTGGCATCCGGCCACGGGTCCACCACGACGCACCCACCGATCGTGGTCACAGGCGAGTAGGAGCGGAGCACCCCGCGATCCCCCCACCGGGCTACGACGGGATGCTCCAGCCGCAGCCGCGCACCCGCCGTTTGCCCCGGGGCGATGCCCCCGTGCTCGGGGGTGACCCGCGCCATGACTTCCGCCGTGCCCAGGTGCAGCCGGACGCGCGAGCGCTGCGTGAGCGGCCTCGCCTCGGGGAGTAAGGTGACGACGACGTCGACGGCCTGGACCGGCCGCCAGCTGGGATCCGCGACGACCACACTCCCCCGCCCGACCTGGGCGCGATCGACGCCGGCGAGCGCGAGCGCCGTACGCCGGCCGGGAGCGGCGCGGTCGCGCCCCTCACCGTGCACCTGGACCCCGCGGACGCGCCCGCGCAGCTCTTCCGGAAGGATGCGAATCTCCTCACCCACGGCCACGGAGCCGCTCCAGGTGGTGCCGGTCACCACCGTGCCCGCGCCGGCGACGCTGAACACGCGATCGACCGGGAGGCGAAACAGGTCGTCCTCCCGACGGCTTGCCGCGCGGCGCGCCGCCGCCGTCAGCGCCCCGCGCAGCGCGTCGAGGCCCGCCCCGCTCACGACCGACGTCACGACGGGCGATTCCCACGCGATGCTCGAGGCGCCGAGGGCTTCGCCCACATCGGCGGCAACCAGCTCCAACCAGTCGGGCTCGGCCAGGTCGGCCTTGCTGAGCGCGACGGCGCCGGCGCGTACGCCGAGGAACTCGAGGATCGCGAGATGCTCGACGGTTTGCGGCATCACGCCCTCGTCCGCGGCCACCACGAGGAGCGCCGCGTCGACTCCGGCGGCGCCGGCGACCATGTTGCGGATGAAGTCTTCGTGGCCCGGCACGTCCACCACGCTCGCCGCGAGTCCGTCGGTCAGCGCGAGGGGCGCGAACCCCAGATCAATAGTGATCCCGCGGCGCTTCTCCTCTTCCCAGCGGTCCGTGTCAACGCCGGTGAGCGCCCGCACCAACGCGGTCTTGCCGTGATCGACGTGTCCGGCCGTTCCGATCACCACGTGCCGCGTCACTCGAGGTCCTCCCAGAACGTGAGGGCACGCAGGGTCTGGTGCTCGGCCAGGTGCGTGTGCACGAAGTTCGAGACGAGCCGCCGGTGCGCGACGGCGTGCCGCCGGGGGAGCGGATCTACTTGGTCGTCCCGTCCCGCGGTCAGGTGGTGGAGGACGGCTCGGTGCGGGGCTGTGAGCCACCGGGCCGACGCCAGTGAACGGACGCAGCGGCGGCAGAGGAACCCGCCATCGATCACGGAGAAACCGATCTTGCCGTCCGGCAGCTCGGCGCCGCACTTGGCGCACCGGTCGAGCACCGGGGCGAAGCCGAGCGCGCCAACCGTCGTCCACAGCGCCGCGAGCGCGGCGGCGGCGAGCCGCTCCCGTGGAACGACCGCGAACTGATCGAGGTGCGCCACGACGAGCTGGAAGATCTCCGGGTGCGCTTCCGCGGGGGCGGAACGCATCACCAGCTCGCACAGTGCCGCGGCGGCCGCGAAACGCGCCACGTCCCGCGCCAGATCGTGGCGCATGGTGGTCACGTCGAACTCCGCGAGGGTCTGCAGCTCGCGCCCCTGCTTCACGAAGAGTTGCGCCGTCCCCTCGCTCAGCACCTGCAGCGTCGCCCCGAAACGGCTCTTCGGCCGGAGCGCCCCTTTGGCGATCGCGCTCTGCACACCCAGCTCCGGGGTCAGCAGCCGCACGATCTTCGATGTCTCGCCGTAGGCGAAACCGTGGAGGACGAGGGCGGGCGTCGTGACGAGGGGCATTCGGGATGGGCGGTGACCGGTGACCGTGGACCGGTGACCGGCGGCCTACCGGTCACCTGTAACCGGTAACCGCTTTCTCGCCGGCTGTCACCTGGCCCCCGGTCCCCGGTCCTTGAGCGCGGCCTGGAGCCTCGTCTTGAGCGCGGCGCGACGCTTCCGATAGTCTTCGTCGCCCGCGCCCGCGAAGCGTTCGTCGAGGGCGGCGATGCGGGCAGCGAGCACGTCCGGGTCGTCGGCGCCGATCGCGCCGCCGGTGCGGCGCCACCACCGATAGAGTCCTCCGAAGAGCGCCAAGGCCGCGATCGGGATCAAGAGCCACCACAGGTCGGCGGCGCGGAACGGCGGTTGCGCGAAGCGCACCTGCACCGGCGCGCCGGCGGCGATCCCGTCCGCCGCGTACCGCCGGAATACGAGGTCGTCCAGCTCCTCGGTCCCACGCGACTCGAGGGGACCCTCCACCGCGGCGGTCGTATCCTCGACGAGCACGTTGAAGCGCGTCACCGGTTGGGCCAGCGGAATCCGGACCTCGGTGAGCGAGCCGGGGAGCAGGTAGCTCACCAGGATCTGGCGTTGTCCGGGCGGGATCGGGGCCGTGACCGCCACCAGATCGCCCCGCCGCGACACGGTCTCGGCGCTCACGTCGCTCTCGCCCACCTCGAACTGGATGGCGCCGGCCGGCAGCGGACCGACCCAGACCGGCCGGGTCGTGTCGGCGGCGATGCGGGTCTTGGTCCCCCGGTTCCCGAGCACCAGCAGCTCGATCACCCGACGCGCGCCGTCGTCGCCGCGCTGCCGGATGACGACGTGGCGCTCTTCCAGCACGATATCGGGCTCGGTGGAGGACGTGTCGTAGACGACGAGCGGGTCGGCGACGGCCGCGGTCGCCCCGTCGGTATCGATCGGGTTGGAGAAGTACGCGATGCCGTCGTGCTGGAGACTCACCACGTAGGTGGCCATGGTGTCCACCACCGCCGCGCGCAGCGCGTATCGGCCGGCGCCGTCGGTCCGCACGGAGTCCACCGGCCCCGCGGTGGTCATCGAGACGGCGTGCAGCAAGGTCCAGCGGCCGGGGACCGGCACGGAGTCGGCGCCGGCCACGCGGACAACCCGGCCGGAGACGCGAACGCCCTGAGCCTCGGCCGCCGCGGGGAGTCCGAGGGCGGCGAGGGCGAGGAGGATCAGGCTACGGCGTGAACTTCCCGAAGTCTTCCGGATCGAGCTTCTCGAGGTACGTCTTGAGGTTATCCGCATCGGGCGGTGTGCCGGGCTCGGGCCCGGACCCGGGCTCCACCGTATCGACCGACGTATGCTCGAGCAGATCGTCGTGCGTGAAGATGGGCGCCTTCAGGCGCAGGGCGACGGCGATCGAGTCGGACGGCCGCGCATCGATCTGCACGACGTGGTCTTCGCGGTGGATGTGCAACTCGGCGTAGTACGTGTTCTCCTTCACTTGAGTGATGAGCACGCGGTGCAGGTGGGCGCCGAGCCCGACGATGATCTGCTTCAGGAGGTCGTGCGTCAGCGGCCGCGAGAACTTGACGCCGGCCAGTTCCATGGCGATGGCGCTCGCCTCCGCGGGCCCGATCCAGATGGGCAACACCCGCTCGCCCTCTTTCTCCTGCAGGATGACGACCGGGGTGTTGGTGTTCCGGTCGAGCCCGAGGTGGGCGACTTTGACCTCGATCATGCCGGTGTCAGGTACCGGCATCCCACGACGCGAGGTACTTGCGCTGCGCCTCTGTCAGGGTATCGATCCGGACGCCCATGGCGGCGAGCTTGAGGACCGCGACGCGTTGGTCGATGTCCGCCGGCACGCGGTGAACGGCCTTCGACAGCGTCCCCTGGCTGCGAATCAGATGCTCCGCCGCGAGCGCCTGGTTGGCGAACGACATGTCCATCACGCTGGCCGGATGCCCTTCGGCGGCCGCCAGGTTGATGAGGCGCCCTTCGCCCAGGACGAACAGCCGCTTGCCGTCGAGCACCCATTCGTCCACGAGCTCGCGCACCTTGCGGGGCCCCTTCGCCACTTTCTCGAGGCCGTCGAGGTCGATCTCGACGTTGAAGTGACCGGAGTTGGCGACCATGGCCCCGTCTTTCATGTAGCGCATGTGCTCGACCGCGATGACGTGCATGTTGCCGGTGAGCGTGACGAACAGGTCGCCGACCTTGGCGGCTTCGACCATCGGCATGACGCGGAACCCGTCCATCCGCGCCTCGAGCGCGCGCATTGGGTCGATCTCCGTCACGACGACGTCGGCGCCCGCGCCGCGGGCGCGCGTGGCCACGCCGCGACCGCACCACCCGTACCCTGCCACGACCACGGTGCTGCCGGCCAGGAGCGTGTTGGTGGCGCGGAGGATGCCGTCGATCGTGGACTGGCCGGTGCCGTAGCGGTTGTCGAACAGGTGTTTGGTCAGGGAATCGTTCACCGCGACCACCGGGAACTGCAGCACGCCGTCCTCCGCCATGGCCCGGAGGCGGATGACGCCGGTCGTGGTCTCCTCGGTGGAGCCGATCACCTTCGCCACGAGTGCCTTCCGCTGCGCGGCGCTCAGGCCCTCGACCCACCGGCGGACCGGCGGTGCCAGGTCATCGAGCCGCTCGAGCGCGATCATGTGCAGCGCGCCGACGAGGTCGGCCCCGTCGTCCATCGTCACCTCCGACTCGTGCGCCAGCGCCCGGCGGATGTGCTCGTAATAGCCGTCCCGATCGACACCGCGCACCGCGAACACCTTGATCCCGTGGTCGCGAACCAGATGCGCGGCGACGTCGTCCTGGGTGGAGAGGGGGTTGGAAGCGCACAGCGCCACATCCGCCCCGCCGGCCTGGAGGGTCACCGCGAGGTTCGCGGTCTCCGTGGTCACGTGCAGGCACGCGGCGAGCTTGCGGCCCGCGAGCGGGCGCTCCTTGGCGAAGCGCTCCTTGATCTGCCGCAACACCGGCATGGACCGCTCGGCCCACTCGGTGCGGCGGCGGCCCTCGTCGGCGAGCTTGAGATCACGGACGTCGGGCGTGTCGGCCGTGGGCCAGTCGGTGCGTACGGTGGTCATCTATGTCGACTCGCTACGTTCGATGGTGAATGAAGTATGGTGGAACGGGACGGAGGTCACGCGGCCCGGCGCACCGCCTCGAGCAGCTCGTTGGCGTGCGTGGGGTCTTCCCACGTGAAGAACCGCACGGGCTGACCGGCGAACGTGCCGGCGCGCGGCGTCCGGCCGAAATGCCCGTACGCGGCCGTCTCACGGTACATGGGCTGCCGCAACTGCAGGGCGTCGATGATGCCGCGGGGCGTGAGGTCGAATACCTCGCGCACGCCGCGCTCGAGCACGTCCTCGGGCACCTTGCCGCTCCCGAAGGCATCGACCATGATCGACACCGGATCGGCCACGCCGATGGCGTAGGCGATCTGCACTTCGCACTTCCGGGCCAACCCGGCGGCGACGATCGTCTTCGCCACCCAGCGCGCGGCGTACGTGGCCGACCGGTCCACCTTCGAGGGGTCCTTGCCGCTGAAGGCGCCGCCGCCGTGCCGTGCGGCGCCGCCGTACGTGTCCACGATGATCTTGCGACCCGTCAGCCCGCAATCGCCCTGCGGGCCGCCCACCACGAACCGGCCCGTGGGATTGATGTAATACCGCATGTTCTTCGTCTCGAGCCCCGAGTCGGCGAGCACCGGCGCGATGATCATCTCGCGAACGCCCTCCTCGATCTCGGCGTTCGTCGCCGAGTCGGCGTGCTGCGTGGACACGACGACGTTCTTGATGGCGACCGGACGGCCATCCACATATTCGATGGAGACTTGGCTCTTGCCGTCCGGCCGCAGCCACGGCAGCTCACCGCGCTTTCGCGCAGTGGCGAGGCGGTGCGTGAGCCGATGGGCGAGCGTGATCGGAATGGGCATCAACTCCGGTGTCTCGTCGGTCGCGTAGCCGAACATCATGCCTTGATCGCCCGCGCCCCCGGTGTCGACCCCCATCGCAATGTCGCCGGACTGCGGATCCAGCGACGTCATGATGGCGCACGTCTTTGCGTCGAAACCGTACGAGCCGTCGACGTAGCCAATCCCCTCGATCGTTTCACGTACGATCTGCGGCACGTTGATCTGCGTGTTCGCGGTGATCTCGCCCGCCACGACCACGACACCGGTGGTCACCAGCGTTTCGCACGCGACGCGCGCGTTCGGATCTTTGGCGATGAGATGGTCCAGAATGGTGTCGGAAATCTGATCGGCCATCTTGTCCGGATGCCCTTCGGTGACCGATTCCGACGAAAAAATGTGTCGATGGGACGCCATAACCTAGCCCTGGGTTTGCGCTTTCAAGGTAGCCGTTCCCGAATCCCCCGGCAACCGACCGCGGCCGACCAGATCGAGATCGACATGCTTCGCCAATGCTTCCTCCAACACCGCAACCGTGTCGCGCGTGGTGCTGCACGCAAGCACCGCGTCCGCGGCGCGCTCTGCCGTGACGAGATCCACCTGCCGCACCAACCAGCGCACCAGCGGCAGGGCACGCGGTGCGACACTCAGCACCCGGTAGCCGAGGCCCATCAGGAGAAACGTCGACATCGGATCGGACGCCATCTCGCCGCACACGCTCGGCTCGAGCCCGACCCGGTGTCCCGCTTCGACGATCCGCCTCAGCATCCGCACCACCGCCGGGTGGAGCGGCGTGAACCGCTCCGCCAACCGGGCGTTGCCCCGGTCGACGGCCAGCGTGTACTGCGTGAGATCGTTCGTCCCCACGCTCAGGAAGTCGCTCCGTTCGGCCATCTGGTCCGCGAGGATCGCGGCCGCCGGCGTCTCGATCATCACCCCCACCGGCAGGGTGTCCGCGGCCTCCACCCCGAGCCGCGTGAGTGATTCCGCGGCTTCGCTCACCAGCTCGCGCGTGCGCTCGATCTCCTCGACCTGGGTCACCAGGGGCAGCATCAAACACACGTCCCCATGCGCCCGCGCCCGGAGGATCGCCCGAATCTGCGTCCGGAAGATGTCCGGGAAATCGAGACACACGCGGATGGCGCGCCATCCCAGGAACGGGTTCGCTTCCCGTGGCGGCCGGAACGCGGCGGGGAACTTGTCGCCCCCCAGATCGTAGCTGCGCACCACCACCGTCCGCCCCGCGAACCGGTCCACCACCCGGCGGAAGAACGCCGCCTGCTCGTCCTCGCTGGGCATCGCCGTCCGGCCGAGCAGGAGGAACTCCGTGCGGAGTAGCCCCACGCCGTCGGCACCGTGCTGGACGGCGCTCTCCAGGTCTTCCGGCAGATCGACGTTGCCGCGCAACGTCATCCTGGCGCCGTCGAGGGTCACCGCGGGTTGCCCGGCGGTGTCCGCGAGTGTCTCCGCGAGCCGGCGGCGGCGGCCCTCGATGTGGCGCGCTGCCGCGATCTCCGACTCGCCGGGCTCGAGGAGGACGGTCCCGTCCGTCCCATTGAGGATGACCTCCATGCCATCCTCGATACGATCGAGCCCGCCCACCAGACCCATCACGCACGGGATCCCCAGGCTCCGGGCGAGGATCGCGGCGTGCGCGATGCGAGTCCCCTCCTCGCTGGCGAAGCCCCCGACGTGCTCCCGCTCGAACTGGACGGTGAGACCCGGGGTGAGCTGCCGAGTAAAGACGACGACGGGCCGCCCGTCGCCTCCGTGCAACACTTCCGCGACGGGATGGCCAAGGAGCTGGTGCAGGACCCGCAGGGCGATCCCTGCCAGGTCCGCCGTGCGCTGGCGCAAATGCGCGCTACCGGATTGGGCCCACAGCATCCTCAGCTCGAGCGTCTTGAACTCGAACGCCCGCTCGGCCGTGAGCTGGTTGTCTCTGATGAGGCGCTCCACCCCGCCCAGGAACTCCTGGTCCTCCAGCATCAGGAGCTGGGCGTCGAAGATCTTGGCCTCCTCGGGCCCGGCCCGGCGCGCGGTCCGATCCCGCAGATCCCGTACCATCGCCTGAACCTCGGCGATCGCCTCCTGCAGGCGGGCCAGCTCCCGCTCGACCTCCTCTGGGGCTACGACCCGCTCTTCCACCTTCGGCAGCTCCCAGTGGACCACCCGGGCCGGGCCGATGGCCAGGCCGGGCGACACGCCGATGCCGCGCAGCAGCCGATCGGTCACACGTCGTCCGCGGTCTCGAACTGGCGTTGCACCAACGCCGCCAGGGAATCCACCGCCGTCTCGGCGTCGTCGCCGTCTGCGCGGATCGTGAGCTCGCTGCCGCACTCGGCGGCGAGCGTCATGACGCCCATGATGCTCTTGCCGTTCACCACCATGCCGTCCTTGGCCACCGAGATCTCGCAGCGGAACCGGTTCGCGAGCTTCACGAACGCCGCGGCGGGCCGGGCGTGGAGTCCCAGTCGGTTCTTCACGCGCGCCTGCTGCTCGACTATCGCCATACGAGCCCCAACACGAGGGTCAGCACGAGCACCGCTATCCCAAAGCGCACACCGCCGAACGCCGGCGCCAACCAGCGCGCGACGACCACCGCGGCGGCGGCGACGATGGCCACGCCCAGCCGGGCGCCCGGATGCAACTCCTCGACGAGCCACGCCGACACGACCGGGATGGCCACCCCCACCGCCAGGCCGGCGAGCGGCCCCGCGACCCGCATGCTCCACTGCACTCCGGGGGCGCTCAGCGCACGGGCGATGCTCGTGCCCCAGCGCCATCCCGCCGTGAGCGACCAGGTTCGGAGGGCGAGGTGGGCCAGGTTGTAAAGCACGAGGAACGCGACGGCGCCGACCGTTGGCGACACCGCGGCGGCGACGGTGAGCCCGACGCCCGAGGCCACCGGCAGGGCACCGGCCCAAACGAGCTTGTCGCCCACGGACCCGAGCGGGCCGGCCAACGCGCCGCGCAGGCGCCGCACCTGCTCCGGGGCGACGCCCTCGTGCTCGGCGCGGGCCACGGCGCCGACCGCCGCGCCCGCCAGATACGGATGCGCGTTGAAGAACTGGCCCGCGCGTTCGAGCGCCGAGGCGTACGCCTCGCCGCCCCGGCCTCCGGGCAGGTCGCGCAGCAGTGGCTCCATGGCGTGGGCCACACCGACGCCGATCATGCGTTCGTGGTTCCACGCCGCCTGCACCACGAAGGTGCGGAGCAGGCTGCTGAGGAGGCCGGGCTTCATGGGAGCGCCACCCACCCCGCGCCGGCGAGCAACCCGAGCACGAACCAGCGCAGGTCGAACCCCCGCCCCGCGAGGCGCATGGCGCCGGCGGCCGCAATGCCGAGCGCCGCGCCCACCGCGACCACAGTGAGCATCACGGCGCCGCGCAGCCCCACGAGCGGCCACCGCGCGGCGAGGGCGGCGAGAACCAGCCCGAGCGCGGTCAGGACGAAAGCACGGCCGGCGTCGCGCAGGATGCCGCGGACCTGGAGGGCGGCCAATGCGCGACGCTGGCCCGCGGCGAGAGCCGGCAGGGACCGGCTGACGTCTGCGCCGTTGGCGCGCCGCACCCATTGCATCGCGGACCCGCCAAGCGCCGCAATCACCAACCCCACCAGCACGGCGACCCCGGTACCGAGCACGCCGGGTGCGCCGGCGGCGGTCGCCGCCGCCGCAACGGCGCCGAGTCCGTAGTCCGGATAGCGCGATGCGCCCACGGGCAGCATGTCGAGCGCAAACAACTCGAGGATGACGCCCACGGTGCCCCCGGCCATCGGGTCGCCGAGGATGAGGCCGGCCACGGTGCCCGCCACGACCGGCCGCGCGATCATGATTTGGGAGACGCTCACCAAGTCCACGCCGACGAGCGTGCCCCACAGCAGCAGCAGGGGGGTGACGTCGGTCACAGGAGCTCCTCGAGCGGCACGGGTCGCGCGGTGGGCACGTCCTGCGCGGCGACCTCGATCCCGGTCTCGCGCAACGCGCGCAGCTGGGCCGCCTCGTCAGCCGTCATGTAGACGTACGGCAACCGTTTGGTGCGGCCGTCGCCGTTGTGCAGGCCCCCAATATTCAGCCGTTTCACGTCGTGCGTGGCGGCGCACAGCCGCACCGCGCTCTCCACGTTCGCCACCAGGACGATCGTCCGTTCGGCGGCGCGGATCGCGTCGGCGATGAGGGCGGGCGCGGTGGAAACCGGGGTGAAATCGACGGCGAGCCCCGGGGGCACGCCGAGCGCATACAGCTCCCGCTCCCAGACGTTGTCCGCGAGGTCGTCGTCCACCACGAGGATCCGCTTGGCTCCCAGCGCCTGGACCCAGCCCACCACCACCTGGCCGTGGACCAGCCGATCGTCCACCCGCACGAGGCTGAGCGTCACGCGCCCACCGCGCGGATCGCCTCGATGCCGCGCGCTGTGGCGCGCCGCGCGGCTTCCGTAGCCGTGACATCGCGGTGGTATACGAAGTCCAGCAGCATCGGGAGGTTGACTCCCGCCACCACCGCGACGTCGCCGCGCCCGCGAAGCTCCAGGAGGGTCGCGGTGAGACAGCTCCCACCCGGCATGTCCACGAACACCACCGCGGGGCCGGGCCCAACCGCCTCTGCCACGCGACGGCACAACGTCTCCCGATCGGCGCCCGAGTTGCTGACCGGCACCAGGGCACTCTCGCCCGTGATGGCGAGGACGGCGTCGACCAGCGAGGCCGCGAGCCCGGCATGCGACACGACGACCCCGCGCAGGGGCTCACTCATAATCCTCCGACAGGTACTCGCGCAGCTCCACCTGCTCGGCCATGCGGCGCAGCAGGCGTTCGTTGAACGCCTGCGCCGGATCGATCCCGCTGTAGCGCAGGAGGTGGTTCATCGCAATGACCTCGCAAATGACCGTGATGTTCTTGCCCGGGTTCAGCGGGATGACGGCCAGCGGCAGGTCCACGCCGAGGATGGTCGTGGTGCGCGCGTCCAGCCCGGTCCGCTCCACGTCCCGGTCACTGTCCCAGTCGGCCAGCTCCACCACCACCTCGATCCGCTTTTGCTGTCGCACGGCGCGAACGCCGAATAACGTCATGACGTCGATCAGCCCGACGCCGCGGATCTCCATATAGCGGTGCGCGACCTCGTGGGCGCGACCCATGAGCAGATCGGCGCCGCGCTGCGTCACGTGGACGACGTCGTCCGCGACGAGGCGGTGCCCCCGCTCGACGAGGTCGAGCACGCACTCGCTCTTGCCGATTCCCGAGCGTCCGAGGAACAGGAGCCCGACGCCGTACACGTCGGCGAGCGACGCGTGCACCGTCGTCGACGGCGCGAACACCTCGGCGAGATACGGCGTGACTCGGCGGTAGAACTCCGACGTCTTCAGCCTGGACCGAAGGATTGGCACGCCCCGCTCCTTGGCGAGGCGCAGGAGATCGCGGGAGACCACCTGGCCTTTGGTCACGAAGACGCACGGCAGGTCCGGGCTAACGAACGTCTCGAGAGAGCGGCGCCGCGCCTCGGCATCCAGCGACTTCAGGTAGGCGACCTCGGTCTCGCCGAGCGCGTACATGCGGCTGGTGGTGAACCGCGCCGTGAACCCGGCGAGCACCAGGCCCGGGCTCGCCACCTCCGGCACCGTGATCGGGCGGTCGAGTCCCAGGTCGCCCGTCAGCACCTCGAGCTGCAGAGGCACGCCCTTGCGCTCGATGAGGTCCCGAACCGTGAGCTGCGGCGGCATGCGCGACGGCTACGACGCGGCGGACCGGCCTAACCCGCGCCGGGGACTCCGCTCGGACTCCGATCCCTTGCCGAGCTGGTTGCGCAGCTTCGCCACCGCCGCGTCCAGCGCCGACCGGAAGTCGTCGTCCTCGGCCGTGGCGACCTTGACCCGGCCCCGCGGCAGCACGAGCTGCAGCTCCACGACCTTGCGCCCGTGGTCCACGTCAAAAATGATCTCGGCGCGCTGCGGGCGGTGCGCCGCCCGGGCGGTCTTTTCCACCAGGGTCTCCGCGCGCTCCTTCAAGTCGTCGGGAATCTCGCAATGCCGCGCCGTCACGATGGTCCGCATGTCAGCGTTGCCCTTTCGATCGCTCTGAAAAATGACTCATGGTGTCGAGAAGATGACGCTCCGTCTCCACCGCCGCGCGGTCCCATGAGAGCGTCTCCGCAAAGCGCCGCGCGCCCTCTCCCAGGATCTGGACGACGCGCGGCTCGGTACTGAACCGCACCAGCACGCCAGCCAGTGCATCCGCATCGCCGTGAGGAACCAACACTCCAGTTTGCCCGTCTCGGACGGACTCGCGCAAGCCGGGGCTGTCGGACGCGATGGCTGGGGTACCACAGGCGGCGGCTTCGACGTTCGTGAGCCCCCACCCCTCCTTCGGCGACGGGAACACCACCGCCCAGGCCCGGCGGAGCAGGGTGCGCTTCTCCTCGTTCGTCACGAACCCACGGAAGCGGACCGCATCGCCGAGATCGAGGCGCGCACGGAGTCGTTCCAGGCGGGCGCGGTCGTCGCCCCGGCCCGCGATGTCGAGACGGATGTCGGGAACGAGGCGGCGGGCGATCGCCACGGCCCGCAACGCCACATCCAATCCCTTGTAGCGCTTGAGCCGCCCCAGATAGAGGAAAGTGGGCCGCTCCGCCCGGGGGGTGGCGGGGTCCGGAGTCAGCGCCGCCGCGTCCACCCCCGGATAGATCACCCGGATCGCCGCCGGATCCACCCCCCGCCGTACGAGGTCGTCCCGCGTGCTCTCGCTGATCGCGTGAAACGCGCAGTGCCGGTAGACGGCGGGCACGGGCAGCTCCGCCGCCCACACCGCCGCCGCGATGGGGAACGGCGCCTCGCGGAACGCCGTGGTCCCGAAGAGATGGGGGACGACGACGTACACCGGCAGCCGCGTACACGTGGGGAGAAACAGCGGCAGCTTGTTGATATCCTCCACCACGAGATCGTACGCCGACTCGTTCAGGGCACGCCGGACGGCGCCGCGCGCCCGCAGGGCGAACGTGTACCGCCCGCCGAACCGCCGGACGTCCAGCCCCTCGACGTGCTCCCTGGGCGCCGCACCCGGCCATCCGCTGGTCACCAGCGTCACGGCATGACCTCGAGCGGCCAGCCTGGAGAAGATCTCGAAGAAGTGCAGTTCCGCCCCGCCGGCCTGCGGATTGGCGAGGTCGAGCCAGTTGACGGTCAGGATCCTCACAGCCGGCCGGCGCGACGGGCCACGGCGTCCAACACTCCGTTCACGAACGGCGGCGCCTTGGCGCCCGCGAACCAGTGCGCCAAACGTATGGCCTCGTCGATCACGACCTTGGGGGGGGCCCGCTCCGCCAGCAACTCGTGCAGCGCGACGCGGAGGATCGCCCGCTCCATGGCTCCGATGCGCTCGGGACGCCAATGCTCGGCGACGTCGGCGATGGCGGCGTCCAGGCGGTCGACCGACGCGGCGACCTCGTGGGCGAGCGCTTCGCCGTCTTCGAGGGCACGATCGCGCCGGCGCGCCAGGGCGTGGAAACCGTGCGCCACCTCCCGAAGGTCGGGCCGACCGCGCAGCTCCCACGCGTAAAGGAGCTGGGCGGCGCGGGCCCGCACCCGGGTCTCAGGACGGAGCACGGCCGTCCAGGTGCGCGAGCGCCGCCGCGGTCTCGAGCGCCGCCGCCGCCGCCTCCGCGCCCTTGTTGCCGGCGTCGCCACCCGCGCGGGCGAGCGCCTGCTCGAGCGTGTCGCACGTGAGGAGGCCGTAGCCGACGGGCACGCCGAACCGGACCGCCGCCTCCGCGAGGGCATGCGTGGCCGCACCGGCGACGAAGTCGAAGTGCGGGGTCTCCCCCCGGATCACGGCGCCGAGCGCCACGGCGAGGGCGTAGCGGCCCGTGCCGAGCCCGCGGGTCACCGCAAGGGGAAGCTCGAACGCGCCCGGGACCCAGACCACGTCGAGCGCGGTCTCGGGATACCCGCCGCCGGCGAGCGCGTCACGCGCCCCCTGGAGCAGTTTGCGGGTCACACCCTCGTTGAACCGGCTGACCACGACGAGGGCGCGAGAGCCGGCGGCCGGCCCGGCTGGCATGTCAGTGGGCGATGAGGTGGCCGAGCTTGTCGCGTTTGACGCTGAGGTACGCCCTGTTCTCGTCGGTGGCCTCGGAAAGGATCGGGACCCGCTCGACGATCTCCAACCCGTAGCCGTCCAGCCCGACGAGCTTTCGCGGATTATTGGTGAGGACCCGAATGGCGCTCAACCCGAGATCGATGAGGATCTGCGCCCCTATCCCGTAGTTCCGCAGGTCGGGCGCGAAGCCGAGCCGCTCGTTCGCCTCGACGGTGTCGTGACCCGCGTCCTGCAGCTCGTACGCCTTGAGCTTGTTGAGCAGCCCGATGCCGCGGCCTTCCTGGTCGAGATAGACGATCGCGCCCGCACCGACCTCGGCGATCATGCGCATGGCGCTGTGCAGCTGCCACCCGCAATCGCAGCGACCCGATCCGAACACGTCGCCGGTGAGGCACTTGGAGTGCATTCGCACGAGCACGTCCTTGCGGCCGCGGACGTCGCCGAACACGAGCGCCACGTGCTCGGCGTCGTCGACGTCGTTGGCGTATCCGATCACCCGGAATTCGCCGAACGGCGTGGGCAGGCGCGCCTCGGCCACCCGATGCACCAGGCGCTCGTGTTGCAGCCGGTAGGCGACGAGCTGCGCCACGGTGACGAATGCCAGGCCGTGCCGTTCCGCGAACGCCTCGAGTTGCGGCCGGCGCATCATGGTCCCGTCGTCCGCCAGCACCTCGCAGATCACGCCCGCCGGATAGAGACCGGCGAGGCGGGCCAAGTCGACGCTCGCTTCCGTCTGGCCGACGCGCTGCAGCACACCGCCCCGGCGCGCCCGCAGCGGGAAGACGTGCCCGGGCCGACGCAGGTCGGACGGCTCGCTGCTGGGATCGATGGCCACCTCGATCGTCTTGGCGCGATCCCACGCCGAGATCCCCGTGGTGACCCCGAAGCGCTTCGCCGCGTCCACACTCACGGTGAACGCCGTCTCGTACGCCTCCTCGTTCTGCTCGATCATCTGGGGCAGGCCGAGGGCGTGGCACCGCTCCGACGTGAGCGCGAGACAGATGAGGCCGCGCCCGTACGTGGCCATGAAGTTGATCATCTCGGGGGTGACGTGCGCCGCCGCCCCCACGAGGTCCCCCTCGTTCTCCCGCTGTTCGTCGTCCGCCACCAGTACCAGCTTGCCGCGGCGCACATCCTCGATGGCCTGCTCTATGGTACCGAAGGGCATCGCCCCTCCATCGTTGCGTTCAGATCGTGCCGCGGGCCTTCAGGAGCTGCCGCACGTACTTCCCGATGACGTCGGCCTCCACGTGCACCCGATCACCCGGCGTCAACGCTCCGAGCGTCGTGTGGGCGCGCGTATAGGGAATCAACGACACCTGCACCACACCCGGTTCCGGAATCGCGCCCACGGTGAGACTCACCCCGTCCACCGTCACCGAGCCGTGCGCCGTGGTCGTCTCCGCCACCTCGTCCGGCACCGCGATGTCCAGCACCACCGCGTCGCCCTGGGAATGCATGCCGCGCACCCGACCCACCCCGTCCACGTGCCCCTGCACCAGGTGCCCGCCGAGGCGGTCGCCCACCGCCATCGCCCGCTCGAGGTTCACCCGTCGGCCCTCGGCCCACTCGGCGATGCAGGTGCGCCCCAATGTGGTCACCACCGCTTCGACCCGGAACCACCGGGCGCCGTGCTCGACCACCGTCAGACAGACCCCGCCTACGGCGACGCTCTCGCCGTCCACGAGGTCATCGAACGGCGCCTCGATGGTGAGCCCCAACCGCTCCCCGTTCCGCTCGACCTTAGCCACCCGGCCGCAGGCCGTCACGATGCCGGTAAACATAGCCGCCGGTCTACCACCAATAATGTATCCTCCCCGAGGGCTCGCCGCTCCGTAACCACCCACCGCCCAGCGGCTTCCAGCGCCACAGGGGATCGCGGGCCGAACGCGGCGACGCCGGCGCCGAGCCAGATGGGTGCCTGGATCCAGTAGATCCGGTCCACGAGATCGGCCTCGAGCAGGGCCGTTGCCAGGGCCCCCCCACCCTCTACGAGCACCGAGTGCATCCCCCGCTGCGTCAGCTCGTGCATCGTCTGGGCCACGTCTGCCGCGCCCAGCACGCTGACGCCGCTAGCGGCGAGTCGCTGCGACGCCGCCTGCCGCCGGTCCGGACGGGTCACCAGCACCGTGGGGTGCTGCATGGCGGTCCGGACGAGACGGAGGTCACGACGCAGCTCGCCCGTGCGGCTGATGACCACGCGAACCGGCGGAATGCGCGGGGTGATCGACCCCCGGACCGTCAGCTCGGGGTCGTCCAGCTCGGCCGTGTTCCGCCCCACGGCGATCGCCTCGAAGCCGGCCCGCAACCAGTGGGCGAACTCGCGCGCCGGCGCACCGGAGATCCATTTGGAACGTCCTCCCGAGTCGGCGAGAAACCCGTCGAGCGACGTCGCCAGCTTCAGCGCCACGAACGGGCGGTCGGACCGCACCTGGTTCCAGAGGAACACGGCATTGAGCGCCGCCGCCTCCTCCAACAGCACGCCCAGCTCCACCGCGACACCGGCCTCGGCCAAACGCACCGCCCCGCCCTTGGCCGTCCGGTGCGGATCGGGCACGGCGGCCACTACCCGCGCCACGCCGGCCTCGATCAACGCCTCTGCACACGGCGGCGTCTTGCCGTGGTGGTTGCACGGCTCGAGGTTCACCACGCACGTGCTCCCGCGCGCCGCCTCCCGCGCCGCCCCCAGCGCCATCACCTCGGCGTGGGGCCCGCCGAACTCCGCGTGGAACCCCTCAGCAACGACCTTGCCATCACGCAGCAACACCGCGCCCACCATGGGATTGGGCGGGACCAGCCCCCAGCCGCGGCGGGCGAGAGTGAGGCAGCGGGCCATGGCAGCTTCGACGTTCATGAGAGCTCCACCCCTTCCCCCTCCACCACCTCCCCGATGTCCCACGTTTCCACGGCGGCCTGACGGGCGCTCTCGCGCACCTCGGCCACGCGGTCGGGCGGCACGATCGCGATCATCCCGATTCCCATGTTGAACACCCGGACCATTTCGTCGTCGGTCACCCCGCCGTGGTCCTGGAGAACGCGGAACACGGCGGGAATGGGCCACGCGCCACGCCGCACCCCGGCGCCGCACCCGGCGGGGAGCGATCGGACGAGGTTCCCAGGAATGCCGCCGCCGGTGATGTGTGCCAACGCGTGGAGGAAGGGCAGCGCGGGGGAGATGGCGAACCAGTAGCTCCGATGCACGGCCAGCAAGACGTCCGCCACGCTGGCGTTGGTCCCGGGAAAGGCGTCGCGCACGTCCAGGCCCGCGCGGTCGAACAGGATGCGGCGGGCGAGCGTATAGCCGTTGGTATGGAGTCCGCTGGCCGCGTATCCGAGCAACCGGTCACCCGGACGCACGCGGTGCGCGCCGAGGGCGTGGTCGTCCGCCACGACCCCGACGATGGTTCCCGCGAGATCGTAATGGCCGGGGTGGTAGAGGTCCGGGAGCTGCGCCGTTTCGCCGCCCACGAGCGCCATCCCGTGCGTCCGGCAGCCCCGCGCTACGCCCCCGACGATGGCGGCGAGCGTGTCCGCGTCGGTATTGGCGTGCGCGACGTAATCGAGAAAGGCAACCGGTCGCGCGCCGAGGACGAGGATGTCGTTGACGCAATGGTTGACGAGGTCCTCGCCCACCGTTTCGTGGCGACCCGCACGAATCGCCACGAGCACCTTGGTGCCCACGCCGTCGGTGCTCATGACGAGAACGGGACGGTCGACGTCGGGCGGGACCCGCACCATCCCGCCGAACCCGCCGTCCGCGCCGCGGCTCAGCGGCGTCTGTGTGGACGCCACGAGTGCCGCGATGCGGCGCTTGGCGGCCTCGGCGGCTTCGAGGTCGACGCCGGCAGCGCGGTACTGGTCAGCGGAGGTCACGAACTCCCCCATTGCGATTGCAGATTGCAGATTGCAGATCGGCGATCGGCGATCGGCGATTGAACCGACACGTCTGGCAGCTGGGCTGGAAGGGCAAACACCGAGGCGAACCTCAAATCGCCAATCGCCAATCGCCAACCTGCGATCTGCAATTCCCTACTCCGCCAGTTCCATCTCCGGCTCCACGTCGAACCGCACCAGGTCGGCGAACGCGCGGACCCGGGCGGTGACTTCGGCCGGGCCGATCTCGTGGAACCGGTCGATCGAGAAGCGCTCGACGGCGAACGATCCCATGGCCGACCCGTACACCATGGCGCGGCGCAGGTTCTCGGTCGAGACGTCACCCGTACGGGCAATATGGCCCATGAACCCGCCGGCGAACGCGTCACCGGCGCCTGTGGGATCGAACACCTCCTCGAGCGGGAATGCCGGGATGTAGAAGACACGGTCTCGATCGACCAGCACGGCGCCATACACTCCCTGCTTGATGACCGCCATGCGCGGGCCGTGTTCGAGAATCCAGCGCGCGGCGCGGTAGATGTTCCAGTCGCCGGACAGCTCGCGCGCCTCACCATCGTTCACCATCAGCACGTCGATGTGCCGCAGCAACTCCAGCAACTCGTCGCGCTTCCCGTGAATCCAGTAGTTCATGGTGTCGCACGCCACCAGCGCGGGCTTGCGGATCTGATCGAGCACGCTGAGCTGCAGTGCCGGATCGATGTTGCCGAGAAAGACGTAGCGCGCGTCCCGAAAGGCCTCCGGGATGCGCGGCTCGAACGCCGCGAAGACGCCGAGGCGGGTGTCGAGCGTTTCCCGATTCTGGAGGTCGTAGGAGTACTTCCCCTTCCACCGGAAGCTCTCGCCGTCCATCCGGGTCACGCCCGTGAGGTCGATGCCGCGGGCGGCCAGCCGTTCGAGCTGGTCGAAGGGATAGTCGTTGCCCACGACGCCCACCATCTGCACGGGGTGCAGCAGGCAGGCGGCGGAGCCGAAGAACACGGCCGATCCACCGAGGGCGTCCGCGTTCGAGCCGAACGGTGTTTGGACGGAATCCAGGGCGACGCTGCCAACGACGAGTAGCGACACGGTTACATCCGCTCCGGTGCGGTGATTCCCAACAGGCCCAGTCCGCCGGCCAGCACGATCTGTACCGCGCGCGTCAACACGAGGCGCGCCGCCTCCAGGTCATGTCCCGCGCCGATCACGCGATGGTGATGGTACCAGGCGTTGGCGAGCCGAGCCACGTCTTCCAGGTAGGCGACCACCCGATGCGGCTCCAGCGCTTCGGCCGCCTTCGTCACCACAGCCGGGTACTCGCCGAGCTTCTTGATCAGGTCCTGCTCGTGGAGCTCGGACAGGACCGTGAGGTCGACCCCCGCCGCCGACACGTCGTGGGGGTCCCGATCCGCCGTGCGGAAGATCCCCACCATGCGCGTGTGGGCGTACTGCACGTAGTACACCGGGTTGTCCTCCGACTGCTTCTTGGCGAGGTCCACGTCGAACACGAAATGCTGGTCGCCGCGGCGCATCAGGAAGAAATAGCGCGCGGCGTCCCGTCCCACGTCGTCCACGAGGTCCCGGACGGTGACGTAGCTGCCGGCGCGCTTGGAGATCTTCATCTCCTCGCCGCCCTTCGTCACCGTCACCATCTGGTGGAGCACATACTCCGGGTACCCCTGGGGGATCCCCATCTCGAGCGCCTGGAGCCCACTGTGGACCCGGGTGACGGTGGAGTGGTGGTCGGCACCCTGCACGTTGATGGCACGCCGGAAGCCCCGCTCCCATTTGGTGACGTGATACGCGACGTCCGGCACGAAGTACGTGTAGTCCCCGCCCCGCTCCGCGCGCTTCCGCATCACGCGGTCCTTGTCGTCGCCGAAATCGGTGGTGCGCAGCCACAGCGCGCCGTCCTGCTCGTACGTGTGGCCGGCCGCGACGAGCTGGCGCACCGTTTCGTCAACGCGTCCGTCGCCATACAACGACGATTCCAGATAGTACTCGTCGAACGTCACGCCGAGCGCCTTGAGGTCGCGGTCCTGCTCCTCGCGCATGGCCGCGACCGCGAAGCGCCGGACCGCCTCGAGGTCGCCAGCCTCCGGGTCGGCGGGATGGGCGGCGACGTAGCGCTCGGCGAGATCGCGGATGTAGTCGCCGTGATACCCGCCGGGCGGGATCGCCACCTCCTGGCCCAGGAGCTGCTGCGCGCGAGCGTGAACGCTGCCAACGAGGTTGGCGATCTGCGCGCCGCCGTCGTTGTAATAGAACTCGCGCGTGACCCACCACCCCGTCCACGCCAGCAGCGACGCGATCGCGTCGCCCAGGACGGCCTGGCGCCCGTGACCGACGTGCAGCGGACCCGTGGGATTCGCGGAGACGAATTCGACGTTGACCGGCCGTCCGGCGCCAACGTCGGCGCGCCCGTACTCGGTGCCCGCCGCCAGCACCGCGCCCAGGGTCGCGGCGAGCGCAGTGTCCGCCAGGCGGAAGTTGATGAAGCCCGGCCCCGCGACCCCGACCCCTTCGATCAACCCCGGCGGCGGCGCCAGACGCGCAACGATCTCCTGCGCCAGGTCGCGCGGCGTCCGCCGCATCGGCTTGGCGAGCTGCAGCGCGACGTTGGTCGCGAGATCCCCATGCGTCGGATCCCGCGGGCGCTCGAGCGGGATGTCGACCTCGGGAGCCCCGAGATCGTCGAGCACCGCCCGAATCGCCTCGCGGAGCCGGTCGGCTCCAGCGGTCAGGTGTCCGCTCCGGTCGGTTTCTTGGATGGCTTCTCGGGGGACGTGCCGGCGTCGGACTTGTCGGACTTGATGGAAGGCGACGTCGGCTCGCCCTTCTCCGCGGCGGGCTTGTCGCCTTTCTGATCACCGGCCCGCTTATAATCGGTGATGTAGAAGCCGGAGCCTTTGAAGACGAGCCCGGCGCCTCCGGAGATCTGCCGTTCGCCCCGCGTGCCGCATTCAGGGCACTTGGCGCGGTTCCGGTCGCTGATCTTCTGAAACTTCTCGTACTCGTGCCCACAGGCGGGGCAGCGGTAGCCGTAGGTCGGCATGGGTGTCGGATTCCCGTAATTGCAACAAGAAAGCCAACTTAGCCCTGCTCAACTTGAGGGTCAAGCGGGCGACTGAAACGTTCCCCACGCGGTCCGGAGGGTATCGCTCATCTCGCCCACCGAGGCGCGCGCGCGGACCGCGTCCACGATGAGCGGCAGGAGGAGGGCATCGCTCCGCGCCGCCGCACCGAGGCGCTCCAGCGCCGCGCGGCATCGCGCGGCGTCGCGCATGGCGCGGGCCTCGCCGAGGCGCACGATCTGCCGCTCGGCGAGCGCAGAGAAATCCGGCGTCGCGATCCGTGCAGGCCCGCCGTCGTCCGTGAAGCGGTTCACGCCCACGACGATCCGCTCCTCCGATTCCACCGCGCGCTGGTGCGCGAGGGCGGACCGCCCGATGGCGTCCTGGAAGTATCCCCGCTCCACGGCGCACGCGGCGCCACCGAGGTCGGCCACCTCGGCGAGGAGCGCGCGGGCGCCCGCCTCGATCGCGTTGGTGAGGTGCTCGACGAAGTACGAGCCCCCCAGCGGGTCGACGGTGCGACCGACGCCGGATTCGTGCGCCAGGATTTGCTGCGTCCGGAGCGCGAGGCGGGCGGCCTCCTCGGTCGGCAACGCGAGCGCCTCGTCGTAGCCGTTGGTGTGCAGCGATTGCGTTCCACCGAGCACCGCGGCGAGCGCCTGAACGGTCACGCGGACCACGTTGTTGAGCGGCTGCTGCGCGGTGAGCGTCGACCCGCCGGTCTGCGTATGGAAGCGGAGCCGGCTGCTGCGATCGTCGCCACCGTACCGCTCGCGCACGAGCAGCGCCCACAGCCGCCGCGCGGCGCGGAACTTCGCGGCCTCCTCGAACAGGTCGTTGTGCGCTGCGAAGAAGAACGAGATCCTGGGCGCGATGGCATCGACGGGGATCCTGGTCGCGACCGCACGATCCAGGTACTCAAGGGCGTTGGCAAACGTGAACGCCACCTCCTGGACCGCAGTCGCTCCCGCCTCTCGCATGTGATAGCCGCTGATCGAGATGGGGTTGAAGCGCATCTCCTCGTCGGCCACGAAGCGGAAGACGTCCGTCACCAGCCGCAGCGACGGCCCGATCGGGTAGATGTAGGTCCCGCGGGCGATGTATTCCTTGAGCACGTCGTTCTGGATCGTGCCGCGAAGGGCTCCCCGCCCTACACCCTGCTCTTCCGCCACCACGATGTACATCCCGAGGAGGATGGACGCGGTAGCGTTGATCGTCATCGACGTCGATACCTGGTCGAGCGGGATGCCGGCGAACACGCGGGCCAGGTCGTCCACGGTGTCGATCGCCACCCCGGCCCGCCCCACTTCGCCCTGCGCGAGCGGCGCGTCGGAGTCGTAGCCCATTTGCGTGGGGAGATCGAACGCCACGGAGAGCCCGGTCTGCCCCGCGTCGAGCAGCTGGCGGAACCGCTCGTTCGTCTCTTCCGCGGTCCCGAAACCGGCGTATTGCCGCATCGTCCACAGGCGGCCGCGGTACATCGTCGGATGGATGCCGCGTGTGAACGGAAAGTCGCCGGGCGCCTCGCAGTGCGACTGGCCGGGCTCGGGCCCGTACACCGTCTGGATGGGAAGCCCGGAGGGGGACCGGTCATCCATGGGCGTGGCGGGACCTTGCGCGGCGAGCGGGCGCGCGACGCAGTGCCGGCGATGCGCGATCGGCCATCACGAGACGACGCCCGCTTCGACCTCGGCCAGCAGTTGATGCACGAACTCCACGTCGTTCTTGCTGCCGATGATGAGCGGAGTGCGCTGGTGTAGGCCCGTGGGCTCGATGTCGAGAATGGGACGGGAGCCGTCCGTCGCAAGGCCGCCGGCCTGCTCGGCGATGAACGCGAGCGGGGCGGCCTCATAGAGCAGGCGGAGCTTCCCCTGCGGCGCCTTCGCGTCGCCTGGATACATGAAGATGCCGCCCGCCAGCAAGTTCCGATGGAAGTCGGCAACGAGCGATCCGATGTACCGGGCGGTGCGGGTGCGGGGTGTGGGGCCCGCGCCTTTGAACGACTGGACGATCCGCCGGTACGCATCGCTCCAGCGCGACCAATAGCTCTCGTTGATGCTGTAGTACTTGCCCTCCGGTCGGGTCCTGATGTCGTGGTCGAACAGGCGGAACTCACCGATCGTGGGGTCGAGCGTGAAGCAATGCACGCCGCGGCCGGACGTGTAGACGAGCACCGTGCTGGAGCCGTAAATGATGTAACCGGCGGCGACCTGCGTCCGGCCTGGCTGGAGACAATCCTCGAGCTGCCCCGGCCCGTCCTTCGTGATCCGGCGATGGATCGAGAAGATCGTGCCGATCGATACGTTCGCCTCGATGTTCGACGATCCATCCAGCGGATCGTAGATCAGCACGTACTTGCCCGGGTCCTCGGCAACGGGCACCGGGTGCTCGTCCTCCTCGGACGCCATCACACAGAGCCGGCCGGTGTGCGCCATGGCGTTCTTCATAGTCTCGTTGGCGATCACGTCGAGCTTCTGTTGCCGCTCCCCCTGCACGTTGGTCCGCCCCGCGCTGCCGAGGATATCGACGAGCCCCGCGCGGCGGACATAGCCCGAGATCACCTTGGCGGCCAGCGCGATGTCGTAGAGCAGGTTGGTGAGCTCGCCGGTGGCGGCCGGATACAGCCGCTCCTGCTCCATGATGAATCGCTCGATCGTTAGCAGTGACGCACTCGACACCGTGTTCCCCCGGGCCTGAGTCGTGACGCGATATGCTTCTCAAGATAGCCCGGGCCCGGGTCGCGAAGCCACTACGACCGGGCGCCTCAGGGCCGGTCGCACGTCGCGGGGAGCCGCACCGAGCGCGACGGGCCGCACGGCGAGCCGGTAGTGGGCCCCCGCGCCCGCGCGAGCCAGCAGCGCACGGGCCGCCCGCGGTCCTCCGCGCCCTCCGCCACGGTGAGCGTGCGCCCGTCGGTATGGATGGCGAGCGACCCGCCTCGATCGGTGCGGAAGACGGGAATGCCCCGCGCCGCGAACCGCGCCAGCACGGCGGCCGCTGGGTGTCCGTACGTGTTGTTCCGGCCCACGCTGATGACCGCCGCCCTGGGGCGGAGCGCGTCCAGCCAGGCGTCGCCCGTGGCGCTCGCGGAGCCGTGATGCCCCACCTTCAGCAGCTCAGTGCGACGGACGCGCGCGGCGAGGAGCGCCTCGACCGGCGTGCCTGCGTCGCCCGTGAGCAGCGCGTCGAAGCAGCCGTAGGACACGTGTACCACGACCGAGTTCTCGTTGGGTGACAGCTGCCCCGCCATCCATTCGCTGGTCGGATGGAGCACGGCGAAGACCACGCCGTCCACGACGAGCGTGTCGCCGGCGCGGGCGGCACGCCACGCGACTCCGCCGGCGTCCACCGCGGCGAGATGCTCCACGTAGAGCGCGCTCGGCAAGGGCTGGCCGGGCTCCAGGAGCAGACCCGCCGGAAACGCGTCGAGCACCGCGGGGATGCCACCCAGGTGGTCGGCGTCGCCGTGGGACACGACCACCGCGTCGAGCGAGCGCACCCCGCGCCGGCGGAGAAACGGAACGACCACGCGCGCGCCGGCGTCCCAGCTCCCCGTGCGCAGCCCGGCGTCTACCAGCACCCACCGGTCGTGCGGCGTCCGGACCGCGATCGCATCGCCCTGACCGACGTCGAGGACGTGGATGGTGAGCTGTTGCTGGTGGCGCGGTGCACGGAGCGCGGGGAGGACGGCCGAAGCCCAGGAGGCGGCGGCCGCCCCGACCAGCAGCTTGCGCCGGACCCTCACCCAAGACGGCCGCGTCTGGATGAGCCACACGGACGCGGCCAGCGCGGCCGCCCACGGGAGCGCGAACGCCACGCCGGGCGGTCCGGCCAGATGCCCGCCGGGCAGGCGGGAGGTGATCGCCGCCACCCATTCGATCCCCGCGAGCGCCAGGCCCGCGCCCCCGGCCAGAACGCTTCCCAGCGCCAGGCTCGCGAAGACGCCCGGCACCGCGAGCCCGGCGAGGGGAACGGCGAGGAGGTTACTGAGGATGCCGGCGGGCGCCACCGACCCGAAGGCGTACGCCGTGATTGGCGCGGTTGCCAGCGTGGCCCCGGCGGACGCGGCCCCGAGCTGCCACAGCGCCCGCAGCTTCGCGCGGCGTGGAACCAGCTCGGTGGCGGCTCGGGTGCCCGCCACTGCGGTGGCGGAGAGCCACGCGCCCACGGCGGTGGCGGCGGCGGGCTCTGCGGCGAGAACCACGAGAATGGCCACCGCGAGCACAGCGCGGGGCGGCGGATGGCGTTGGCGGCGCCGCGAGGCAGCGAACACCGTGACGAACGCCGCGGCCCGGGTGGCCGGCGCGGGAAAGCCCAGCAGGGCGACGTACCCCCAGGTGAGGGCCGCGCTCCACAGTCCGGCGGCGTGGCCCGCACCGAGAGCGCGGGCGCCCAGGGCGATCCACCCCGCCGCGATCCCGACGTGCAGCCCCGAGATGGCCAACAGGTGGGCGAGGCCCGCGTCCACGAACTCCGTGCGGAGGTCCGGCTCGATGTCGTCGCGCCGACCCAGGACGAGCGCCTCGACGAGACCGGCACGCTCGCCGTAGAGCGCACGAATCCGCCGCGCCACACCCCCGCGGAGACGGTAGCGCCACACCACCCCACCCGAGAGGCCGCGCACGTGGCGGGCGCGCAGCACCCCACGGCCGCGGTACGCTCCGACGATCACGGCGCGAGCGCCGGGAGGCGGCACCTCGCCATCGATCCTCAGCGTCAGCTCCCCATCGCACTGGCCCTCGGCCTGCAACACGGAGGCGGTCGTGACACCGCGTGGTCCGGGGGCGTCGTGCATCCGCACGGTGACCGCCTGCGGCCCTGTGATCCACACGAGCGCGCAGTCGTCGCGACCGGCGGCGTGGCGCACAGTGCCCGTCAGCGCGGCGACGGCGAAGGTGGTCACGAGGATCGCCGGCCAACGCCACCACCGTGCCGCCAGCCCGGCGCCGGCCACCCCAACCAGGACCGCCACGACGGGCACGGAAACGACGAGGCCGACCCAGAGGCCGGCCGCGTAGGCCACCGTGAACTGCACGATCGGTGGCCGCATGGGTGCTCAAGGAACGGTTAGCCGCTCGGGCCGTGATGCTCCGGGCGCGGGCTGGCATGCACCCGCTTGAACGCGTCCATGAGGACGACCGCCGCATCCGCCCGCTGCTGATCGCCTTCCATGGACACGTTGGTCAGGATCTCGCCGGGCCGCTGCGCCACGTAGTGCGGCTTGAGACGATTCAGGGCGAACACGAGCACGTCGTCCCGGCAGACCGCGCAGCCGCAGAAACCGTCGACGCCCGGCCGGAGACGCTCGTACTCCCGCGCCACATACGCTTCGAGCAGGTTCGTCACCCCACGACGGCCAACTCCCGGCCCGCGGACGCGGGCGCTCCGGTGAAGGTGGAGCCGGTTGTGCCGGTGAGCCGCACCGTGCGGTAGGTACCGATCCACTCCGGCAGCCCGGCCACGAGAACCACTTTGTTGGTCCGCGTACGGGATTGCAACAGGTTGCCGCGACGGGCCACGCCCTCCACCAGCACCTCGTGCACGCCGCCCACGAGCCCCACGTTCCGCCGCCGGGCCACCTCCCGTACCACCGCGATGAGCCGCTCGAGACGCGCCTGGGCCGCCGCATCCGGCACCGCGCCGGGCAGCCGCAGCGCGCCGGTCCCGTCTCGCGGCGAGTACTTGAACGTGAAGGCGTCGTCGAACCCGACTTCGCGGACCAGACCCTCGGTGGCGCGGTAGTCGTCGTCGGTCTCGCCGGGGAACCCCACGATGATATCCGTCGTGATCGCCAGCTGGGGGATGGCGCGCCGCAGGCGCTCCACGCAGCGGAGATACCCCTCGCGGTCGTACCGCCGGCCCATGCGCTTGAGCACCGCTGACGAGCCGCTCTGGACCGGGAGGTGCACGTGCTCGCACACGGCCGGCACCTCGGCCATGGCGGCCACGACGCGCGCGGTGAAGTCGTTGGGGTGGGGGCTCGTGAACCGCAACCGCCGGATGCCGTCCACCGCCCCCGCGGCGCGCAGCAGATCCGCGAAGTCGTGCTCTCCATCGTGATAGCTGTTGACCGTCTGTCCGAGCAGCGTGACCTCGGTGACGCCCGCGGCGGCGAGATCGCCGACCTCCCGCAGGACATCGGACAGTGTACGACTCCGCTCCCGGCCGCGCGTCATCGGAACTACGCAGAACGTGCACCGATAATCGCAGCCGCGCTGCACGGTGACGAATGCGCCGGCGCGGGCAGGGCCGCGGCGGGGCGGGACGTCCTCGTAGTGCTCCCACGGCCTGAACGTCACGTCGGCCCGCCGGTCGCCGCCGACCGCGCACGCGATGAGGTCGGCCAAGCCGCGGTAGCCATCTGGACCGACCACGAGATCCACGTGCGGTGCCTGCTCGAGCAGTCGCGGCCCGAGTCGCTGCGCCATACACCCCACGACGCCGAGCACCACGCCCGTGCGTTTGTGCTGCTTCAACTCGCCCATGCGCCCCACGATCCGCTGCTCCGCGTGATCGCGCACGGCGCAGGTATTGACCAGCAGCACGTCGGCGGCCGCCGGATCGTCGGTCTCGACGTACCCCGCCGTCCCGAGCACGCCGCGCATCAGCTCGGTGTCGGACACGTTCATCTGACAGCCGTAGGTCTCGAAGTAGACGTGTTTGGGCAAGGCTCCCATTAGCTCCGGGTGTGTGCCGCCGCTTCTGCCGCTGCTGCCACCCCTGCCGCATCCCCACCAGCAGATGCGGCAGCGGCGGCAGTGGCCCACAGACTCCCCCCTTCCAACCGCAGCCTCGCATCGAACCGGTCCGGCAGCGGCGACTCCCCCCCAAGATAGACCGTCAGGTAGTCTCCCGTGAGGCCCTCGTAGCGGCCGTGTCGCCGCCGGACGATCACGACATCGGCGGCCCCGCCGCCCCGGCTCGCCGCGTACGCCGCGCCCTTGTCGCGCGCGACGTCGCGCAACGCGGCCGCCCGGGCGCGGGCCACCGCCGGATCCACGGGCCGGCCGATGCGGCGCGCGGGCGCGCCTGGTCGCTCCGAGTAGGGGAAGACGTGCAGGTACGTGAAGGGCAGCCGCTCGACGAAGGCCGTGGTGCGCCGGTGATCGTCGTCGGTCTCGCCGGGGAAGCCGACGATGAGGTCCGCGCCGAGTCCAAAATGAGACAGGCGGCCGGCGAGCCACTCCACGCGGCGGCGATACCTGTCGGCGGTGTACCAGTGCCGCCCCATGCGCTTGAGCAGGCGGTCGCTTCCCGATTGGAGCGGCGCGTGGAGGTGCGGGGCGAGGCGGCCGGGGGCCGCGATCATCACGTCGGCCAGTCGCTCGTCGACCTCGGTCGCCTCGACCGACGAGAGCCGGAACCGGACGCGGGGCACGCGCGCCACGAGCCGCTCGACGAGGCGGCCGAGCGAGTGCCCGGGCCCCAGATCGCTACCGTACGTCCCGATGTGGACCCCGGTGAGCACGAGCTCCTCGTGATGCGCCGCGAGCGCCGACGCCTCCGTCTCGATCTCGGCGGCCGGCCGCGAGCGGTTGGTGCCGCGCGCCACGGTCGTCGCGCAAAACGTGCAGTGCTCGTCGCACCCGTCCTGGATCTTGACCCACGCCCGCGCGCCGCGGCAGGACGTGCGCAGCACGGTGGAGACCGCGGGGTTGGGGAGGTCGAGCGCCGACAGCACCGCGCCGGCATCCGCCCCGCCCACGACGCGCACCACGCCCGGGAGGCGCGCAATGGCACCGTCGTCGAGAGCGGCCGCGCATCCCATCACCACCGTGCGGATGTCGCGGCGCGTCCGGGCCAGGCGGCGCACCAGTCCGCGCATCTTCGCTTCGCTCTGATGAGTGACGGTGCAGGAGTTCACCACCGCGCAGTCGGCGTCCCCAGGGTCGGCGACCGCGGTCGCGCCGGCGGCCTCGAGCGCCTGCCGGACCAACTCGGTGTCGTACTGATTCGTCTTGCAGCCGAAGGTGTGGAGGTACACCCGGATCATGGCACCAGCCGCAGGCCCACCGAGATCTGCCACACGCGCTCCCTGGCCCCGCCGCCGTTCCGGAAGATCCGCTCGAGCGTGGCTTCGAGCAGCGCGCGGTTGGACGCGAACTGAATCGCGGAGCCCGCGGCGACCACCCATTCCTCCGGCCGATCGTCGGTGGGACTGAACGGAAGCTGCGCGTACCGGACGCCGACCCGGAGGGGGAACCGTGATGCTCCTGCATCGGAGCCGCCGAATTCGAGCCCGGAGCCGACCTCCCAGGTGTCGAACGCCGTGTTCCCACCGTTTTGTCCCACGGAGGCGGAGGCGTCCGACCAGGAGCGCCAGCTCACCGTGGCGCTCCATCGCAGCGCAGGATGCGGAGCCAGCAGGATGCCGCCGGTCAACGTGACCGGCAGATCGACATCGGCCACCGGCACGGAATCGACCGTCTCTTCGATGTCGGTGTCGCTCCGGAACGACGCGGCGAGCCGCAGCCGAGAGCTGACGGTCACGATGGCCCCGGCCGAGAAGCCGGCGGCCGTGAACGTCGCCTGGGAGGAATCCTGCACCGTGAGAAACGTCGAATCCGAGAATCTCCGGTTGATCTCCATCCTGGTAGACCCGCTGATGATATGCACGGCGCCGCCGATCTGCAGGCGGCTTCCGAGACGCAGCCCCAGCGCGCCGCGGAGATCGGCGGAGGAACCGTCCGACGCGAGACGGTCCTCCACGGCGACCGGCTCGCCGCGGAGCACGACGGTATCGCTGCTCGTGATGTCGAAGGTCCGGTCCAGATACGGCGCGTACCCCACCGCGAGCGAGAGGGGCGTTCGCCCGATCCGGCTGCCGACGTAGGCGAACGGGAACCGGGTTTGGCGCAGGCCGTCCGCCGACGATTCGCCCGCCTCGTAGCTCCGGAAGGCGCCGGTGAGGTTCGCGCCCACGTTGAGCCGTCCGAACGCCGCGACCGCGGCCGGGTTCACGGCGGACGCCGCATCGAACGCCGCGATCCCACCGCCGAGCGCGCGGGCGTGCACGCCGATGGGGCGCCCGGGCAGGCCGGCACCGAGCACGCTGTAGACCGAGTTCTGCGCCGCGGCGGTCGCGGGCACCGACAGGGCGACGGCGAGAACGGCCAGCCCTCTCATGGTCAGTTTCCTCCGCCCACGAGCGGCACGTAGGTGAGGTGGAGCGCCGGCCCGCTGCCCTCCCGCGTCGATCCCACGCGCACCTCACCCAGTCCCGCCCCCTCGGGCACCACGCGGATCATGAACGAACGCGGGAGGCTCGCGTCGGTCCGCCACGGGCGCATGATGTGCGTGACATCGATCCGGATCGTGTCCATCGTGCCGGCCACCACCTCGGTCGTGCCGAGCACCAGGCCCTCGATGGTGCTCCCGAGAAGGGGCGACTTGGGTCCAAAATCGGCGCTCAGCGCCTCGGCACGCAGCAGGAACGTGTCGCCGGGCGCGCCGAGCGTGGCCTCGCTCGGGACGATGATGAGCGTGGACCGTACCATCTCCGACGAATCGACGATCGCGGCAGGCAGATCGATACGCAGCAGCGACCGCGCGGACGGCGCCCCGCCGGCCAGCAGCACGTCGCCCACCGGCGGCGGCGGCGGCGGGAACAGGAACGTGTCGAATAGCGGCTGCCGGGCGTCGCTCCGCTCGACTTCGGTCCCGGTCGCGAGCGAGTCCACGGTGACGAACCGTGTGACGACGGGCGACATGGCTCCTTGTGCGGAGGTGAGATCCATGAACGCGTCGGCGGCACCGCGCACGGCCACGCCGATGGCCACGACCCCCGTGTCCGCCGCGAAGGTGGGGAACGCCGCCGGAAGCACCATCACCGCCACCGTGTCCGCGGTGATCGAATCCGTCGTGAGCGTATCCGGAATTGGGATGGTGGCGATCAGCGTACTGTCGTCGAAGAACGGCGCCACCTCGGCCAACGTGGTCGTCGAGTCCATATCGATGGGAAGGCGATACAGGGCCAGCTCGAGCCCGTCGACATCCGTCATGCGCTCCACGGTGAAGCGCACCCGGAACGAATCCACCGACACGACCGCACTCAACTCCGCGTCGGCCGTGGCCGCCCGCAGCGAGTCCGGAAAGCGGAAGTACCGCAGCACGGCGCGGCTCAGGATGGTGTCGGCCTGCCGCGCGATCTGGAGGGCGGACGCGCCACGCGCCTGGACGTAGCCGCGGTACGAGGAATCCCGCACGATGGCGCCGGTGATCACCGTGTCGACGATGTCGATCAGCGTCGGGGGGCAGAACTCCGGGCACTCCCCGGGCGCCGTGAGACGCTCCGAGCAGCCCGCGAGCGCGGCCAACAACAGGCTAAGCCAGACGAACCGTCTTCCCATGAGCCTCGAACGAGTCCAAGATGGCCATGATCACCGCGTCCACCGGACGGTCCCGGGTGAGCGAAGTCTGCCGGGCGGACGAGCCGGACGCGTAGAGGATCACCTCGCCCACCCCCGCGCCGACGGCATCCACCGCCACCACGTACCCCCCCTCGGCACCCATGTCCGGCCCGAGGTTCTCCACCACGAGGAGCTTCACTCCCTCCAGCGACGGATCCTTCCGCGTGGCGACGACGGTTCCCACGACCCTGCCCATTCTCATGTGATCAGATCCTCCCGGCGGAAGCCGTGGGGCAGCAGCTCGGCGAGCCGCCAGCGTCGCATGCCCTGGCGACCGATCGACTCCACCACCACGTCGTCGCCGAACTCGGCCAACGCCTGCCGGCACGCGCCGCACGGCGCCGCCGGCGTGGGCGAGTCGGTCACGACGACGATCCGGGTGAAGCGCCGCGCGCCCGCGGTGGCCGCCGCACCGAGGGCCACGCGCTCGGCACAGTTCGTCAGGCCATACGACGCGTTCTCGACGTTCGCCCCCGTGAACACGCGGCCGTCGTCCGCCACCAGCGCCGCCCCCACCCGATAGTTGCTGTACGGCGCGTAGGCGTTGGCCTGCGCGGCCCGCGCCGCGGCCGCTACCGTGTCGTCCACGGCGCCACATCCTCGAGGAACGACGTGCCCGCCCGCACCGTCACGCCAAAGTACTCGGCGACCGTGGCGCCGACGTCCGCGAACGTCGCACGGGTGCCCACGGACACCGGCCGCACGCCGGGACCCACCATCAGCACCGGGACCGCCTCCCGCGAATGATCGGTGGACGGTGTCGTCGGATCGTTGCCGTGATCCGCCGTGAGGATCATCACGTCGCCGTCCCGCAGCAACCCCACGAGCGCCGGCAGCTCCCGGTCCAGCTCCTGCAGCCCCGTGTAGAACCCCGAAACATCGTTGCGGTGCCCCCAACTCTGGTCGAATTCGATCACGTTTGCGAACACCAGCCCCCGGGTCAGGGTTCGCAGCGCATCGCCGATCAGCCGGTACGCGTCACCGTTGGTGGGGGTGTGCCGACTCGTGATGCCCCGCCCGGCGAAGAGATCGTCGACCTTCCCCACGCCGACCCGCTCCACATCGGCCGCCGCCAGCGCGTCCAGCAACGTGGGCGCCGGCGGCTCCACCGAAAAATCGCGACGGCCCGCCGTCCGCCGAAAGCGCCCGGGCTCGCCCACGAACGGCCGGGCGATCACGCGCGACACGGCGTCGTCACCCACCAGAATCTCCGCGCGCGCAAGCCGGCACGCTTCGTAGAGCGCCTCCAACGGCACCACGTCCTCGTGCGCCGCCACCTGGAAGACGCTGTCCGCGGACGTGTAGACGACCCAGTCGCCGCGGGCCAGGTGCTCACGGCCATACTCCTCGATGATCGCCGTTCCCGACGCCGCCTTGTTGCCCAGCACGCCGCGCCCCGTCGCAGTGGCGAACGCCGCGACGACATGGTGCGGGAACCCCAGCGGATACGTGGGGAACGGCTGTTCGAGCACCAGTCCGCACAACTCCCAGTGCCCGGCCGTGCTGTCCTTCCCCTCCGATCGCGGCAAAGCCACGCCGTGCGCGGCACCCGGCGTCGTGCAGGTCATGCCCCGGAGCGGCCGGCAGCATCCGAGACCGAGCGACTCGAGATACGGGAGCCGCAAGCCGCCCACCGCGCGCGCCACATTCCCGAGCGTGTCGCTCCCTGCGTCGCCGAAGGCACCGGTGTCCGGCGCCTCACCGATGCCCAGGCCGTCCAACACGACGAGTGCCAGGCGCCCCCGAGGGCCGCTCACGCCTCGTACGCCCTGTGCAGGCGACGGCCCAACCGGGCGAGAATCTCGTACGATACGGTGCCCGCCCAGGCGGAAAACTCCTCCAGCGTGATCGCGTCCCGCCCGTCGGCCCCGATGATCGTCGCTACGTCTCCCCGGGCCACGACGCTTCCCGGCCCTACGTCCACCATCACAAAGTCCATCGTCACCCGCCCCACCAGCGGCCGACGCACCCCTCCGAGAAGCACCGCCGCACGCGATTGCACGACGCGGGGAATCCCGTCGGCGTAGCCGATCGCGAGCGTGGCGACGCGGGTCGCCTCCGGCGCCGTCCAGTCGCCGCCGTAGCTCACGGTGCCGCCCGGCGGCAGCTCCCGGACGCTGACGACGCGAGCGCGGACGGCCGCCACCGCCTTCGGCATCGGGAGATCGGGCCCCGGCCTGCCGCCGTACATGAAAAGGCCGGGCCGGACGAGGTCGAAACGCTCCGCCGTCCGCCAGACGCCGGCGCTGTTGGCTACGTGGACGAGCGACGGGCGCGAGCCCAGCTGGGCCAGCGCCGCACGGAACCGCTCCGTCTGAATCGCGACCGAGTCGGGATCGTCATCCGCGGCGGACAGATGCGTGAACGCGCCCTCGAGATGGGGCGAGATGAAGCGGGCGAGCGCGGGCCACACATCCCACCGGATGCCACACCGCCCCATCCCGGTGTCGATCTCGAGGTGGAACGGCCGGTCCCAGAGCGCCGCGGCATCCGGATCGTCCAGCACGGCCGTCAGGTCGTGCTCGTGATAGACCTCGAGCTGATCGATGCTGGCCGGCGTGAAAACAACAACGGGCCGGCCGATCGCGGCCGCCCGCAGCTCGGTCGCCTCCCCGAGGGTCGCGACGCCGTACCCCCAGGGCGCCAGTGATTCCAGCGCGCGGGCGACCGGCACCGCGCCGAGCCCGTAGGCGTCCGCCTTCACCATCGGCAGGAGCGACGCCCCGCCGGCGACTTCCTGGATGGCGCGCGCGTTTGCCACCAGATTGGCGAGATTCACCTCCACCCACGCGCGCTCCGCGCTCCGCAACGTTGACACGTTCACAAATGGTCCGGTATTGTACCGGCGACTGGAGCCAAATGCAAGAACCATCGGCGCTTGGACGCATCGTACAGCTCGTGCGCGACCTGCGGCGGCGTTGCCCCTGGGACGCCGCCCAGACCCCCGCGACCCTGCGCCCGTACCTCGTCGAGGAGGTCCTGGAGCTGGACCACGCGATCGGGGAGGGCGACCCCTCGGCGGTGCGCGACGAGTTGGGCGACCTGCTGCTCCATCTCGCCTTTCAGATCGTGTTGGGCGAGGAGACCGGGGCGTTCGGCGCGGAGGACGTAACGCGCGCCATCGAGCAGAAGATGCACCGCCGCCACCCCCATCTGTTCGATCTGGGCAACCAACCGGTGTCATGGGAACGCTCGAAGCTGGCGGATGGCGAACGCGCCGGGGTACTCGACGGTCTGCCGCCCACCCTCCCGGCGCTGATCATGGCGGTCCGGCTCCAGGAGCGCGCGGCCGGCGTGGGGTTCGACTGGCCCGACGCCGCCGGCCCCCGCGGGAAAGTGCGGGAGGAGCTGAACGAGCTGGAGGCGGAGATCGACGCGCCCGCTCCGTCTCGCGCGCGTGTCGCTGCCGAGGTCGGGGACCTCCTGTTCGCCGTGGTGAACCTGTCGCGCAAGCTGGGCTGCGATCCGCGGGCCGCGCTCGAGCAGGCCAACCGCCGCTTCCAGGACCGGTTCAAACAAGTGGAAGCGCTCGCCGCCGAACGCGGGATCGACGTCGGGACCGCGGGACTCGAACAACTGGACCGGTTGTGGGAGGAAGCGAAGACGGCAGTGAGAGGTGAGAAGTAATTGGCGACCGGGCGCGACCAGCCGGGGCGGAGTGGGTAGGGGCTCCCTCCGCCCCGACATCCCCGAACGCTGCTATGGCACTCCTCACTTCTCACTTCTCACCGCCGTTCACGGATACAGCCGCTGCATCATCCTCGGGAAGGCGATGACTTCCCGGATGTGGGGCACGCCGCAGATCCAGGCCACCGTCCGCTCCACGCCCAGCCCGAACCCCGAATGCACGAAGGTGCCGTACTTCCGCAGATCCAGGTACCAAGCGTAGGCCTCCTCGGGCAGTCCCCACTCCTGAATCCGCTTGCGCAACCGGTCGTAGTCGTCCTCCCGTTGGCTGCCGCCGATGATCTCGCCATACCCTTCGGGGGCCAGGCAGTCGTTGTTGAGGACCGTGCGGGGGTCCTCCGGGTTTTCCTTCATATAGAACGCCTTGACCTCCCGCGGGTAGTTGAACACGAACACGGGCCGGTCGAAGGCGTTGGCCAGCAGGGTCTCCTCGTCGCCGCCCAGGTCCTTGCCCCACGCGGCGTCGCCCCCCAGCTGCTGGAGCTTGGCGATC
>Ga0302046_10000551_pt1 | contig 37413 bp, 28 predicted proteins | sample RVTome_11_FD_200261 | JGI IMG/M metagenome (GOLD analysis project Ga0302046, IMG submission 200261) | Soil microbial communities from uranium-contaminated site in the Upper Colorado River Basin, Wyoming, United States - RVT147D111 (version 2) ...
TGTAGCCCGGTCTCGCAGTTTGGTTGCGGCGCGCTGGCCGATTGCGGTTGCGGGAATCGGGCTTTCCGGTCGCTCGCCGCCCATTGGGCTCGTAGCCTGCAACCACCTGTTGCGGGATCTCGAACCGGATCAGGCGTTCGATGTCGCGCAGCATGCCGCGCTCGTCGGCAGAGACCAGCGACACAGCGGTGCCCTCGTTGCCGGCGCGGCCGGTGCGGCCGATGCGGTGCACGTAATCTTCGGGGATGTTCGGCAACTCGAAGTTGACGACGTGTGGCAGTTGGTCAATGTCGAGGCCGCGGGCCGCGATGTCGGTGGCGACCAGCACGCGCACGGCGCCGCTTTTGAACTCGGCCAGAGTGCGCGTGCGCGCCCCCTGGCTCTTGTTGCCGTGGATGGCCGCGGCACCCAGCCCGTCCTCGCCGAGCTGCGTGGCCAGGCGATTGGCGCCGTGCTTGGTGCGCGTGAACACCAGCACCTGCCGCCAATTGCCGGCGCCGATCATGTGGCTCAGAAGCCCTCGCTTGCGGCCCTGATCAATCGGGTGAACGAGCTGCCGAATCTTGTCCACGGTCGCATGTTGTGGCGACACCTCCAGCAATTCGGGCCGGTTCAGCAGGCGGCCGGCCAGGGCCTGGATTTCCTTGGAAAGGGTCGCCGAGAACAGCAGGTTCTGGCGCTCAGTCCGGTCCGGCAGCAGCGCCATGATGCGGCGGATGTCATGGATGAAACCCATGTCCAGCATGCGGTCGGCCTCGTCGAGCACCAGGATTTCCACGCGGGAAAGATCGATCGTTCTCTGCCGGGCGTGGTCCAGCAGGCGCCCGGGCGTGGCCACCACGATGTCGACCCCTCGCCTCAGCGCGGCGATCTGGGGCTTGATGTTTACGCCGCCGAAAATGACCTCGGTGCGCAGCGGCAGGTGGCGGCCGTAGGTTACGATGCTGTCGGCGACTTGCGCCGCGAGTTCGCGCGTGGGCGTCAGCACCAGCGCGCGGATCGCGCGCGGCGGGTTGTCCACTTGCCGCGCGCCAAGGCGTTGCAGCAAAGGCAGTGTGAAGCCGGCGGTCTTGCCGGTGCCCGTCTGGGCGCAGGCCATGAGATCACGACCCTGCAGCAAAACGGGGATCGCCTGGGTCTGGATCGGGGTCGGTTCGGTATAGCCCTGCTCATGCACGGCACGCAGGATTTCGGCATCGAGGCCGAGTGATTCGAAGGACATTGGGTGTATGGCTCCAATCGCGCCCCGCCGCCGGCGCTTTGCGCAGTTGGTTACCGGTCAGGGCTGGAAAAAGGGGTCGGGTCCGGCGGCAGGCCCGCTGTGGTGCGGGGTAGTGCGGCAGAAGTGACTTCCGGCGGTCGGCGACAGTGCCAAGTCCGCTGGTCGCGCCAACCGGTGGTGCGGCGCGGGGAAAGTGTGCATATTAGCAGGAAATCAGGCACAAAGTCTGGACTGGAGTGAGCGATGATCTACCGCCTCTGTTTTCTTCTCGTTTTCACGTGCCTGGCCGTTTGCGCCCGCGCCGCCGATGGCCTCGATTTGGAGCGGATCATGGCGGACCCGGACTGGATCGGTAACCCGCCGTCCGACTCGTGGTGGAGTGACGACGGCGACTGGGTGTATTTCACCCAAAAGCGCGTGGGCGAAAAGTTCGACGACCTCTACCGGGTCGCCGCCAACGGTGGAAGCCCGGAACGGGTAGAAGCGGGCGACAAGGCGGCCAGTTCCAACAACAGCCGTGTGTATAACGCCGACCGCTCGGCGGTCGCCTGGGTGCACCGCGGTGACATCATGATCCGCAACCTCGAAACGGGCCGCACCGTTCAGGCGACCCGCACGGCCATCGAGGAGCGCATGCCGATGTTCATGGCCGACGGGGCGTCGGTGGCGTTTCTGCGCGATGGCAGGTTTTACATTTTCAATCCCGCCGACGGTGTTACCGCGCACGCCGCCGACATCCGGCTGGAGAAAGACCCGGACGTCGAGCCGGGATTTCATACCTTGCGCGATCAGCAAATGCGCACGTTCGAGACCCTGCGGCGCGAAGAGCGTCGCGATGAGGCCGAAAAGGCGCATCAGGAATCGCGCCAGGCGGATGACCCGGCCGGCGCGCCGCTTCCCATCTACCTTGGCGACGAGTACGCGGAAATCAGCCGCTCGCTGTCACCTTCGGGCCATCACCTGCTGATGGTGGTCAAGAAAAATGACGCCGAAGAGGGCCAGAGCGGCCAGATGCCGAACTATGTCACCGAGGACGGCTACCTGGCCATCAGCGAGACCCGCACTCGTGTCGGCCTCAACCCGCCGCCCGCCGAGACGCTGCTTGTGATCGACCTCGAAGCGCGCACGTTCAGCTCCGTCGAATACGCATCGTTGCCGGGAATCGAAGACGACCCGCTGTCGGATCTCCGAGACAGCGCCATCGAATGGCACGTCGAGCAGGGTGCGGATCGCGAGCAGGTCGAAAAAGCGCTCGAAGCCCCGCAGCAGCGCCTGCTCACCGTGGGTGAGATCAAATGGAACCCGGACGGCAGCCTTGCCGCCGTGATGCTGCGCGCGATCGACAACAAGGACCGCTGGATCGCTACGCTCAATCCCGACGACGGCTCCTTGCAGACTCAGCATCGCCTCACCGACGGGGCCTGGATCAACTGGGACTACAACGACTTTGCTTGGATGCCGGACGGGCGGACCCTGTGGTACCTGTCCGAGGAATCCGGCTACTCGCACCTCTACACAAAAGGCGTCGATGCGCGGCGCGCCACCCGCCTTACAAACGGCGAATTCGTCGTTCGCGAGCCGCAACCCGACGCCGACGGCACAGGGTTTTACGTGGTCAGCAATCGCACGCACCCGGGCAACTACGAGGCCTATCGGGTTGCCGCCGGCGGTGGCGAACTCGAGCAATTGACGTCGCTGGGCGGTGTCGTCGGCTTTGCCCTGTCGCCGGAGGGCGATCGCCTGCTTTTGCGCCGCTCCTACATCGACCGGCACGTGGACCTTTACGTGCAGCCGGCGGCACCGGGCGCCGAAGCCACACGCCTTACGGATACCGTCAGCGAGGAGTTCAAGGGCATCCACTGGGTCATACCGGAAATCGTCGAAGTGCCGTCATCCCACGACGACAGGCCCATCTACTCGAAGCTTTACCTGCCAAAAAACTACCGGCCCGGCGAAACCTATCCGGCCGTGATGTTCGTTCACGGCGCCGGTTACACGCAGAACGCGCACATGGGCTGGCCGTACTATTTCCGCGAGTTCATGTTCCACACCGTGCTCGCCAATGAGGGTTACATCGTCATCGACATGGACTACAGGGCATCGAAGGGTTACGGCCGCGACTGGCGCACGGCGATCTACCGCAACATGGGCCACCCGGAGCTCGAGGACTTCAGGGACGGGGTCGAATGGTTGGTGGAGCACTACGGCGTCGACCCGAAGCGTGTCGGTATCTACGGCGGCTCCTACGGCGGCTTCATGACGTTCATGGCCCTGTTCCGTGCGCCGGACCTGTTCGCGGCGGGCGCGGCCCTGCGGCCCGTGGCCGACTGGATGCAGTACAACCATTCGTATACGTCCAACATCCTGAATACACCGCAAATCGATCCGCTCGCCTACCAGCGCAGCTCACCCATCAACTTCGTCGAAAACCTGGACAAGCCGCTCCTGATCGCCGCCGGGATGCAGGATGACAACGTTTTTTTCCAGGATTCCGTGCTGGTCGTACAACGGCTCCTGGAACTCAAGAAAGAGAGCTGGGAGATGGCGATGTACCCGCTGGACCCGCACGGCTTCGTGCACCCGGAATCGTGGCTCGACGAATACCGCCGAATTTACAAGCTGATGAATGAAAACCTCCGATAGAAGGCTGTGACCCGACTCTGGCGCTTCGGTTACAATGTTCTTCCAGAACTCACACGGCTTTCACGGCTCTCACACACATGAAAGGTTCTGGCATGGCCTCACTCGTTTTCGTCACCGGCGGCGTCGTTTCCTCGCTCGGCAAAGGTCTTTCCTCGGCGTCCCTGGCGGCGATCCTCGAGTCCCGCGGCCTCAAGGTCACCCTGGTCAAGCTCGATCCCTACCTCAATGTCGATCCCGGCACCATGAGCCCCTTCCAGCACGGCGAAGTATTCGTCACCAGCGACGGCGCCGAGACCGACCTCGACCTTGGCCATTACGAACGCTTCGTGCGCACGCGGATGAGCCAGCTCAACAACTGCACCACCGGGCGCATTTACAGCAACGTGATTGCCAAGGAGCGGCGAGGTGATTACCTCGGCGCCACGGTGCAGGTCATCCCGCACGTCACCGACGAGATAAAGAACTGGATCAGGCGCGCCTCGGAGGGCTACGACGTCGCCATGATCGAGATCGGCGGCACAGTGGGCGACATCGAATCGCTGCCCTTCCTCGAGGCCATCCGCCAGCTCGGTGTGGAGTACGGCCGCGACGCCATGTTCATACACCTGACGCTGGTGCCGTACCTGAAGGCGGCGGACGAGATCAAGACCAAGCCGACGCAGCATTCCGTGAAGGAACTGCGCTCGATCGGCATCCAGGCCGACGTGTTGCTGTGCCGTTCGGAGAAAGGACTCTCCGAGGCCGAGCGCGACAAGATCGCGCTCTTCACCAACGTGCCGACCAAGGCCGTGATCACCGCGCTTGACGCCGGTGACGACGGTATCTACAACATCCCGATCATGCTCCACCGCGAAGGCCTGGATGACATCGTGATCGAGCGCCTCGGCCTTAAGGCCGAGCACCCGGCCGACCTGTCGGACTGGGCGGAGGTGGTGGACCGCACCAAGAACACCCGCTTCGATGTCACCGTCGCCATGGTGGGCAAGTACGTCGGGCACGCCGACGCCTACAAATCGCTTACCGAAGCGCTGGCCCACGGCGGCCTGCGCCAGCGCATCAGGGTCAGCATCAAGGCGGTGGAGTCCGAGGACCTGATCGCAGGCGATCTGTCGCCGCTCGAGGACGCCGACGCCATCCTGGTGCCGGGCGGTTTCGGCGAGCGCGGCTTCGAGGGCAAGGTTAACGCGATCCGCTACGCGCGCGAGAACGGGATTCCCTACCTCGGCATCTGCTACGGCATGCAGGCGGCGGTGGTCGAGTTCGCCCGCAACGTCTGCGGGCTGGAAGGCGCCAACAGCACCGAGGTGGAACGCGACTGCGCGCACCCCGTCATCGGCATGATCACCGAGTGGCTGGACCGCTCAGGTCGGCTGGAAAAGCGCGACGTTCAGTGCGACATGGGCGGCACCATGCGGCTCGGCGCCCAAAGGTGCCGGCTGCGCGAGGGCTCGCTGTGCCGGCGGCTCTACGGCCAGGAGATCATCACCGAGCGGCATCGCCACCGTTACGAGTTCAACAACCACTACCGCGACGAGATGCAGAAGCACGGCATGGTGCTGGCCGGCATGTCGATGGACGAAATGCTGGTCGAAATGATCGAGATTCCCGCCCATCCCTGGTTCGCCGCCTGCCAATTCCATCCGGAGTTCACCTCCTCCCCGCGCGACGGTCACCCGCTGTTCACCGGCTTCATCGAAGCCGCCCTCGTGTACCAGCAGGGAGCATTGCCGGCCGGGGTGGCCCGCTTGTGAATCTCTGCGGATTCGAAGTCGGCATCGACCGCCCGTTCTTCCTGATCGCCGGCCCCTGCGTGGTCGAGTCGGAGCAGCTTGCCATCGATACCTCGGGCACGCTCAAGGAGATGTGCGGGCGCCTTGGCATACCCTTCATTTACAAGTCGTCCTTCGACAAGGCCAATCGTACGTCGATCGAAAGCTTCCGGGGGCTTGGCGTCGAAGAGGGCCTGCGAATCCTGGGCGAGGTGAAGAAACAGAACAAAGTGCCGGTGCTGACCGACGTCCACGAAGACACTGATATCGACGAGGTTGCCGAGGTGGTGGACGTTTTGCAGACGCCGGCCTTCCTGTGCCGGCAGACCAATTTCATCACGCGGGTGGCGCAAGCCGGCCGGCCGGTGAACATCAAGAAGGGGCAGTTCCTCAGCCCCTGGGAAATGCACAACGTGGTGGACAAGGCCCGCGCCGCCGGCAACCAACAGGTGATGGTGTGCGAGCGCGGCGCTTCGTTTGGCTACAACAACCTTGTCAGCGACATGCGCTCGCTGGCCATCATGCGCGGGACCGGCTGCCCGGTGGTGTTCGACGCCACCCACTCGGTGCAGTTGCCGGGCGGGCAGGGCAGCGTCTCCGGCGGGCAGCGCGAATTCATCCCGGTGCTGGCCAGGGCGGCCGTGGCGGTAGGGGTTTCCGGCCTGTTCATGGAGACCCACCCGGAGCCGGAGAAAGCCCTCAGCGATGGGCCGAATGCGATGCCGCTGGACCAAATGGAAGCCCTGCTCACAACCCTCAAGTCGCTCGACGAAGTCAGCAAGCGAAACCCACAATGAGCGTGATCCAGTCCATCCACGCCCGCGAGATCCTCGACTCCCGCGGCAACCCCACGCTGGAAACCGAGGTGGTGCTGGAAAGCGGCGCACGCGGCCGCGCCATGGTGCCTTCGGGGGCTTCGACGGGCGCCCGCGAGGCCGTCGAGCTGCGTGACGGCGACACCTCCCGTTACCTCGGCAAGGGGGTTTCGAAGGCGGTCGCCAACGTCAACGAGGTGATTGCGCCGGCCCTTGAGGGGATGGATGATTCCGACCAGAAGTCGCTCGACGCGCGGCTGATCGAGCTCGACGGCACCGACAACAAGTCAAGGCTTGGCGCCAACGCACTGCTCGGCGTGTCGCTCGGCGTGGCGCACGCCGCGGCGGCCGATGCGGGCCTTCCGCTGTGGTCGCACATCGCGGCACTGGAAGGCGCCGAGGACGGGCCGTTCCAGTTGCCGGTGCCGATGATGAACATCCTCAACGGCGGCGCGCACGCCGACAATTCCGTCGACATGCAGGAATTCATGGTGCTGCCGCTGGGCCAGGCGAGCTTCTCGGAGGCCCTGCGCTGCGGCGTGGAAGTGTTCCATGCGCTCAAGTCGGTGCTGCGCGGGCGCGGCCTGGCGACGGCGGTGGGGGACGAAGGCGGCTTTGCGCCGGACCTGCCGTCGAACGAATCCGCGGTCGAAGTCATCCTCGAGGCCATCGAGCAGGCCGGCTACCGGCCCGCAGAGGATGTCTACCTCGGTCTCGATTTGGCGGCCTCGGAGTTCCATCGCGACGGGACTTATCGCCTGGAATCAGAGGGCAGGGAGTTCAATTCCGAGCAATTCGCGGACTACCTCGCCGGCTGGGTGCGCCAGTACCCTATTGTGACGGTTGAGGACGGCATGGCCGAGGACGACTGGGCCGGCTGGGCGGCCCTGACCGAGCGCGTCGGCGACGATTGTCAGCTGGTCGGTGACGACCTTTTCGTCACCAATACCGCGATCCTACGCCGCGGCATCGAGGAAGGCATCGCCAACGCCATCCTCATCAAGCTCAACCAAATCGGCACGCTCAGCGAGACCCTCGACGCCATCTCGATGGCGACCCGGGCGGGCTACGGATCGGTCATCTCTCACCGCTCGGGCGAGACCGAGGACACCACCATTGCCGACCTCGCGGTGGCGACCAGCGCCACCCAGATCAAGACCGGCTCGCTGTGCCGTTCCGACCGGGTGGCCAAGTACAACCAACTGCTGCGGATCGAAGAGGCGCTGGGCCGCAAGGGCACCTACGCCGGCCGGCAGGCCTTCGCCCACATCCGCAACTGGAAGCCTTGAGGCGGTCGTGCGCATCCTGCTCACCATCCTGATCGTCCTGCTGGTGGCGCTGCAGGCCAAGCTGTGGCTGGGCGACGGCGGCTACCGTGACGTCCAGCGCCTGCGCGAGCGTGTGGCCGAACAGGATCGGGAAAACACCGCGCTGCGCGAGCGCAACGAGCAGCTCCGGGCCGAGGTCGAGGACTTGCGCGAAGGCCTGGATGCCGTGGAGGAACGCGCCCGCAGCGAACTCGGGATGATCCGAGAGGGCGAGGAATTCTACCTGGTTGTGCCGCCACCGGGGGACGAGCCCACATCCGACCGGCTCGCCGAAGAGCGCCAGCCCTGAACCCGGCGTTTTTCCGGGCCGCATCATGAACCAGCCGCGAATCCATGCCCTGATCCCGGCGGCCGGCTCCAGTCGGCGCTTCGGCGGCACCACCCTCAAGCAATACATGCACCTTTGCGGCCAGCCGATGATCAACTACAGCATCGAAGCGGTCCGGCGCCACCCGGCCATTCGCGGGGTCACCGTGGCGCTGGTCGAGAACGACGGTATCTATGACCAGCTCATCCGCCCCCGCTTTCCCGATGTCGGCACCACGCTCGGCGGCCCGAGCCGGGCGCAGACGGTCATGAATGGCCTGGCGTACATCCTGGCCAACGACCCCTCGACCGAATGGGTGCTGGTACACGATGCGGCCCGCCCCTGCCTGCCGCCGCGCTGTCTCGACGAGCTGATCACATCCGGCCTCGCCAGCCGCGACGGCGCCTTGCTGGCCATTCCGGCCAGCGACACCATCAAACGTTCGGCAGCGGACGGCAGGGTCGAGAAGACAGTGAGCCGAGACGGCTTGTGGCACGCCCAGACGCCGCAGCTTTTTCCGGCGCGTCGCCTGGCTGAAGCCCTGGCTCACGCCCTGGCGGCCAACGAGCCCCCAACCGACGAGGCCGCGGCCATGGAGGGGGCCGGGGCGCGGCCGCTGCTGGTCATGGGCGCGCAGTCCAACATCAAGATCACCCGGGCGGAGGATTTGCACATGGCGGAGACCCTGTTGAAGGCCGCTGGCCTGGATACCATGCACAAAAATGAAGAACATGCGCAGGCGAATCGGGCAGGGCGTTGACGTGCACGCCTTCGGGCCGGGTGATCACCTGGTTCTCGGAGGGATTCGCATCCCGTTTGAGCGCGGAATTGAAGCGCACTCCGACGGCGACGTAGCCTTGCACGCGCTGTGCGACGCATTGCTCGGCGCGGCAGCCCTGGGCGATCTCGGGACGCATTTCCCGCCCGCCGATCCGCAATGGCGCGATGCCGACAGCAGGGGATTGCTCTCCTCGGTGACGTCCATGCTGGCCGAACGCGGCTGGCGGCCGGGGAACTGCGACGTCACCATCATCTGCGAGGCGCCGAAAATCGCCCCGCACGCTGCGGAGATGCGCCGCGCCATCGCGCAGGGGCTGGGCGTCGACTGGAGCGATGTGTCGGTCAAGGCGACCACCACCGACAAACTGGGATTGTGCGGCCGGGGCGAGGGCATCGCCGCCCTGGCCATCGCCCAGATCGAGGAAATTGAATGAGTACGTTTCAACTCAAAGGTACCTCGGGTCGCGTCATCAACCAATCCTGGCCGCTGGAAGAAAGCGCGGTCATCGGCAGTTCCGAGGCGTGCGAAATCCAGGTCGACAGCGACACGGTGGCGCCGCGGCACGCGGCGCTGGAAGTCGCGGTCGGGCAAGTCAACTTGCGCCTGCTGGCAGGCGGCGGTGAGTTGTTTCTCAACGGCGAAGCCGTGGAGCAGGCGGCGCTGTTCAGCGGTGACGAGATCCGCATCGGCAGCAGCCGCTGGCTGCTACAGGCGCCTGGGCTGCGGCCCGAGCGGGTGCTCACCGAAAAAGCCGTCCGCCGTCGCGTGCGACTGCTGCCTTGGCTGATCGCCGGCGGCGTGTCCGCGCTCGTGCTGCTGGCCTGGCGGCTGGGATACATCCCCTTGTAGCCGATGCCAATCTTCGAGCGTAGCTATCGCCCGCTGGAACTGCTTCGTTATGCGGGGCTCTTCACATGGCTGGTCCTGACCATTCCTTTGCTGTTCATCCGTTCGGTGGTCGACGAGCCGGTGCCGGCGGAGCAGTACCTCGCCTGGTGGGCCCTGCACGTATTGTTCGGGCTGACCTACTGGAACCAGGTGCGCGAGCTTCCGTTGAAAGCACCGCTTCCCTTTCGGCTGGTCACGCTGTCGGTTCTGACCGGCAGCGCGCTTGCCATCTGCCTGGCCAGCGAATCCAGCCTCGGCGGCGTGCTGTTGCTGGTGGTGGCCGGGCTGGTGCCGTGGATGCTCGACAGGACCGCGGCCATTTCCTGGGTGCTCGGCCAGAATGTATTGCTGGCCATCGTGATTTCCCTGGTGCCCGGCACCACCTTCGCGGACGCCAGCGTCAACGCCGGTCTTTTCCTCAGCATCTCGCTGTTCGCCTTCATCAGCTCCTTTGTGGCGCTGGGGCAGCACACGGCCCGCGACGAACTGCGCAAGGTGAACTCCGAGTTGCGCGCCACCCAGGCACTGCTGGCCGAGAACACACGTATCGCGGAACGGGTGCGCATCTCCCGTGAGCTGCACGACCTGGTGGGGCATCACCTCACTGCCCTGACGCTCAACCTCGAGGTCGCGACACACCTGGTCGAGGGCAAGGCCCTGGAGCACGTGCAGCAGGCCCATTCGCTGGCCAAACTGCTGCTCGCCGACGTGCGCGAAGTGGTCAGCGACATGCGCGACGAGGACAAGGTCGACCTGGCAGTGGCGCTGATGACGCTGGTGGAAGGCGTTCCCGAGCCGCGCATACACCTCGACCTGCCTGAGGAGGTCGCCATGACCGATCCGGGCCGGGCCCAGGTGTTGCTGCGCTGCGCGCAGGAGGTCATCACCAACAGCGTGCGCCACGCCGAGGCGCGCAACCTGTGGATCCGCCTGCGGCCAGAAGGCGATGGCGTGGAACTGCGCGCGCGGGACGACGGCCGCGGGGTGGACAATTTCGTGCCCGGCAACGGCCTGATCGGGATGTCGGAACGGCTGAAAGCGCTGGGCGGTACGCTCGATGTCATCACGGCAGCGGGCAAAGGATTCGCCCTGAGGGCAACAATGCCCCTGGAAGCCGATAAACTGGACCGCCAGATCGAGGAAGTCGATGCCAGGGCCCGTGAGGCGCGGGAAAAAACGGGCTGACCGGGATTGCGGACCGGCATTGCGAGGAGATGTCTCATGGTAAGAGTCATGCTGGTCGATGATCAGAACCTGGTGCGCAAAGGCGTGCGCAGCCTGCTGGAGTTGTCCGAGGAGATCGAGGTGGTGGCCGAGGCCGCCGACGGCGCCGAGGCGATACGCCAAATCCCCGAGATCGAGCCCGACGTAGTGCTGCTGGACATGCGGATGCCGGGGATGTCCGGCCTCGATGTGCTACAGCACCTTTCCGCCGAAAATCGTCTGCCGCCCACCATCATCCTCACCACCTTCGATGACGACGAACTGGTGCTGGCGGGCATACGCTGCGGGGCGAGGGGTTACCTGCTCAAGGACGTGTCGCTGGCCGAGCTGGTCGAGGCGGTTAAGACGGTGGCCCGCGGCGGGTCCATCGTCAGGCCGGCCGTGACCCAGCGCCTGCTCAAGGGGCTTGGCAACATGAAAACGGAATTTTCCAGCCTGGACCGGCCGGATCCTTTGACCGAGCGGGAGACCGAGATCCTGCGCCTGATGGCCGGCGGCTACAGCAACAAGGAAATCGCCAATTCATTGGGCGTCGCCGAAGGCACGGTGAAAAACCACGTGTCCAACATCCTGTCGAAGATGGGCGTTCGCGACCGCACGCGGGCGGTGCTGAAGGCCTTCGAATTAGGGCTGATCTAGCCCTACGACGCTTTGTCGAGATAGTCGAACTGGCGCTTCAGATCCTCGCGCCGGTCGGTAACGATCCGCTCCAGCGTCTCGATGCGGTCGCGCAGCTCGGCCTCGAGGTGATCCAGCCGTTCCTTGACCTCGTCCAGCGCCCTGCCGCCGCTCTGGCTCTTGCTGCGGACATGGTGACGGTAAGCCTCGCCGGCGATGCAGGCCATGGTGATCAGTGCGATGGCGGTCCACATGCTCATAATCGTTCGTCTCCTCTGACCTCGTGCTCTATTTTTCTCCCAACACTACTTTGAGTTCCCACGCAATTCGCTACCAGTGACAGAAGTAACGTAAATGAGCAAGGTCGGGCATCCTGCCCGACTTGCATCTCGCCCTCAAAAAGCGCGGTTTTTGAGGGCTCGCGCCCTTCGGGCGTTGGCACATCCCTGTGCCAAAGGTCTTCTGCCCCTGGATACTGCTACACGGCACCCCCAGGGCCGCCGGGGCAGGTGACGCGCGGAATGGCGTCGGGCAGGGGTTCGACCGAGTCGGGCTCGATGTGGGCGTCGTAGCGCAGGCGCTCCATGAAGTAACACAGGCAATCCTGGCGGATAACACGGCGGTCGAGCGTGAGCATCGAGGGCATCAGCGGCCTCGCGGTCTGGAGTTCACCGTCGACGACACGGAAATAAAGGGGCGTGACGTCGCGCCCGCGCACGTCGACGGCGCAGATGGGCCGCTGTGTGCCGTTAAGCACCCGGCCGAACAGGGTGCGGGCCGGCAGCTCCTGGAAATTGAGGCTGTCGAGGTCCTCGCGCAGCAGCAGGTCGCCCGCGGCCTGGCCGAAGCCGAAATCGACGCTGGGGGGGATGGTCACGGTGGCCCGCATGTGGAAGAGCTGCACTTCCTCCGGGTCGAGCGCCAGCGATGTCAGGTCCTCGAGGTGGAGCAGGGTTTCGAGAAAGGCCATGGCGTGGTCCGTGCCGTGCACATCGCCCACCTGACCGCACTCCAGCGTGACCGCCGGGACGTGCTTGCTGAATGCGGCCGACATGGTGCCGGCGGGGCGCGTGAAATAAACGACTTTAGGAGAGAAGCAGGCCGCCAGTCGGAGGTGGTTCGGTCGCACGCGGTTGATCGCCGCGTAATGCGGATTGAGGCCGGTGTTGTTGTGGATGTCGATGCACGCCCACGGTTGGTACTCCATGATCCGGTTCATCAGCTTGCGGAACATCCGTACCGCGGCGGGGTCCACCGCAGAGGCGCCCGGCCAGCAGCGGTTGAAGTCCGGCTGGTCGTCGAGGCGGCGGACGCGATGGCGTGCGGCCTCAACGTTGCCGATGAACAGCAGCATCGAACGCGGCAGCTCGTCGAAGCGGTAATGGCTGTTCAGCAGCCGCCTGACCGCCTCCCATCCCGTGTCCTCGTTACCGTGTTGAAGGACGCCTACGACCAGGGGCTGCTTGCGATGGCCCCCGACATGGATCAGGCTGGGGCCGTCCAGCACCTGGTGGAGCGCCGAGGCCGGTAGTTCGAGCAGGGACTCGGGCAGCTTGTCGTACTCGATGAAGTTCAATCAGCGTGGCTTGTTGGTTGTTGCGCAGGGCAGCGGCACGGCGAAGATACAGGCTCCGACAAATTTTGGAAAGCACGAACGTTGTCAAAAGCGCCGCGAAAATCCCGAAAGCCGCGAAGGGAGAGATGTTTTGCTGGCAAAAATAATGCTTGAAAAAGTTCCGACGCGACCAGAAGTCTGCTCCCGGCAGCCCAACCGGGCCCGCACAATCCGTCTCAGTAATTTGTCGAGGAGTCGAAATGGCCAATCGGGGGAAGCCGCATGAGTGACCTCAGGATCGAGGCGAATTCCCTGAGCAAGCACTGGGGGAGCCTCAAGGCGGTGGACAATCTGAGCTTCACGGTGGAGTCGGGTGAGGTGCTCGGCTTCCTCGGGCCCAATGGTGCCGGCAAGTCGACCACCATGAAGATGCTCACCGGCTTTCTGACCCCCACTTCGGGGACGGCCCTCATCAACGGCCATGACATCACCAGCGACTCGCTGGCAGCCCGCCAGAGCATAGGGTACCTGCCCGAGGGCGCGCCGAGTTACGGCGAGCTCACGGTGCGGCAGTTCCTCCAATTCATCGCGCGCGCCCGCGGTTTTCGCGGCGCTGACGCCGATGCCCGCGCCGTGGAGGCGATCGGCAGGCTCAACCTCTCGGAGGTGGGCGAGCAGACCGTCGAGACGCTGTCGAAGGGTTTCAAGCGGCGCGTGGGCCTGGCGCAGGCCATCCTGCATGATCCGGCCATCCTCATACTCGACGAGCCCACCGACGGGCTCGACCCGAACCAGAAGCACGAAGTCCGCGACTTGATCCGCGAGATGTCGAGCGACAAGATCATCATCATCTCGACGCACATCCTCGAAGAGGTCTACGCGGTGTGCAACCGCGCCATGATCATCTCGGACGGCCGCCTGCTGGTGGACGACACGCCGGCCGGCCTGGTCGCCCGCTCGCGCTACCACAACGCGGTGACGCTGGTGGTCGACGAGCCGGAGAAGGTGGCGAGCCGCCTCAGCGAATTGCCCGGGGCGCGCAAGGTCGAGCTGCGAGAGGGCGAGTTGACGGTGTTTCCCGCCGACGGGGCGGCGCTGTTGGACGCAGTTTCCGACGCCGTGCGTCAAAACGGCTGGGCCGTGAGCGAGCTGCGCCTCGAAGCCGGCCGCTTGGACGAGGTGTTCCGCCAGATCACCCAGGAGGGGCTCGTATGAACCAGCCGGTCAACGCCATTGTGAACGTCGCGCGCCGTGAGCTGACCGGCTACTTCGCAACTCCCGTGGCCTGGGTGTTCATCGTGATATTCCTGGTCATGTCCGGAGTGTTCACTTTCTACATCGGATCTTTCTACGAGCGCGGCATCGCCGACCTGGCGCCGTTCTTCCAGTTCCATCCCTGGCTGTACCTGTTCCTGGTGCCGGCCATTTCGATGCGGCTGTGGGCTGAGGAGCGCCGCTCTGGCACGATCGAGCTCCTGCTCACCCTGCCCATCACGCCGTGGCAAGCGGTGGCAGGCAAGTTCCTGGCCGCCTGGCTGTTCATTGGCCTGGCGCTCGTGTTGACCTTTCCGGCCTGGATGACCGTCAACTACCTCGGCTCGCCCGACAACGGCGTGATCGCCGCGGCCTACATCGGCAGCTGGCTGATGGCCGGCGGCTTCCTCGCCATCGGCTCGTGCATTTCCGCGCTCACGCGCAACCAGGTGGTGGCCTTCATCATCGCGGTGGTCGTGTGTTTCGGGTTCCTTCTGAGCGGCCTGCCGATGGTGATGAACCTGTTTTCCGGCTGGGCGCCGCAGTGGGTGCTGGACGCCATCGCCGACTTCAGCTTCCTGGCGCATTTCGCGGCAATTTCCAAAGGGGTGATCGACATCCGCGACCTGGTGTACTTTGCGCTGGTGATCGTCTTCTGGTTGATCGCCAACACCTTTGTCCTGGACATCAAGAAGGCAGACTGAGCAAACGGCATGAACGACAAAAACTCAGCCCCCCAAACCGTTTCCGCCCGCAGCAAGACCTATTCCTACGGCGCGCTCGTCCTGCTGCTGCTGATCTTCAGCGCGCTGGTCATGTTGTCAGGCAATCTCCTGACGGGCCTGCGCCTCGACATGACCGAGAACAATCTCTACACGCTGAGCGAAGGCACCCTGAACATCATCGACGAGCTGGAGGAGCCGGTGAACCTCTACCTGTTCTTCTCAGAGGACGCCAGCCGTGACCTGCCCCAGATTCGCACTTACGCGCGGCGCGTGCGTGAGCTGCTGGACGAATTCGCCAACCACAGTGATGGCCGGCTCGACGTCGAATACATCGACCCCAAGCCGTTCTCCGAGGAGGAGGACCAGGCCGCGGCCTTCGGGCTGCAGGCCGTACCGGTCGGCCCGGCCGGCGAGACGCTGTACTTCGGCATCGCCGGCACCAACACCCTCGACGACGTCCAGGCCATGCCGTTCCTGCAGTCGTCCAAGGAGCAATTCCTCGAGTACGACCTGGCCAAGATGATTTACACGCTGGGCACGCCTCACAAGCGCACCGTCGGTATTCTGAGCCGCCTGGAAATGACGGGCGGCTTCGATCCGGCGACACAACAGATGAACGAGCCCTGGGTGGTCTACCAGCAGCTGCAGCAGCTCTTCGACCTGCGCACCATCGATCCCGCCGGAGGCGAGCTGCCGGAAGACGTCGAGGTGCTGGTGCTGGTGCATCCCGGCGATCTCTCCGAAAGCCTCGAATACCAGATCGACCAGTTCGTGCTGGGGGGCGGCCGCGCCATCGTCTTCGTCGATCCCTTCGCCGAGATTGACCGCGGCGATCCCAACAACCCCATGGCCCGCTTGTCCGGTGGAAGCTCGTCCTCGCTGGGACGCCTGGGCGAAGCCTGGGGCGTCGCCTTCGACACCGCGAGGGTGCTGGGCGACCTGCAGTACGGCATTGGCACCGCCGCGTCTCGCCACATCGGCATCATCTCGGTGCCGGCCGGTGGCCTCGATGAGGAAGACATCGTCAGTGCCGACCTCGAAGTGGTCAACCTGACATCGGCGGGTTGGTTCAGCGCGCCCGAGGGCGCCACCACCACGCTGGAGCCGCTGATCCAGTCCAGCGAGAACGCGGCGCCCCTCGATGCCTCCAGGCTTCGCTTCCTGACCGACCCCGCGACCCTGATGGAAGGCTTTACGCCGACGGGTGAGCGCTACACGCTGGGCGGGCGCATCAGCGGGCCGGCCTCCAGCGCCTTCGAAGCGCCGCCGGAGGGGTTCGATGCCGAGGCGCACCTTGCCGAGGCCGGGCAAAGCGGGATCAACGTCCTCGTGTTCGCCGACGCCGACATGCTCAGCGACCGGCTGTGGGTGCAGAAGCAGCCCTTTCTCGGGCAGACCATCCTGTCGCCCTTCGCCGACAACGGTTCGCTGGCCGTCAATGCCGTCGACAACATGCTGGGCAACCGCGACCTGATCAGCATCCGCACGCGGGCGAGTTCGAACCGGCCTTTCGAGCGGGTGGAATCCCTGCAGGCGGAGGCGGAGACGCAGTACCGGGCCACCGAGCAAAGCCTGCAGGAGGAACTGGCCGAAACCGAGCGCAAGTTGACCGAGCTGCAGGCTGCCAGGGGCGATGACGACCTGATGGTGCTCAGCCCCGAGCAGCAGGAAGAGGTGCAACGGTTCATGGACCGCAGGATCGAGATTCGCCAGCAACTTCGCCAGGTGCAGCGCGAGCTGCGCAGCGATATCGAGCAGCTCGGCACACGCCTCAAGCTGATCAACATCGGCCTGGTTCCGGCGCTGGTCATGGTGGTCGCTCTGCTGTTCGCCATCCGCCGCCGCAACCGCGCGCGCCGGGCCCAGGAAACGAAAGCCGCCTAGCCGATGTCCAGTCCGATCGGGAACGTCAAGACACCATGAGCAAGCGACACTTCTCAATTCTTCTTGTCATCACCGTCATCGTCGCGGTGGCGGTGTTACTGGTGCCGAGGCCGACCAGCCGCGACGCCTCCGTCGAACCCACGGTGTATATGCCTGAGCTCGCGGCAGTGGTGAACGACGTGTCGATTCTGCGCGTCACGTCCGGGGGGGGTTCGGAAGTGGTCACGCTGGAGCGCAGGGAAGGTGGCTGGGTGGTGCAGGAGTCGCACGACTATCCCGCCGACTGGGGCGTGTTGAGGCCGCTGCTGGTCGACCTTTCGCAGGCCGCAGTCGTCGAGGAGAAGACGTCCAATCCCGAATACTACGACCGCCTCGGCGTGGAGGATCCCACCGCCGAGGGCGCCGACAGCAAGCTCGTCGAATTTCCCGGTAGGGACGTCGTCGCCGCCGTCATCGTCGGCAACAGCGCGCAGGGGCGCGAGGGCCAGTACCTGCGCCGACAGGGCGATGCCCGCAGCGTGCTGGTAGATCGCGAAATCCGGCTCCCCTTAGACCGTTCCGGCTGGCTCGAACGCGACATCGTCGACATCCCCGAGGACGACGTGGTGGCCGTCACGATCCGCCATGGCGACGGCGAGGCAATCGAGATTCAGCGCAGTTCCACTGAGGTTACGGATTTCACCCTGAACGATATTCCCGAAGGGCGCGAGACCCAGTCCGCGTGGACGATCAACCAAGTGGCCTCCGCCCTTTCCGCGCTGCAGCTCGACGGCGTTGCGCCGGAGGACGAGGTGTCCTGGGATGACGCCATCGCACTTGAAGTGCGCACCGAGGATGGGCTGCAGGTGAACGCCCAACTGGCCGAGGACGAAGAGCAGCGTTGGATACGTCTCGAGGCCAGCGGTTCGGATGCCGCGGAGGCCATCAACGAGCGCCTCGAAGGCTGGGCGTACCAAATCCCGCTCTACAAGTACGATGCCGTCAACAAGCGCATGGAAGACCTGTTGGCGGAACCCGAGGACGACGCCGAAGAATAGGGGTGTGCCTTCAAGTATGAGCAAGATGAGGCATCCTGCCTCACTTGCATCTCGCCTTTGAAAAGCGTGGTTTTCAAAGGCTCGCGCCCTTCGGGCGTTGGCACATCCCTGTGCCAATTTATTTGGCGGCGTTACCGAGAGCTTGCAATTGCCGTGACTTTGAGCGTTACACGGCTGCGCCGCCCGCCCTTCGAGATGACGTTTCGGCATTCCCGGTATATGCTTAAAGCAGTACCAGTCGGTACCGTACGTTGGGCCTTAAAACGTCAATCGGGAAAGCCAATGACAAGAACCTGCCGGGTCGATTTCCGCACGCTTCCGTCTCTATTGCTCGCAAGAGCCCTGATCATCTGCAGCCTGGCCCTTGCCGGCCCGGTCTCCGCCGTGGACTACAACTTCCCCGGACTTTCCGGCAGCGTCACGGTGTACGAGGACGCCCGCGGTATTCCGACCATCGTGGGCAGCAGCGAAGAGGATGTCGCCTTCGTGCAGGGCTACATCCACGCCCGCGACCGCTTCTTCCAGATGGATTACTTCAGGCGGCTGGCTTCGGGACGCCTGGCCGAGCTGGTGGGCCCGCCGGCGCTCGGCACCGACGTGCAGTTGCGTACCTTCGGCCTTCGCCGCGCCGCGAATGACTCCTGGAAGGCTCTCGACGCGCAGACCAAGTCGATCCTGCAGTCGTACGCCAACGGCGTGAACACCTGGCTCAACAGCAGTCTGCTGCCGCCCGAATATACCGGCCTCGAGCTCTCGCACGTCGCGCCGTGGTCGCCGCTGGACACCCTGGCGTATGCCAAGCTGCTCGCTTTCAACCTCTCCTTCGACCTCGACATCGACGCCACCATCGACCTCCTCACCTACCAGGCGGTAGGCCAGATCGTGGGTTTCGACGGCACGGCGCTGTATGCCCAGGACATCTTCCGCTCCCAGCCGCGCGATGGTCGCGTCAGCGTGCCCGGCTTTCTCGCCAGCATCGGCGGCCTTGGCCAGTCGGCACCTGGCTCGGCCCCGAACTTGGCCCCCCAGGGCGCGGGTCACGGCGGACCCAAGGCCGTGTCGCCTGAAACGGGAGCGGCAACACACCTGTCGGACACCACGCTGAACCTGGCGCTGCAGGCAAGAGAGAAGTTCGCTGCCTCGGAGTTTCTGCGCGACGCGCTGAAGCCGCTCGACCGTGTCAAGGGCAGCAACGAGTGGGCGGTGAGCGGCGAGCACACCGACAGCGGCTATCCGCTGGTCGCCAATGACCCCCACCTGGCACTGAATACGCCGGCGACCTTTCACGAATCGAACCTGGTCTACCAGCTCGGCGATCAAAGCTATTCGGTGAGCGGCGTGCAGTTCGCCGGCGCGCCGGGGATCATCCAGGGCTGCAACGACCGGATCTGCTGGGGCTCGACCGTGCATCCCATGGACGTGACCGACATCTTCCAGGATGAAGCGATCCTGCTGCCGCTGCCCGGCGGCGGGCTGCCGACATCAACTGTGCACAACGGCGTGGCCGAGCCGGTCAAGATCATCTTCCAGAGCTACTTCGTCAACAACATCGGCGATAGCGAGTCGGACAACGTGACCCGCGCCAACCTCAGCCTGCTCGAAGGCGGCATCACGCTCGTGGTGCCGCGGCGCAATAACGGCCCCATCCTGGCGATCGATGGCAGCTCGGTGCTGACCCTGCAGTACACCGGTCTTGCGCCGACCCAGGAAGCGCGCTTCATCCTCGAGATGGACCGGGCGCGCAACATCGACGAATTCCAGGCGGCGCTGCAGTATTTCGATTTCGGCTCGCAGAACTGGATCTACGCCGACGTCGATGGGAACATCGCCTATTTCACCAGCGCGGAAAACCCGATCCGCTCGGACCTGGCGGAAGGTACGGTCGACGGCGGCATACCGCCGTGGTTAATCCGCGACGGCACCGGCGCGCTCAACCACGAATGGGCGCCGGTCACGAATCCGCAGCCCGGCCAGGCGATTCCTTTCGAAATCATGCCGGCCAGCGAGATGCCGCATGTCATCAATCCGGACAGCGGCTACATCGCCAATGCCAACAACGACCCGATCGGGGTGACGTTGGATAACAACCCCCTCAATCAGCTGCGACCTGCCGATCCGCCCGGTTCCAACGGAATCTACTACCTGAACAACGGCTATGCCGACTACCGCATGGGCCGCGTCGACCGCTTGTTGCAATCCCTGCTGTCCAGTGGCCAGCCCGTGACCCTCGAGGACATGATGGACTTGCAGGGCAACGTGCAGCTGCTCGACCCCGAGCTGATTCTGCCCATCCTGCTGGGTGTCGTGCAGCAGATCGAAGTGTCGCCGGACTTGGCGATCGCGCAGGCCATCGACGTGCTGTCGACCTGGGATTACAGCACCCCCACCGGGCTCGCCGAGGGCTGGGACGCCGGCGACAGCCCGGTCACCATGGTGCCGCCGAGCGAAGACGAGGTTCGCAACAGCGTCGCCGCCACCGTTTACGCACTGTGGCGCTCGATGCTGATCCGCAACACCATCGACGCCACGCTGAGCGCGATCGGCCTGGGCAATAATCTTCCCGGCAGCACGGTGGCCGAGCGGGCGTTCAGCTACCATCTTGTCAATTACGGGACCAACGGTGGCATGGGCGCCGCGGGCATCAATTTCTTCTCGCAGGGACTGGGCCCCACGGTGATCGGCAGCCTGCAGCAGGCTCTGGGGCTGCTGGCTTCCGACGAATTCGCGCCGGCCTTTGACAACTCGACCAACGTGATGGATTACCGTTGGGGGAGGCTCCACCGCATCGTCTTCGACCATCCGCTCAACATGGATCCGCTCAACATTCCCAACGGCGGCGGGTTCAGCGACCTCGGACCCGGCCTTCCGGGGCTGGCGCGCCAAGGCGGCTACGAGGCGGTGGATGCCTCGAGCCACAGCTCTCGCGCCAATACACTGAACGGCTTCATGTTCGGCAGCGGCCCCAATCGCCGCTTCGTGGGCGAGATGACGCCGTCGGGCCCGGTTGGCTACGAGGTGATCCCCGGCGGGCAAAGCGGCGTGTTCTTTCACCCGAATTACTCCAGCCAGCTGCCGCTATGGCTGACCAATTCCTATCATCCGCTGTCGCTGGGTGAGGCAGACGGCGCCGCCACGGCGGTGCAGACGCACAGCTTCAGCCCGCCGGAGTGAGGCCCGCATGAGCCGCCCGCTGTACAGCAGGCGGGAGGCTGACCGGCACCTCGGCGAGCGCTGCCCGAAAATGGCGGTGTTCATCGAGCGCTGCGCGCCTTTTCGTATGCCCTTCGACCCGGAGAAGGACCTCTTTTGTTACCTTTCCCGCGCCATTTGCTATCAGCAGTTGTCGGGCAAGGCGGCGCGAACCATCCACGGCCGCTACGTCGAACTGTTCGAGGGCGCGCGGCCGGAGCCGCGACAGGCCTCGGTGATGTCAATAGAGCAGTTGCGCTCGGTGGGCCTTTCCAACAACAAGGCGCTGGCCATACAGGACCTCGCCCGCAAGAGCCTGGACGGTACCCTGGCGAGCCGCGCCAGCCTGGTGCGCCGAAGCGACGAGGCGGTCATCGACAACCTGTGCCAGGTGCGGGGCATCGGGCCTTGGACGGTGCAGATGCTGCTGATGTTCAATTTCGGGCGCCCCGATGTGATGCCCGTGACGGATCTGGGCATCCAGAAAGGGGTGCAGGTGGTCTATCGCATGCGCAAGTTGCCCGCCCCTGACGAGGTGCTGGCGCGTACCCGCCGCCTCGCGCCCTACCGGACCATGGCGGCCAATTACTTCTGGCGGGCGGCCGATACGGCGCTGATGGCTTGAAACTCCGACGCCAAGAGTGCATCTTGCCTGGGTAACCCTGAAGTGGTAACCGCGACGCGACGCCTTCCATGTCCTCCAAGAATCTCCTCGAGAATTTCGTGCTCAAGCATGTGCAGGTGGCGCGGCTGAACGCGGAGCTGGTGCAGCTCAGCACCGGTTCAGCGGCCCAGGAAGCCAAGGTCGAGCTCAACCTCACCCCCAGGCTGATGCAGGCCGACAGCGGAAGCGAGCTGCCCTCGTACCAGGTCAGTGCCCGCTTGAGCTGCCAGGGGGGCGGCGAGGAGAAGAAAGGGCCTTCCTTCACCGCCAGCGTCGGCTTCGAAGCGATCTACCAGCAGGTCAAGGGCGATCCGATGGACGTCGCGGAGTTCACGGCCAACCACGCCAGCCTGACGCGCCAACTCTATCCGCTGTTGCAAAACGAGTTACGCGGGCTGCTGTCCCGGCTCGGCCTCGAGCAGATTCACCTGCCGTTCGACCTGACGGCGCGCAGCGAGGGTGCTGCCGGCAAGACCGTCCAGGTTTCCAGCTCCCTGCATTAGCAAGGCATTGCAAAACGCCGGGGGAGGGAGGGCCCTTCAAAACACGCCGTGAATACATCCCTGTAGGCTCTTCGCCAACATCCCTGTTGTCGAAGGTTTTGAAAAGCCCTCCCTCCCCCGGCGTTTTGGCTATAGCTTCCATGCCCAATGCCACGGTTCGTACGCGACGCCGTGGGGGTTGCCGCGCGGATAGGAGAGCCTGAAGCCGAAGTTCCCCGCGTTTTGAATCAGCCACTCAAACGCCGTGGTGTTCTCGAACGGCTCTTCCAGCACTTCGCTGCCCGGCGTCGTGACGTCGATGGCGCGGCCACTGTGGTGCTCGCTGTAACCTGGGGCCGCACTCACAGCCAGGATTTGCTCCAGGCGTTGGCCCTTTTCCAGCTTGCGCCGGATCAGCTCGGCCTGGTAGTCAACGGTGCGAAATGCCGAAACCGCTTGCACCGCGATGCCGGCCTCGCCGGCCGCTCGGGCCATGCTTTTCCAGGCGGCCGCAGCCCGCGGCGCGAGCTTCTGCTCGCGCCCGTAGATGTCCTCGCCGATGGAAGCGAGCTTGCGCGCTTCCGGCTGAAGCCGCAGACAGTGGCGCGCGCCGTAATCGCCTGGAATACCAAGCTCCTCGCCGATCTCCCGCACGTTGCGCGCGAAGCGGGTGGTGCGCCGGATGATCGAGCGCGACATGCCGGGCCGGGCATTCCCGCGGCCGAGACCGCCGGCCACTTTCCAGTAGCCGCTGTCGGCGAAAAAGGCGGTGGCGTTCTGCGCCGGATGGACGATGAGCTGGGTCATGCCGAATTGCACCGCCAGTCGTTCGGCGGCTTCAAGCATGCGCTGCCCAAGATCGCCGGACAGCGCGCGGGGACGGATCCAGGGGCCGGCAACGGCACGCTCGTGCAGGTCGAGGCCGACCACCCCGGCCAGGTGCCCCTCGTGCCGCGCTTCGAGCAGGCACTCGCTTTCCGCGAGCTGTGCGAGGTTCTTCACCGTCGAGCCCGGCCCTGGGTTGGCGGCGCAGAACATCGCGATGCGGTCGACGTCCGAGGCCCTCGCGGGGCGAATGTAGATTCTCTGCTTCATCGCTGGCTCGGAATCGGGCCGGCGAGGCACTCAGCCCGGATCAGGCACCAAATATACTCTTGAAGATGTAGAAGAATACTACCGCGAGACTGCCGCCGGCAGGCAGGGTGACCACCCATGAAAGGAATATGTTGGTCACGACCTGCAAGTTCAGGGCGCCGATACCCCGGGCCATGCCGACGCCAAGCACGGCGCCGACCAGGGTATGGGTGGTTGAGATGGGGATACCGGTGCCGGAGGCCAGGACCACCGTGGAGGCGGTCGCCAGCTCGGCGGCGAAGCCGCGTGAGGGGGTGAGCTCCGTGATTTTGCGCCCGACCGTCTTGATGACCCGCCAGCCGAAGGTCGAGAGGCCGATGACAATGCCGATCGCGCCCAGCAGCAACACCCAGGTGGCCAACGGCGATGTCTGGCCCACCTCGCCCGATGCGACGATCGACACCACCGCCGCGACCGGTCCCACGGCGTTCGCCACGTCGTTTGAGCCGTGCGCGAAGGCCATTCCGCAGGCCGTGAAGATCATGAGGATGCCGAAGATTCTTTCCACGCTGGTAAAGCGGAACTCGTCATCCTCGTGTACGACGGCCTTGATGCGCCTGATGCCGAAAATGCCGATCACCATGGTCAGCAAACCGGTAGCGATCGCGATGACGTAGGTCTCGGCAGTCGAAAATTCCAGGCCCACGTGCGAAAGACCCTTCATCAGCGTGACCAGCGCCATGATGAAACCCACCAGGAATATGTAGGCCGGCACGTAGCGCCTGGCATTCCGGATGGGATTGTCGGTATCGAGAATCAGCTTTTGCACGCTGCGGAACAGCAGAAAGGCGACCACGCCGGACAGCAGGGGTGAGACCACCCAGGAAATCGCGATCTGTCCAACCTGGCCCCAATGAACCGAGCCGATCCCGATACCCACGACCGCGAAGCCCACGATCGCACCGATGATGGAATGAGTGGTCGAAACCGGCCAGCCGCGGCTGGAGGCGATCAGCAGCCACGTGCCGGCCGCCAACAGGGAAGCCAGCATCCCCCAGATGAGCATCTCGGGGTTTCCGGCGACGTCGCTGGAATCGATAATGCTGTTGCGGATGGTCGCCGTCACCTGGCCGCCCGCCAGGAAGGCGCCCGCGAATTCGAAGATCGCCGCGACGCCGATAGCCTGCTTCAGGGTAAGCGCACGCGCGCCGACAGACGTCGCCATGGCATTGGCGACATCGTTGGCGCCGATCCCCCACGCCATGAACAGGCCGAATGCTGCCGCCAGGCCCAGGTACCAGAGCGAAAATTCCATTCGTGAGCCCGCCCGCTATTTGGCCAACATCAGTTGCAACCTGCTGCCCACGCGCTGGGCACGATCGGCAATCTCCCCGGTCTTGTCGATGGTCCGGTACAGGAACATGACGTCGACTGGCGGAAGATCGGATTCCATCTCAAACAGGGTGTGGCGGATTTCGACCTGCTGTTCGTCCGTTTCCTGTTCTAAACTGTCGAGTTCTCCGAGGATATCGTTGACCAGATCGACTTCCTTGCTGCCAAAGCCCGTCTCGACCAGCTCATCGAGCTCGCAAATTGCCGAATAGGCCGTCATGCAGGCGTCGACACAACATTTCACCAATTCTCGATACTGTTGCTTCATCGGCTCCGGAATCTGCATATCGCGTCCGACCATCACGCCAGTAACACTGCGCACGCCGCCGGCTACGCGGTCCTGCATGGTGAGCACTTCGAGTACATCGCGCCTGTCGACGGGCATGAAGAGGCTGGTTGGGAGGTGGAGCCGTAGCTCTTTCTTGAGGGTATCCGCGGCGTGTTCGCGATCGATGATGGCCTTGTGGTGTCGGGCACGGGCTTCGGTATCGTGTCGCAGCACTGCTTCGATGAAGGGAATCAGTTCGTTCACGCACTCGATGACCTGCGCCATGTGCTTTTGCAGGGGCCGAATTGGCGAGGCTCCGAAGATGCCGCTGAGGTAGCCGCCTGGCATGATTTTCTCCCCGATCGATACGAATCAACCTGCGCCGAAGCAGGCAAAGGGGATTGTAACAATATTGTCATATTCGACACATAACATGCCCGCATGAGTGCCGTCACGACTGAAGCAGGCAGCTCGGGATCGGCGCGTTCCGACCGTTTTCACCGATGGCGTTTCCGCAAGGACAAGCTGGCGCGGTGGCTCATTGCCATCGGCGGTGTCGCGGTGATCTGGATGGTCGTGCTGATATTTTTCTACCTGGTGTGGGTGGTCGCTCCCCTGTTTCAGCCGGCCAGCTCGGAATCTCGGACGATCACTTCCAGGCCCGCATGGGCGGATACTGCGGCCCTGTGGCTGGCGCTCGAGGAACAGCAGGCCATCGGCCTACGATTCAGCCAGGGCGGGCAGGCCGATTTCTTCAAGCTGTCGGACGGATCCCACGCGGCGGCGGTCCCATTGCCCTCCGGGGGGCATCGCGATATCGCCCGTGTGGCCGAGAGCGATGGCGGCGAAGGCGTGGCGGCGTATGCGACAAGCGACGGCCAGATCCGGGTTTTTGACCATTCCTATCGGACCGACTTCAGCCAGGGGGTTGCCGAGCGGCGCATCGTGCCGTTTCTGGAGTTTCCGTACGGTGACGCGCCGCTCTTGACCATTCAGGGCGCCCTGGGTGACCTCGCGATTTCCGCTAACGACCGGGAACTGCTGATCGCCGCCTTCACCGAAGAGGGCCTGCTACGGGTTTTCCTGGCCGACAGGGAGGAAAACATGCTGACCGGGGAAGTGACGCTGCAGTCCTTGCTGAGCGAACGCTCCCTGGCGCTGGAGGCGGGTGAGGACGGCTTGCCCGCTTCACCCAGAGGGCTGGGAATCAGCGGCGACCACCGGTGGCTTTACATTGGAGACTCCCGCGGCTTGCTACACCGTTATTCCCTGCCCGAGCTGGAGCCGCTCGAATCCATCGAAGTCTCGGATGCGCCGATTACCGAAGTCACGATGATGGTCGGGGGCATTTCCATTCTGACCGGAGATGCCGACGGCGGGATCGCCCAGTCTTTTCCGGTGCGACAGGATGACAATCTCCTCAGATTGCACGTCGTGAGGCGTTTCGAGCCGCTCGAGGCGGCCATCCGGCTGATCGTGTCCGAACCCAGGCGCAAGGGATTTTTCGCCCTCGACGAGGAAGATACACTGGGCATTTATCACGCCACGGCAAGCCAGCAGGTATTGCGCAGATCGCTCGCCGGGCAGCAGCCCAAGGCGGTGGCACTTTCCCCGCGCGCGAACGGGCTGCTGATCGAGGGCAGCGACGGTTCGCTGGGCCTGCTGGAGATCGAAAACGAGCATCCCGAGGTTTCGATCAGTTCGTTGTGGAAAAAAGTCTGGTACGAGAGCTACCCAGAGCCGGCCTTCGTGTGGCAGTCGTCGGCGGCCACCAATGATTTTGAACCAAAATTCAGCCTCACCCCGCTGGTCTTCGGCACTTTCAAGGCGGCGCTGTATGCCATGTTGTTCGCGATTCCGCTCGCCCTCATGGGGGCGGCGTACACGGCCTATTTCATGTCACCCGCTCTGCGCAAGGTCGTCAAGCCGACGATCGAGATCATGGCTGCACTTCCCACGGTCATTCTCGGCTTCCTCGCCGGGCTCTGGTTCGCGCCCTTCGTGGAGGAGCACCTCAGCGGCATCTTCATGATCCTGCTGGTGCTGCCGCCGGGGTTGTTGGTGTTCGCCTGGTCCTGGCATCGCTATGATGGCCGCCTGAAAGCGCTGCTGGGAGAGGGCAACGAGCCGTTGCTGCTACTGCCCGTGCTGGTCGTTCTGAGTCTCGCCGCGATGTGGCTGGCGGAACCGATCCAGTCATGGTTTTTCGGCGGTGATTTGAGCGCCTGGCTGAGCCAGGAGGCCGGTATCGACTACGATCAACGCAACGCGCTCGTGGTGGGCTGCGCCATGGGCTTTGCGGTCATACCGACAATTTTTTCGATCGCCGAGGACGCCATCTTCGGCGTCCCCAAGTCGCTTTCCAACGGTTCACTGGCGCTCGGTGCCACGCCCTGGCAGTCGATGATGCGAGTGGTTCTCCCGACCGCGAGCCCGGGCATTTTTTCGGCCTTGATGATCGGCCTGGGCCGTGCCGTCGGCGAGACCATGATCGTGCTGATGGCAACCGGCAATACACCCGTGATGGACTGGAACATATTCGAAGGCATGCGCACGCTGGCAGCCAACATTGCCGTGGAGATGCCGGAATCCGAGGTCAACAGCTCGCACTATCGGGTGTTGTTCCTGGCCGGGCTGGTTCTCTTCGTTTTCACCTTCATCGTCAACACGGGTGCCGAGATCATCCGCCAGCGCCTGCGTGAGAAATACAGCAACCTCTGATGACTTCCAATCTCAAACAGTGGGTGAAGTCCGGCTCGCCGTGGGTGTGGCTGAACGCCGGCGCAGTGAGCGCCTGCATCCTCCTGGTCGTCGGCTTATTGCTCCTGATCACCTGGCGCGGCATGGGGCACTTCTGGCCTGCCAAGGTGTATCAGTTCACCTATCAGGGTGAGGCCGGCGAACGCGTCGACCTGATGGGGCAAATCAGGGAACGCGAGGGCGTCCGGGCACAGCGGCTGCGTGAGTCCGGGATCGAAATCGACAGCGACGTGGAGTTGGTCGAACGAATCCTCCTGAAGACCGGCAACCGCGACATCACCGGGCAGGACTTCAGTTGGATCCTCGCACCGGGAATCCTGCAGGAAACCGTGCCGCTCAGCGCGGTCGTAATCGAGCGCGAGGAATGGGGCACATTCTTCGGTTTCCTGCTCGGCCTCAAGAAGGAGGGCGTTCTTTATTCCGAGAGCGATCTGTGGGCGGAATTCCACGCCAGCCTGGAACGTGCTTCCGACCTCCGGGAGCAGATCGACGAGCTCGAAAAAGATGAGATCGGCAGTGTCAATTACCGCCTCGAGCGTCTCCGCCTGCGCCAGCGATCCCTGGAACTGGATGGAGAGGACGACCCTGCGGCGATGGCGGAAATTCAGCGCCAGAAAGAGGCCCTGGAAGAAGAATACCTGGCACTCGAGGAGGATCTCGCGTCGCTCAACCAGGCCGTCAGGCGCGACGTGGTGATCGTGGAGACTGCCAGCGGACAGAGCGTCGAATTACCGCTGCATACCGTGATCGATGCCTGGCGGCCGAACGACATGGGGCTGGGAGCCCGGATTGGGCACTATTTTTACAAGGCCTGGGCATTCGTTTCCGACGATCCACGGGAAGCCAATACCGAGGGTGGAATATTTCCTGCCATCTATGGAACCGTCCTCATGGTGCTCCTGATGTCCGTCGTGGTGACGCCGTTTGGCGTGGTCGCCGGGGTCTACCTCAAGGAATACGCGCGCCAGGGCTTTGTGACGCGAACCATCCGCATTGCGGTCAACAATCTCGCGGGCGTGCCCTCCATCGTGTATGGCGTTTTTGGTCTGGGCTTCTTCGTTTACACGCTCGGAGGAACCATCGATCAGCTGTTTTTCGAGGCCGCCCTGCCATCGCCCACATTCGGCACCGGCGGCCTGTTCTGGGCTTCCCTTACCTTGGCCCTGTTGACCCTGCCGGTCGTGATCGTCTCGACCGAGGAGGGCCTGGCCAGAATCCCCAGGGCGATTCGCGAGGGCAGCCTGGCGCTGGGTGCGACGCGCTGGGAGACGCTGTGGCGCACGGTTTTGCCGATGGCCAGCCCGGGAATTTTGACCGGCCTGATCCTCGCGGTGGCCCGCGCAGCAGGCGAAGTCGCACCGCTGATGCTGGTCGGCGTGGTCAAGCTGGCGCCTTCGCTGCCTCTCGATGGAAATTATCCGTTCCTGCACCTCGAGCGAAAGTTCATGCACCTTGGATTTCATATTTACGATGTCGGTTTCCAAAGCCCCAACGTCGAAGCGGCGAGACCACTGGTTTACGCTACAGCCTTGCTGCTGGTGCTGGTCATCCTGCTGCTGAACATCGTCGCCATTCATGTGCGCAACAACCTGAGAGAGAAATACAGGGGACTCGAAACGTGAACGAGACCAGAGATTTGCCATTGGTCAACACCGCAGACGTGCCCGGTGCCGAAGGTGAGGGTGGGGGGCGACCCGCCGACCCGGAGCATCCGAAGGGCAGGCCGAACGGCTCGATGGAGACGGTGGAGCCTGCCATCGCTGTCAAGGTACGGAATCTAAACCTGTACTACGATGAAGTGCAGGCCCTCAAGGACATCGACCTCGACATCGAGGAAAAGCAGGTTACCGCTTTCATTGGGCCTAGCGGGTGCGGAAAGACTACGCTGCTGCGCTGCTTCAACCGCATGAACGACCTGATCGAGACATGCAGAATCGAAGGCCGGATCATCCTGGAGGGCCGGAACATCTATGACAGCGGGGTCGACGTGGCCGAACTGCGACGTTACGTTGGAATGGTGTTCCAGAAGCCAAACCCGTTCCCCAAGTCGGTTTACGAAAACGTGGCCTATGGCTTGCGGATCCAGGGCATCAACAAGCGCAGAGTACTCGACGAGGCCGTCGAGCGCGCGCTCAGGGGTGCGGCCTTGTGGGACGAGGTCAAGGATCGGCTCGAAGAATCGGCGTTCGGGCTGTCCGGGGGTCAGCAGCAGAGGTTGGTGATCGCCCGCGCCATAGCCGTTCAGCCCAGCGTGATTCTTCTCGACGAGCCGTGTTCCGCGCTGGACCCAATTTCCACGCTTAAGGTCGAAGAGTTGATCAACGAACTCAAGAAGCAGTATACGATCATCATCGTCACCCACAACATGCAGCAGGCCGCACGCGTTTCGGACCGGACAGCCTTCATGTACCTGGGCGAGATGATCGAGTACGGAGAAACGGACCAGGTGTTCACCAATCCGCGGGTCAAACAGACCGAGGACTACATCACCGGACGGTACGGATGAGGACGCAGCGATGGACAAACTGAATCTCGGGCAACACATCTCGCAACAGTTCAATGAAGAGCTGGAAGAAGTGCGCAGCAAGGTGCTGCAGATGGGAGGAATCGTCGAAGAACAAGTCCAGCGAGCCGTCACCGCGCTGGTGACCGGTGATCCCGAGCTCGCGCGGCAAGTGGTGGGCGACGACATCCGCGTCAACACCCTGGAGGTGGAAATCGACGAGGAATGTACGCGGATCGTCGCTTTACGACAGCCGGCGGCTTCGGATCTCAGGCTGGTAATGGCCGTGATCAAGACCATCACCGACCTGGAACGGATTGGCGACGAAGCCAAGCGAGTGGCCAAGATGGTCGTGCAGGAAGCCGATGGTTCGATGCGCAGCGAAGTGCGGCAGGAGATCGAGCACATGGGGAGCCTGGTGCGGCGGCAGCTTCGGATGGTGCTGGATGCCTTTGCCCGCACCGACGTGGCGACGGCGGTAGAGGTCGCCAAGGCCGACAACAAGGTGGACGACAAGTACGCTTCGATCACCCGGCACCTCATGACCTACATGGCTGAGGATGCGAGTACCATCCCGAGCATCCTGAATATCCTGTGGGCGGCGCGCGCCATGGAGCGCATGGGGGATCGTTGCGAGAACATCGCCGAGTACGTTTTCTACCTGGTGCACGGCCGCGACATCCGCCACACCGATTTCGACGAAGCGCTGCAGGAAATCGGCGCCGCCTGAAGCGTTACAGAAAGGGGTCAGAGCCCTTTTCCCAGGAATAGAAAAAAGGGCTCTGACCCCTTTCTGACCCCATAAAGAACGAGGGGCCGGATTTCCGGCCTCCGAGCGCCAGGGACGGCGCAAGGAAGGCGACTGCCAGGAGGCAGCCGTCGCCGGCGGCTCGCAGAGCCGCTACTCGTTCAGTCGCAGCTGTCCTCAGCCGTCACTGGCCGCCCATCACCTTGTGGGTCCAGCCGATGGTCCAGTCGTTCATGCCGTCAAAGCCACCGCGGTAGAAGGTGTAATTGAAAAACCCGTTGTCGGTGATGTCCACACCGTCCCTCAAGGAGCGAGAGTTGGCGGTCGGCATGTAGACGTTGAGTTGCGGGTTGGCCGACTCATTGTTTTCGAATGCGCCGCTGTTGAAGAAATCACTGAGCATGTACGGCGCGCTGCCGGCGTCGGTGAAGCCGGTCGAGCAATTGATGATCACGCCGTTGAACGCGCTCACGTCGGTGTTGGGGTTCGCCGGTGTGCCGGCTGCGTCATACGTTGCCGGTGCATCGTCCCATCGAATGCAGGAGCTCGGGAAACCGGACACGATGGTGTTGAAAATGCGTCCGCCGGAACCGTCCTTGAACTGGATGCCGGAGCTGCCGTTGCCATTGCCGAGGAAGGTGTAGTTGGCCAGGGTCGGGGTCGCACGCGGCATGGCGTCAAAGCTGTCCGGGTTGCTGGCGCCTTCGATGCCGAAATCTTCGCCAAAACCTTCACCGTGCAGTACCAGTCCGAATTGCAGGTTGCCGCTGTAACCCAGGTCCCAGTCCACCGCGTCGTCACCGCCCTCGGTGACCACCATGTACTTCACGTTCACGGTACCGCCGAAAAATTCCACGCCGTCGTCCTGGCCGCGATACGCCTGCAGGTGGTGCACCGTGGTGCCGTCCCCGACACTCTGGAAGGTGAAAGAATTCACCTCGGCGTTGGGCTGGAACTCGATGCCGGCGTAGCGCACCTGGAAGTAGCTGATTTCGCCACTGGAATCGTTGGGGTCATCGCCACCGAAGCGCTGGGTCTGGTCAAATTCCGAGAAGCAGTTGAACGGCGCTGCCGGGCAGGCGTTGGAAGGCGCATTACCGGAGACCACCAGGCCGCCCACGTCACCCGGATTGGGGGTGGTGCCCTCGATAAACCCATCCTGCGGGCTGGTCAGTACGATGGGCGCCCCGGGGGTGCCGTTGGCGAGGATTTTGGAACCCGGGCTGATATAGAGATAGTCAGCGGTCTGGCCGGCGCCGATCAAAACCGTGCCGGGCTCAATGGTAACCGTGGCCGAATTGGCGTTGTCATTACCGATACGCACGAGGCCGTTCAAGATCCACGTCGTGTCGTTAGTCAAAAGGATGTCCTGGGTATACACGCCGTTCAGCGTGCAACCGCGAGGAACGACTCCCGAGGCCTGTGCAAATGCCGGGCAGCCGTCAAACGCTGCCTGATAGACACAGGTGTCGGCGGAACCGTCGACGGGCTGGAGGTTGCCGAGGTTCGCGTCCGGGAAACCGGAGGCGTCATCCATGTCCAGGTTGGCGAAAATACTGTTGCAGGAGTTGATTCCGACCGTCGCAGTGCCGACCGAAACGCCCATCGCCGGATCGAAGTTGCCTGAAAATGCGCCCCCGGTAAAACGAAGGATGTCAACTTCAGTATTTTCGAACTGGTGTTCGAGGAACGGAGCAAACAGGATCAACCAGGTGGGCTCGCCGCTCTCGTCGTAGGTAAACAAGGCTCCGAAAAATAAAGTGGAACCATCCGCCTGCGGCGCGATGAGGACGGAAATGCCGCGTCCATCGGCCGATGGCGAGTAATAGTTACCGTCAAAAATGTCACTCAGCTTGACTGCCGCGCTTGCCGTACCGGCAAACAAGGCGCCAGCGACTGTGCAAAGCAGGGCAAGTCGTCGCAATGAAATGTTCACTCTAGCTCCCTCCGGGGTATGAATAGACTCTTGATTGATGAATGACCATGATCCGGTCATGGAGGCTGTTACATTACCGGCGCTCTGTTACAGCAATATTTCTCAGCGGCGAGAGATGTTCGCTGCAAGTCAGAATGTCCACTGCAGAGCCAGGCTGACTTCGCGCCCGCGCTCATAAAATCGCGTGATTTCCTTTCCCTGGGTAAATTCGACGTTCGGGTCCAGCAGGTTTTTCAGCTTCAGCGTCAACTGCCAGTCCGCCGCAAAGCGGCGCTTGTAGACGAAATCCAGCTGGGGAAAGGGCTGTTCATAGATATCCGGCTGCCCCAGCACGCCCGCCTGGGAGATCCGCTCGCCGAATTCGTTGTAGAGCAGGGTCCATTCGGTCGGGCTGTCCGGGTTCTTGTAACCAATCTGAAAATTCACCACCCAGGGGGATTGCCCCTGCAGCGGCCGGTCCGGGTTGGTCTGAGTGGTTTGGCTGGTGTCGATTTCCACGCTGGATTCAATCCAGGCGTAGTTGAAGGCAATGTAGTAATTCTCCCACTCGAAGGGGCCGATAAACCCCAACTCGAAATCCGCCAGCCAGTCGAGCCAATCGAACGTCTCAATCCAACCCAGGGACTGGGAGTAATCTACTTCGACACCCGAGAGATCGGCTGCCAGGGCATTTTGCAGGGTGATGATGCGGGCCGAGCCGCCGGACGAGAAGGTCTTCTCGATGGGATTTGTAAATTCCTTGTAGAAACCTGCAATGGAGAAGCTCTCGCTGGGCGAGAAATAATACTCCCAGCGCAGGTCGTAGTTTTTCAGCTCGGCGGTCACCAGGTTCGGGTTGCCCACCGTGACCAGGTCCAGCAAAGGGTCCAGGTACGGCGCCGGGGATAGTTCACGAAAATCGGGGCGGTTAAGGGACTCGGCATATGCGGCGCGAAGCTGGGCATTCTGGCTGTAGGCCCAGGTGACCGCAGCAGAGGGCAGCCTGTCCACCTGGTCGATCTCTGCGATGACCGGTGGCGCGTTGGGATTCGACAGGTCAGCAGTTACCACCTGCTGCTGGTTGTCCTCCTCCCGCAGTCCGGCGGAAATTCGAAACTGCTCGTTGAAGAGCGTCAGGTCCAGGTTCAGGAACCTGGACTCGAGGGTCTGGGTGGCGGTATAGGTGTCGGTGGCCCGGGTGGATTCCCTGAGTTGCAGGATGGACGGGCTGATATACGGGTCAGTGAACAGTTCGGAATAGGGCAGCGTCAGCAGATCGTTGGGAACGCGACCCTGAAAGGCGAAAGTTCGGATACTGGCCTCGCGATCGCGCTCCAGGTCACCCCAGCCGCCGCTAATCGCCAGCGCATGATGGTCAAATTCCAGCGGCAGCTTGGCGTCCACCGACCAGTGACTCAAGTTGTCCTCCAAGTCCGACCAGGTCTGCTCGTTGCTGTCGGGCCGGGTGGAGACCAGGTAAACGCCGTCCTGGTTGTCGTCGTCTCGCCGATAACGACGCGTGTTGGGCTCCTCCCGGGTGGCGGCGGCGTCGGTGTATTGCCAGTCGATGGTTAGATCCTCGAAGGGGAAGGTATGTGAGCCCACCGCCTGGTAGGAGAGCAACTGGTTTTCGATCCACTCGAATTCGAATCGGCGCAGTTGCTGGCTGTCCTCGACGCCTTCGCCGATCTTTGTCTCATTCTCGGTCTGTCGCAGCAGCATGGCGTTGACACCGACTTTCTGATTTTCAGCGAATTCCATACCCAGGTTGGCGAACATGCTCGTATCGATAAGATTGACGGTGCGGATAACGTCCAGTTCGTCCGCCAGTTGCAGCCCCCCGCCGGAAACCGCGCTGTATTCCCGTCGAACCTCGTTGAGGTTCGCCCACTTGTTGTTGTACTGAAAGGCAGTCAGAAAGCCCCAACGGCTGCCGTCACCAAATTCGAAGGAATTACCGAATGAACCGGACGCCCCCACGTCCGGCGAAACGGTCTGAGGCAGGACGTCGTAGGTACTCTTCGCGGCCAGATCCTGGCCGAATACTTCGATCTCCTGCGGGGTGAATCCATCCGGGTTGGTGAAAGAGCGCGGCGTCAGGAACTGGCCACCCGCGATGGCCGCCGCCAATGATTCCGGGAGATCCCGGGCGCCGTCGTCCCAGCCGATCCAGTCGGTATCGCTGCCCTTGTAATCCAGCCCGTCTTCCAGGGTGGTGTTGTCCCTGTAGCCGAGGCTGACGCTCAGCTTTGCGGTCAGCTCCGGCGGGAAGGAGACGGTGCGCAGTTGGACGGTGCCGCCGCCGAACTCCCCCGGCAGGCTTGCCGAAGCGGTTTTTTGCACGACCACCGCCTCGATCACGTCGGTGGGGAACAGGCTCAGGGGCACCACCCGGCGGGTCGGGTCGGGACTGGGGATGTTGGCGTTGTTGAGCACGACGCTGGAGTAGCGCTCGCCCAAGCCGCGCACGTAGATGTACTGGCCGTCCACCAAAGTAAGCCCGGTGACGCGCTTCAGCGCCCCGGCGGCGTCCGAGTCGCCCGCACGGGAAATCTGCTCTGCGCTCAATACGTCGGTGACCCCGTCGGATTCACGGCGCTCGGCCATCACCGAGGCCAGGGAGCCGGAGATGTAGGGCGCGATGACCACAAACTCGGGAAGCTCGGAGCCGGCGGGCGTGAGGCTCAGGGAAACCTCGGCGGTCTGCCGGGCAACGACTTCGAGGGCATCACGGGTCACGGTGTTGAAGCCGGAGTGCAGCACCGAAATGGAGTAGTCGCCGGCCGGCACCTCAATGCTGAAGCGGCCCTCTTCATCGCTGCGGACTTGTTCGGCGATGCCGCTGATGAACACGCGGGCGCCCACGATCGGGCGGCCGTCGTCGGCGCTGGTCAACACGCCGCTGATGGTGCCCGGGTCCCCGCCGGCGGCCGCAGGCGCGGCTTCGGCGCCCGCCTGGCCGGCGATCGCATCGAGGTGCGAACTCTCGACGTCGTAGAGGGCGGACCCGCCGCCGCTGGTGTCGACGATCCACTGCGCAACTTCATCCTGCGTGACGAGAATCTGTTGCTCGAGCACGACGGAGTCTTCGACACGCAGTTCGAGTTCGTGGATGCCGGCATCGAGGCCGAGCATGGCGACGCCATTCTCGCCCGTCCAGGTCATCAGTTGGTCGTCGACGAACACTTCCACGTTCTGCACCGGCGAGCCTTGGTCGAAAACGTAGAGGGTCAGCTGCCCGGTCTGGGCCCAGGCGGAAGCGGCGGCCAGCAAAAACACAACCACGGCCAGCGAAGCTCGAATCCTTATAGACATTTCCAGGCGTCTTCGCTGCAGTCCTGGATCGCGCGGCGCAATTCTGCGGCCTTGCGGAAGAGGTCGGAGCGCGTCAGCTGCGACAGGTTGGATTCCGCCTGGTCGAAAGCGCCGATCTTGAATTGGGCGTAGGCGAGGGCGTAACGAAGGTCCTCGTCCTCGAGCAGGCCCACGCGATACAGCGGGGTCTCCATCGCCGCGGCCTGTTCGAAATTCTGCAGCTCAAGCAGCAGCGCCATGCGTTGGCGGAATTTCTCGGCTTGGTCCTGGAGCTGTCCGTTGAGCGTCAGCGCCCTGTAGGTCTGGCCGGCGCGACGGTAGAGCTCGGCGGCCTCGGCCATGAGTTTGGGTTCCAACACGGCGGCGCCGTAAATCAGGTCGGCCGCGGCACTGAGTTGCCCGCGCGCGATGTAGACATGCGCGAGGGATTTCTTGACCTCGACGCTGTGTGGAAACCGCAGTTGAGCCTGTTCGAGGAAGGAGGCCGCTTCTTCGAGTTCTCCGCTGGCACGCAGCGCGTTGCCCAGGGCGACATGGTCCTCGAGGCTGCCCTCGCTGCTTTCCAGATATTCCCGTCCGAGTTCGGAGACCAACTGGAACAAGCCCTTGTCGACCAGGTAAAAGACTTTCCTGCGCGTGAAGGAGTTGTCCGACGGGAACAGTTCGCGCGCCTGGTCGAGGGTGGCAAGCGCCAGGGCCGGCTCTTGCAGCAGCCAGTGACATTGCGCCCGCATGTGGTACACCGAGCCCAATCGCTCGACGGCAGGCCCGGCGTGATCCAGCGCTTCGAGGGTGTCGCGGTATTCCTGGAGCTGGAAGCCCACCTGCGCCAGGTAAATGAACACCAGGGAATCCGGCTCGGGGGTTGCCGCGGCCTTGAGCAGGGCGTCCCTCGCGGGCTCCAGTTCATTGCGTCGCAGGTACGCGAGACCGCGCAAGGTGTAATAACGCTCGAGGTCCAGGCCCTCCTGCTCGAGATCGACCTGGTCGAGCGCCACGACGGCGCGGTCCAGGTTTCCATCGCGCAGCATCAGCGCCGCAAGATCGAGGTAA
>Ga0302046_10000552_pt1 | contig 37308 bp, 27 predicted proteins | sample RVTome_11_FD_200261 | JGI IMG/M metagenome (GOLD analysis project Ga0302046, IMG submission 200261) | Soil microbial communities from uranium-contaminated site in the Upper Colorado River Basin, Wyoming, United States - RVT147D111 (version 2) ...
CACGACGCGACGCTCGCGCGGGTGCCGCTCAGGGGCTTCCTCGCCGCCTGCGTCGCCTTCTCGCTGCTGCTGGCGGTGCCGCTGTTCGCGCTTCTGCCGCGGGTGAACAGCCCGTACCTCCGGGGCGGGGTCGGCGGTGGCGGGCCGCAGGTCCAGGTCACCGGCTTCTCCGAGGAGGTGACCCTCGACTCGATCGGCCGCATCCGCGAGAGCCGCGAGATCGCGCTGCGCGTCCGCTACCTCGACGAGGACGAGCGGCGGCCGCAGGACGCCGGGCAGCGCTTCAAGGCCGCCACCTTCGACCGCTACGAGGGCAAGGCCTGGCGGCGGTCGCCTGGGCGGCGGGAGGTCATCGCGCCGGGCGGCGCCCGGATCGAGCTGGCGCCCGGGGAGATCGAGCGTTGGGCGACCGTGGTCCTGCAACCGGTCACCGGCAGGAGCCTGCCGCTGCCGACCGCGACCCGGCTGCTCGACATCGATCGCCGCGGCCTCGAGATCGGCGCCGGCGGCGCGGTCTACCTCTCCTACCCGCCGCCGCGACCGGTCGAGTACGAGGTCGGCCTCGGCCGCGGAGCGGTCTCCGCCGCCGCGCTGCCCGATCCCGCCGACCCCGCGCCGGGGACCCTCGACACTACCGGCGTCACCCCGGAGATGGCGGCGCTCGCCGCCGAGGTGATGGGCGCCGGCGACGCCGGCGCGCGGGCGCGGCGGCTCGAGGCCCACCTGGTCGGCGACTACGACTACACGCTCGACTTCGTCGGCCGCGGCGGCGCCCGGCCGCTCGAAGACTTCCTGTTCCGCTACAAGAGCGGCCATTGCGAGTACTTCGCCACCGCGATGGCGCTGCTGCTGCGCTCGCAGGGCATCCACTCGCGCCTGGCCACCGGCTTTCTGGGCGCGGACTACAACCCGATCGAGGGCGTGTGGGTGGTCCGCCAGGCCAACGCCCACGCCTGGGTCGAGGCCTACCTGCCGGACGAGGGCTGGACCGTGTTCGATCCCACCCCGCCCGCGGGGCGTCCCGCCGCCGGCGGCACCGGCGCCTGGGACCTCGCCGTCCAGGCGTGGGAGGCGCTGGTCTTCCGCTGGGACCGCTACGTGCTGACCTACGACTTCGCCGACCAGGTCGGCGTGTTCGCGAGCCTGCGCGGGCTCTGGACGCGGCTCTTCGGAGGGCGCCGCGACGGCGGGGGAGCGGACCCGGAGACCGCGACCGCGGCCGCCACCGAGACGTCCGCCGCCGCCCCGGCCGCCGGCGGCGCCCCGATCGCGCTCCTCGGCGCCGTCCTGCTGCTCGCCGTCGCGCTCGCCGCCTGGTGGCTCCACCGCCGCGGCCCGCTCACCGCCACCGCCGCCTACCGCCGCCTGCGCCGCGGCCTCGCCCGCGCCGGCGTCGCCGTCCCCGCCTCGCTCCCCCCGCTCGCCCTCGGCCGCCGCGCCGCCGCCGCCCGTCCTACGGCGGCCGAGCCCACCGGCCGCGTCATCGCCTTCTACCTCCGCGAGAGCTTCAACGGCGAGGCCCTCGGCGACGCCGAGCGCGGCGACCTGCACCAGGCGCTGAGGGCGGCGGAGGCGGAGCTCAAGAAGGCGGGGTAGGAGCGGGTTTCTCCAGCCCGTAGACGTGCCCGAGGGTGCGGAGGACGAGCAGGCCGCCGGCGATCGCCGGGGTCGCCATCACCGGCTCGCCCATCGGGTAGGCGCCGAGCAGCTCGGGCTCGGGGCCGGCGGAGAGGACGTAGACCTCGCCGGTCTCGCCGGCGACGTACAGGCGGCCGTCGGCGGCCACCGGGGAGGCGGAGAAGGAGGCGCCGGCGGCGGAGAGGCGGGTGCGCGAGAGCTGCTCGCCGGTCGCCGCGCGGTAGGCGGTCAGGACGCCGTTGTTGTTGCAGGTGTAGAGGATGCCGCGGTAGAGGATCGGGGTCGGGATGTAGGTGCCGCCGCGGTCGTGGCTCCAGGCGATCGCCGGGCTCGCGTCCTCGCCGAGCGGCAACGAGAGGTCGCCGCGGTGGCCGGGGCGCACGGCGTAGACCGGCCGCACCGGGGGGTAGCCGGCGGTGACGAACGCCATCCCCTCGCCGACGACCGGGGTGGCGACCACGATCGCGGAGTTGGGGGCGAGGGTCCACAGCTCGCGGCCGCTCTTCGGGTCGTAGGCGCGGATGGTCTGGCCGTTGACGATCAGCTCGTCGCCCGAGGGCGCCGGCAGGACGTTGGGCGTCGACCAAGTCGAGGGCTCGGGGCGCGGCACCCGCCAGATCTCCTCGCCGGTCGCCAGCCGGTAGGCGGCGAGGAAGGAGTCCTTGCGACGGTCGCCCTGGATCAGCACCAGGTCGCCGTAGAGGACCGGCGAGCTGGCGTGGCCCCACTCGGCGCTGCCCGACTGCGGGTCGTTGGCGTCGAGGACACCGACGTCGCGCCGCCACAGCGGTTCGCCGGCGAAATCGTACGCAGCGAGCACACCGACGACGCCGAACAGCACCACCACCCGCTCGCCGTTGGTCGCCGGGGTGGAGTTGGCGAGGCTCGACTTGAGGTGGCGCCGCACCGTCGGCGCGCCGCGGTGGACCTCGCGCTCCCAGACGACGGCGCCGGTCGCGGCGTCGAGCGCGTAGAGCCGGAACGAGTGCTCCGAGAGGTCGTCGACCGAGGTGCCGTCGCCGTAGAGGCCGGTGCGGAAGGTCGCCTCGCCCTTGCCGCTCACCGCGGTGGTGACGAAGATCCGCCCGCCCCAGACGATTGGGCTCGACAGCCCGATGCCCGGGATCGCGGTCTTCCAGCGCACACCCTCGCCGGTGGCGACGTCCCACGCCGCGGGGACGCCCTGGCCGTCGCCGATCCCCGACGCCGCCGGCCCGCGGAACTGCGGCCATGGGCGGGGCGGGCCGGTGGCCGCCGGTTCCGCGTCGCCGCCGCCGGAGGGCGCGGCGGCGCGCACGGGTGTCGGGTCCGAAGCGCCGGCGGCGCCGAGCTGGAGCAGCTCGCCGCCGCGGTTGACCAGCGCCCACTCGACGAGCCCGGCGCGCCCGCCGAAGACGATCGACAGCCCGCCGTCGGCGCTGTAAAAGCGGTCCTCTTCGACCGGGGCGACCCCGACCTCGCCGCGCTCGGGGAAGGTCAGCACCAGCCCGCCGCCGCGGACGGCGACCTCCACCTCACCTCCCTCCCGGGTGCGGTAGCGCCCGGCGTGGGCGGCGAGCCGCTCGGCGGGCGGCCGGTAGGGCGGGCGTTCGCGGGTCTTCGCGGTCGCCGCGGCGAGCAGCTCGCGCAGCGCCTCGGAGGCGTCCCTGGCCGCGCGGCGGGCGGCGGCGAGGTCGAGCGGCTCGATCAGCCCGGTGGCGAGAGCCGCTCGCGCCAGCTCGACGTCGTCGCGCTCGGCCGCGGCGGCGAGAGCCAGCGCGGCGTCCTCGGCGCCGTGGCCGAGCAGGTAGCGCACCAGCTCGAAGTGGTCCCCCCACATCGCCAGCGCGAGTGGCGAGGCGCCGAAGAAGCCGTCGCGGACGTTGACGTCCGCCCCCGCCTCGACCAGCCGCCGCGCTGCCTCGAGGTGGCCCTTCTCGGCGGCGAAGTAGAGCGGCGTCTGGCCGTAGCGCGCCGGCGCGTCGACCGGCGCCCCGGCGGCGAGGAGTGATTCGATCTGCGCCAGGTCGCCGGCGCGGGCCGCCTCGCGCAGCGCCTCGCCGGGGTCGCCGGTGGACGGGGCCGGGGCGGCGGCGAGCGGGACGGCGGCCAGGACCAGTGCGGCGGCGAAGACGGAGCGACGGCGGTGCGTTGCGGTCATGCCGGAATGCTAACCCAGCGCCCACCGCCTCGGGCCGCTGGAGGGCGGCCGGCGGTGCGGGTCGCAACGGTCGGCGCGCGCCTCGAGGGAGGGTGGAACGACCCCCTCGAAAAAGCCGTCAGTAGGCGTTGTGGTGGCGCAGGCCGTGGCGGAGGGTCATCCAGAGGATCTTGAGATCGAGCAGCAGGGTCCAGTTCTCGATGTAGTAGAGGTCGTATTGGAGGCGCTTCTTGACCGAGGTGTTGCCGCGCCAGCCGTGGACCTGGGCCCAGCCGGTGATGCCGGCCTTGACCCGGTGGCGGACCATGTACTCCGGCAGCTTGTGGCGGAACTCGTGGACGAACGCGGGGCGCTCGGGGCGCGGGCCGACGATCGACATCTCGCCCCTGAGCACGTTCCAGAGCTGGGGCAGCTCGTCGAGCGACCAGCGGCGCAGCCACTCGCCGACCGCGGTGCGCCGGGGATCGTCGCGCACCGCCCACACCGGCCCGGTCGACGACTCGGCGTCGACCCGCATGGTGCGCAGCTTCAAGATCATGAACGGCCGGCCGTCGAGCCCCATCCGCTCCTGGCGGTAGAAGATCGGGCCGCGGTCGCCGAGCCAGATCGCCAGCGCCACGAGCGGGAAGGCGGGGAGCAGCAGGGCGAGGCCGGCGGCGGCGAGGCCGAGGTCGAGCGCCCGCTTGACCAGGCTGCCCCAGCCGGTCAGCGGCACCTGCGAGAGGTTGATCACCGGCGTGCCGTCGACGTCCTCGACCACCGCCGACAGCGTCGCGTACTGGAGCAGGTCGGGCACCAGCCGCACCTCGACGCACTCGCGGCCCATCCGCTGCACGATGCGCAGCGTCTTGCGGTGGGCGTCGAGCGGCAGGGCGATGAACACCTGGTCGATCCGGCGCTCCTCGAGCACCCGGTCGACCTCGCCGAGGGTGCCGAGCACCGGCACCCCCTCGAAGCTCCCGCCCTGCTTGCCGAGGTCGTCGTCGAGGTAGCCGGCGACCTCGAAACCCAGCTCGCGGTGGGCGACCAGCTTGCCGGCGATCTCGCGGCCGAGCACGCCGGCGCCGACCACCAGGATGCGCTGGAGGTTCTGGCCTTTGAGCCGGCGTCGGCGCAGTTCGGCGCGGATCGCCATCCGCGCCGCCGTCACCAAGGTCAGGCCGGCGGCCGCGAACAGGGCGAGGAAGGCGCGGCTGTAGGTGAAGTACTCGACGCTGCCGGGCTCGACCGGCGGCCGGTACCAGGCGGTGAAGCCGGAGAGCAGGAGGCCGGCGACGATCACCGCCATCGCCAGGGTCAGCACCTCGTCGACCCGGCTGCGGCCGCGCCGGAGCTGGTAGAGGCCGTGGAAGTAGAAGACCACCGGCCACAGGACCAGGATCACCGGCAGCAGCGTCAGGTAGCGCCCGAACTCGGGCTCGGTCTTGGTCAGCGGCACCACCTGGAGCTCGAAGCGCAGCGCCCAGGCGGCGAAGAAGGCGGCGACCGTCGCGGCGAGGTCGCCGGCGAGGTAGAGGGCGGAGGTGACGCGGTGTCGGTGGCGGATCAAGCGGTCCGGCCTCCCAAACCAGGGGCCCCCCGGCCGGGGGCCCGCTCGGCGAGCAGCGAACGGAACCGATCGAGAAAGCTCTCCAGGGAAAAACCCTCCGCCCGGCCGCGAAGGTCGCGGGTATTCCAGCCGATCCGGGCGCACTTGTCAATTCCGGCGGCGAGCGCGGCGTCGAGGCCCGCGGGCCCGCCGGGATCGTCGACCAGGACGCCGTGGGCCCCGTCCTCGACGACGTCGAGCACGCCGCCGCGGCCGAGCGCCACCACCGGCGTGCCGCAGGCGAGCGCCTCGACCGGAGCGATGCCGAAGTCCTCGACCCCGGGCTGGACCAGGCACAGCGCGCCGCGGAGCTGGTCGCGAAGCTCCTCGCGGGGGAGGCGGCCGAGCAGCCGGGCGCCGCCCGACCGCCGCGCCTGCCGCGCCAGCCGCGACAGCTCGGGGCCGTCGCCGACGATCCGCAGCTCGACACCGGCGCGCGCGCAGGCGGTGATCGCCACCTCGAGCCGCTTGTAGGGGGCGAGCGCCGAGACCGCCAGGCAGTAGCGGCCGGAGTCGCCGGAGCCGCGCCCGCCCTCGCCGGGGGTGAAGAACTCGACGTCGACCGGCGGCGGGATCACCGCGGCGCGCCGCCGGTAGTAGCGCTCGATGCGGCCGGCGACGAAGCGCGAGTTGGCGACGAAGAGGTCGACCCGCGCCGCCGAGGCGACGTCCCAGGAGCGCAGCGCGGTCAGTGCGAGGCCGCGCAGCCGGGCGGCGAAGCCTCGCCGGCCCGGGAAGTAAGCGTGCTCCTGGTCCCAGGCATAGCGCATCGGGGTGTGGCAGTAGCAGACGTGGAAGGAGCCCGGCGCCGGGATCGCCCCCTTGGCCACCGCGTGGCTGGTCGAGATCACCAGCTCGTAGCCGCCGAGGTCGAAGTCCTCGACCGCGGCCGGGAACAGCGGCAGGTAGCGGCGGTAGTGCCGGCGCACCCCCGGCCAGCCCTGGAGGAAGCTGGTGACGATCGGGTGCGCCTCGAGCGCCGGGCCGACGCTGCCCGGGAAGTGGAACAGGGTGTGGATCGGCGCCCCCGGGTAGAGCGAGGCGATCGCGTCGAGCACCCGCTCGCCGCCGCGCATGCCGGTGAGCCAGTCGTGGACCAGCGCCACCCGCGGCGCGCCCGCGGCGCCCGGCGCGCCCCCAGGAGCCCCGGGGGAGGCGCGTGGCCGGCCGGTGTCGCCCCCGCCGGGGTTCACCGCGGCCGCCTCCGGCCCCCCTCGCCGAGCGGCGGGCGGAGGCGCTGGGTCTCGGCCAGGGGCGAGGCTTCGGGCGGAGGCTCGGGGCGCTCCCCGGCCAGCGCGGACTTGGCGGCCGCTCCGGCGGCGCCGGCATTCGCCTCGCCGCCGCCCGGCTCGCCGGTGCGGGCGCGCTCTCCGCCGCCGCCTCCCTCGCGGTCGCCGCCGGCGTCGCCCCGGCGCAGCACCCGGTGCCAGGACGGCTGGCGGGCGGTGAGAGCGGCGAGGTAGACCTCGAGCGTGCGCTCCGCGGTGCGCCGCCAGTGGAAGGCCTCGGCGCGCTGGCGCCCGAGCCGGGCCAGCGCCTCGCGGTGCTCGGTGTCGGACATGCAGCGGGCGATCGCGCGCGCGATCGCCTCGAGGTCGAGCGGGTCGACCAGGTGCGCGTAGCCCTCGGCGATCTCTTTGAGCGACGAGGTGTTGGAGGTGATCACCGGCAGCCCGGAGGCCATCGCCTCGACCACCGGCAGGCCGAAGCCCTCGTAGAGGGTGGGGTAGAGGAAGAGCGTCGCGCCCTGGTAGATCGCCGGCAGCGCCTCCTCGGCGACGTGGCCGAGCAGCAGCACGCGGTCGCCGATGCCGAGCTGCTCGGCGCGCTGGCGGATCTTGAACTCGGCGCTCGAGCGGTCGCCGACACAGACCAGCGGCGCGTCGAAGTCGAGCAGCTCGCGCGCCCGGGCATAGGCGCGGATGACGTTGTCGAGGTTCTTGTGCGGCTTGGCCGGGTTGCCGACGAACAGGATGTACGGCCGCTTCAGCTCGAGGCCGCGCAGCGCCCGGTCCAGCTCCTCGGGCTCGAGGCGGCGGCGGAAGTCGTCGTCGACGCCGTTGTAGACGACCTCGATCTTGCCCGCGTCGACGTCGAAGAACTGGCCGAGGTCGGCCCGGGTGTTGCGCGACACCGCGATGATCCGGTCGGCCCGCGAGAGGCTCCTGCGGATCATCCGCTGGGCGTAGAAGAAAGCCAGCCGGCTGGGCAGGAACTCCGGGTAGAGCAGGTGGATGATGTCGTGGATCGTTACCACCACCCGGCACGGCACCACCGCCGGCAGGACGTAGTGGGTCGAGTGGTAGAGGTCGAGCCGCAGCCGGAACAGCCGCCACGACAGCGTCACCAGCTCGCGGATCGAGTAGACCGGCGAGCGGTGCTGGACGATCTGGAAGTTCTCCGGCAGGTCGGCCAACGCCGCCCGCCCTTGGGCGGTGCGCACGAACAGGACGTAGCGGTTCTCGGAGTCGATCTCGGCGAGGTGGCGGATGAGCTGCCGGGTGTAGGTGCCGATCCCGAAGTCCCCGACCTTGCGCGCGTCGATGGCGATGGTGTGGGGCAAGGGCTCGGGCTCTTCGGTTTGTGGCGGCCGGCGCAGCGCCGCCGGCGCGGAGCGATTGTAGCGCCCACCGGGCGGTGGCGCGCCGGCCGGGCCGGCGCACGGTCAGGCCGGCGTCGCGCCCGGCGTCTCGGCGGCGACCAGCTTCGCCGCCTCGTGCGCCAGGTCGAGAGTGCCGGCGATGGTGCGGTCCGAGGGGTAGAGCTGGCTCGATTCGATCAGGTAGAGGCCGGAGACCGGGGTGCGATGGGGCGGCACCCGGTCGCCGCAGCCCACCGGGCAGACCACCTGGGCGTAGGGGTCCGTCGACACCGCCCAGGCACGCACCCAACGCTCGCCGAAGCGCGGGTTGATCAGGCGCAAGCCCGCGACCGTCGCGGCGTAGAGATCCTCCGCCGGCAGCGAGAAGCGCGGGTGCTCGCGGGGGAGGTAGTAGGGGACGTAGAGGACGTGCGAGCCGTCGGGGGCGGCCTCGGGATTGAGGTTGGTCAGCTCGATGCATCCGTTCCAGGGGAGCCGTTCGTCGTGGACGTTGAGCCAGAAGTAGGGAGTGAGGGGCTCGGCGAGCAGGAGGGTGACGCAGCGCACGGCGAGGAAGTCGGTCTGCGCGAGCCGCCGCCGGTAGTCCTGCGGCAGGTCGGGAGCCAAACGTACGAAGTGCGGCAGGGGTACGGCGACCACGACCCGGTCGCAGTCGTGGACCTCGCCGCTCGCGGTGCGGAGCCCCACCGCGCGACCGTCCTCGATCAGGATGCGCTCGATCGGAGTGGCCGGGCGCAGGGCGACTCCGCGGCGGCGCAGCTCCGCTTCGAGCGCCTCGACCAGGACCTCGGTGCCGCCGGCGAGGAAGCCCAGCCGCTCGCGGCTCAGGAGCGTTTTCCGGGAACGCGCCACGCGCCGCACCCGGTGCCAGACCCAGGCGGCCGAGATCCGCTCCGCGTGGTGGTCGAACTTGAGGTCGAGGAGCGGTGCCCAGGTGGTGTCGTAGGCCTCGCGGCCGATCAGCCGGCGTAGCCACGGCTCGGCGGCGATGCCGTCCAGGCGCCGCCAGGAAGCGAGCCGCGAGCAGTAAAAAAGGCCGGCGCCGTAGCGCAGGCGGGCCGGCAGCGACATGCCGTCGAAGGCCAGCAGGTCACGCACCGAACTCCAGGGATAGAGCCGGCCGCGGTGGAAGAAGCCCATCCGGGACGGCCGCCAGCGCAGTCGGTCGGCCAGCCCCAGCTCGTCGAGCTTGCGGAAGTACCCGGTGTCGTCGGCGCAGAGGAAGTGGTAGTAACGCTCGACCCGCGCGTCGCCGAGCAGGAACGAGCGCGCCAGCCCGCCCAGCTCGGGCGCCGCCTCGAAGAGACTGATCCGGTGGCCCGCCGCGCTCAGCTCGTGGGCCGCCGCCAGCCCCGCCGGCCCACCTCCGACGATGCCGATCCTCGCCACCAGGGTGTTCTCTCCGCCGGTTCGTTGAGGGAGCGAGACTATGCTATCCGCCCATGACCCCCCGAGCGGCCGCCCAGCCGGCCCGGACCGGCGGCGCCCCGCCCGACGAGCCGTCCGGCCACCACGAGGTGCGGGTGCCCCGGCGCGAGACGCTGCGCGCCGCGCTCCTGCTCGCCGCGCTCCTCGCCGGCGCCTACTGGAGCGTCGTCTTCGCCGGCAGGTCGCTCGTCTACAGCAACAACTACAACCCGCTCCAGCCGCAGGCCTCGGAGGAGAGCTACGGACCCGGTTTCACCCCTCACCGCAAGTGGTTGGGCGAGAACCTGTTGCTCCACGCGAACTTCCACGATCCCGGCGGCGGCTGGTGGCAGTGGGAGCCCGGCGGCCGATTCCTGCGCCGGGCGATGGAGAGGGGGGAGTTTCCTCTGTGGGATCCCTACGTCGGCGCGGGGACCCCGGCGATGGCCAACGTCGTGCCGGCGCTCCTCTTCCCACCCTACGTGTTGCGGGTGGCGCTCGGCGACGGCGTCCTGGTCAAGAACCTCTACGCGCTGGCGATGCTGCACGCTGCGGCGCTCTTCACCTTCCTGCTGCTGCGCAAACACGGCCTCGGCTTCGCGGCCAGCCTGTTCGGCGGCGCCGCTTACGCGTTCTCGGCCGCGATGGCCCAGAACCCGGGCTCTTTCCTCGGCCAGGCCGCCGCCTGCCTGCCGCCGGCGCTCTTCCTCACCCGCCGCTTCCTCGACCGCCCGAGCCCGGGGCGCACCGCGGCGCTGGCGGTCGGCTACGGGACGATCTCGCTCGCCAGCTTCCCGCCGATCCTGCTCGGCCTGTTCGCGCTCACCGGCGCCTACGCGGTGACCATGGCCCTGCTCCCCGAGACCGCGCGGCGGGCCGGTCTCGCCCGGCGGTGGCTGCTGCTGCGCTTCGGCGCGGCCTGCCTGCTCGGCTTCGGGCTGACCGCGTTCTTCCACCTGCCGTTCATCGCCCTCGCCGGCGACGTCCCGCACGTGCGGGAGGCCTACGCGGACGCGGGGCTGGTGTCGTACCCGCTGGCCTGCGCCCTCCAGCTCGTGTCGCCGGTGCTGGCGGGCGGCTCGAAGGTCTACGTCGATCCTGCGATGGCCGACCCCTTCTACCTCCAGATCCCCTACCTGGGAGCGTTGCCCTGCCTGCTCGCGCTGGCCGCCCGGCGGGAGGGCGCGGGGCGCGGCAGGGCGTTCTTGCCGTTCGTGGTCGCCGCCGTCCTGATCGTCGCCGGCAAGCTCTTCGGTCTGGCGCCGGTGCAGTGGATCGGCCTCGTCCCCGGCCTCCGGCAAGTGCACTTCGCGCCCTATTTGGGAGTGCTCCTCGACTTCCTCCTCGCGCTGCTCGCCGCGGTCGGTCTCGAGAGCGTCGCGCGGGGGGCGGTGTCGGCGCGGCGCGCCGGGATGGTGGCGGCGGTCGGCGGCCTCGTGGCGTTCGCCCTCGTGCAGCTCGCGGTAGAGAAGGGGGTGCCGCAGCATCCCGAGGCGGAGAGCTGGTGGCTGCGCTGGGGGCTGCTCGCGGTGCTGGTCGGGGCGGTCAGTGGGAGCCTGCTGCGGGTCGCCCGCGGGCGCAGCGCCGGGGCGTCGCGGGGCGCGGTGGCGTTCCTGCTCTGCCTCTTCGTCCTCGAGGCGCTCCCCAACACGGTCTACCCGCGCCAGCGGGCCTGGGACGTCTGGCGCCACCCGGTCCCCTACGTCCAGGAGCTCCAGGCCGAGGCGGGGCTCGGGCGGGTGTTCGCGGTCGACGCCTTCAACGCCAACGCCGGCTCCGCGTTCGAGGTGATGAGCCTCGATTCGCTGATGCCGTACAACTCGAGCCGGGTCTACCGGCTCTACCGCCGCTACGCCAACCGCGGGACGCCGTTCTTCCTGCGCGAGGCGAACCGGCTGCCTCCCGAGGGCGTCCTCGACCGCGCCGACGTCGAGCTGCTCGCCCTGGGCAGGGCGCGGACGGGGCTGCTGAACGAGGCTCGGCTGCGCGGCTACACCTCGATCTACGCCGACGAGGCGGTGCGCATCTTCCGCCGCGAGAGCAGTCCCCGCTACTACTTCACCACCGACTATCAGGTCCTGGGCGGCACGCCGGCGCTGCGCGCCCTCGGGCGGATGCCCCCGGGCAGGACGGTGCTGCTCGAGCGGCCTCCCTCGTTCCCGCCGCGGCCGAACCCCGCCGGCGACCCGGCGGTCGCGATCGAGAGCTTCCGCCGCAACCGCTACCGGCTGACCCTCGAGGCGCCGCGCCCGGGGCTGATCTACGCGGCCGAGAGCTCGATGCCGGGCTGGACCGCGCGAGTCGACGGCCGCGAGGTCCCGATCCTGACGGCCAACTTCGCCTTCCGCGCCGTCGAGGTCCCGGCGGGGCCGGTCGAGATCGAGATGACCTACTGGCCGCCGGGGCTGACCGCGGGGCTGGCGGTCTCGGCGGCGGCGCTGGCGGCGCTGGCGCTGCTCCTCACGCTCGGCCGCCGCCAGCGGCGCTCTTCACGGCCGATGTAGCACCTTCCTTTTCGACCGCCGCCGGCCCGGCCGGTCGTTCCCGTACCCGCCGGCGGTCCGGGAGTCGAGCTCAGCCGAGGTATCCCAGGGCCTTGAGCTTGCGCTGCAGTCTTGGAGCGACCGCGGCCGGGGGAGGGACGAGGGGGGTGCGGGAGGCGCGGTGGGCGGCGAGCAGGACCTCGAGGTAGGCGGCGACGGTGGGTCGTGCGGCGAACTGGTCGTCGGTCTCGCCGGGATCGGCGGCGAGCTCGTACAGCTCGGCCGTCGGCGTCGACGAGCTCCCGACGATGAGCTTGTAACGGCCGTCGACGACGCTCTCGAGGCGGATGCCGTCGAGGTCGAGGTAGGAGAACGCCGCCCGCGGCGCGCCGTCGCCGCCGGCGACCAGGCTCACCCCGGCGGGCTCGCCGGCGGTGGCGAGGCCGGCGACCTCGACCACGGTCGGCAGCAGGTCGAGCTGCTGCGCGGGGTCCGCCCGGCTCCGCCCCCGGCGCTGACCCGGGAACTTGACGATCAGCGGAATCCGGAGTTGTTCGTCGTAGAGCGTCCTGCCGTGCTCCCAGCCGCCGTGCTCGAAGAACTCCTCGCCGTGATCTGCGGTGAAGACGACCAGCGCGTCCTCGTAGAGGCCGAGGCGCTCGAGTTCGGCGACGAAGGCGCCGAAGGAGGCGTCGTTGAAGGCGACCTCCGCGGCGTAGAGGTCCTCGAGCTCCGCCACCCGTTCCGGCGGCGCCGCGAGCAGGCCGCCGTGGAGAGCCTGCAGCCAGGCCAGCGAGCCCGGAGCGACGCTGCGGACGTTGGCGCCGAAGCGCGGGTCGATCCCGCCGGCGAGCCGCTCGAGATCCCCCAGCTCGGCGGCCGAGGGCCGCGGGCCCGCCCGCGGAGCGAACGGCGGCCGGTACGCCGGCGGCGGCGCGTACGGGGCGTGGGGATCCATGGTGTGGATGTAGAGGAAGAGCGGGTGGTCGTCGACCTCGGCCCGGCGACCGAGCCAGGAGAAGACCCGCTCGTTGACCCGGTCCGACTGGTGGTGGAGCTCGGCGAGGTCGCGCTCGCCCAGGACGCTGTACCGGCCGAATCCCTGCGCGAATCCGACCTGGGGTCCGACGTTGCCGTTGGTGATGAAGCCGGCGGTTCGGTAGCCGGCCCGGTGGAGGATCTCGGCGAGGGTCTCGGCGTCCTCGGAAAGGGCGTCGTCGCGGCGGTTGGCGCCGTGGAAGCGGGGTCCGAGACCGGTGAAGATCGAGGCCACCGCGGCCCGTGTCCACGACGACTGGGCGTAGGCTTTTTCGAACAGGGTCGCCCTCTCGGCGAACCGGTCGATCGCCGGGGAGAGGCCGCGCGGGTCGCCGTAGGCGCCCAGGACGTCGGCCCGCAACGTGTCCACGAGGTAGACGATGACGTGAGGCGGGCGAGCGGTGGCGCGCCCGGCCGGGCGCGCGCTCGCCGCCGCCGGCGGCCGCTTCGGCGAGCGCACCGCCGGGCGCACCAGGACGGCGCCATCGCTGCCTCGGCCGTCACCCTCGGCGACCACCGACAGGCGCACGATGCGCCCGCGCTCGCCCGGCAGCCGCAGGGCCTGGAAGCCGCCCGGCGAGACCAGCTGCCCGACGCTGCGCTCCCGGCCGCCGGCCGGACGCAACGTGACCCGCAGCCGCGCCGCGGCGCCCTCGACCGCGTCGAGGGTCAGGGCCGCGGCACGCGGGAGGCGGAAGTAGAAGTCGAGCCGCCCGCTGGGCGCCATCTCGACGCGGTCGGCGGCGGCCGAGGGGCCTCCGGGCGTCGCACCGGCGGTCCCCCCGAGCGCTCGGGCGCCGAGGCGACCTCGCGACAGGGCCGCCTGGGTCGCGAGATCCACGACCACCTGCTCCTCGCGCAGGTTCCGCTCACCGGTGCCATGCTGCTCGGAGTTGCAGGACAGTGCGAGCAGGCCGAGAACAAGGATCAGGATCGGCGGGCTGAGGCCGCCCACAGCCGCCCGGATGCCTGAACGGAGAGAGGACGGTCCGTCCAGCACGGCAGGATCTTAGTGCACGCCGTGCTCCGGTACAATGTCGTGCGAAATGCGCCGAGGGAGGCCGGCCTGCTCGACACTCGAACCGCGATCACGCTCGTCCGCGCCAAGCCGTGGCATCATGATTTCGAGATCGTCCCGGGGGTGCGGACCCATGGCGACTACGATCCGTCCGGACTGTGGGAGAGGTTGAGGCTGCCCGCGGACCTCTCCGGCCTGTCCGTGGCCGACGTCGGGGCGTCGAACGGCTACTTCAGCTTCGAGGCTCGCAGGCGCGGAGCCCGGGTCGTGGCCTTCGACTATCGCCACAAGGACAACTCGGGGTTCGCCCTCGCGCAGCACATCAACGGCATGGACGACGTCGAGCATCATCAGGTCAACGTGCTCGACCTCACCCCGGAGCGGTACGGACGGTACGAAATCGTCCTCGCCCTCGGACTCCTCTACCACGTGTCCTCGCCGTTCGTGGCGCTGGCGCGATGCGCCGCCCTGTCGCGTCGTCGGCTGCTGGTCGAGTCGTATTGCATCGACTCCGCTCTCTCCCGGAGGTTGAGGTCGCAGCCGGTGATGCGGTTCATCGCGGACTGCGAGCGATTTCCGGAGCGCGGTCATCTCAACCATGACCGCAGCAACTTCTGGGGCCCCACCTCGGCGTGCATCCAGCGGATGATCGAGGACGCCGGGTTCGCCGTCGATCGGGTCGAGATGGCGGCGGATCGCGTCCTGATCGACGCCCTCCGCGTCGTCGAGGTCGGCGAGACGCGGTCCGAGCTGGCGGTCGACGTCCGGCCGGCGAAGCTTCGCCGGGGTGATCCCAACGACCCGCAGTCGTGGGTGATCTTCTGAGATCAGGCGCCTCAGCGCGGATGCACGTCGGCGTCGTCGCCTACGAGATGGAGGGGCAGAGCACCGGCGTCGGCCGGTACCTCGGCGGGCTGCTCGCCGGGGTGGCCGAGGTGGCGCCGCCGTGGCGCTGGACGCTGTTCTTCCACGGCGGGCGGTTCGAGCACGAGCTGTTCGGCCGTCCCGCGTTCGAGCCGGTGTTCGCCGGGCGGCGGGGGCGGGCGCCGGTGTGGGAGCAGCTCGCGCTGCCGGCGCTGCTCGCGCGCGCCGGGGTCGACCTGGTGTTCTCGCCGTCGTACAGCCTGCCGCCGGCGCGGGTGCCCGGAGTGGTAACAGTCCACGACCTGTCGTTCGAGCTGCGCGGCAGCGAGTTCGGCTTTCGCGAGCGCTGGCGGCGGCGGCTGCTCGCGCGCCGCGCCTGCCGGCGGGCGGCGCGGGTGGTCGCGGATACGCCGGCGATCCGAGATCAGCTCGTCGAGCGCTACCGGCTCGAGCCGGAGCGGGTCGGGGTGGTGCCGCTCGGGGTGGACGAGGTCTTCCGGCGCGCCGGCGCGTCGGCGGTCGGCGGGACAGCGGATGCGCCGGATTCGCCGGGCTCCGTTGATGCGCCGGCGGACGTGCCGCCGGGAGTGCGGCCGCCGTACCTGCTCTACCTCGGCACCCTGCTCGACCGCCGCAACCTCCCCCTGCTCCTCGAGGTCTTCGCCCGCCTGCGCCGGGAGCGGCCGGAGCTGTCGCTGGTGCTCGCCGGCGACGATCGGCTGCGCCGGCGCGGCGGGCTCGGAGCCCTGCTCGCCGGGGCCGGCCAAGGGGTGACCCACCTCGGCTATGTCCCCGAAGCGGCGGTGGTGCCGCTCTACCGCGGGGCGGAGCTGTCGTTCTACCTCTCCGAATACGAGGGGTTCGGCCTGCCGCCGCTCGAGTCGCTGGCCGCGGGCACGCCGGCGGTGGTCGGGCCGGGCCTGGCGCTCGACGATCTCTGGCCCGGTTATCCATACCGCTGCTCCACCCTCGACGCCGCCGACGTGACGCGGGTGGCGCACGGCGCCCTCACCGACTCCGCCGCCCGCCGTCGGGTGGCGGCGGAGGGGGTGGCGCGAATGGCCGAGCTGACCTGGCGGCGCTCGGCGGAACGGTTCCTCGACGAGCTGGGCCGGGCGCTGCCGTGAGGCTCGCCGTCCGAGGCCGCCCGTCGGGTAGACTGATCTCGCCTACCCGTCGCGCGGCGCGACGAGCGCTACCACCATGCTTCGACGCTTCGAGAGCTGGCTCAAGCGGAGACTCGTGCCCTACCCGCGGCTGTGGCGGATGGCCAGGGCCGTCCGCCGGCGCCTCGACCGCCCGGTCTTCGCCGGTTCGACGCGCCACTGGGACCAGGCGGTGGGAGAGATCGAGGCCGGCGGGCCCAAGGGATGGCTCGACTGGGAGCTGATCGAGGTTGAGCACGTCCGGCCGCAGGTCTCGGGCGATCCCCGGATCTACTACCTGGAGCACTTCTTCAGCACTCATCTGCCGGCCTTGCCGGTCGAGCGGGCCCTCAGCCTGGGCTGCGGCGGCGGCAACCTGGAGCGGGCGCTGATCGAGCGCGGGACCGCCCGCGAGATCGACGCCTACGACTCCAGCCCGGAGTCGATCCGTCTCGCCCGCGAACTGGCCGCCTCGGCCGGCTGCGGCGACCGCATCCACTACCATGTCGCCGACATCAACCGGATCGAGCTGCCGCCGGCGACCTACGACTATGTCGTCGCCAAGATGGCTGTGCACCACTTCGAGGGCCTGGAGCACGTCTACGCGCAGGTGCGGCGGGCTCTCAAGCCCGGCGGGCTGTTCATGCTCAACGAGTTCGTCGGTCCCAGCCGGTTCCAGTGGACCGACCTCCAGCTCGAGCTGATGAACCGCATCCTCGAGGTGATGCCCGCGGCCAATCGGCGGCGGGCGCCGGTGCCCCGGATCGAACGGCCCACGGTGCGGGAGATGCTGTCGAAGGATCCGACCGAGTCGGTCCGCTCGAGCGAGATCCTGCCGCTTCTCGAGCGCGAGTTCGAGATCGTCGAGAGCCGCCGGTACGGCGGCACGCTGCTCCACATCCTGCTGACCCACATGATGCCCACCTTCGATCTCGCCAACGACGACCAGGTCGCGTTCCTGCGCCTGCTGTTCCTGTTCGAGCGCACGCTCGTCGAGCAGGGCGTCCTGCCCAGTGATTTCGCCTACGTGGTCGCGCGTCCGCTTCCCCGGCAGCCGTGAGGCCCGCCATCGAACGCTCGTCCGAGCAAGCAGTCGAGGCGACCGTCTCGGCGATCGTCGTCCACTACGGCGAGGCGCCCTGGCTCGAGCGCTGTCTCGACAGCCTCGAGCCGCCGCCGGGCGGCGAGCTCGAGGTCATCGTGGTCGAGAGCCCGTCGGAAGTGCCGCTGCCGGCGTGGGTGGGGGAGCGCCTTCCGCGGGTGCGGGTGCTCCGCCTCGAGGAGAACGCCGGCTTCGGCGCCGCGGTCAACCGCGGTGTCGAGGCGGCCGGCGCCGAGCTGCTGCTCGTCCTCAACAACGACGCCTGGCTCGACCGCGGCTGCCGGGCGGCGCTCGCCGCGCGGATGGAGCGCGAGCCGCGGCTGGGCTGGGTGTCGCCGCGGCTGTTCTACCCGGACGGCCGCCCGCAGATGGTGTGGGCGCCCGACCAGGGCCTGTGGGGGGAGACGCTCCAGCGGCTGCGCAGCCGTCTCGAGCCCGGCTGGCCGCGGCACGAGGGGTGGTTGCCGCGCCTGCTCGCCCGCCTCGGCGGACCGGGCTGGTTCACCGGCGCGTGCATGCTGCTGCGGCGCTCGGCGTTCGAGCAGGTCGGGGGCTTCGATCCCGGCTTCTTCCTCTACTTCGAGGACGCCGACCTCGGCCGGCGCCTGCGCCGGGCCGGCTGGGAGCTGGCGCTCGAGCCGGCCGCCCGCGCCTTCCACGCCTCGGCGGGCGGCGACCGCGGGGGCTTCGTCTCGGTCGAGTACCGCCGGGGCCAGCTCCGCTACTACCGCAAGCACCGGCCGGCCTGGGAACGCGCGGTCCTGCGGCGCTACCTGCTGGCCAAGTACAGATGGTTCCGCGAGCCGTCGGCGGCCGACGCCGAGATCGTCGCGCTGCTCGAAGCCTGGGACTGGGAGGGTAGGACGCTGTGGTAAGGTCGCGTTGCTTTGGCCGCAGCTCCCGCGGACTCCCGGCGCTGCTCCGATTCGGATTCGGACCCGGCGGGGCGAGCACGAGACGAAACCCCCCTTGTCGAGCCAGGTGCCTGAACTCGTCGTCGCGATGGTCCTCCTGCTCGCCGCGGGACTCGGTCTCGCCGCGGCGCGCAGGCTCCGCGGCGCCTACAGGCGGCTCCGCGACGAGGCGCGGCAGGTTCACCACCGGCTCGACGAGCAGCGGCAGGTGATCGGCGCGGCGGGGATGCTCATGCGGCTCCGCCAGACCGCCTGGGAGATCGAGCAGGCGCGCGACGGCCGGCGGCTCGGCGTGCCGGTCGCGGCGCGGCTCCTCGAGCACCTGCGCCGGCTCGGCGACGAGATCGCCGCCCTCGAACGACCCTACTGATCGACCCGCGTCCGCCGCCGCCGGCCGCTCACACAAGCCGAGGTCAGCCGCCAAGCCGTGCGCGTCGGGATCGACATCAGCAAGGGTCTGGGGAGCGTCGACGGCATCGGGCGCTACATCCGCGGGCTGGTCCGGGGCCTGATCGAGATCGGATGGGACGGCGAGGTCGTCCTCTACCCGTTGTTCGAGGCCGCGCCCGAGGGCCGGTTCGAGGAGGTCTTCCCCGACGCTCCAGCCAACTTCCGGCTCGCCGCGGCGCGGGCGCCGGAGAGCGGCGTTGTCGACCTCTTCCACGCCACCACCTACAGCGTCCCGCTGCGCTGGGAAGGGCCGCTGGTCCTGGCGCTCCACGACGTGACGTTCGTCAGCCACCCCCACCTCCACACGCTCGAGAACCGGCTGCACTGCCTGGCCGGGCTGGCGCGGGCGGCCTGCCGCGGCGCCCGCTTCGTCGTCGCCTCCGAGAACACGCGGCGGGAGTGCGAGCGGCACCTGGATCTGCCCGCCGAGCGGGTCGACGTGGTGCCGGACGCCGCCGACCCCGGTTTCCGGCCGATCGACCAGGACCTGGCGCGCCGGCACGTGGCGCGGCGGTTCGGCCTCGACGAACCCTACGTGCTGGCGGTGGGGACGCTCGAGCCGCGCAAGAACCTCGGCGCCCTGATCGCCGCGTTCGCCGCGCTCCCGGAGGCGCTCCGGCGGACCGTGCGGCTGGCGATCGCCGGTGGTGGCGGTTGGCTGGGGGTCGAGCCCGCCGAGGTCGCGCGGCGGGCGGGGATCGGCGACCGGGTCTCGATCCTCGGCCGGGTCGCGGACGACGACCTACCGCACCTCTATGCGGGCGCCGAGGTCTTCGCCTTCCCGTCGCTCTACGAGGGGTTCGGCCTGCCCGCGCTCGAGGCGCTGGCCTGCGGCGCGCCAGCGGTGGTGTCGAACGTCGCCTCGCTGCCCGAGGTGGTGGGCGAGGCGGCGGTGCCGGTCGATCCGAACGACCCCGGCTCGCTCCGCGCGGCCCTCGAGCGGGTGCTCGGCGACGCCGGCCTGCGGGCTCGCCTGCGCGCCGCCGGTCCAGTCCAGGCGGCGCGGTTCTCGTGGCGGCGCACCGCGGAGGAGACCGCTGCCGTCTTCCGCCGCCACCTCGCCGAGGCCGGCGCGCGATGAGCGGCCTCGCCGCCTGCACGATCGTCTCGAAGAACTACCTGCCGTTCGCGCGGGTGCTGGCGAGGTCGTTCGCCGAGCACTACCCGGGGGCCCGCTTCTGGGTCCTCCTCGCCGACCGCGTCGAGGGCCGGTTCGACCCGGCCGCCGAGCCGTTCACGCTGCTGACGGCGGAGGAGCTGCCCAACCTCCCGGCGTTTCCCGCCTTCGCCTTCCAGTACGGCATGCTCGAGATCAACACCGCGGTCAAGCCGTTCCTGCTCGAGCACCTGATCGCCTCCGAGGGGGTCGAGAGGCTGGTCTATCTCGATCCCGACATCCGGGTGACGTCGCCGCTGACCGAGGTCGAGGCGGCGCTCGAGCGGCGCTCGATCGTCCTCACCCCCCACCTGACCGCCCCGTACGACGACGACGGCCACCCGGGGGAGACCACGATCCTCCAGGCCGGGACGTACAACCTCGGCTTCCTCGGCCTCGCCGCCGGCGAGCTGACCCGCCGCTTCCTCGTCTGGTGGAAGGAGCGCACCTACGACCGCTGCGTGATCGACTTCCACCGCGGCCTGTTCGTCGACCAGCGCTGGGTGGACCTGGTGCCGGGGTTGTTCCCCGACGTCGAGATCCTCACGGACCCCGGCTACAACGTCGCCTACTGGAACCTCCACGCCCGGACCGTGTGCCTCGGCGAGCCGCCGACGGTCAACGGGCGGCCGCTCGCCTTCTTCCACTTCAGCGGCATCCAGATCGAGGACCTGGGGCGGGTCTCCAAGCACCAGAGCCGCTTCACTCTCGACGACCTGCCCGCCGTGCGCGAGCTGTACGTCGACTACCGCGAGCGGCTGCTCGCCGCCGGCTACGCCGCCGCGATCGATTGGCCCTACGCCTTCGCCCGCTTCGACAACGGGGTGCGCATCCCCGACGCCGCGCGCGCCCTCTACCGGTCGCTGGGGCCGGACCGGGAGCGCTTCGGCGACCCGTTCGCGAGCGCCGGAGAGGGGTCGTTCTTCGCCTGGCTGCGCGGGCCGGCGCGCCGGGTCGCCGCGGGCGAGCCCCACCTCTCGCGCCTGCTCGACTACCTCTCGCGCTACCGCGACGACCTGGTGCGCCAGTTCCCCGACGCCCACGGCCGCGACCTCGCCCGCTTCGCCCGCTGGCTGGTCGACGAGGGCGCGCGCGAGCACGCTCTCGACCCGGTCTTCCTCGAGCCGGTCGCCGCGCTCGCCGCGGTGCCGGTCTCGCCGCGCGTCCGCGCCGCCGCCCGCACCCGGCGCTGGGCGCTGCGCCTCGACGCGCAGCCGGCGGTCGGCAAGCTCAAGTTCCGGCTCAAGCGGCTGCTCGGCGTCGAGCGCGCCCGCGCCCTCAAGCGCCGCCTGCCGGGACTCGGCGGGCCGCCGGCGGCCGAAGGCGGCATCGGGGCGGCGCCGGTCGGGGAGCTGGCGATCACCCGCTTCGGCGTCAACGTCCACGGCTACGCCCGCACCGAGAGCGGCATGGGCGAGGGCGTGCGCGGTGTCCTGCGCGCGCTCGCCGGCGCCGGCGTCCCGCACTCGCTGCACAACCTCGAGCTCAACGTCCGCTCGCGCATGGAGGACCGCAGCTTCGAGGCCTTCGAGAGCGGCGACGACTTCGACGTCAACCTGCTGTTCGTCAACGCCGACCAGGTGCCGGAGGTCTGCCGTCACCTCGGCCGCGAGCGCCTGCGGCGCAAGGTCAACGTCGGCTTCTGGCTGTGGGAGCTGGAGGAGTTCCCCCCGGAGTGGCGCGGCTCGTTCGGGTACTTCCACGAGATCTGGACCCCGAGCAGGTTCTGCCTGGACTCGATCTCCGCGGTCTCGCCGGTGCCGGTTCGCCGCGTGCCGCTGCCGGTGGAGTTCGAGCCCGCCACGGACCTCACCCGGTCCGACCTCGGGCTGCCCGAGGACCGCTTCGTCTTCGTCCTCGTCTTCGACTTCCTCAGTTTCACCGAGCGCAAGAACCCGCTCGGGCTGGTGTGCGCGTTCAAGCGCGCCTTCGCCCCGGGAGACGGCGCCGCCCTGGTGCTCAAGACCGTCAACTCCGAGTTCGACCCCGAGGGCGCGGCGCGGCTGGCGCGCGAGGCGGAGGGGCACCCGGTCGTCTTCCTCGACCGCTACCTGACCCGCCGCGAGGTCCACGGCCTGCTCGCGCAGAGCGACTGCTGCGTCTCGCTCCACCGCTCCGAGGGCTTCGGGCTGACCCTCGCCGAGGCGATGTTCCTGGGCAAGCCGGTGATCGCCACCGGCTACTCGGGCAACACGGACTTCATGACCGCCGCCAACAGCTTTCCGGTGCGCCACCGGCTGGTGCCGATCGAGCGCGACCACGGCCCCTACCGCGCCGGCTGGCGCTGGGCGGAGCCCGACGAGGAGCACGCCGCGGAGCAGATGCGCGCCGTCTTCGCCGACCGTGAGCTGGCGCGCCGGATCGGCGAGCGCGCCCGCGAGGACGTCCGCCGCGAACTGTCGAACGCTGCGATCGGGCGCATCCTCCGCCGGCGGCTCGAGCGGATCGTCGAGCAGGTCAACGGCCGGGGGGGCGGCGGGGCGATCGAATAGTCGGTGGGCTGCGCGAGGGCTGTGGCCGCCTCGTGCTCGCCCCGGGCGCTTGACGGTCCAAGCGGTCCTGTCCTAGGCTGACTCTGTCGCCGGTCGGCGACGGTCTATCGCCTCCGCTCCTGTGCTCCCATGGACTGACCCGACCTTGATCCCGCCTGCGTCTCTGATCCCATGAGACTGGACCTGGTGCTCGGCGCGACCGCCCTGATGGCGGCGAGCGGCCTCCCCGCGCTCCTCGGCGGCCGGGTGGCCACGCGGGCCTCGGCGGTGCTCCAGGTGGTCGCCGCCGGGCTCGGCGGCGCCGGCGCCGCGGGCGCCCTGTTCGCCGCCGCGCCGCCCGCGGCGCTCGCACTGCCGTGGCGGCTCGCGGTCTTCGAGGTCGGCTTCCGGCTCGACGGCCTCGCGGCGCTCTTCCTGGTGCCCATCTTCCTGGTCGCCGGTCTGGGGGCGATCTACGCGGAGGAGACCTGGCCGGCGGCGGCCCGCGGCCGCGGCGCCGGTCGGCTGCGCTTCTTCTACGGCCTGACCGCCGCCGCGATGGCGCTGGTGGTGGTGGCCGCGGACGGCGTCGCGCTCCTGGTGGCCTGGGAGGCGATGGCGATCGGCGCCTACTTCCTGGTCGTGGCCGACGACCGGGAGGAGGCGGTGCGCGAGGCGGGCTGGATCTACCTCGCCGCCACCCACGCCGGCACCCTCTGCCTGTTCGGGTTGTTCGCGCTCCTGCGCGGGGCGACCGGCTCCTTCGAGCTCGCGCCGCTCCCGGCGGGCCTGGCCGGCGGCGGGTTCGGGGCGGCGATCTTCCTGCTGACCGTCGCCGGCTTCGGGGTCAAGGCCGGGATCATGCCGCTCCACGTCTGGCTGCCCGGCGCGCACTCGGCGGCGCCCAGCCACGTCTCGGCGGTGATGTCCGGGGTGCTGATCAAGATCGGCGTCTACGGCATCATCCGGGTCCTCTTCCTGGTCCCGGACCCACCTCCGTGGTGGGGTGGCGCACTGCTCGCGATCGGCGCCGTGTCGGGAGTCCTCGGCGTCGCGTTCGCGCTCGGCCAGCACGACCTCAAGCGCCTGCTCGCCTATCACAGCGTCGAAAACATCGGGATCATCGTGCTCGGCGTCGGCCTGGCGCTCGTCGGGCGCGCGGCCGGCGAGCCGGTCTGGGTCGCGCTCGGGCTCGGCGGGGCGCTGCTCCACGTCGTCAACCATGCGCTGTTCAAGAGCCTGCTCTTCTTCGGCGCCGGGGCGGTCGCGCACGCGACCGGCACCCGCGACCTCGAGCGGCTCGGCGGCCTGGGCAAGACCATGCCGCGCACCGCGGCGCTGTTCCTGGTCGGCGCGGTCGCGATCTCGGGGCTGCCGCCGCTCAACGGCTTCGTCAGCGAGTGGCTGCTCTACCTCGGCTTCTTCGGCGCCGTCCAGAGCGAGAGCGCGGCCGGCCTCGGCGCCGCGCTGATGGCGCCGCTGCTGGCCCTGATCGGCGCGCTCGCGCTGGCCTGTTTCGTCAAGGCGTTCGGGATCGTCTTCCTCGGTTCGCCGCGCGCGGTCCTGACCGCGCGGCCACACGACCCCGGGGCAGCGATGCTCGCGCCGATGGCCGTGCTCGCGCTGCTGTGCGCCGCGATCGGGCTCGCCCCGCAGACGATCGTCCCGGCGCTCGAGCGCGCGGTCGCGGCGGCGGTGCCCGGCGCGGCCGGCGCGCCGCCGGCCCTCGCGGAGATCGGCCGGGTGGGGGTCTTGAGCGCGGTGGCCCTCGGTTTTCTCGCCGCGCTCGCGGCCTTCGGGCTCTGGCTCTCGGCCCGTACCCGCGGCGCGCCGCGCGCCGTGACCTGGGACTGCGGCTACCACGCTCCGTCGCCGCGCATGCAGTCTTCCGGCTCGTCGTTCGCGGCGACGCTGCTCGGCACCTTCCGCTGGGCGCTCCGGCCGGTCGAGCAGGGACAACCGGTACGGGGCACCTTCCCGGTCCGCGCCTCCTTCCACTCCCGGGTGCCGGACACCGTCCTCGACCGCTTCCTGCTCCCCGTCCTGCGCCGCCTCGCGCGCCTGACCCTCTATGCACGCTACCTCCAGCAGGGGCGACTCCAGGTCTATCTGCTCTACGTGGCGGTCACGCTGCTGGTGCTCCTCGCGCTGGTCTAAGGGGAAGACCGTGCCCTCCGTGCTTCAGCTCGCCGTCCAGACGCTGCTCGCCGTCCTGCTGGCGCCCGTGCTCTTCGGCGTCATCAGGCGCACCAAGGCGTTTTTCGCCGGGCGCACCGGTGCGCCACTCTGGCAGCCGTACTTCGATCTGGTCAAGCTGCTCCGCAAGCGGACGGTGCTGTCGTCGACCAGCACCTGGGTGTTCCTCGCCGGACCGGTCGCGCTGGCCGCGGCGGCGCTCCTGGGGGTGGCGCTGATGCCGCTGGGGCCGGGGGCGGCGCCGGTCGCCTTCGGCGGCGACGCCGTGCTGTTCGTCTACGCGCTCGCACTCGGGCGCTTCGTGCTCGCCCTCTCGGCGCTCGACACCGGTTCCTCGTTCGAGGGCCTCGGCGCGTCGCGCGAGGTGAGCTTCGCCGCCCTGGCCGAGCCGGCGCTCTTCTTCGGCTTCCTCGCCCTCGCGCGGCTGAGCGGGTCGTTCTCGCTCTCCGGCATGCTCGACCGGCCGCTCCTCGTGCGCTGGCCCGACGGCGGACCGGCGGTGGCGCTGATCGCCGCCGGATGGTTCCTGGTGCTCCTGGCCGAGAACTCGCGGGTGCCGTTCGACGACCCGAGCACCCACCTCGAGCTGACCATGATCCACGAGGTGATGATCCTCGACCACAGCGGTCCGGCGCTCGGCCTGGTGCTGTGGGCCTCGATGCTGAAGTTCCTGCTCTTCGCGGCCCTCCTGGTCCGGCTGCTCCTGCCGGTGGGCGAGTCCGATGCGGCCGTCTACGCGGCGGGGCTGGTCGTCGGCCTCCTCCTGGTGGCGCTCGCGGTCGGGGTCGTGGAGTCGTCGCTCGCCCGCCTGCGGCTCGTCCGGGTGCCGCAGCTCCTGGTCTCGGCGTGCCTGCTCTGCGCGTTCGCCTTCCTCCTCGCGGCGCGGAGCTGATCGGAGCCGACGCCGTGCCGTGGGTCATCGATCTCGTGCTCGCGCTCGTCCTCGCGGCCAACATCCGGATCCTGGGGACGAGCCGGCTGGGCGTCTGCATCCGGGCGGTGGCGGTGCAGGGCGTGCTGCTCGCCTTCCTGCCGCTGCTGCTGCACCCCGACTCGCGGGGGCGCACGCTGGTGATCGCGCTCGCGGCGGCCGCCGTCAAGGGCGCGGTGGTGCCGGCGATGCTCTTCCGGGCGCTCGCGGCGGCGCGCATCCGGCGCGCGATCGAGCCCTTCATCGGACTCGTGCCCTCGATGCTCGCGTGCGCCGCGGCGACCGCCGGGGCGTTGCTCTTCGCCGCCAAGCTGCCGCTCGCGCCCGGCCACGGCGGCACTCTGGTGGTGCCCGCCAGCCTGGCGACCTTGTTCTCCGGCTTCCTGGTGCTGACCACCCGGCGCAAGGCGATCACGCAGGTCGTCGGCTACATCGTGCTCGAGAACGGGGTCTTCATCTTCGGCATGCTGCTGCTCGACGCCATGCCGTTCATGGTCGAGATCGGCGTTCTGCTCGACGTTTTCGTCGCCGTGTTCGTGATGGGGATCGTGGTCGACCACATCCGCAACGAGTTCTCGTCGCTCGACACCGAGCAGCTCTCGGCGCTCAAGGGATAGCCGATGGCGCTCGCGCTCGTCTTGGTGCCGCTGGCGTGGGCGCTGTTCCTGTATGCGCTCCCCTCGGAACGCTGGCGGCCGGCCCTCCTGCCGTTGCTCGGCGCCGCGCACCTGGCGTTGGTGGTCCGCGTCCTGGCCGGGACGCCGGGCGCGGCCGCCGGGACATGGCTGCGGGTCGACCCGCTGGGCGCCCTGCTGCTCGCGGTGGTCAGCGTGCTGTTTGCGGTCTGCTCGCTCTACGCGGTGAGCTACCTGAGGCTCCGGCGCGACCGCCCCAACCGCGCGTTTTGCGCCTGCCTGGCGCTGTTCCTGGCCATGGCGTCGCTGGTCGCGCTCAGCCAGCACCTCGGACTCCTCTGGGTGGCGATGGAGGCGACGACGCTGGTCACCGCGCCGCTGATCTACTTCAACCGCAACCAGCGCTCGATCGAGGCGACCTGGAAGTACCTCCTGATCTGCTCGGTGGGCATCGCGCTGGCGCTGCTCGGCTCGTTCTTCCTCTCCTATGCTTCGCTGCTCGGCAGCCGCGACTCCTCGCTCCTGTTTTCGAGCCTGACCGCGCACGCGGGCGAGTTCTCGCGGCCGTGGCTGCGGGCGGCGTTCGTGCTGCTGCTGGTCGGCTACGGCACCAAGATCGGCCTCGCCCCGCTCCACACCTGGAAGCCGGACGCCTACGGCGAGGCGCCGGGCCTGGTCGGCGCGCTCCTCGCGGGCGGCGCCACGTCCTGCGCATTCGTCGCGCTGCTGCGGGTCTTCCACGTTGTCGACCTCGCCGGCGAGGGGGCGTTCGCGCGGCGTCTGTTCGTCGGGCTCGGGCTGCTCTCGATGCTCTGGGTCGCCGTCTTCATGGCCCGCCAGCGCGACATCAAGCGGATGCTCGCCTACTCGAGCGTCGAGCACATGGGCATCCTGCTGATCGGCGTCGGGGTCGGCGGCGCGTTCGGGGCGCTCCTCCACATGGTCACCAACGCGCTGGTCAAGGGGTGGCTGTTCCTGGCCGCCGGCAACATCCACCGCGGCTTCGGCAGCAAGCGGTTGCGCGACATCGCCGGCGCGGCGCGCCTGCTGCCGTGGTCGGGCGCGCTCTTCCTGTTCGGCTTCCTGGCCGCCGCGGGGTCGCCTCCGTTCGGCACCTTCGTGAGCCTGTTCTCGATCCTCGGCGCCGCGCTGACGCCCGGCCACTGGTGGGTCGGCGGCGCGCTCCTGGCGCTCCTCGCCGTCACCTTCCTGGGCATGGGCTCGAGCGTCCTGCGCGCCCTCCAGGGCGAGCCGCCGGCGCGGGCGCTCGAGAGCCCGCACCGGGATCGGCCGGCGGGGACCGTGCCGATCCTGCTCCTCGCGGCGGTCGTCTTGGTCCTCGGCCTCTGGCTGCCGCGGCCGGCGCAGGAGCTGCTCGAGGCGGCCGCGGCCTCGATCGGAGGGGCGCCGTGAGCGCGCCCGCCGGAGTCGCGATGCGCAACGGCGAGCGGGTCGCCGAGGCCGAGATCCCCGTCCTCGAGGTCGACGAGTTCCACGAAGGGGTGGCCGGCGCCGTCGAGGCGGGCGGGCGGATCGCCTCGCTGTTCGGCGTCGCCGGCCCCGCGGGCGACGCGCTCGAGCTGTTCGCGGTGGTGGCGGGCGCCGGGGGATCGCTCGCACTCTTCCGCGCCGAGGTCCGCGGCAACCGCTATCCGGCGCTGACCCACCACTGCCCGCAGGCGCACTACTTCGAGCGCGAGATCGCCGAGCAGTTCGGGGTCGCGGTCGAGGGGCATCCGGGGCTCAAGCCGGTGCGCGACCTCGCGGCCTGGCACGACGGCGGGCCCGAGCCCCGGGCGAGCCGCTTCTTCCGGGTCGACGGCGAGGAGATCCACGAGGTCGGCGTCGGCCCGGTGCACGCCGGCGTCATCGAGCCGGGGCACTTCCGCTTCCAGTGCCACGGCGAGCGGGTCCTCCACCTCGAGATCGCGCTCGGATACCAGCACCGCGGCGTCGAGCGGGCGGCGCTGGGCGGGCCGACGCCGCGGACGTTGATCCAGATGGAGACGGTCGCCGGCGACACCACGATCGGCCACGCGACCGCCTACGCGCAGGTCTGCGAGGCCCTCGGCGGCGTCGAGCCGCCGGCGCGCGCCGAGGCGATCCGCGGCCTCGGGCTCGAGCTGGAGCGGATCGCCAACCACGCCGGCGACCTCGGCGCGCTGGCCGCCGACGTCGCCTACCTGCCGGCGGCGGCGCAGCTCGGACGGCTGCGCGGCGACTTCCTGAACCTGACCGCCGCGCTGTGCGGCAGCCGGTTCGGGCGCGGGCTGGTGCGGCCGGGCGGGGTCGGCTTCGACCTCGAACCGGACCTGGCCGGCGAGATGCGGCACAAGCTGGACGCGGCCGCGCGCGGGGTGGAGCGGGCGCTCGCGCTCCTGTGGGCGACGCCGTCGGTCAAGACCCGCTTCGAGGGGACGGGGGTGCTGCACCGCCTGCAGTGCGAGGAGCTGGGCTTCGTCGGCCCGCCGGTGCGCGCCTGCGCGGTCGCCCGCGACGTCCGCCGCGATCACCCGCGTGGCGTCTATGCCTCGGCGGCGCCGCCGGTCGCGCTCGCCCACGACGGGGACGTCGCGGCCCGTGCCGCGGTGCGCCGGCTCGAGATCGAGCACTCGGCGGCGTTCGTGCGCGACCGGCTGGAGGCCCTCCCCGCGGGCCCGCTGCGCGTGGCTTGCCCGAGTGCGGCCCCGCGCAGCGTGGCGGTCGCCCTGGTCGAGGGGTGGCGGGGCGAGATCTGCCACGTCGCGCTGACCGACGAGGCGGGCCGGTTCCGGCGCTACAAGATCACCGATCCGTCGTTCCACAACTGGTTCGCGCTCGCTCTCGCGATGCGCGACGGCCAGATCTCGGACTTCCCGCTGTGCAACAAGAGCTTCAACCTCTCCTACTGCGGTCACGACCTCTGAGGCACCGCCATGTTCCGTGAGCTTCGCGCGCGCATCCGCAGCGGCCACGCCACGGTGGCCTGGCCGGGCGCGCCCCCGCCGGCGCCGTCGGAGCGCTTCCGCGGCCGGCCGGAGATCGACGCCGGAAAGTGCCCCGACGGTTGTGCCGCCTGCGCCGAGGCTTGCCCGACCGGCGCGATCGCGATCGGCGCCGAGGGTCCCCGGCTCGATCTCGGGCGCTGCGTTTTCTGCGCGGGCTGTCTCGAGGCCTGCCCGGAGGGTGCGATCCGCTACACCCGCGACCACCGCCTGGCGGCGCGCCGCAGGGAGGACCTGGTGATCGGTCCCGGCGCCGCGCCGGCTCTCGCCACGGCTCTCGACGCCGAGCTGCGGCGCCTCTTCGGGCGTTCGCTCAAGCTGCGGCAGGTCAGCGCCGGCGGCTGCAACGGCTGCGAATCGGAGGTCAACGTCCTGTCGACGGTGGTGTGGGACGTCGGGCGCTTCGGCGTCCAGATCGTGGCCTCGCCGCGCCACGCCGACGGTCTCCTGATCACCGGCCCGGTGACCACTGCGATGGAGCTCGCGCTGCGCAAGACCTACGAGGCGGTGCCGGCGCCGAAGATCGTCATCGCCGCCGGCGCCTGCGCGATCAGCGGCGGCCCGTTCCTCTTCGAGCGCGAGCAGCTCGGCGGCGCCGCCGCGGTCGTGCCGGTCGACCTCTACATCCCCGGCTGCCCGCCCAACCCCTTGACCCTGCTCGACGGCATCCTGCGCCTGCTCGGCCGGCTGGAGGGGGAGGGGAGGGTCGGGTGAAGGCCGCGGGGACGTACGGTGGGTGCCCGCCGCCACCGGCCGTCGAGCTCGCTGGACCACCTGGGGACGGGCCGCCGTCGAGGAGGCCGGGATTGCGCCCGGGCGACGGCCTTGGGGCCGCGATCGCCGATCTGTGAAGATGCCGGGCCGCGGAGTCAGGGCAGCAGATCGGCCGCCGCCACCTCGAACCGCCGCCCGTCGGGCAGCAGGAGGTCGACCGTCGCCTCCGGTGCCAGCTCGCGGCGGTCGCCGTAGGCACCGCGCTCTCGGTCGGGGTCCTCGTACAGCTCGATGCGGCGGTCCCGGAGATCGATCAGGCAGTACTGCGGGATGCCGGCGGTGGCGTAGATCCTCAGCTTGGTGGTCCGGTCGCGTTCGAGCGAGCCGTCGGCGACCTCGACGACGCAGCTCACGTCCGCCGGCTCGGGGTGGCGCTGGGCGCAGTCCCCGGGACGCCCGCGGATGATCGCGGCGTCAGGCTCCGGTTCGTGACGCGGGCGAATGGTCAGGGCGGTCTGGCTGCGAAGATGGCAGCCGAACGCTGTCAGCCTCGTCGCCAGGAGGAGAAGCTTGGTGACCACCGCGCTGTGCAACGGGTGCACGGTCGTCCCGGGTCCCCTGTCCTTGGTCACCAGCATCCCGTCGAGCAGCTCGATCGGGTCCCCCTCCTCGAGGATGGCGGCGGCGATCATCCGGTGGTACTGCTCGACGGTCAGCGGCACCAGCTCGGTGCGGGCTGCGGGGCGTTCTTCCAGGAGGAGCGGCAGCATCGGAGTTCCTCCTTCGCAGGATACCACCCGTGTCCCGACCTTGCCTGCGGTCCGTCCGCCCGATTGACACCGCCCGCCCCATCCCGTAGCCTTGTCGTTCGGCCTCGGGAGGCCCGCATGCGTATCCGCCTCGACGACGTCCGACGCGAGCCGTTCTCCTGGGCCGAGACGGTGGAGATCCCGGCGGCGGCGCTCGAGCGCGAGGAGTTGGCGGCGTTGTCGCCGATCGCTTGGCGCGGCCGGGTCGCCTGGGCCGATCCGGCGTTCCACCTGCGCGCCCGGGCGCGCTACGAGCAGACGCTCCGCTGCGACCGCTGCCTGCGCGAGTACTCCGAGCCGGCGGAGTCGGAGCTCGAGCTGATGGTGCTCGACGAGGACGAGCCCGGCGACGGCGAGCGCGAGTTGGCGGCGGAGGATCTCGGCGTCGTCTACCCCGAGGGCGGGGTGCTCGACACCCGGCCGCTGCTCGTCGAGCAGCTCCAGCTCAACGTGCCGATGAGGCCGCTGTGCCGCGAGGACTGCCGGGGGCTCTGCCCGGTGTGCGGGGTCAACCGCAATCTCGAGGCGTGCGAGTGCAAGGACGAGACGGTGGACCCGCGATGGGCGGCGCTTGCCGAGCTGCGGGACCGCTTGCCGGAAGACTGACCAACCGATCGACGATCGATCCGACGATCTGGACTGAGGAACCCGAGCCATGCCCAATCCCAAGCGACGCCACTCGAAGGCCCGCCGCGACCGGCGCCGGGCGCACGACGCCCTGCCGCGGCCGGCGACCTCGCTGTGCCCCAACTGCGGCGAGGCCAAGCTGCCGCACCGCGCCTGCGGCCACTGCGGCCAGTACCGCGGCCGCGCGGTGACCGAGCCCAAAGAGTCCTTCTAGGCAGCCTGCCCAGCCCCCTCGATCAAGACGTCGACGAAGCCGGCGCCGAACGCCCGGGCCGGCGTCCACGCCCCGGGCGCTACCGCACCGGCGAGCAACCGGCGCACGCATTCGACGGCGGAGAGCGCGGTGAAGGTGTAGCCCTCGGGGGTCTCGAGGGTGAGGTTGACCTCGGCGCCGTCCCCCTCCGGCGGTCCCGCCGCCGCGGCGCGGCCCCACAGGCACATCCGGGCGCTCCCGCGGGCCGTCTCGTCGGGGCCGGTGACCCGCACCGCCACGAACTCCTGGAGCATCCGCTTGAGCGGCCGGGCGCCGAGCCACGGCAGCACCGGGCGCAGCCGGCGCAGCCAGGCGATCTGCCGCGGCGGCATCGCGGTGTAGACCCGGATGTTGGGGATGCCGGTCGTGTGGTAGGCGGTCGAGACGTCGCCCCAGGGGATGGTCACCGCCCGCCGCGGGCCGCACGAGAACGGGATCGTCTTCTCGTCGAAGGCCGCCGGCACCGCGACGATCCGGCCGTCCCGGCGCACCGCGCCGAGGTGGGGCAGCCCCTCGATTACGGTCTTGAGCGTGCCGCGGCTCCAGCTCCCGCCGACCGCCGCGAACGCCAGCTCCAGCTCGACCGCCTCCGGCAGCGCCGCCGCCAGCTTGGCCGCCAGGCAGTCGGTGGGGACGACGTCGAAGCCGACCCCGGGCAAGAGCGCCACTCCGGCCCGGCGCGCCGCGGCGTCCCGGGCGAGCACCGCCTCGAAGACCGGGATCTCGCCGGTGACGTCGAGGTAGTGGGTGCCGGTCGCCAGGCACGCCTCGACCAGCGGACGGCTGGTGTGGACGAACGGCCCGGCGCACGAGAGCACGGCGGCGACGTCGATCAGGTTGGCCCGCACACTGCCCGGGTCGGAGAGCGGGAAGGCCCGCCATGGCAGGCCCAGCTCCTCGGCCAGCGCGGCCACCGCCGCCCCGTCGCGGCCCGCGAGCACCGGCTCCTCGCCGACCTCGACGGCCCGCTCGGCGACCAGCCGGCCGGTGTAGCCGTTGGCGCCGTAGAGCATCCAGGGTGGGGTCATGGCTGCACTCTACAGGCAGTGTTCCCAATGTTCCCAATGATGGCCGGAACGACAGACTACGTTGCCGCAGTGCCTCACGACATACTCCAGCGGCTCACTCGGGACCGTTGCGCACCGCCTCGACGAAACCCGCAAAGCTGGGACTTTGCGAACGGATGACGTGCGGATCGAGGGCCTCGGCGATCTCTTCCGACTTTCGAGAGGTGTAGACGGAGTCACCAAGGAGGTGCTTGAGACGGAGCTTGGGATTCGTGATCTGGTCCGGGCTCTCGGCGCCGACGCGCCCCAGAGACCGTTTCAGGTAGCGTCGCAGACCGGCGTGGTCGGCGAAAAACCAAGCTTCGAGATGCCACTGGGCGAAGGCGAACAGAACGTCCGGCCCGAGGCCGCGGAGGCGGGACGGGAGTTCCTCACGAAGGGGCGCGAGGACCCCGTCCGGGTCTTTTCCGTCGGTGTCGACGAGAATCACGAACTTGTCGGGCTCGGCCTCCGTTCCTTTGCTTTCGAACCATGCGGCCTTCACGACCTTCTCCACCAACTCGGGCCGGAGTGTCCTGCCTTGGGGAGGTATCCGCACTTCGACTCGAAGAACATCGCTGGAGAGGAGCCGCGTCAGGAGCTTCGGTAGGGATCTGCGCTCCGTCTCGCCTGAGGCGACGACGATCACCCTGCGCGCCACGCTAGGCCCCAAAGCCCTTCGTTTGATGCAGCTCACCCAGCCGAAAGCCGCTCGCTTCGAGTGCCTCGCGGACCGCCTCGGGCCGCTGCTCGCGGACGATGACCGTCCCCTTCTCCGGGTCTCGGCGAACCACGCAGACCGCCTCCGGGTCGTCGAGGAAGTCGAGCAGGAGCGGTGAGTGCGTGGTGATCAGGATCTGAGCGCGATCCCGCGCCTTGAGCAGGTGCTCGGCGAAGGCGGCCAATCCCGCCGGGTGGACGTAGTTCTCTGGCTCTTCGATTCCAACGAGCGAACCCACACCTTCGCCGAGAAGGGCCGTCATCAGCGCGAGAATACGCAGCGTCCCGCTCGAGGCTCCGACCTGATGGACCGGATACTTGAGCCCCGTCTCGGTCTGAACAAAATATACTCGGCCTTCCGATTCCCGAAAGTCGACGTCTGCCGGCATTCCCAGGATCGCGCGGGTCGCATCCAGAATCCTGTTGAATGTACCATTCTCTAGTCCTCGCAGGGTCGAAAGCCGAGCTGCAAGGTTTCGCCCGTCGGTGTCCAGGTGGGATGGCTCCAAGTCGGAAGCCGCCCGTCGCAGGAGAATCGGGCTAGGATCGTAAAACCCCCAGCTCCGTACGAAGTCAAATACGTCGCGTGCCGGGAACGAAGCATCGGCAGACGCGGCTGCCAGGGCGCAGGCCGTTGCCTCCTGCCGAAGCTGCACTTTCTTCGAGTCGCTCGACCACCACCACCCCTTTCCGTCGTTGGCATCCAGGATCTTTGTAGGTGGCCGATCACGTCGTACCTCGTGCACCTCTTCGTGGACCAGAAAACCCCATTCCTTCCGCTGTAGCCGCACACTCCACTGGAACGTGCCGGCTCCGGTCGACACCTCGATGCGCAGCCGAACGAAGCTCGCGTCCTCACCCTTCCAGGCGAGATGGATGATCCCACCCCTCGTATGCACGGATTCAGAGAAGTCGCGGTCGACCGCCGCCTCGTGGAGCAGCTTCAGGCCGTCGAGGACGCTGCTCTTACCCGAAGCGTTCGGTCCGATCAGCACATTGAGGCCGCGAAGGCCGAGCTTCACGTCGCGCAGGCTCCGGTACCGCTCGAAGGCAACGCTCGAGACCGCGGTACGACGCGCAGCTGTCGCCGTTTGAATCTGTCTCATGGTTGCTCGATCGCCAGACTCGAAGTGGCGCCTCCGGTCCGCGGCTCAGCGGCATGGAACCTACCATATGCCTTCGCCGCTGGCGGGCTGAGGCTGTGCTCGGGCTGTTCGGCCCGACGGGCCACTGAACTCGGCCCGGAGACCGGTGAGCGTGGCTGAAGACAGGAGCGCAGGTCGTCCATTCCTGGCGCGGGCTCTGGGCCAGGCTCGGATCCGGCCGACTGTACGAAATGCCCACACCCGCCATCGATCCCTAGGAGGGCGGTTGCCTGCCCCGCCGGACCTCAGCCGCCGATGCCGGCCGAGTGCGACCAGGCGGCCAGGTCGCCCGTCTCGAAACCATCGGCGAACGCCGTTCGCGGCAGCACCTGGACGAAGCGCGCCTCCGACGGCACGCCCTGGCCGTCGAGCAGGAACAGCAGGTAGTACCCGGGCGGGCAGCGGGCCGGATCGGCGGGCGGGGTCACCTCGAGCCCACCCGCGACCGGGGTGAAGTCGAGGCGGTTGATCCGCTGGTTCATGTTGAAGGCGTGGGTGACCGAGGCCGGGCGCAGCCACGTGACGTCGGCGATCGCGCCCGGAACGGGGGTCGACACCGTGAACGGCTCGCCGTAGTAGATCCGCTCCGGGGCGGCCGCGAGCACCGGCCGCGGGCCGCGGAAGAGGTAAGGCGGCGAGTAGATCTCGAAGTCGTAGTGGCTCGCGTCGCCGCCGGGGCCGGGCGGGTGGCCGCCGCCGGCGACCAGGACCCGGGCGTCGGGGAGGAGCACCGCCGTCGAGTGATAGATCCGGCGCACCGCCTGCGCCGCCAGCAGCGACCACTCGCCGCTCGCCGGGTCGTAGACCTCGGCGCTGAGCACCTCGCCGGCGGGGTCGTTGAAGCCGGGCGCGCCGGTGCCGCCGGTGGCGAGCACGGTGCCGTCGGGGAGCAGGGTGAGGTTGAGCTGGCGGCGCGCGAACGACATCGAGCCGGTGGGAGTCCACTCCGCAACGGTGGCCGCGGGGTCGAGCAGCTCGGCGGTCGCGGTCGGCGGGTTCTGGCGGCCGCCGGCGAGCAGCACCCGGCCGTCGGCGAGCATCACCGCCGAGCCGTAGTCGCGCACGCCCGGGCTCGCGGTCGCGACCGGGGCCCAGCTCCCCTCGCCCGCGGTGTCGAGCGCCGCGGTCGCGGGCCGCGGCCCGGCGTCGAGCACGCGGCCGTCCGGGAGCAGGAGCATCATCGGGTAGAGCGGCTGTCCCTTGACCGCGCCGCCGAGCGGCCGCCAGGCGCGGCGGTCGGCGTCCCACACCTCGGGCGTCGTGGCGGGGTTGCCGGGGGAGATGTTGCCCGCGACCACCAGCACGTCGCCGTCGGCGAGGGTGGTGGCGGTCGGGTACCAGCGCGCGGCGGCCATGTCGGGCAGGTCGGTCCAGGCGTCGTCGAACGGGTCGTAGATCGCCGCGTCGGCGAGCCCGACGTTGTCGACGACGTGGCCGCCGGCGACCAACAGCCGGCCGTCGGCGAGGAAGGTGTGGCCGCTGCAGAAGAGGTCGAACGGCGGCTCGGCGGCCAAGGTGATCTCGCCGGTGACCGGGTCCCAGAGCCGAGGCACGATGATGCCGAGACGCTCCTCGCCGGCGCCGCCGTGGGACTCCCGCTCGTCGGCGTTCGCCCGCGGGTCGCCGTCGGAGACGTCGTGGCGGTCCCAGAACATCACCTCGCCGGTCGGTAGCAGGTGGGTGTGGATCGCCACCAGCGGCCACTCCGTCACCTCCGACCAGGCGCCGGCGGTCGCCGGCGGGCAGGGGGTGAAGGTGACGGCGACGTTGTCGATGTCGTGGTCGGCGGCGAGGCCCCCGGAGCGCGCTCCGAAGTGGACGCGCGCCTCGTAGGGCTCGAGCCCCGGCACCGGCAGGTCGGCGGCGATCAGCACCGGCGCGCCGCCCTCCGGCGTCAGCACGACGTCGACCGTGCCGGCGGCGGCGTCGACCGCGACCTCGGCGTGAATCCACCCGCCGCCCGCGAGGTCGACCGCGGCGGCGTCGATCGCCGCCACGGGCACGCCGTCGAAGTGGAGCGAGACGTGGTTGGCGTTGGGGTCGCCCGGTTCGACGTTCTGGTGGACGTCGAAGCCGACTCCGAGCGAGCGGACGAAGGTCGGCTCCTCGGGCGCGAACAGCGGCGGCGGCGGCCCGACCACGCCGTCGCGGCCGTAGACGCCGGCGTCGAGCAGCGCAAAGCCGAGCCCGTCGGCGCGCCCGCTGCCGGGGGTGATGCGGAAGTCGAACTCGGCGGCGACCGCGCAGGCGGGTCCGGCGTCCGTGCGCTCGAAGTCGATGGAGTTGACGTTCGGCGGGCTGGCGGTGTCGAAGGCGAGGCGGAGGAAGCTGCCGTTCGGCCCGCCGCCCGCGAGCACCGCCGGCGCCGGAGGGTTGGCGTGCTGGCCGAGCAGGTAGGACGTGCCGGCGGCATCGAAATCGGCGACCGTGTCGGCTCCGGCGAACGGCGGCGCGGCGGCGGCGGCCGCGGCGAGCGCGGCGAGCGCGGTCCAGGCGGCGTGAGAGCGGCGGCGGTTCATCGTAGGAGCTCAGTCTACGCGCCGGCTTCGCTGTGTCGCAACAGCCGCATCGCCGGGAGGACCTCCGACCCCGCCGGCCGCATCCCCGGGCTGGAGTAGGACATGGTGCACGGGGCCGGCAGCGCGCTCGCTCTCGGCCCCGGATCGCCGGTTCGCCGCCGCGGCGGCGAAATATCTGCGACAATTCGGGTCACACCCTTGCGGAAGCCGCGAACTGGCCCCGCGGGCGAGAGCTCCAGCTCGCCGGACGTCCCGTCGCCCGCACGCGGGTCGCAGCCCGAGGAGGTGCCCCATGCCGAAGTGGTTAGCCGCCGCCACCGCGCTCGCCGCGCTCGCCGTCCCCGCCTGCGCCCCCGGTCCGGAGCCCGGGCCGGTCACCGGGCCGTGCGCGGTCGAGACCTCGGATACCGCGCTCTACGACGCTCTGTTCGAGACGATCGCGGTGCCGCAGGAGGACGGTGAACCGGCGTACCGGAGCTGGCCGCTGTTTCCCGGCACCGAGGCGCTGCGCCGGCTCGGCCTGCCGGTGCACGGGCGCTGGACCACCGCCTACGTCGATCCCGTCCACGCCTTCCCGTTTCTACAACAGGCGCTCGGGCAAGGCCATCCCCAGCCGCTCGAGCTGCCGGTGGGCTCGATCGTCGTCAAGGAGAACTACCGCTCGAGCCAGGGTGCGACGACGATCGCACCCGAGCAGTCGACGCTCGAGGTGC
>Ga0302046_10000553_pt1 | contig 37215 bp, 35 predicted proteins | sample RVTome_11_FD_200261 | JGI IMG/M metagenome (GOLD analysis project Ga0302046, IMG submission 200261) | Soil microbial communities from uranium-contaminated site in the Upper Colorado River Basin, Wyoming, United States - RVT147D111 (version 2) ...
CTCGGTGACTTTCAGCTTGAAGCCGATGGCCGAAAGCCAGTCGCGCTCGAGATCGAGATCGGCTTGCGTCAGGCGGTTGTTCGCCAACCACCCGCTGGGAAATCCAATTCGTAGTTTTCTGGAGCCGACGCGAAGGCGAATCTCCGGCAACTCCGACGGGCTGCGGCTGCGATTCAACAGCACTGCAAGTCGCAGAAGAATCGTGAGCCGAAACGCCGGCTGGCGCCACTCGAGCGGCAAATCCCCTATGTCGAACTCGTCGAGCTTGCGCCGATGGTAGCCGACGAGAACGGCAAGCAACTGCTGCTCGGCTCGGGAGAAGCCGGGTAGGTCGGCATTCGCGATCAGATAGGCGCCGTGCGTGTGATATTTGATGTGGGCGATATCCAGGCCGATCTCGTGCAGCTGGGCCGCCCAGCGCAGAAACTGCTCGGCGGAGGTATTCGCCAGCCCCCATTTCTCCCGGACCTGCTGTAACAGCATCAGCACCGTTCCCTTGACACGCTCGACCTGCTCTTCGTCGGCGTGGTAGCGGTGCTGCACGGCACGTGCGGTGCGATCGCGCGCATCTTCGTGCAGCAATCGGCCGACCATGTCGTACAGCAGGCCCTCGCGCAACGATCCCTCGCTGACCTCGAGATGCTCCAGCCCCAATGACTGCATCACCTCGGCGAGAATCGCCATTCCGCCAGCGAGCACCGGCGCCCGCTCGGCGCTGAGCTCGGGCAACACCAACTTGTCGATGTCATGCGCGCGGATCATCTCCTCGATGATCGACTGCGCGGCCGTCGCGTTGATGCCGTTTTTTGAGAGACCGAGAGCCTCGGCCATGCGCACGGCCGCGCGGATCGTTCCCGACGAGCCGATCGCTCTCTGCCAGCCCAGTCGGCGAAATCTCCGCACTATCGGGCTCAGCTCCAACCGGGCCGTCAGCCGAGCCTGCTCGAAGCGCTTCCGCGTCAACTTGCCGTCGCCGAAACAGTCCGAGCTGAGCTGCACGCAACCCATGAACAAGCTCTCGAGGTGCTTGGGCTCATAGCCGGTGCCGATGATCAGTTCGGTGCTTCCGCCGCCGATATCGACGACGAGCGTCGCGCCTTCTGGGTTGGGCGAATGGTGGGCTACGCCCAGATAGATGAGGCGCGCCTCCTCCATGCCGGAGATGACCTCAACCTGGTGCCCGAGGACTTCCTCCGCGGCGTTGAGAAACTCCGCGGCGTTTCTAGCGCGGCGCAGCGTGTTGGTGCCGACCACCCGGACCTGGCTCGCGTCCATGTCACGGATACGCTCGCCGAATCGTCGCAGGGATTCCATGGATTGATCGATACAGCTTCGTCGGAGATGTCCGCGTGGATCCAGCCCGGCTGCAAGCCGCACCATCTCACGGATACGATCCAAGATGATCAACTGCCCATGGCGAAGCCGTGCAACGACCATGTGAAAACTGTTCGAACCGAGGTCGACGGCAGCGATGACCTCCGAAGGCCCCGGCTCGGGAACAGCTTGTATGGCTTTGAGCGTGGACGCCAGCAGCGCGGCCTTAGGCCGAGAACGATGAGCCGCAACCGCAGGTCGTGGTCGCGTTCGGGTTGCGGATGATGAACTGCGCGCCGGAGAGATCTTCCTGATAGTCGATCTCGGCGCCCGTCAGATACTGCACGCTCATCGGATCGATGAGCAAAGTGACGCCGCCCTTCGCAATCTCCGTATCCCCTTCCTGGATCTCTTCATCGAAAGTAAAACCGTATTGAAATCCGGAGCAACCTCCGCCCGAAACGTAAACACGAAGCTTCAGAGCCGAGTTGCCCTCTTGCTCGATGAGTTGGCCCACCTTTGCGGCCGCCGCGTCGGTGAAGTTGAGCGGCGGGGCGTCCGGAACCCAGTGTGACTCGTTCATTTCTGTCATTCGCCTACGACCTTAATGCTGGATACCACCCCCGCCTTCGCGCGTGCCTGCAGTGGTTGCGGCACGTCGGTATCGTGAATGAGCTTTCCGTTCACCTCGGCGCCGATCGACATCTCGAGAAGGCGGTACTGAACATTACCAATGACTCTCGCTCGCGGGCCGAGCTCGACTCTCTCCGTCACCCGCACGTCCCCTTTGATCATGCCGTTGAGCATCAGATGGGGCACGATCACGGAGCCTTCGACGCAACCGTTCTCGCTGATACTCAGTGTCGAATGGCCCTCCCGAGAAGCCTCCACGTTACCCTTGACGTAACCGTCGACGTGGAAACCTCCGCTGAATTCGATGTCGCCGTGGACCCGGGTATCGGCGCCGACTAGCGTTCTAATGACCGCCTGCGGGCGCTTCCTTTTGCCAAACATCGGTCACCTCTCGCAGCCGTCCATATGCCATTAGACGCATAAGCGCTCGATCAGGTCAACGACCCAAGTCTCCATCTAGCCCACGATAGCCGACCAGTCGTAGCTTTGCGAGCTGGCCTCCCCGCTGGGCTCCCTGGGGCGAATCTCCATGGTCAGCTCGGCGGGCTGGAAACCGTCGGGAAGGGCGATTTCGCGCTGCAGATCCTGGAAATAGCGGAAGCTGTACGCCAGATCGTCGCTGGGCTCGGCCGTGGCGAGCTCCGAGAGACCGAGTTCCCGCGGCGCGCCGTCGACCGTCCCCGATATACGAAACCGCACGGTTCCGGAAACTCTGCGGTCGTGAGTGATCGCCTGCAGCAGCACCAGGTGCAGCAGGTAGACGTGCTCTGAATCCCCGGGTCGCAGCTCAAGCGTCTGCACGCGCAATCCCGCGACGCCGTCTTCCGGTGAGATGATACCCTGATAGAAGGCGAGCTCCTCTTCCTGAGACTGTATTCTCGCCTGTAACCGATCCAAATCCTGCTCCACTTGCAGATAGGTTTCCTGATCGATCTCCTGGGAGGTCTCGAGAATCGCAATGCGGCGGTTCAGATCCTCGATGGCTCGATCCTTGTCGGCGACGATATCGAGCAGCTCGCCGCGTTCCCGGCGCTGGTCCAATATGGAGTAGCCGCCGTCGAACCGGCCGAACTCGTATGCGAGCCAGAGCCCTCCTGCGAGGACGGCCGCCGAAAGCAGCCACAGCAGCCTCGGTTTGCGATGCGCGCTCATGTCGATTCCGGTCCCTGCCAACGACGCGGCCACCAAACCGGTTGCGGCGGCGGCCCATGCTCCGGAAACGCCAGCGGTCCGAGCTCCGTGAGCGCTTGCACATAGACGCGGCGCTTGAAATAGATGACCTCTTTGACGGGACGCCAGTAGTCGACCCAGCGGCAACGATCGAACTCGGGCGCTGCCGTGGTATCGAATCGAATCTCATCGGAATCGGCGAGCAACCGCAGCAGATACCAGCGTTGCTTCTGGCCGATACAAACGGGAGATTGCTGCCGGCGAATGAAGCGCGCCGGTAAACGGTAACGCAGCCAATCCCGAGTCAGACCCAGCGGCTCCACGTCCTCGGGCTGGAAACCGACCTCCTCGCTGAGCTCCCGATACATCGCTTCCTCGATCGATTCCTCCGGGGCGACGCCTCCCTGCGGAAACTGCCATCCCGTGCTGCCCGCACGACCGCCGATGAGCACGCGGCCCCGTCCATCCGTTAGAATGATGCCGACATTCGCACGGTAGCCTTCAGCGTCTATCCAATCCATCGGTTCGCATTCTACGTCGTAAGGCGCCGGCCGATCGCTTGCGTGACTTCGGACGGACAGTCCCTGCTCATCCTCGGTCAGTTGGTCAATCCTCCTCGAGCGCGGCCTGCCTGCACATCATTCCCCGTTGTCTCTCATCGCTCGGGATCTGCGGCAAGATATGCCCGCCCCGTTTCCATTAGGCTAACAAAACCCTGCTCGTCGTTAGTGTCGATGAGTTCACGGATACGCCGCGCGGCGCTCAACAAGGCCTCGATCGGCGCGCGGCCGTGGTCGTTCAAGGTCTGAATCTCGAAATACAGGTGCGGGTTGTCCCGGGCGACTCGGCTCGCGACCGCCAACTGTGCGTCGAACGTCGTGCTCGAGAGCCGCTTCAGCTTCGGCACCAGCTCACCGCTGCCCGCGAGCGCCGTGAAGAATGCCAGGTTCAAGGCATGCGACAGGCCGAGCACATAACCGATCAACTTGTCGTGCTCCTGGAGGTCCATGTCCACGAGCTCCGCCATCGTGGAGACGAACAGGCGCCGCGCCTGAGCGACGGCCTCGGTATCGCCGACATCGACGAAGATGACGTGGCGGCCGGACAGCAGCTGCGTGTCCGGACCGAACATCGGATGAATCGACGTGACCCGGCAACCGGCGTGCACGAGCTCGGCGAATGCTTGCTTCAAGGGTGTCTTGAGCGAACCGAGATCGAGGATCAAGCCGCGCGGCCGGCGCACCGCCAGCGCCGAAAGGATCTCGGCGGTGACTTTGATCGGCGCGGCGACGACGATGAGGTCATGGTCGAGCGCGTGGTCTCGCCAATCCTCGATCCGCGGGTAGCGCGCGCTGCTCTCTCGCGGATCGGCGATTTCAACGCCGTAGCCTTGGGAAGCGAGAAAGTCGGCCATCCAGGTTCCCATCCTGCCCGCTCCGCCGATGACCAACGCGCGTTGCCCCGCGCCGGAGCTCTCGGCTGCGACCCGGGACTGCTCCTGCCTCGTCAATGAGGAGCGAATCAGCAGGCGCATCACCTCCTCGGCGAGATCGGGGTCGAGCTGCACCGCGGCCGCATGCTCGCGGGCACCTTGAAGGACCTCCCGCTCGCGCTCGAAGTCACGCGTCGGGCTGCCGGTATGAATCTTATGGGCGCTGACCTCCGCCACGATCTGCTGCCGCTTGGCGATCAGCTCGATGAGTTCGGTATCGACCGCCGAAAGTCGCTGGCGTAGCTGGTTCAAGGTCATCGATGGGCTCCCGTCGTTGCGGTTTGTACTCGCTGCCCGACCTCGGCGCAAGCCCGATCCCGGCGATGCGAGCGATTCGCGCCGCTCGAGAGCTCGAATGCAGCGGCCAGCGACGGCTAGCCAACACCGATGACAGCGGCTACTCTCGTTCGCCGAGTCATCTCTCTCGCGGACCTGATCGACACGTATGCGACTTCCCGAAAACGCAGATCCGTTGCCAGTAGTCGGCCAATGGTTGGAGGAGGCCACGAAGCTCGCTGCGCAACCGAATCCGAACGCCATCACTTTGGCGACGGTGGGAGCAGACGGGCGCCCATCGGCTCGGGTCGTGCTGCTCAAGAGCTTGGTTCGGCCCGCGGGTTTCGGCTTGTTCTACACGAACCACGGCTCTCGCAAGGCGCGAGACCTCGAGGCCACGCCCTGGGCAGCGGGGGTGATGCATTGGGATGCGCTGGGGCGGCAAATTCGCTTCGAAGGGCCGGTCGTCCACGCTCTCGATACCGAGAGTGATCGTTACTTCGCGTCTCGGGACTGGAAGAGCCAGATCAACGCTTGGGCGAGCCGGCAGAGCCAACCTATCGAGAGCGCCGCGGAACTGGAGAGCAAGGCCCGCGAGGTCGCAAAGCGTTTCGGCTTCCCCGACCCGCTCGCGACCGACGCGCCCGTATCGACGGACAAGAAGCTGCCCCGGCCGGATTATTGGGGCGGCTATCGCTTTTGGTTCGCGGCGGTGGAGCTATGGCAAACCGGCAACAATCGTTTCCACGAACGTTTGCGCTACGAGCGCGCTCTCGCGCGCCGCGGCGGCTCGAGCTTCGAGGCCGGCCCATGGACGTACGCGCGCCTGCAACCTTGAGCCCGTCGGCGTGAAGAGGGTTCTCCTCGGATTGATCGCGGCGGCCTGCTCCGGCGGTAGCCACTGCGTTGCGCAAGACATCGTCACCGACGTCAGCCAGGGAACGAACATGGCACTGGCGCTTTCGCCGGACGGCAATACGCTCGCCATCGACCTCATGGGCCAGCTCTGGACGCTGCCGGCGACGGGAGGAGCGGCCAGTCGCCTGCTCGCCACCGACAGTATCGCGCGCAACCCGCGTTACTCGCCCGACGGCCGGCACCTGGTCTACCAGCAGTACTCGCAAGGTCAATGGGATCTGTGGCTGCTCGACCTTGCTTCGACGACGCGGCGCCGCTTGACGGGGCCTCCCTACGACGAGCGCGAGCCCGATTTCTCGCCCGCCGGCGACGCAGTCTATTTCGCGTCGGGCCGCGGCGGCGGCGACGAGATATGGCGCTTGGACCTGAATGCGGGCGGCTTGACGCGAGTCACCTACGACGGCGATACCGCGGCCTGGCCGAGCGTCTCGGAAAGGCATGAGATCGCCTACGTGAGCCAGGCGGGCAGCCGCTGGACGCTGATGCTCACGGCTGAAAACCGCCCGACCACCGCGGTCTATACGAGCCCCAATCCGCTGCGAGCACCGAGCTGGCGGCCAGGCGGCGGCGTCATCACGATCGCCGAGCAAACGGGCCCCCGAAAAATGGATCTGCAGATGATCCTGCTGTCCGACGAGCCCGTCGTGAAAACCCTGACCCGCGGGGAGGACGTTTTCGGCTTCCGCCCCGCTTGGAAAGACGCGGCGACACTTGTCTATTCTGCGGACGGGCAGATCTGGTGGCGCACGCTCGCCAACGCCTCGCGCTATCCGGTGCCGCTGTTCGCCGGCGTCGCCGTGAATCGCGCGTCGCACGCGCTTCGCACATCGGCCGTGCCTGCCGATGGCCCGCATCCCGTCCAGGGAATTCGAAGCCCCGCCTGGTCACAGCCCGGGCGGCTGCGCGCCTACACGGCGCTCGGCGACCTTTGGTTGCAGGTCGGCGATCGCGACCCTCGGCAATTGACCGACGACGTTCACGTCGACATCGACCCCGACATCAGCCCCGATGAGCGACGCGTGGTCTTTGCGAGCGACCGGGACGGCGCCATGAATCTGTGGTCCTTGGATCTCGAGACGCGCATTTCGAGCCAGCTTACGCACGGCGCGGCGAAAGCTTATGCCCCGGCAATCTCCGCCGACGGTCAGAGGCTGGCCTACCTCGAAACCGACGGCTTCGGGCCGTGGGGACCGAGCCGCCTGAAGCTCATGGATCTTGGCGCCGGGGCCCCGCCGCAAACGCTCGCGATCCAGCTCCTCGATGCGAGCCGGCCGTCCTGGAGCGCCTCGGGAGGGGCCGTGACGCTCACTGCCAGGAACCCCTCTTTTGGCTCAAACTCTCCCGACAACCGCGCCCGCCTGGAGCTGACGCCGGAGGACGGCTCCGCCCGATGGAGCGCCGTGAGCGCTTCCGAAGAGGAACCCGAGCAGCCGCCGCCCGGGCCGCTGACCTGGACCCCCGCTCCGGTGTCCGGCAGCTACGTCATTCAAGTAGACCGGCTGTTCGATGGCGTTCGCACCGAATACCGCCGGCACATGGATATCCACGTCGACGGGCGGCGAATCACCGACGTCGTGGCCCGGGGCCTCAAGCCCTTGCCGCCGCGGGTCATCGACGCTCGAGGCTATACGATCGTCCCCGGTTTCATCGATCTGCACGCGCATCAGTCCGCCATCGCCGGAGAGCGACTCGGCCGAATCTGGCTGGCCTACGGCGTGACCACCGTCCGTGAGGTCGGAAGCCAGCCGGGTGACGCGCTCGAGCGCAGGGAAGCTTGGCTCAGCGGCAAGCGTGCGGGCCCCCGCCTGCTGCTCAGCGCCCGGGCGTCTGAAGCCGCGGCCTGGCCGAGCTCTGACGACGCGGGACGCCCCAGCTTCGACGTCCTCGAGATCGTCGACCATGCAAGCCCGATGGCCTTCGAGAGCGCGGCCGTTCGCGACGCCCGTCGCTTCGGCATCCCGATTTTCGGCGAGGATCTCTTCCCCGCGGTGCGATACGGGATCAACGCGCTCGAGCATATCGGCCGGCGCGACCGAGAAAGTCCTTACGATCTAGAACGCTCGGCGCTGGGCAACAGTTATGCCGATGTACTCGGCGTACTCGCGCAATCGGGCGCCGCGGTCACACCGACCTTGGCTGCGTTCGGCGGGTTCGCCGTGCTGGCGCGCCAGCCCGCGTGGCTCGCAGAGCCGGCATTTCAACTTTTTTATAGTCGCGATGAGCGTCTCCGCTGGCAGAGCCTGGAGAGCGTTTCGAGCTCGGGCGGTCTCGAGCAGACCATCGCCCAGCTCGTCAGAAACGGCGGCCGCGTGGCGGCCGGCAGCGATGCGCCCAGCGTGCCCTACGGCCTCGGGCTGCACGCTGAGCTGAGCGTGCTGAGCGCCGCTGGGCTTCCGAGCGACCAGGCCTTGCGCCTGGTCACCGCCGAGGCTGCTTTGGCCTTGGGGCTGGAGCGAGAGCTCGGCACCGTGGAGGCCGGCAAGCTCGCGGACCTGGTCGTCATCGACGGTAACCCCCTCATGAACCTCCGAGACTCCTTGAGGATCGTCGCGGTCGTCAAGGACGGCGTCTGGATACAGCGGTCGGAACTACTCAACCCTCCGCGAGATTAGGGCGGGACAGGTGCTCTTGTCGGCGCGCTTTACGTCCTGAACGACTCGGGGGCCGGTTGAGCCGTAGGAAAACCGCTGGATCTGCGCAGTCTTTCAAATCAGCATCTTATTATGTCTTTATAAGATCATTTCAAGAAATATTATGTAAGAACACCGTCGAAATGCTTTACAAGACCATGTCTAATTCTCGCCTTCTCATACAGATATAATATATAACTCCATAATTTTAATATAAAAATAACTAATGGCACGGCTCTTGCTTAATTATCCATGCCTCCGACCAGAGGCCATTGAGTGCGTAAGACACAGAAACCGCTGCGAATTTCCGCGCGCTTCTGTTAGATTTAGGCTCGAGAATTAGAACAAGAAACAGAATAAGAAGAAGACTTGAATAACGGCTGCGATAACAAATACAGACAGGCTGGATTGCATAAATATTAAAACGATAGCGAAACGGCCCGCAGCCAGGCCGCATAATTGAAACCGTAAACTCCGATAACAACAACAACCTGACCCGGCGCTCCCACCGCCGGGTTTTCTTTATGTGCGACCCGCGCACCGAACTGTGACCTGGGGCGCGGCCGCACGGCCGCAAAGCTGATTGACTGTCATGCTCGCCCTGGACGCGTGGGTGGCGCATGTTCAAAAAACTTCGCGTGACGATTCTGCTTTACATCCTGGCGTTCGCGGCCGTCGGCAATTATCTCGCGTCTGCACGAACGACCGACTGGGATACGACCCTTTGGGTCGACGTTTATCCGATCAACGCCGACGGCAGCGCCGGAACTCAGGCCTATGTCGAGCGGCTCCGCGACGAGGACTTCGACGCGCTCGAGCGTTACTTCCTTGCCGAGGCGAAACGTTACGGGGTGGTGTTGGATTTGCCGTTTCGGCTCGACCTCGCGCCGCAGATAGCGAACGAGCTGCCGGTGCTGCCGGCCATGCCCACGATCCTCGACACCGTGCTCTGGAGCCTCGAGATGCGCTGGTTCAGCGCCGGCGTGAAACGAGCCCACGACCGGCCGAGCCCCGATATCACATTATTCGCGCTGTATCACGATGAGACTGCCGCGCAGGTGCTCGACCGCTCGACCGCGCTCCAACGAGGTTTGATCGCCGTCGCCAACGTGTTCGCCATTCCGGCCGCCGACGGCTCCAATCAGGTCGTGATGGCGCACGAGCTGTTGCACACACTTGGAGCGACCGACAAATACGCCCCCGGCAACGCGTTGCCGGCTTTCCCGCACGGTTTCGCGGATCCGGCGGCGATTCCACTCTATCCGCAATCGAAGGCCGAGCTCATGGCCGGGCGCATACCGGTAGAGGCCGACAGCGCCCGGATTCCCGCGAATCTGGGCGAGACACTCATCGGGCCGACAACGGCCGCGGAGATCCGCTGGCTGTCGCTCGATTGATTGGCGGAAATTGGGCGCGCGGGCTGTATCATGAGCAGCCTGATCCACTGCAGCGGCACCGATGGCAAACCGCCTGACGAAAATCTACACGCGCATGGGCGACAGCGGTATGACCGGTCTTGCCAACGGTGAGCGCGTTTCTAAATCCGCGTTGCGCATCGAGACTTGTGGCGCGATCGACGAAACCAACAGCGCGATAGGGCTCATCCTCGCCGAGGCCGAGGTACCCGATGCGATTCGTGGCGGCCTGACGAAAATACAGCACGAGCTGTTCGACATCGGAGCCGAGTTTGCGCTGCCGGGGCACGTCGCCATTCGCAGCGATCACGTGGCCTGGCTCGAGGGCGAGCTCGACCGCCTCAATTCCGCCTTGCCGGCATTGAAGGATTTCGTGCTACCCGGCGGCACCCGGGCCTCGGCGGCCAGTCACCTCGCCCGCGCCGTTTGCCGGCGCGCGGAGCGACGCGCCTGGAAGCTGGCCGAGGAGGCCGAGATCAACCCGGAGCTGCTCCGATATCTCAATCGGCTCTCGGATCTGCTATTCGTGGTGGCGCGTGCAATCGCCCAATCGAAGTCGGCTCCGGAAACGATCTGGCAGGCCGCTCACAAAGGCGGGCACGACGCCGCTTAGAGCCTATCTCAAACGGCCCAGCCGAAGATCGTCATCAGCCCGATGACGGTCACCCAGATGAAGAGCGTTCGCTTGACGAGCCGCATGGCGCTTTGCGCCGCGGCGATCGAGTTCGGCGGCCCTTCGAGCAAGCCCGTCATCGCGGCCTTGCCGACACAGGCGACGACCTCGTCGTTGCTGCGATGAAACGGCAGATCGGACTTGAGCTCGTAGCTGCGCCAGCGGTTCCAGGCGTCGTCGAAGCTGCCGCTTAATGCATAGCCGATAATGGCTAAGCGCGCGGGAATCCAAACCAGCACGCCATGCACGTTCTCGACGGCGGCAAGTATGGCCTCCATTCCTGCCATGCTTCGTCCCGAGGAGTATGCGACGCGGCGGCGCAGCAGGTCGCTGGTTCTGAACAACCACGCCCCGACCGGGCCGAGCGCGATGAACCAGAAGACGACGCCGAAGATCCGGTTCGTGGCCTGAACGAACACGGCTTCCTCGATCGCCTCGATCTCATTGGTATCCGAGTGCTCGACTTCGCAGATCTCCGTGAGGACGCGCTCCGACCGGGCCTGGTCGCCCGCGTCTACTGCCTCGCAGTATTCGTCGACCTCGCTGCCGAGATCCCGCGGACCGAGTGAGAAGAAAAGGATCAGAACCGCGAACAGCAGATACGGCAACGTCCACAAGACCACCGACATGAACTCGGGCCATTCGAGACTCGCGTACGGTGCCGCAAGGTACACGCTCACCCACAATACCGGCAGCACCGGAATGAACAGGATCACGATCACGCCGGCATAGAGCAGCCAGGCGGGAGATTCCTTGAGCCGCGCGATGCCGAGGTCGAAATAGCCGTCGAACCACCTCAATTCCCGCAGATGCAGGACCTCAGTCGCTAGCCGCTCCAGGACCAGGCCGAGTATCAGCGCAATTAGCTTCATGCTGGGTCCGGTCAGTCGGCCAAGAGCTTCTCGAGCAGCGCCCAATCGAAATACTCTCCGGGGTCGGTCTTGCGTTCGGGCGCGATATGGCTATGACCGACGATGTCCGCCGTTCTCAACGAAGGATAGGCTCGTCGAAGAAGGCGTACGAGCCGCGCGAGGCGCCGGTATTGAATCGGCTCGTAGGGCGAGTCGTCGGTTCCCTCGAGCTCGATGCCTACGGAAAAATCGTTGCAGGCAGTCCGCCCGCAGTGCTCGGATTCGCCCGCGTGCCAAGCCCGCTGCCCGAAAGGCACATATTGGGTCAGCTCGCCCTGCCGCGAGATCAGCACGTGGCTGGACACGCGCAGATGGCAGATTCCCCGGTAATACGGATGCGCGTCCGGATCCAGGGCGTTGAGAAACAGTTGGTCGATTCCACAACCCCCGAACTCTCCGGGCGGCAGGCTGATTCCGTGAATGACGATCAGGCTCGGGTCACAGCCGCCCGGCCGGTCGTCACAATTCGGTGACTCGATGCGTCGCACGTCTTCGAGCCACCCTGTCGCGACATCCAACTTCATAGTACTGTGAAACTGCAGACGCAAGCTCCAACCCCATCGCTCGATACGCGACTATATACCAACCTCGCCAGAGACCTCGGCATGCATCGGGAGCGAACCGGATGAAAAATCGATCGGGAAGAACCCAGCGGCTATACATCGCCGACAACTTGGCCGGCCGGTGCGTGCGGCTGGACCACAGGCAAGCCCACTACCTCCGGCATGTTCTGCGGCTCAAGGGCGGAGAGACCGTGATCTTGTTCGACGGCAGGGGCAAGGAGCGCCTCGCGTCCATCGCCAGACTGACCGGGGACGCCGCGGAGCTGCGCGTGCTCGCGGACGCCGAGCCGATCCCGGAATCTTCATTGAACCTGAACTTGATCCAGGCCTTGGTCAAGGCCGATGCCATGGATCTGATCGTTCAAAAAGCGACCGAGCTCGGCGTCGTCTCCGTCGCACCCGTGCGGACGGAGTTCAGCGTCGTCAGACTCGACGCAGGGCGCATGCAGCGCCGCTTGGAGCACTGGCGGCGAATCGCACAGAGCGCCTGCGAGCAGTCGGGCCGCCATCGCCCGGCACTGATCCGCGAGCCGATGCCGCTCGCCGACATGCTCGCGCAATTGCCGGAGAACGTTTTCGGCGCCGCTCTGCACGCCGGCTCGGGCAGGCCGCTTGCGAGCGCGTCCGCGGCGATCACGCCGGGCCGAACGATTTATCTGCTCGTCGGTCCGGAGGGCGGCCTCAGTGAGCAGGATCTGCACGCCGCCGAGCGGGCGGGCTTCGAGCGCTATTCGCTCGGTCCGAGAACGCTCAGGACGGAGACGGCATGCGTGGCGGGCTGTGCCCTGGCTCAAGCGCTGTGGGGAGATCTCGGCGTCTGAGCGCTCGGGCATGAACGCCGCCCGCAGGCCGTCAAGCGCGCAACTCGCCGAGCATCGCTTCCAGACGATCGATGTCGGGTATCAGCGGATACTCATTGATCATCCGCGTCCGGCACAGCACCGGCTGACCTTCGGACCACGGTCTTTCCTTTTCAGGGGACAGCACGTCAGCGTTTACGCGCACTAGCTGCGGAAAACCTTGGGTCAGCAACCCGTAGTAGCCCGCACCCTGATTTTCACCGACGGCGTTGAATACCACGATGCGCGTCCTCCCCGGGCGTTTCTTGACCTCGCCGCCCGACATCGCCTCGAAGGACACGACCGGCAGGCGCCGATCGTTCCAACTGATATGACCGAGAAACCAGGCAGGCTTGTCGGCATCCTCCTGCGTGCGTTGCGGCACGACGAATGCGATGACTTCGGCGACGCAGGCGCGCGGCACGAGCAATCGTTCTCCCTGAAGAGGAATCAACAGGCTGTAGAGCTCGGTTTGATCGACACTCATAGCTCGCGACCCAACAGCGCGCCCACCGCCCCGACGAGCTGATCCTCTTGGTAGGGCTTGCTCAGATAGTCGTTCACACCGATCTCGATTGCGCGCGCGCGGTGCTTCTCACCTGAGCGAGACGTGATCATGATGATCGGAATATCCCTGGCCTTAGGGTCGTTTCGCACATGCGTCGCGAACTGATAACCGTCCATCCGCGGCATCTCGATATCCAAAAGGATGATGTCCGGCTCGTGATCCTGCAGCACGGTAACGGCGTCCATTCCGTCTCGTGCCGTCAGCACCTTGATACCGCGGCGCTCAAGCAAGCGCTGCGTGACGCGGCGCATGGTGATCGAGTCATCCACCACCAGCGCCGTGAGCTGGCGCGGCTCGGGCACGGGCTCGACGGTTCGCACCGGCGTGGCGGACTCTTTCTGATTGCGGATCAGCGTGATCGCATCGAGAATGATGATGATGCGGCCGTCGCCGAGTATGGTCGCGCCCGAAATACCGGGAATGCCCGAGATATGTGGACCGAGGGTCTTCACGACGACCTCGCGGCTGCCCTCGAGAGAATCCGTCAACAGCGCGGTCGAGCTCTCACCGGCGCGAACCAGCACCAACGGCACCGAGCTGTCTTCGTCCGGCAACGAGGAAGGCGCGGCACCGACGAAAGAGCCCAGATGCTGCAATCGGTAGCTCACACCCCCGTGCTCGATGCGAGGGTCGTCTTCCGTGAGCAGCTCCAGCAGCCGGTCTTTCGGCACGCGCGTGACCCCTTCGACGGTCGGCAGCGGCAAGGCGAAAGTTTCCTCGCCGATATCGACGATCAGAGCGTGGGTGACTGCGAGCGTATACGGCAGTCGCAGCACGAACCGCGCGCCGGCGTTCGGCGTCGATTCTATTCGCAGCGAGCCGCCGAGCTTCTTGACCTGATTGTCGACGACGTCCATCCCCACGCCCCGCCCGGCCGCATGGGTCAGCTCATCGGCCGTCGTGAACCCGGGCTTGAGAATCAGCTCCGCCACCTCCGCGTCGGAGATCTCCCGTCTGCCGGATAAGAGTCCGAGCTCCTGCGCCTTGCGCCGAATCCTCGCCAGATTGAGCCCCGCGCCGTCGTCCGCGACCTCGATGATGACCTCCGAGCCCTCTCGCTTGAGCTTCAGAGCCACTCGGCCGACGTCGGGCTTGTGTTTCGCGCGCCGCGCTTCGAGCGTCTCGATGCCGTGAACGACGGCGTTGCGCAACAGGTGTTCCAAAGGCCCGAGCATGCGCTCGATGACCTGTCGGTCGAGCTCGCCCTGAGCGCCCTCGATCGCGAGCTGGGCCACCTTGCCGGTATCGGTGCAGGCTTGACGCACGATTCTCGCCAGCCGCGGGACGTAGCGCTGAAACGGCACCATACGCGTCTGCATCAGACCGTCTTGGACGGACGTCGTGATCCGCGCCTGCTGCGTCAATAAGGTGCTGGTCTCGTTCGCCAGCCCACGCAGCAGATCGTTCAGGCTCGCAACGTCGTTGGCGGTCTCCGCCAACGCCCGGGAGAGCTGCTGGATGCTCGAATACCGGTCGAGCTCGAGGGGATCGAAGTCCCCGCGTGCCTCCGTCTCGTCTTGGTGGCGGTGAAGAATCTGCGCCTCCGTCTCTGCCTCGAGCTTGCGCAGCTGGTCCCGCAATCGAACGACCGTCTGGTCGAGCTCGCCGAGATGGAAATCGATGTACTGAGCTTGCTGATTGAGCCGCGACTGAAAGATGCTGACCTCGCCGATGCCGTTCAGCAAAGCGTCCAGCAACTCCGCGTCGACGCGCACGAGCTCGGTCGCCGACGCCGCGAGCGCCGCAACCGGCTCGCTGGCAGCGGCCTCCGCAGGCTCTTCCGGCAGGACCGCGACGGCCGGCGTTTCGGCACTCGTCGCCGAAATGGCGCTCGGCTCCGCCTCGGCCAGCTCGACTTGCTCTTCCTCGGAAGGCTCGTCGAAATGTGCGAGATCGTCGGGCGTCAATGTCAGCACCGTGAGGTCGCGCTCCGGAGGCGGCTCGAAAATCTCCTGCTCGGGTTCCGGTGCCCGTTTCTCGAGCAGCTCCTCGAGCGGCTTCTCACCGTCCTCCGCGAACGCCTGCTCGAGCGTGGGTATGCCCTCCGGCTCGTCGCGATCGCGGGATTCCACGACGGCCTCCGCCTGCGTCAGCGCCTCGATTTGTCCCAGCAGCTCCCTCGGCTGCTCGAGGTATCGGCCGGAGCCGATCGCATCGCGCATGGAGTGCAGCTGGTCGAGGCTCTGCTGAACGACGTCGATCGCTTCCGCCGACGGAACGAGCCGTCCGTTGGTCAGGCCGGCGAGCAAATCCTCGAGCGCATGACACAGATTGCCCATCGCGTCGATTCCCGCCATGCGTGCACCGCCCTTCAGCGTGTGTAAGAGTCGCTGCAGCTCGGCGAGCTCTGAGACTTGACTGCTGTCGCGCCGAAAATCCTGCAAGGCGAGCTCGGCGTTGTCGAGAATCTCGGTCGCTTCTTCGGAGAAAATCGCGGCGATCTCCGGATCGAACTCGCGGATGTCGTCGTCTTCCGCCTCGACCGGCTTCTGTTGCTCCGCCTGCTCCCGGTCTTCCTCGACTTCGAGCCCCGCGAGCCGAGCGATTAGATCCGAGAGGTCGTCGTCGAAGCCCTCGTTGGATGCCAGCGCTTCGGTCATGCGTTGCATCGCCAGCAATGTCTGTTGCAACGTCTGCAACGCCGTCTCGTCCATGCCTCCGCCGAGCTGATACTTCTGCCCGACGTACTCGGACAGCGGCTCGACGACATTGATGATCGGCTGATAAGCCGCCATCTTCGCGCTGCCCAGCAGCGTGTGACAGGCGCGATACAGGGGCTCTTCGACGGCGTATGGGCCTTCGTCAAGCTCGACACTCGCGAGAAAGTCCCGAATCACTTCGAGGTGTCCGCGCGCCTCCTTGACGAAAATCTCCGCGAGCACGGGATCGATAGCCGGAGCCGCCTTATCCTGCGCATGCTCGGTGAACACCGGCCCGTCCAGAACCGGCATGAGAAACGTCTCGTTGGCGACGATCGACTCCGCGTCGGCTTCGACGAAGCTGTCGGCGTGCCGCATGAGTTGCGTGACATCGATTTGCGGAGTCGTGCCGAACTCGAGTTGCTCGACGAGCTTCGGCAGCACGTTCGTCGCGGTTTGCAGGAATTCGAGCATAGGCTCGGTGGCTTGCAAGGTCTTGTTGATGACGCGATTCAGTATCTTCTCGACACTCCAGCAGAACTCCCCGATGAGCTCGGCGCCGACCATCCGGCCGCTGCCCTTGAGCGTGTGGAAGGCTCGCCGTATCGCAATGAGCGGCTCATCGTTGCCCAAATTCTCGCGCCACGCCGGAAGATTTCGACGAATCGTCGCGATCTCTTCCTTGGCTTCCTCGATGAACAGCTCCACGAGCTCCGGATCCAGCCTATCCTCCGACTGCTGCATCACGGCCGGCCGCCGAGTTCTCTTTGCCGCCTGCTCTCGCGCCACCTCGGCCGCTACCTCCTCGCGGCGTTCCGGAGCTCTCTCGACGCGCTGCGGCGTCGCCGCCGGCGTACGTTCCAGCACGCCGAGGCAACGCTCGGCGTTGTCGAGCATGTACCATGGATCCTTGCGGCCCGCGCCGACGGTCTCCATGTAGTATTCGATGCTCACGATCGCGTCCGCCAATCGCTCAAGCAACTCCGCTCTCATGAGGGAATCCCCCGGCGCGAGGCGCTCCTTGATGATGGCGCCTATACGTTCCGCCACGGAGACGGCTCGGGATTTTCCGAGCATCAGCAGCCCGGCCGTGATCCCACGCAGCTGTGGCTCGACCTGGTCGAGCAAGCGCACGCTCTCGGGATGAGCGAGCAGTTGCGTGACCGCTTCCTTGACGTGCGAGAGATTCACTATACATTCGCTCAAGACCGCCTTCGTCACCTGCCGGTAGTGCGCCTTGTCTTCGATCTCTTCCGACTCCTTCACGCCCATCGACGGCGCGACGGCGCGAACGAGCTCACGATCGAGAACGTCCTCGACGTCCAGCAGAGTCGCGGCCATCCGCTCCAGGGCGCCCTCATCCATGGCGCTCTCGGCGGCAACGAGCGCGCCCAGGTCCTCCGCCTGCGCGCGTATCTGATCGCGCAGCGCGCCCAGCCCGAGCACTCCCAAGGTGTCGCCGATCTTCTTGAGCATGTCGAGTTGCTGGGCGAGGTCCTCGGGATCCTCCATGCCGGTTCGCACGAAGATATCCAACGCATCCTTGACGCTGCTCAGGTCTTCCTTGATCGCCTGTGCAACCGTGCGCATCAGCTTCGCGCTCGGTCCGGCGAGCTCGTTCCGCGCTTCGACGAGCTGCTCTTCGGGCGGCACGACCTCGTCGAGGCTGTAGACGGAGCGGATTTCCTCGACGCGCTCACAGTTTCCGCTCGCGCGACTGATGTAATAGAGCAGACCGTTCAACAGATCGACGGGCGGCGCTTGAACGAACGATCCCTCGCCCTCGGCGATCAATCGCTTGAGCTGGCGATCCGCCTGCCCCACGAGCCGTTTCAGCGAGACCGTCTCCTCGAGACCGTCCTCGGCGAGCGCCTCGAGCACGCCGGTCAGGACGTACCAAATCTGTCGCGCGGGCTCGCTGACGACCATTTTCTCAAGCTCGCGGCTGATTCGGACGAGCTGCCGCAGGTGCTTGGCGGACTGCTCCGATCGAATCCAACCCAATAGCGCCGTTTGAAACGCCGGCCTCAACGCCGCCAGGCCCTTCTTGTCCGTCGGAGGCGTGGTCGCCAACGCCGCCTTCGACGGCGCGCTGACGAACCGGCCCTGTGGGCCGGAGCTCAAAAGCACCAGCGTGCCCTCCGACAATCTCGGCTTGTGTGAAATGTCCCGCAACTCGTTCAACAGGGGTAGCAGCACCAAGGCGACATCCCGGCCGCCGCCCAGCAAGCGCTCGATGTAGGCAGGCAGCTGCACCATCGCCCGCGTCAAGGATTCGCCGCCGCGATCCAAAAGCTCCGGGCCCTTGGTCGTAATCAGGAAACGGCTCGCGTCCTCCATCTCTTCCGCCAGCAACGCGGCGCCGTGCGCCTCGACGATTCTCAAGGCACCGCCGGCGAGATGCAGGAGGTCCGCGCAATGGTTCAGACTGTCGCGCCCGCCGTGGCCGTCGACGTAGTCCTCCAGGCGCGCGCGCGCGGCTTCCAAGGTAGCCGTCAGCTCGTGGCTGACCAAGTCGAGCGATTGGGCGGCCATGTCGTTCATGATGGCTAGCCCGATTGCTGGCGCTTGTCGCGCTGCGGCGGCGGAGCCGTCTCGGGCTCAAGCAGCGCTTCCGCGTCCTTCTTGAGGCTCTCCGCAACCCGGGCCTGGCTCAAGATCCCCGTGCCGGTGGCGAAATCCGGCAAGATGAAGCCGCTGACCGTCTTGCGCAGCTGGCTCGCAAGCTCCGAGAGCTTGCTGATCGCATTCGAGGTTGATGCGGTCGATTGAGTCGTCTTCGAGCTGATATCGCGGAGTATTTTCATGTTCTCGGTGATATCCGTCGCAGCCTTGGTCTGCCCCTTGGTCGAGCCCGAGATGTTGTGCACCAGGCTCGCGATCTGATGCGAGACCTGCTCGATCTCCACCAGCGCCGCGCCCGCGTTCTCGGCCAACAGCGCGCCTCCGACGACGTCCGTGGTGCTACGCTCCATGGATACGACGGCCTCATTGGTATCCGACTGGATCGTACTGACGAGCACGTCTATCTGCCGCGCCGCGTTGCTCGACCGCTCGGCGAGCTTCTGGACCTCGTCGGCGACGACTGCAAAACCGCGGCTGGCTTCACCGGCCCTGGAAGCCTCTATCGAGGCGTTGAGCGCCAGAATGTTGGTCTGCTCGGCTATTTCCTCGATCAGATCGACGATGTCGCCGATTTCCTGGGAGCTCTCTCCGAGACGTTTGATGCGCTTGGACGTGTCCTGAATCGTCTCGCGTATCGTGTTCATGCCCTCGATGGTTCGTCGCACCGCGTCCCCGCCCTTGTGCGCGACGTCGACGGCATGACGAGCGACGTCCGAGCAGCGCTCGGCGTTGCCGGAAACCTCTTCGATGGACATGACGACGCGAGCTAACGAATCGGACGCGGCCGCGGCCTGCTTGACCTGAGTCTCGCTGGCGCGCAGCAGGTGCTGTGAAGCAGCCTCGGTCTGCTTGGCTGCCGCGTCGACGAGCAGCGACGAGTCCTTGACGGTCGTGACCAGCTCGCGCAGCGCTTCGATCGCGAAGTTGATCGAGTCGGCAATGGCGCCCGTGATGTCCTCCGTGACCGTAGCCTGGACCGTGAGGTCGCCGTCGGCGAGAGTCGACAACTCATCGAGCAACCTCAAGATCGCCTGCTGGTTTCGCTCGTTCTGCTGCGCCAGATCCTCGCCGGTGCGGCGATAGTCCCGCGTCCGGACGTAGGCGAAGATCATGAACAGAACCAGCACCGCCGCCGCAGCGGCGAGCGCGACCGCCAGACTCGTGTTGCCGCCGGCGCCGGCCGCCGCAGCGGCGTCCAATCGCCCGTAAGCGTCGTACAGCTCCATCGCGGAACGATCGATCTCGCCCACGACGACGCGCGCGAGGTCCAAGCTCTCGCTAGCCTCGATCACGGCGGCGATATGGTCATGCACCTCGTCGAAGACGCGCGTCGCGTTGGCGAGGTGGACCTCGGCGACGGGTCCGCTGACGCGAACCATCTCCAGCGGCGACGACTCGCCAGCCAGGCCCGCGAGTATGTCGCCGAGGTATTGGTCGCCATCGCGTAGGACCTCAACGACTTCGGATCCGCTCCCGCCCGCCGAGAGAAGCTCGAGGTTCTGGCGGATCCGCTGCACAGTGAGCTCGAATCGGTCCAGGAAGCGCTGATTCGCCGCCAGCGCTTCCGCCGGCAGCGCGCTCGCGAGGTTGCCCGTGACCGCGAGCAGGTCGGGAGCCAGGACCTGCAATTGCGCGCGCTCACGCGCCAAGGCTTCGAGGTCGGGACGCAGCTCGAGGATGCGCCCGGAACCGGCCTCGATCGCGGCCGCGGCGTCCGAGCTCGCGAGCGCCGCGAGCGCCGCCCCCCGTGTGGCCGATGCCGTCAGCTGTCGCTTGAGCTCGAGAAACTCCGCTCGGGCGGCGCTCAGCGCATCGAGCGCTTGCGAGTCGCCGGACAACGCCGCGCGGCTTTGCGCTCGAACGAGCTGCGCGCTCGCGACGAGCCGGCCCGGGAGGGCTGCTGCGCCCGTCGGTCCGCCGGTCCACGCCAGATAGGCCAAGGCCAAAAGCGTCGCAGCCAAGAGCGCGGCCAGTCCCGCAAGCACCCTGGACCAGAGGTTCAGCTTAGGCATCAGCGCGTCGGAGCCTCCGAACGATCGGCCGCGTCGAGAAACGTCTCGTCCGCCAATAGTTTTGGAATCCTGAAATATAGCCACAGGTCCGCACCGCGGCGATAACTACCGTCGAGATAGCCCTCGCAGCGAATCGCGGGCTTGCTCACCTCGGCCTTGTGGTCGGCGGCGTCGAATCTCTCGAATCCCACGACCTCGTCGACGAGAATACCGGTCGGGACCTCTCGACTCGACGACACCAGCACCCTCGCCTGCCGGTCAGACATCGAAATACCGCCGCCCAGAAAAGCCTTGAGGTCTACGATGGTGACCAACTGGCCCCGCACGTTCGCGATCCCACGCAACCACGATTTCGCTCCGGGCACGCGGGTCAGCTGCTCCGGCACGGACAGCACTTCCTTGACGTCGGCCCTGTCGGTCACGAAGCGCTCCTTGCCGAGCCGAAAGCCGACGCCGATCCATTCGCGCTTCTTCCCTTGATCCCCCTCTCGATTCGCGATCGCCGCGCGAGCCCGTTGCTCCATCGCGAGCAGCAACTGATAGGGCCGATTCAGGAGACTGCGCAGATTCGTTGAGCCGTCACTCATCGTGGCTGAGTATCTCCTGAGCTTTCGCGACGAGGGCCGATTCGGATACGGGCTTGACTAGAAAATCGACCGCGCCCTGGCGCAAGCCCCAGATCCGATCGGTCTTTTGACTCTTGGTGGTCACCATGACGACGGGAATGCTCTGCGTGATCGGATCCCGGGACAAGGTCCGCGTCGCTTGGAAACCGTTGACCCCTGGCATCACGACGTCCATCAATATCAAGTCGGGCCGCATCCGGCGCGCGAGATTGATGCACTCCGAGCCGTCGGCGGCGGAGACTGTCTGAAATCCATGTTTCTCCAGCGCCGTCTTCATGACGTGCACTTCTGTCGGCGAATCATCAACGATCATTACGAGCGCCATTGCCAACTACCGGTTTGTGGAAACTATCTGCCCGTATGGCTCTGAATCGCGCCGAGCAACTCATCCTTGGTAAAGGGCTTGGTGAGGTACTGCTCGGAACCGACGAGTCGCCCTCGCGCGCGATCGAACAACCCATCCTTGCTCGAAAGCATGATGACCGGGGTCTGCTTGAAAACCTGGTTATGCTTGATTAGAGCGCAGGTCTGATAGCCGTCGAGCCGAGGCATCATGATATCGACGAAAATGATGTCGGGATGATGGTCCGCGATCTTGGACAACGCGTCGAACCCGTCCACCGCGGTGAAGACCTCACAGCCTTCTTTTGCCAGTAAGGTTTCGGCGGTTCTGCGAATCGTCTTGCTGTCATCGATAACGAGGATTTTCAGCCCCTCGAGACCCTTCTTTGCTATCGCAGCTCGCTCACCCGACACGAGGCCCTCCTCAATCTAAAAGACTCAGACGATCGCCCCAGGCCACCCGAATCCTCGAAGCTCAAGGCGCCTTTTAACATATTGGCCGGGTGCCTTCCATCGAACGCCTCACGCCTCCGATGATGACCGAAAAGCCTGCATTGACGCCGCGCCGACCCCGCTCCCGAGCGCCCCAGCCCACGGCTCAAGGTATAGTAGCGCCGTCCGCGCCCGGCCTACTGCGAACCCTCACGCAAAAACCAAGCAGGGGAAGCCCGATGACAGACAGCAAACGCCGCCTCGGCATGGTCATGGATCCGATCGCAGGCATCAAGCCCGCGAAGGACTCCACGCTCGCCATGCTGCTCGCGGCGCAGCGGCGCGGCTGGGAGCTGATCTATTTCGAGCAACGGGACCTGTCGGTCCGGGACGGCGTGCCCAGCGGCCACGGGAGATTCTTGGAGGTCTGCGACGACCCGGACCGTTGGTATGAGCTCGGCGAGCCTTGGCAAGGCAACCTCGACGGCCTCGACACGCTCTTCATGCGCAAGGATCCGCCGTTCGACATGGAGTATATCTATACCACCTATATTCTGGAGATCGCCGAGCAGCGCGGGCTACTGGTCGTCAACAAGCCGGCCTCCTTGCGCGACATCAATGAGAAAGCCTACACGGCATGGTTCGCGCACTGCACCCCGCCCAGCCTGATCACGAGAAGCCGCTCGGCGATCAAGGAATTCCTCGCCGAGCAGCGCAAGGTGGTTCTGAAGCCGCTGGACGGCATGGGAGGGAAATCGATCTTCGTCGTGGCCGACGGAGATCCGAATACCAACGTGATCCTCGAGACGCTCACCGACTACGGCGGCAAGTACACGCTGGTGCAGCGCTACATTCCCGAGATCACCGCCGGGGACAAGCGCATCCTGCTCATCGACGGCGAGCCCGTCGAGTACGCCTTGGCGAGAATTCCGGCCCCGGGGGATCCGCGCGGCAATCTCGTCATGGGCGCGACGGGCGAAGGCCGGCCGCTTTCGCAGCGGGACCGTTGGCTGTGCGCGCAGATCGGGCCGGCCTTGAGCAGCAAAGGTATCGTTTTCGCGGGCTTGGACGTCATCGGCGACTACCTGACCGAGATCAACGTCACCAGCCCGACGGGAATTCGTGAACTGGATCGACAATACGGGCTCGACATCGCAGCTATGCTGATCGCGGCGGTGGAGCGCCGGTTGTCGAGCTAGCACCCGTGTTGAGAGCATCGATCAATGCAAGCCTGGCGCTGGTCTGCGTCTCGGCACTCTGTTGCGCGCGCCCGCCCGCGGACGGCGTTCTGCGGGAGCGGCTCCTGGCGATGGGCACTTGGGTGGATATCGTCGCGGTGCTTCCCGTGGCGAGAGAGCCGCGCGCCGTGCTCGCCGACATCGAGGGACTGCTCCGAAGCTTCGAGCGCGACTACTATCCGTGGGCCGACGGTGAGCTTGCCGCGCTCAACCGCGCCATTGCCGCCGGCGAAAGCCATATCGCAAGCCCCGAGCTCGCCGCACTGCTCGAGCAAGCGCAAACGCTCTCGGCGCGCAGTGACGGCCTGTTCGAGCCCGGGCTCGGGGCTCTGGTAGAGCTCTGGGGCTTTCACGCCGGCAGCCGCGCCGACCAGCGGCTTCCGAGCAACGCCGCGATCGAGCGTCTGTTGACCGGCAGGCCCGGCATTGAGGCCTTGAAGCTCGTCGGCCGCCGGGTGAGCGCCGACGGCACGAGCCTGATGCTGGACCTGGGCGGCATCGCCAAGGGCGTCGCGGTCGGAAGAGTATTGTCACTGCTCGAGCGGCGCGGCTTTCGCGACGCGCTCGTCAATGCCGGAGGCGATCTAGCCGCGATCGGCCGAGCCGCGGGCGGCGAGGCCGAGCGGCGGTGGCGAATCGGCATCCGGCATCCGCGTCAGGACTCCCTGCTCGGAGTCGTCGAGCTCGACAGCGGCGAGGCCGCCTTCACCTCCGGTGACTACGAGCGCTACTTCGACTATCAAGGGCGCCGCTGGCACCACATACTGGACCCGGAAACCGGAAGACCCGTGAGCCACACGCAGGCGCTGACGGTGATCGACACCGATCCTGTCACCGCTGACGCCGCCGCCACCGCGCTGTTCGTCGCCGGGCCCGACAGATGGCGTGGAATCGCGAACGAGCTCGGCGTCGATTGCGTGCTGCGAGTCGACGCCAGCGGCGAAATCGAGATGACCGACGCGATGTCGGCGCGCTTCCGGTCGCAGGCCGGCAATCACGATATACTGATAGGCGCGACGTAAGGAGGCCTCCACTGAGCAACGCAGACTCCAGCGTGGGCGATCGTCTGAGCTCGACCTTGTTCGTCGCAGGTCTGTTTCACGGTATTGTCATCCTCGGTGTGACGTTCACGGCGACGCCCGTCGCGGACACGGAGACGATTCCGACCTTGCGCGTCACGCTCGTTCGAGACGACGACGCGGCCGCGCCGCCCGAGGAGGCGGATTACTTCGCTCAGCGGAGCCGCACGGGATCGGCCGCCGCCAGCGTCGCCGACCGTCCGACGACGACGCTCTCGGCCCGGGATCCGTTCACGAACGCCGGCGATCCCCGGGGCGCCGACCGCATGGATGGGACGCCCCGAGAGCCCGTGCCGAGCGCGAACCGCCTCGTCACGCGCAATCCGTCCACGGTCCAGATCGACGCTATGCCGGAGCGCACCGATGAGCCCGCCGAGATCCCGCTCACCGCGGCCAACGCAGTCTCGCGTGTCGCCGATCAGACGAGCGTTCTGGAGATCGATCTGGAGGCGGCGGCGCCCGCTACCGAGCAACGCAACGGGGCCGCCGGGCCGACCACACGTGAATCGGCGCTCGCCCAGTATCTGGAGGCATGGCGCAACCGCGTCGAGCGCATCGGAACGGAGAACTTTCCGACCGAAGCCCGCAATCAAGGCTTCAGGAACAACCCGACGCTCGAGGTCGCGATCGCCGCCGACGGTCGCATCGACGCCATCGTGGTGCGGCGCTCCTCGGGAAACGTAGCTCTCGACCAGGCCGCCCTCACGATCCTGCGGTCCGCGGCGCCGTTCGAGCCGCTGCCGCAGATCATTCGCGCCGAATACGAGGTTTTGCGATTCGCCTATGAATGGGAATTCAGCGAGGGCGGTCCCTCGGGCGATCCCGAGCAGTAGCGAGTTCGTTGCTTCGCGCGCAGGCACAGGGAACCGAACGCGACCGCGGCAGTCAACTGCGCTAAACTAGCGCCTGGCGTTGGTTGCCGGCACGGGCGCTCACATGAAGACGCTTCAAGATCATTTCCTCATCGCGATGCCCGCCATGGGCGACCCGAACTTCAACGGCACGGTCACGTATCTTTGCAGGCACAACGACGAAGGCGCGCTGGGCATCGTCGTCAACCGGCCGCTGGACATGCAAGTCCGCGAGATATTCGAGCAGCTCGATTTCGAAGCGCTCGACGACCAGCAGGCCAACCAGGTCGTGCTCGGCGGAGGACCGGTCCAGCCCAGCATGGGATTCGTGCTGCACCGGGCCGAGGAGATCTACGAGTCCACCTTCGATTGCGAGGCCGGCGTGAAGGTGACGGTGTCCCAGGATATTCTGAGTTCCATGGCCGGCGGCCGCGGCCCATGGCCGGCCGTCGTCGCGCTCGGCTACGCCGGCTGGGAGGCCGGCCAGCTCGAAGCCGAGCTCGCGGCGAATGCCTGGCTGAGCGCGCCTGCCGCTCCGGACATCATCTTCAACACACCGTTCGAGCAGCGTTGGGCCGCAGCGGCGGGCTTGCTCGGCGTGGACATCAGCCACCTGGCCAGCTATGCGGGACATGCCTAGCCGTGCGACGGCTGAGCCGGGAGCAGACATCGTACTCGCATTTGATTTTGGGCTACGGCGCATTGGGATCGCCACGGCGAACCGAAGAACGAATACCGCCTCGCCGCTGACGACACTTCACGTTGGACGGCGACTGCCCTGGCATGACGTGGATGCCGTCATCGAGGACTGGCGGCCGAGCCAACTCGTGGTCGGCGTGCCGGACGAGAACTCCGCCGGTGACATCGCGGCGCGCGCCACGGCGTTCGCGGCGGCGCTCGCACGACGCTACGGCTTGCCCGTCGCCGCCGTCGACGAGTCGCTTACCTCGCGTGCGGCATCATCGGAGCTCGCCGCCGCGAGGCGGACCGGCGGCTCGACCAAGAAGGTCCGCAGGGACCGGATCGACCGCCATGCGGCATGCCTTATCGCGGAACAGTGGATGAGAGAGCAACCGAATGACCGTCGAGCAAATCAATAGCCAGGGAAACCTCAGGCACCTCATCACTCTTGCCGATCTGGAAAGACATCAAATAGAACGCATCATCGATCGCGCGTCCAGCTACCTCACTCCTCTCGGTCATCCTCCGCCTCGCGACTCGATTCTCAAGGGCCATACGGTCGCCAACTTGTTTTTTGAGGCGAGCACGCGGACACGTGCATCATTCGAGCTCGCGGCCAAGCGGCTGAGCGCGGACGTTCTGAACTTGGACGTCAACATGTCGGCGCGCACCAAAGGCGAGAGCCTCCTGGACACGATCTATACATTACAGGCAATGCAGGTCGACATCTTCGTCGTTCGTGACGCCAGCACCGGCGTTCCGGTGCGCATCGCCAAGCACGTCGCGCCTCACGTCTCGGTGCTCAACGCCGGCGAATCCGACGTATCCCATCCGACCCAGGGACTGCTGGATCTGATGACGGTTCAACGTCACAAGGGCGACGTCGGCAAGCTGTGCATCGCGATCGTGGGTGATATCAAGCATTCGCGCGTCGCACGCTCGGCATTCGAGGCCTTCACAAAATTCGACGTCGGCGAAATTCGCTTTGTCGGCCCGGTGGAGCTGCTTCCCGAGGACGACATGACGGGCGCGCGGTCTTTCACCGAGCTCGACGACGGCATCCGCGACGCCGACGTCGTCATGTCCTTGCGCATCCAGAAAGAGCGCTTCGGCGAGCTCGGAGAGATTCCGGATCCTCAAGAGTATTTTCGCCGCTACGGGCTAACGGAAGATCGACTGCGGGTCGCGAAGCCCGACGCGATCGTGATGCATCCCGGGCCGATGAACAGAGGCGTGGAAATCGAGGGCAGCCTTGCCGACGGCCCGCGCTCGGTCATTCAGGAACAGGTGACCAACGGGCTCGCGGTGCGCATGAGCGTGCTCGCGCTGGTCTACGAGCATATCAGCGCGAATCGCGGAAGCCCCCGTTGAGCCGTGCCGCCAATCGCTCGACGATCTTTCTCGAGGAGGCCCCCATCATCTCTCATCGGGCCTATCCGGGGGAGCAGTACGTGTTGCGGGTCCGCGCGCCTCGCTGCGCCGGGCGGGCGGATCCCGGCAGCTTCGCGCATCTGACTTGCGACCCGTTGCTGCCGATGCGCCGACCGCTGTCGATCATGCGCGCCGATCGCGGCGAAGGCTGGCTCGAATTCCTCTACAAGCCGATCGGTGAAGGGCTGGCGCGGCTCGCGACGCGGCAACCCGGCGAGACGCTGAGCCTGCTCGGCCCCATAGGTCGCGGCTTCGCGCCGATGGAGGGCCGGCCGGTGGTTCTGGCGCTCGCCGGCGGGGTCGGCATTCCGCCGGTATTCTTTCTGGCGGAGCGGATGCACGCTAGAGCCGACCGCTCCCTCGTCGTGCTCATGGGCTCCGAGGTGCCGTTTCCCTTCGAGCTCGGGCGCCCGGGCCGAGAGCTGACGGGGATGCCCGCCGAGGCCAGCCTCGCGGTGGCGCAGCTCGAGCATTGGGGCGTGCCTTCCCGCCTGGCGAGCAACGCAGGTATGCAAGGCTGCTACCGGGGCCACGTCGCCGCGCTCGCACGCCATTGGCTGGAGTCGCTGTCGGAGGACGCGAGGACAAGGGTACAGGTCGTCGGCTGCGGGCCGCACGCGATGCTCGAGGCCACTGCTCGATTGGCGCAGGAATTCGAGTTGCCTTGTCAGATCGCCGTGGAGGAGTTCATGGCTTGCGGCGTGGGCGGCTGCGCAGGCTGCATCGTGCCTTTACACACGCCCGGGGGGCTCATGATGAAACGCGTTTGCGTCGACGGCCCGGTGTTCGACGGCCGGGAGCTGTTCCCCCCGCGGTAGCGGGCGTTGCGCAGAGAGCTTTAGAGCGTGCTTGACGGGACGCTCGCGCGCAGGGATGCGCGCGGCGAGCCTACACGGACGTATTCACGGCGCTCCCGACAAGGGCGCTCTAAAGCTCTCTGCGCAACGCGAGAACCGGTGCGGCGACGTCAGCCGAAGTTGATCTTCGCTTCGAGATCGGCTCTGGAGTCCGCGTTCGCGAGCGCCTCTTCCATGCTGATCATGCCGGTGCTGTAGAGCTCGAGCAGCGCGGTGTCGAAATCCTGCATGCCGGGCTCGTTGGTGTCCTTGAAGGCCTCCTTCACGCCGCTGATGTCCCCCTTCAGCATCAGCTCCGACAGGTGCGGCGTGTTGAGCATCAGCTCGACCGCGGCAACGCGGCGGCCTTCCTTGCTTCTGACCAGGCGCTGCGAAATGATCGCTCGAGTGTACTGCGCCAGATCCATGAACACCTGGGAGTGCTGCTCGCTCGGATACATATTAATAATGCGGTCGAGCGTCTCGGGCGCGTTATTGGCGTGCAGCGTCGCGATGGCGAGGTGCCCGGTGCCGGCGAGGTCGATGGCCGCTTGCATCGTCTCGCGGTCGCGGATCTCGCCGATCAATATTACGTCCGGCGCCTCGCGCATTGCGCTGCGCAAGGCACGCGCGTAGGACAGCGTATCAAGGCCGATCTCGCGCTGATTGACGATCGACTTCTTATTACTGTGCAGAAACTCGATCGGGTCTTCGATCGTAACGATATGGGATGCGGCGGTTTCGTTCCGGTAGTTGATCATCGCCGCAAGAGTCGTCGATTTACCCGACCCGGCAGCGCCGACCATGAGTATCAAGCCGCGTCGAAGCATCACGAGGTCTTTGAGTGACGCCGGCATTCGCAACTCGTCGAGCGTCGGCAACCGCGGCGTGACGAATCTGAGCACCATGGCCACGTTGCCGCGTTGATGGAAAATGTTCACGCGAAATCGCCCCAGACCCGGCTCCGAGATGGCGAAGTCAATTTCCAGGTTCTTCGTGAACTCCTCGAGCTGGGTCTCGTTCATAAGCTCCAAAGCCGCCTGCCGCACCATCTTCGGCGTCAGCTCCATCTTGTTGACGGGCATGATCTTGCCGTCGATCTTGATCATCACGGGGGCGTGCGTGGTGAAAAAAAGGTCCGATGCCTTCTTATCCACCATGAGCTTGAATAGAGGCTTGACGTTCATGGAGCCACTCTGCCGGTAGATGCCGCGCTGCTACAGCCGCATGGCCTTATTCTCGTCGTCGATCAGGGCCAGGCTTTCGGCTTGCTGGCTCTGAGTGCTGTCCTCGCGCTTGCTCTCGAGCTTGATCTTGAGGCGCAGCTCGTTCTTCGAGTCCGCATTGCGCAGCGCTTCCTCGTAGGAAATGACTCCTTCCTCGTAAAGCTTGAATAAGGCCTGGTCGAAGGTCTGCATGCCCAAGCGATTCGACTTGGCCATGATTTCCTTGATCTGCGCGACCTCTCCGCGAAAGATCAGATCGCTGATCAACGGCGAAGCCAGCATGATCTCCATGGCGGCAATGCGTCCCATGCCGTTCTCGCGCGGTATGAGCCGTTGCGAGATCATCGCCTTGATATTCAAGGAGAGGTCCATGAGAAGCTGGTGTCGCCGCTCCTCGGGGAAGAAATTGATGATTCGATCCAAGGCCTGGTTGGCGCTGTTGGCGTGCAGCGTCGCGACACAGAGGTGGCCGGTTTCGGCGAACTGAATGCCGTATTGCATCGTCTCCTGATCCCGGATCTCGCCGATCATGATGACGTCCGGCGCCTGACGAAGCGTGTTCTTCAAGGCGTTGTGCCAATTCTGCGTGTCTACGCCGACCTCCCGATGGGTGACCACGCATCCCCTGTGCGGGTGCATGTACTCGATGGGATCCTCGATCGTGATGATGTGGCCGTGAGAATTCTCGTTGCGATGCCCGATCATCGCCGCCAAGGTCGTCGACTTGCCCGAGCCCGTGCCGCCGACGACCAGGCAAAGGCCGCGCTTGGTCATCGCGACGTCTTTGAGCTGCTCCGGCAGATCCAGATCCTCGAAGGTCGGAATCTTCGTAACAATGGTTCGCAGAACCGCGCCGACGTGCCCTTGAGCGACGAAGGCGCTGACTCGAAAGCGGCCGATTCCCTGAGGTGCAATTGCAAAATTACATTCCTTGGTTGCGTCGAACTCGCGAGACTGTTTATCGTTCATGATGGAACGAACGATCAGCGAGCTTTGCTCCGGCGTCAGCGGACGATCCGCGTAAGGCTTGATTGATCCGTCGATCTTGATCGCCGGTGGGAAGCCCGCAGTAATGAACAAGTCCGAGCCCCTGTTCTCGACCATCTTCTTCAATAGATTTTGAGTAAGCCTTACTGCTTGGTCGCGTTCCATCTCGGCGCGCTCCTATCCACTATCTTGCGTAACTAGAAATTTTCCTTGTTTGCAGCTTTGAACCGAGCCTCTTCCTTGGTGATCAGACCCTTCGTCATGAGCTCTTGCAGATTCTGATCCAGGGTCTGCATCCCCAGCGATTGTCCGGTTTGGATCGCCGAATACATCTGCGCGATCTTTCCTTCACGAATGAGGTTTCTGATCGCCGGCGAGCCGATCATGATCTCATGCGCGGCGATGCGGCCGCCGCCGGTGCGCTTGAGCAGCGTCTGCGAGATCACGGCCCGCAGGGACTCCGACAGCATGCTCCTCACCATGTCCTTTTCCTCTGCGGGGAACACGTCGACGATGCGGTCGATCGTCTTGGCCGCGGAGCTCGTGTGCAGCGTGCCGAAAACCAAATGGCCCGTCTCGGCCGCCGTCAGCGCAAGGCGTATCGTCTCGAGATCGCGCATTTCACCGACTAGAATTACGTCGGGGTCTTCTCGCAGCGCGGACCTCAAGGCTGCGCTGAAACCGAGCGTGTCGCGATGAACCTCGCGCTGGTTTATCAGCGATTTCTTGCTCTCGTGAACGAACTCGATCGGGTCCTCGATCGTGATGATGTGGTCGGGCTTGTTGTCGTTTACATAGTCGACCATGGCGGCGAGCGTCGTCGACTTGCCCGAGCCCGTCGGCCCGGTGACGAGCACCAAGCCGCGGGGGTGCATGGAAATGTCCTTGAAGATTCGCGGCGCCCCGAGATCGTCCAAGCTCAGAATTTCCGAAGGAATGGTTCTGAAGACGGCCGCGCAACCTCGATTCTGATTGAATGCATTGACTCGGAAACGCGCCAGCTTCGGGATCTCGAAAGAAAAGTCGGTCTCCAAGAATTCCTCGAAATCCTTCCGCTGTTTGTCGTTCATGATGTCGTATACCATACTGTGCACTTCCTTGTGCTTCAGTGCTGGCATGTTGATGCGCTTAACATCACCATCGACGCGGATGATCGGCGGAACACCCGCCGACAAATGCAGATCCGATGCGTTGTTCTTGACGGCGAATGCGAGCAGTTGAGCAATGTCTACGGCGGCCATCAGACTCCCTCTGCATCTGTGGTTCGTGCCCCGGCGGGGCTTAACAGAACGTGCATAGTATAGCCAACAGCACCGGTCAAAGCGTGACTCAAATCACGGACCATCTGGCGAAGGTGAGAGCGAGAGTCAGAAATGCAGCTTCCGTCGCCGGGCGCTCGGCTGCCGAGATTACGATCGTCGCGGTCAGCAAACGTCAACCGCCGAACGTCATCGACGCAGCATACCGGGCAGGGCAACGCGAATTCGGCGAGAGCTTCGTGCAAGAAGCCCTCGGTAAGATCGACGTACTGGATCTGCCCGGCGTCGAATGGCACTTCATCGGCCGTGTTCAATCGAACAAGACCAGGGACATAGCGCACGTCTTTGACTGGGTACACACCGTGGACCGATTCAAGGTGGCTCAACGTCTGAATGAACAGCGGCCACATTACGCAGCTCCACTCAACGTCTGTCTGCAAGTCAATCTGGCCAAGGAAGCGCGGAAAGCGGGCGTGACGGAGGAGCTCGCGCCCGCCCTAGCCCTGGAGGTGGCCAATCTCGAACGTTTGCGGCTGCGCGGGCTCATGACGATTCCGCCGGCCGACTCCACTCCGGCGCAGACGACGGCGTTGTTCGATCGGCTTCGCGAGTTGCGGCAGGAGATTTCGGCGCTTGGCGTTCCGCTGGACACATTATCGATGGGCATGTCGGTCGATCTCGAGATTGCGATCGGCTGTGGCAGCACCATCGTGCGCGTGGGCACCGCGATCTTCGGCGCTCGCGCGTAGAAGCCGCACGCGTTGCGCGCGCGGCCATGCTATCTTTGTTTGTCTGAACCAAACGCACGCAACGGCCTTCTATGCGCGACTCGCTTGTACCCTCGCTCGTATTCCTCGTCAGAACACTAGGGGATCTCTACTTACTGACTTACCTGTTGCGATTCATCATGCAGTGGGTTCGTGCCGACTTCTACAACCCGTTGGCTCAGTTCGTCGTCAGGGCGACGAATCCTCTCATCGTGCCGGCTCGACGCGTCATACCGAGCCCGGGCGGAACGGACTTGCCCACGCTCGTGATTCTGATCGCTCTCGAAGCGGTTCTGACCTGGTTGCTGCTGCTGCTGGTATCGGCCTCCGTGCCGGCCTTGACGTTCGCCTGGCTGGTACTGCTGCGTGTCGTCAATCTAACGCTCTGGTTCTACACTGTGAGCATCTTCATATACGTGCTCTTGAGCTGGCTGGCTCCTGGCGGCTACAGCCCGGTCGGGCGGCTGCTGGCCGAGCTCAACGAGCCGATTCTGCATCCTGTCCGGCGCTTGCTGCCGCCGCTGGGAGGCTTGGATCTCTCGCCGCTGCTGGTCCTCATCCTGATTCAGGCGGTTCGCATCGCCCTGCCGCTGCCAGGGTACCTGAGCTGACGCCGCCGCGTCATCTTCCCGGGACGTTGATCGTTCGCTCCATCATCAAGCCGAGCTCGCGTCGCGCGGCAATCATCGTCGATGGTGAGATTCTGCGCATCAGCGTGAAGTCACCGCCGAAGGAGGGCCGCGCGAACGCGGAGGCAATCGAGCTTGTCGCGCAGGCCTTCGGAGTACCCAAGAGCCGCGTCGAGCTGCTACGCGGTCTGCGCAGCCGTTACAAGCAATTTTGCATCACCGATCCCGCTGAGCTCCCAGCCGGTCTGGAGGACGCCGCGGCGGCGCGGAAATAGGTTAAGATCGAGACGCTAACCGGCGACAGGGGGACCGTCATGAACCAGTTCCTGCGCGCGCTTCCAGTCGCATGCCTCTTCGCCGTTGCGGGTTGCGAGCCATCGGCGGACGGCACGGCAAGAACCGACGCAGCCGCCCTCCCGAGCACGGAGAACTCCAGGGACTTCGGCGATTACGTCGTGCACTTCAATGCGATCTCGACGGACCAGCTCACACCCGAGATCGCGCGGCGATACGACATCGTCAGAAGCAGGAACCGCGCGATGCTCAACGTCAGCATCATCAAAAAGGAAGCCGGTACGCCCGGCCGGCCGGTTTCAGGCAGTGTTTTTGCGACGGCGGTCAACTTGACCGGACAACAGAAGGACCTCTCAGTCCGGGAAATCCGCGAGGAAGAAGCCGTTTACTTCATCGGAGAAGTCGCGATCGCGAATGCCGAGACTCTGGTTTTCACGATCGACGTGACGCCGATAAACGAGCCCAGCCGCTTCTCCGTGCGGTACATGAAACAGTTTTTCGTCGACTGATCAGCCGTTCGTCGCCGAATCCGCGTGCACGCGGTTGCGGATGCGAATCAAGTCGCCGTGCGATATGTAGAGCAATCCGGCCACTTTACGGACGAGATGGTCCTCGTGCTTGTCCAGATAGTCGTCGGCCATCGCTACCCGCCAAAGCATCTCGATCACTGAATACTTTTCGGTCGGCGTCAAATACTCGTGCAGGAGCCTCGTGAAGTTTTGCAGGGAGACGGCGTGGTCGGCTTGCTGGCGGGCTTCCTCCATCAACAGCCGTCCCTCCTGCTCCGACAACTCGAAAAACCTTCGAAGCTGATCGAAGACGACCTCGTTCTCGGTGAGATTCTCCTTGTAGTCGGCGCGAACGACCTCGACCAGCAGCGTGGCTGTCGCGAGTCGAACCGCATGCTCGCGCGACTCCGGGTCGTTCTCGCCGCCGTCCACGAGGCTACGAGTGAATATTTCGCGTAAAGCCTTCAGCATCAATCCGTTCCTCTGGAACCACCGGCCCAATGATCTTCTCGAAGTATCGCATGACGATGCCTTTGAGCTCGGCGAGCTTGCCGTGAAAGAAGTGCTCGGCGCCATCGACGACGCTGAGCTCGGGACCCGAGTCGATGCGATTGAGCCATTCGACGACGTCGTCCAGAGCCACGACGTCGTCCTCGGCTCCATGAATCAGCAACCAAGGCAGGTCCGCGGCGACGGGCTCTGCCGAGTCGAGCCGTTGCACCGGTAGCGCCACCGTGACGAGACCCAGCGGCGACAAGCGAGCGGAGGCGCGCAGCGCGATCATCGCGCCGAAAGAGAATCCTCCCAATATCAGTGGAGTCCCCGGCCATCGCCGCCGCAGCCAGTCGGCCGAGGCGACGGCGTCCTCGACTTCACCCCTGCCCGAATCGAACACGCCGTCCGATTCTTCGACACCGCGAAAATTGAAACGCAGCGTCGCGGCCCCGAGATCGACGAAAGCGCGCGCCAAGGTGGTGACGACCTTGTTGCTCATCGTGCCGCCATGCAAGGGGTGCGGATGGCAGACGAGCGCCAGCGCGAGAGGCGGCTCCGAGCGCGGCATCTCGAGGAGGGCTTCCAGCAAGCCCGCGGGCCCCGGGATCGCATGCGACTGTCTGAGCGGATCGCTCTTCACACCGCCTAGGGATCGGTAGCCGGAAACTCGAGCCGGGGGAGCTCGGCGAGCGGCACCGATTCCGGCGGCTGCGGCAACCGCCGGTCCTCGAGCAATCCGCGAAGCTCGCGCTGCTCGAATTCGCTCAGCAGGTCCACCTCGTGCGCCCCCAGCTCGCGGCGTTGCTGGCGCTCCGGAAAGCCTGTCACTTTCAAGCCGGCCACGAGCATCGCCAGCACGACACAGCAAGCCAGACCGAAGGAGAACACGAATCTGATCGTGCCGCCGTCAAACATCCTGTTCCTCTTCGAAGTCCAGCGCGGCGGAGTTGATGCAGTAGCGCAATCCCGTCGGGTTCGGGCCGTCGGCAAACACGTGGCCGAGGTGGGCCTCGCAGTTGCCGCAGACCACTTCCTCGCGGCCGCGGCCGTGACTCAGATCCTCGCGGCTGTCCACGGCCTCCGACGCCGCCGGCGCGTAGAAGCTCGGCCACCCGGTCCCCGAGTCGAACTTGGTGTCGGAGCTGAAAAGCTCGTTGCCGCAAACGACGCATCGATACATGCCTTGGCCGTCGTGCTTGTAATAGCTGCCGCTGAACGGCGCTTCCGTGCCAGCTTCCTGAGTAACGCGATACTGCTCGTCCGTCAACCGGGTGCGTAACGCCTGTTTCGAAGAATCGCTGTTGTCCGCCATCGATGCTGCTCCTGAAGAATGACCCGGCGCCGCTAGAGCGTACCGGCTCACCCGTCGGTGGTATCTTAAGGCCGCGATGCAGGAGATTATAGAGCTGCGCCGAGTGACCAAGCGCTACGGCGACACCGAGGTGCTGGGCGACCTGAGCGTCGGGTTTCGCCGCGATCTCGCCACCGCGCTGGTCGGCACCAGCGGCAGCGGCAAATCGACACTGCTGCAGGTGATCAACGGCTTGATCAAGCCCGACGCCGGTGAGATTCGGCTCTTCGGGCGACCGCTTCCGAGCGGCGACCTGTTCCGGCTCAGACGCCGCGTGGGTTATGCCGTCCAAGGCGCGGCGCTGTTCCCGCACCTTCGCGTCGCGCGAAACATAAGCCTCGTCGGTGAGATCGAGGGCTGGGACCGCCGACGCCTCGAGGCTCGGACTCACGAGCTCATGGCCTTGATGAACCTCGACGACGAGCTCGGCCAGCGATTTCCCTATCAGCTCTCGGGGGGGCAACAGCAACGCGTGGGAATATGCCGAGCCATGTTCACCAAGCCCGAGATCCTGCTGCTCGACGAACCGTTCACGGGAGTCGACGCGACGACCAAGCGCGAGATTCATTCCCGCTTCATGGACTTGATCGAGGCCGAGCCCACGACCGTCGTTCTGGTCACGCACGACATCCAGGAAGCCTACGCGCTAGCCACCGATCTCGCGATCATGCGAAACGGCAAGATCGAGCAACAAGGCACGGTAACGGAGGTCGTGGCGTCGCCGAAGAACGAGTATGTCGCCAGTCTGCTTCGAGACGGCCTTGCGTCTTAAGCTGCTGTTGTTTACGGTCCTGTTGCTGCAACTGGGCGGCACGACGCATGCTCAGGAACGTCCGGTCGCGGTCGGTAGCAAGAACTTCACCGAGGGCACATTGCTCGCCGAAATCATGGCGCAGCTGCTGGAGGCGCGAGGACGAGTCGTGCAGCGCCGTTTCGGCTTCGGCGGCACGCTCGTGGCATACGAGGCGCTGCGCGCCGGCGAGATCGACGTTTACGCCGAGTACACCGGCACCATCGAGCAAGTCATCCTGGCGTCCGACAGCCCTCTCGACGCGACCGCGCTGCGCCAACGGCTCGCACGGCTGGGGCTCGAGCTTCTGCCGGAGCTCGGCTTCGACAACACCTACGCGCTGGCGCTGACGCCGGAAACGGCCCAACGCCATGGGCTCTCGCGAATCTCGGATCTCGCGACCCATCCCGAGCTCCGCTTCGGCTTGAGTCACGAGTTCCGGGACCGCGCCGACGGCTGGCCCGGGCTCAAGCGAGCCTACGGCCTGCCGCAAGGCAGCTCCGGGATCGAGCACGGCTTGGCCTACAGGGCGCTGCTCGGGGGGGAGATCGACGTCACCGACGCCTATTCCACGGACGGCGATCTGCTTCGCTACGAGCTGCGAGTTCTCGATGACGACCTCGGCTACTTCCCGAGCTATCGAGCTCTGCCTTTGGTGCGCGCGGATCTCGATGCGCAGGCGAAGGCGGTGCTTGCGGAGCTCGGCGGACGCGT
>Ga0302046_10000554_pt1 | contig 37207 bp, 29 predicted proteins | sample RVTome_11_FD_200261 | JGI IMG/M metagenome (GOLD analysis project Ga0302046, IMG submission 200261) | Soil microbial communities from uranium-contaminated site in the Upper Colorado River Basin, Wyoming, United States - RVT147D111 (version 2) ...
GAGCCGCTCACGGGCGCGTCCGCGCCGAACCCCGCGGCCAGCGCCCGCTCGGCCAGCAGCCCGAGCGCGTCGGCGCGACGCTGGCGGTGTTCGGTATCGTCGGCGTGGTGCCGGCCCGGCCCGTCGCCGCCGCTCGACGCCCCGCTCTCCCCCGGTCCACCGCTCCGGTCCAACATCTCGCTGCGACCCGGTCCGTTGCCGCCCGGCCCGTCGCGACCCGGCCCGTCGCCGCCCGGTCCGTCGCCGCCCGGCCCGTGCCGCCCCCTGCGCCGCGAACAGCGCGTCGCTCGCAGCCTCGACCGCGCGCATCAGCACGGCCGCCACCTCCGGTGTCAGCCGGCCCTTCACGACGTACATCCCGTCCCCGTCGGCAAAGACCGAGAAGCACCGGCTCGCGTGACGGATCCGCTCACGGCGCTGCTCGTCCTGGCGGCCATGCACCTTCCAGCTCCGGATCACGCGCTCCAGGTTCGCCGCCCGCCCAGACGACAGCTCCCAAAGCCCCCATGACCCCTCCCAACTCCCGTGACGACAACGATTTACATCACAATATAAGGGCGAGTATCTCGAGCTTCTGGCTGCGCCGAGGAGCCACGAACGGCCGTCCGGAGGCCGCTAAGGAGTCGAGGCCCCGACGCCGCGCCTCCAGCGGCTCGCCCGCGGCCACAGCGTGCCCGCACGCACCACCTCCCGCACCCCACCGACCGCTCGGCCGGCAAAGCCGTCCATAGCTGAATGGGACGACCTGATGCCCGGCCGGCCGCCTTTTCAACGTCTCTTCCCCTTCCTTGCACCCCTCGAATCTTCGGCTTATCTTCGGGTGATAGATACGGTGTTTATTCGGGCGAATCCCCGGTTCCGACGTGGTGTGGGGTGGAGGTAGGTGTGGGTCGTCGGAGCCGGGGACCGTCGTCTCCACGATACAAGACGTCCCGATCGGCTATGTCCGAGCCCCATTCGAGATCGCAGAGTGTTCCCACCCACCCGGGCCGAGGGTGGGAGAAGACCACTCACCCCAGCCGAGGGTGGGAAAAGACCACCCACCCGGGCCGAGAGACCACCCACCCGGGCCGAGGGCGGGAGAAGACCCTCTCCTGGCAGCCTCCCCCCCCCGATCCCGGATGGGCTTCTGGTTCCGGCTCGGGCACGGCCTTCCTTCCCGCATCTCCTCGCGCGACCACGGGAAGCCGACGAGCGCTCTGTCTCTGGCTCCCCACCTTCGAGCTCCGACTCGAGCTCGTCCGCTCCCCGGGGCTCGACAGCACCTCGGTCGCTCTGCTGTCCCCGGGCGAGAGCACGCGCCGCACCGTTTGGCAGGTCTCGGAACGCGCCCACGAGGCGGGTGTCCGTCCGGGCCAGCTCGTCTCCCAAGCGGTCTCGCTCTGCACCTCGCTCACGCTTCTCGAGCCCGATCCGGCGCACTACGACGCGGCGGTGGACACCATGCTCGAGGCCCTTACCGAGCTGACGCCCGTCGTCGAGCCGGCGGGCCGCGGGCGCGTCTTCCTGGGAATGGACGGGCTCAGCCGGCTCTTCGGCTCGCCCTCCCGGCAGGTGGATCGCGCGCTGGCCTCCCTGTTCCGGATCTTTCCCACCCCGCTCGTCGCCGCGACCCGTGCGGGCATGGCTCCGGGGAAGTTCGGGGCATGGGTCGCCGCGTCGGCGGCACGCTCGGGCGAGCCCATCATCGTCGCCGATCGGGAGCTGGTCGCGTTCCTCGCCCGCTGCCCGGTGGGCGTCCTTCCCGTCGATCCTCTCGTCATTCAACGACTCGAGCGCCTCGGCATCGGCACGCTCGGTGAGCTTCGGCGTTTCCCCGAGTCCTCCCTGGTAGCGCAGTTCGGCGAGGAGGGCCGGAGCGCGCTCGCATGGTCGGCGGGCCGGCGCATCGATCCCGTGCGACCGTGGCATCGCCCCCGGCCCATCCGCGTGTCGCTGGACTTTCCCAACCCGGTGGGGCTCACCGAGACCCTCCACGGCGCCCTGGACAGGCTGGTCGAGCGCGCGCTCTCGCGTCCCGCGCGCCGCGGTCGCAGCGTGACCGGCGTGCGCATGGGCGCGCACCTCGAAGGGGGTGGATCCTGGTTCGTGGAGACGGTGCTGCGTGAGCCCACGGCCCGGCCGGACCGCATCGCCTCCCCCTTAAGGGCGAAGATGGCGATCTCACCACCGCCCAGGGCAGTGGAATCGCTTCTGCTGGAGCTCACGCATTTCGGCGCGCCGGGCACACAGCGGGAGCTCTTCGACCGGAGGAACGAGAGCAGCCGCGCCGCCGAGGGCCGTGGGCTCACGGGCGGCGAGGTCCCCCCTTCGCTACGCGATGCGGTGAAGGAGCTCAAGCTCCGGCTCGGGCACTCCCCGCTCTACCGGGTGGTGGAGGTCGATCCCTGGTCGCGGATCCCGGAGCGTCGTCACGCGCTCCTGTGCTTCGACCCATGAGCAACCGCAGACCATGAGCAATCGCCAACGGCTCCGTCCGCTCGGCGAGCCCAGGGCGGTGAGCGTACGCACCGACGAGCACGGAGAGCCGGTGCACGTGCGCCTGCCCGGCAAGACCGCGCGCCGCGTTGAGGCGGTCCGGGAACGCTGGCGCATCGACGACGAGTGGTGGCGCTCGGCCATCTCCAGGGAGTATCGCGCCGTGGTGCTCGACGACGGGCGCAACGTCACGCTCTATCAGGACCTCCTGGACGGGAGCTGGTACGTCCAGAAGGACTGAGCCTCGAAATCCGACCTGGTGAACCCCACGAAGCCCGATTCGCGTAGAATCCTGCATACACCAGGAGACGCCATGGCCAGCAAGAAGAAACCCAAGTTCAAGGTCCCCAAGGGCCCCTGCGACCCCGAGCCGCCCAAGCGCCCGCCGCCGCCGACTCCCACCAAGCCGTGGGACACGCTCGGCGGGCCGGATCCGCTGAAGTGGCTCAAGCTGGGGAAGAAGCGCTAGCGCAGCGGTCAGCCGTCAAGCCCCTGCTCCAGCACGAACCGCGTGAGACCCGCCACGGTGCGGATCCGTAGCTTGGCCATCACCCGCTCGCGGTGTGTCTCCACGGTCCGCGGCGAGATCTCGAGCTCCCGAGCGATGCTGCGGTTGGTGTGGCCCCCCGCGACCATCACCAGCACCTGGCGCTCACGCGCGGTGAGCGAGTCGAGACGGCCGCGTAGCTGTTCCCGCTCCAGCTCCTCGCGGAGGCCGACACCCAGCTGGTGCGTCACGCGGGCGGAGAAGTACTCGCGCCCGTCCCGCACGGCGGCCACCGCGTCCCTCAGCTCCGCGGGCGCGACGTCCTTGAGCACGTAGCCGTCCGCGCCCGCACGCACCGCCTCGAGGACGTACTCGGGCTCGTCGTGCATCGACAGGACCAGGATGCCGATCTCGCGTCCCGCCTCGCGCAGCTCCTTGGCGACCTCGAGGCCCGTCTTGCCCGGCATGCTCACATCCAGCAGCACCACGTCCGGCGCGTGCTCCTCGACGAGCGCGAGCGCCTCGCCGCCGTCGGCCGCTTCGGCCACGACCTGCAGGCCTCCCCCCTCCTCGAGCACGGAGCGGATGCCCTGGCGGACGACCGCATGGTCGTCCGCGATGATGACGCGCACGGGGTTTCCGCTCACGCGCCCGGCCCCCGTTCCTGGTGCGGCACCGCCACGCACAGCCGGGCCCCCTCGCCCTCCACGTTGCCCATGTCGAAGTCACCGCCGAGCGCGCCGATGCGCTCGCGGATGCCGGCCAGCCCACCGCGGTCGCGCAGGCGCCCGGCCGCGTCGGCGGGAAAGCCGGATCCGTCGTCGGTCACGCTGAGCGTCACGCGCGCTTCGCTCGCCACCAGCCGCACCTTTATGCGCCTGCACGCGGCATGGCGGGCTGCGTTCGAGAGCGCCTCCTGCATGCACCGGTACAGCGCCACCTCCGCGTCCGCCGCGAGCGGCGGAAGCGACTCGGGCGCCTCGAACGCGACCTCCAGCGTGTCGGGATCGTGGAAGTCGCGCGCCAGCGCGCGCAGCGCCGGCACGAGGCCCAGGTCGTCGAGCGCCATCGGCCGCAGGCTCCTGGTGACGCTGCGGATGCTCTTGATGCCTTCGCCCACGAGCGTCTTGGCGCGCTCGAGCGAGGGCGCCATCGACCGGTCTCCGCGCTCGGCGATCAGGCCGAGCTGCATGTTCAGCGCGGCCAGCACCTGCGCCGTCTCGTCGTGGAGCGCCTGCCACAGCCGGTTCCGCTCCTCCTCGTGCTGGTGCACCATGCGCTGCTGCAGCCTCTCCAACTCCTCCGTGCGCGACTCGAGGCTCCGCTGCAGGTCCTCGTTGGCGAGCGCCGCGCCGACCTGCTGGCCGAACGCGAGCAGGAAGCGGTTGTCGAGCACGGTGAACGGATCGCGCGCCTGGCCCACCACGACGAGCGCGCCCACCACGCCGTGCTCGCCGATCACGGGCAGGGCGGCCGTATACGCGTGCTCCGTCTCGTGCCCCGGTCCATCGCGGCCCACTCCGTCACGCTCGGCTCCGCTCACCACGTACGGCATGCCAGTCTCCCGCACGCGCTCCACGCTGCGGCTCGCGACGTCGGGAGGGCCCTCGAAGGGCCAGAGCGCGGCCAGACCCGCTCCCTGAACGAACGCGCCGCCCTCGCGCGTGGCGAGCCACAGCGCCGAGCCGTGCACGCCGCGCAGCGCGAGCGCGCGCCGCAGCATGGCCTCCGCCACGCTCTCCTCGCGTCCGCGGCGGCCCTGGAGCTCCCCCGACAGCGCGGTGAGTGTGCGCAGCCCCTGGTCGAGGTCCTCGAGGACCAGGAACAGGATGCCCAACCCCATTCCCACCTCGAACAGGATGTCGAGGTAGTAGCCCCAAGGGTTCCACCCGCCCTGCGCCCGTAGGAACGGATAATCGAGGTGATGCACCGCCCACAGCGCGAGCACCGCGACCAGGATGCGCGCGGCCGGCGAGCGCACCAGTCGGTCGTAGCGGTAGAACGCCCAGGCGGTCCAGGCCGTGGTGACGCTGAGGAACGCCACCATCGGGCCGGCGGCCCAGATGAAGCTGTCGAGCACGTAGATGGCAACGTACGACCAGGCGAGCGGAAGGAGGCCGATGGCCAGGTAGCGGGGCCTCCACGCCATGCGCTGGGAGAACACGAGCGCCGCCCACAGGAGCGCCAGCGCGGTCCATCCCGTCGCCACCTGGTGCCAGAAGAGCCACCACGCAGTGCCCGTGTGCAGGAAGGTGACGATCGCGCCCAGCCGCAGGGCGTAGACGCTCCACGCGAACGCCCACAACCCGAAGTACTGCTTGCCGTAACGGCGGTGCAGCACCGCGCACAACACGACGAGCCCCACCGTGATGGTGAGCTGCAGATAGGCGGCGGCCAGCTCGCTGCGCGCTCCCGGGGGGACCGTCAGATCCATGGATCGGAAGATCCCTACGCGCGCGTCGCGCGGCAATGCATGCGCGCGTCGCGCGGCGATGCGCTTGCGGGATGCGGGCGGCCAGACGATCCTCCCCCCGCCGGGCCGTGGGCACGCCATCGCGCCGACGCGCGCGGCCCTCGCGGCGCGAGCGTCCATCTCGTTGCGATGGAACGAGAACCGCCAGCCAGGATCTCAGGGTATGACCATCGCGGCCCCGCCCCCCTCGCTCTTCGCCGATCGCGTGCGCCGCATCGGAACGGAGGCCGCGTTCTCGCTCGGCGCGCTCATCCGCGAGGTCGAGTCGAGCGGCGAGCGGGTCATCCGCTGCAACCTGGGTCAGCCGGACTTCCCCCTTCCGCGCCACATCGGCGAGGCCGTGAAGCGCGCCCTGGACAAGGGGCTCACCACCTACTGCGATCCGCAGGGGATCCCCGAGCTGCGCGCCGAGGTCGCCAGGTCCATCGGGGAGAGGCACGGCCTGGACATCGACCCGGACCGCGTGGTCGTCTACCCCGGCGGGCGGCCGCCCATCGGCTTCGCGCACATGGCGTACAGCGAGGCCGGCGAGGAGGTGATCTACCCCTCGCCCGGCTACCCGCTGTTCGAGTCGTTCATTCCCTACTTCCGATGTACGCCCGTGCCCGTCCTCCTGCGGGAGGACCAGGGGTTCGGCCTCACGCGCACCGAGCTCGAGCCGCTGCTGAGCGAGCGCACGGGACTGATCTTCCTGAACTTCCCGTCCAACCCCACCGGCGGGGTCGCCACCAGGGGCCAGCTGATCGAGCTCGCCGAGCTGATCCTCGAGCACACCGGCCCGGACGTGCGCGTGTACTCGGACGAGTCCTACGAGGCGATCACCTTCGACGGCGACGAGCACATCTCGATCGGGGCGATGCCCGGCATGGAGGCGCGCACGATCATCGCGTCGGGCGTCTCGAAGACCTACGCGTGGACCGGCGGCCGCGTCGGGTGGGCGGTCTACCCCACACTCGAGGAGGCGCGCGTCCACCGCAACCTCGCCATCAACTTCTTCGCCTCGATTCCTCCCTACAACCAGTGGGGCGCGGTCGAGGCCGTCCGGTCACCCGAGAGCCAGCCGGCGATCCGCGCCATGGTCGAGGCGTTCCAGCGCCGCCGGGACGAGGTCGTCGCCGGCCTGAACGCCATCGACGGGATCACCTGCCAGAACCCCAAGGGCGCGTTCTACGCCTTCCCGAACGTGGCGGGGGTGCTGGAGCGCATCGGCGCCGTCGAGGCGTACGAGGAGCTGCCTCCCGACGTGCGGACCGAGACGAGTCCCGCCACGCTGTTCCAGCTCTTTCTGCTGCACGTCTACCGGGTCGCGACCATGGACCGCCGGTCGTTCAGCACGCTCGGCAGCGAGGGCCAGCATTTCCTCCGGCTCTCGATCGCAAACGCTGACGACGAGCTGCGCGAGGCCATCGGGCGCATCGGCTCGGCGGCCCAGGACGCGGACGGCTTCGAGAGGTTCGTGCGCTCGGGGGTCCGGCTCGCGCTCTAGCTCGTCTACAGCGCCGCCAGCGCCCTCCGCTGGCGCTCCAGACGATCCCCACGCTCGCGCGCGAAGCGCGCGATGGCCTGGAAGATCGAATCCGGGTCGAGCCCCGCCTCGGCGATCACGTCGGCCTCGGTGCCCCCCGACAGCCAGCGATCGTCCTGGTCGGCGTACAGCGAGTACTCCTCGGTGAGCGGACCCAGGTCGGGAAGCGGCGGCACGCGCTTGGTCATGGTGCTCACGACCATGCTGTCGTATCGCGACGAGTCGGGGTAGACGCGCTCGCGGTACGCGACCGGCTGGTCGGCGAACAGCTCCGGGCTGATCACCGCGGAAATGCGCACGTTGATGCCTTCGGCGTCCAGCCGCTGCAGGATGCTCACCACGTTGACCGTCGAGCTCGATCCCTGCACCCAGACGGTCCCCATGGGCTGGCTGCCCCGCGCCCAGTCCCGGATCAGGTAGATGCCCTTGGCGGCGGCCCCGATGTCGGTGTCGGCGAACCGGCTGCGGTCCGCGACCACCGAATCCGGCCGCGCGACGTGGACCGTGATGATGCCGACCTCGGCCGTGCGGGCGGCCTTGGCCACGGCGGCGAAGTAGCCGGACGCGACGTCGTTGTAGTCCCACAGGTACAGGTTGATGATCTGCCCCCTGGGAAAGAGCGTCCACACCTGGGGCGCGAAGATGCCGAAGTGCGTCCGCGCGTCGGCGGCCGTCTCGGGCCCGGAGTGGCCCGCCAGGATCGTCAGGACGCCGAGCCGGAACGGGCTGTCCTGGTTCTGCTGGCTGAAGACGCGCGCGGGCGTGTACATGAGCGGCGTGAAGGCTCCGTAGGTGCCCGACAGTCCCCAAACGCCCGCGTGGACGCTCGGGTCGGCCGAGGCCGACTGGCCCACCAGCCCGATGACGGTCGACGCGTTGACCGCCTCCTGGATGGCGGCCTTCAGCCGTGTGCCTCCGGGGTTGTCGACGGGGTCGTAGTGGCCGAAGAAGTGCGCGTCCTCGACGTTGATGGAGCTCGACAGGTCGGCGGCCATCGTCACGAAGCGGCCCTGCGTGACGTAGTTCAGCCAGCGGCCCACCTCGCTGATGGCGCGCCGCGCGCCCTTCTTCTGGCCCGGCGGCAGGAACAGCTTGACGGTGGCGGACGAGGAGGCGCCCGTGTGCGGGTCCGTGACCGTGATCTCGGTCGGACCCGCCGGGAGTCCGTCCGGCGTCAGCCGATCATCGAGGAACGGATCGGTCGCGGTGTCGATGCCGACGGGAAGCGCGCGGTCCACGTCCTCGGCGATCGCGAGCAGCCGATCGGCGATCCAGTCGCCCAGCCCGGGCCTCGCGTCCATCACCGCCAGCGCCACGTCGACGTTGGTCTTGAACTGGACCAGTCGCTCGGCCTCCGACTTCGGAGCCCCGTCGCGGATGCCCTCGAACCGCACGCCGTAGCGCGTCTCGAACGATTCGGCGAGCGCCACGAAGTACGGAGAGTTGATCCCGAAGCCCCACGGATGGCTCGGGAAGCCTACGATCTGGTCTCCGAAGCCGGGCAGCTCCCCGCCCTCGGCGGCGGGCCACCAGCCCTTCACCGTCGGCGCGATCAGCACCATGGGCCGCCGGTCGTCCTCCGGCCAATCCTCCATGGCCTTCAGCGCGCCGAAGATGTCGTCGAAGTCGCTGCCGTCCCCGATGCCGAGCACGTTCCAGCCGTAGGAGCTCCACTGCTGCGCGATGTCGTAGCCGCCGTAGCTCGAGCCGATAACGCCTCCCACCAACGCGTCGTCGATGCCCGCGTTGTTGTAGCTGAACACGATCCGCAGGCGCTTGCCCACCTGCTGGGCCAGAGCGGCGGTCTTGAGCTCCTGGGCGTGTCCCTCCGTCATGGCGAACTCGCCCTCGAACGCGATCACCTTGAGCCGGGAGGGCGCTCCGATCAGGTCCCAGAACAGAGCCTTGCCGCCCGCGGTCGCGATGCCGATTCCGGACGGGCCGCCGTTCACGTCGTTCGTGACGTCGGTGCTCTCGGCGTGCCCCTGGAGCGGTCGGATGCCCCGCAGCCTCGCCTGAGCGAACAGCGGGTGGTCGGCGAGCCCGTTCTCCTGGAGGATCGTCGCCAAGGCGCCCGCGCCGCGGCGGAAGCCGAGCGCGTCGACCGACAGCACCGCGACGCGGGGATCGCACGCGTAGGCCCCGTCGCCCGTGGCGGCGTGCCTGCGGGCCATCGCCTCGTACAGGATCATCCAGAGGGCGTAGCACGTCGGTATGCAGTGCCCGCCCGCCAGCATGAACTTGTCGGCAAAGGGGTGCTTGGGCTCACGGATGTCGTAGGAGAGCCCCCCGAGCTCCCGCCCTCCGAGGTGGATGGCCACGTTGAACGGCGTGTACGCCAGAGGGCCCCCGAAGTGGCCGGACCCGCGGTAGTTGCCGAGCAACACGAGCACCATCGAGGTCATGAACGCGACGTCGTCGAAGTACTCGCGCTCGTAGGGTGGAAGGTCGACTGCGTGTCGGGTCGGCCTCCGCTCCGACTCGATGCCGGTCACGGTTGCTACGGTGGCTCCGGTCGCGACTTCTGGGGTCATGTTTCTTTCGGCTTCCTTGTCGGTGGACGAAGTCGGGGAAGGCCGCATGAAGGCGGCGACGACACGAAGACTGGCCCGAGGCGGTATCGAACCGCAAATGTATCGGCTCCCGCTCCCCACGCGCGTCCCCACGCGCGTCCGCGTTCGTACGGTCGTCTCCAGGCCCCCCACAGCGGGCACGAAACCTGCGTTGTCCCCCCTCGGTGACCACGTGTACACCCTGCCTGCGACCGCTGGAGCGGCGCACCTGGTGCAGAGCCGACCGCCGGCGGCCGGGGTGCGCTCGCCACAGTCTGGCCCGACGAACGTCGCGCCCGCGCAACAAATATCCCGGCCTACCCCGGCCGTTGACGGAGGATTCAGATGTCCCACGCAAGGACGGCAGCCGAGGAGCGCTCCGACCAAGGCGGAGAGGAAGTAGGGGTCTCCTCCGCCACGACGGACGGCCCGGGCGCCGAGATCGACGGCGCGACGGCCGGAAGGGGCGGCGGGACGGTCACGACCGATCGCGCGAGGGTCCGGGAAGGCGGCGCCAAAGCCACGACGAACGGCGCGATCGCCCGGAGGGACGGCGCGGCCGCGGCGAGCCCGGGCAGGGCGAGCGGCGCCACCGCGAGCGGCGCCACGACGAGCGGCGCCACCGCGAGCGCGGCCACCGTGGCGGCGAGCCCGACCGCCCGAGGCCGGCGCTACGTCGCGTGGCTACACGAGCTCGGCGCCGAGGACGTGCCCAGGGTCGGCGGCAAGGCGGCATCGCTCGGCGAGATGTACGGCGCGCTCGCATCCAAGGGCGTCAGGATCCCGAGCGGCTTCGCCACCGACGTGGACGCCTACGACCGCTTCTTCGATGCGCCCGTGGTCGACGCGAACTGGTGCGACCTGGAGGATGAAGCCGCGCGCGTCGAGCCCGGCGTGCTGAGCTCGGCGACGCTGCGCGACGCGCTGCACCGCCTGTTCGAGCACACCCACGTGGACGACGCGGTCGATCTGCACGCGCGGGCATCGCTGGCGCGGGCGCTCGTGCGCGCGACGCCCATTCCACCCGACGTGGATCACGCGCTTCGCGCGGCGTACCTTGCGCTCTCGGACCAGTACGCCTGCGACGTCGACCTGGCGGTGCGCTCCTCCGCGACGTGTGAGGACTCGGAGATGGCGTCCTTCGCCGGCCAGTACGAGTCCTTCCTGAACGTCCGGCGCGAGGACGGCGTGCTGGCCGCGTGGCGGGAATGCTGCGCGTCGGCGTTTACCGAGCGCGCCATCAGCTACCAGCTCGCACGTGGCATGGACCCGCTCGAGTCCCGGCTCGGCGTGGTCGTCATGAAGATGGTCCGCTCCGACATCGCCACCTCCGGCGTGATGTTCACGCTCGACCCCGACTCGGGCAACCCGAACGTCGTGCACATCACGTCCGCCTACGGGCTCGGGGAGCTGGTGGTCCAGGGCAGCGTGTCGCCGGACACGTTCGTCGTGTGGAAGGAAGGCGTGCGCAGGGGCCGCCCCTCGGTCGTCCACCGTCGCCTGGGCGCCAAGGACAAGAAGCTCGTCTACTCGTCGCAGGGCGGCACGAGCACGGAGAGCGTCGACGTCCACGCGAGCCGGCAGCGGCAGTGGTCCCTCACCCGCGACGAGGCCATCGAGCTCGCGCGCATGGCGCTCGTGATCGAGGACCACTACGGCCGTCCGATGGACATCGAGTGGGCGAAGGACGGCTACACGGGCGAGCTCTACATAGTGCAGGCGCGACCCGAGACGGTGCACCCGCCGGACCGCGAGGCCACGAACCTGCTCCGGTACCAGATGGAGCCGGGCCTGGTCGAGCGGCTCCGGGCCGAAGGCCAGGTGCTGCTCCACGGACACGCGGTGGGTAGCCGCATCGGGTCGGGCCCGGTGCGTGTATACCGCGACTACGAGGAGGTGATCGTACGCAAGCGCGCGCTCCGGAGCCGGCTGGCCGCCGGTGAGAGCCTCTCCGACATCCCGGCCCACGAGCGCGTGTTCGATACCGGCGACGTGCTGGTCACGGAGCTCACCACGCCGGACTGGGAGCCCCTCATGAAGGAGGCGTCCCTGATCATCACCGAGAAGGGCGGCCGGACCTCCCACGCCGCCATCGTCGCTCGCGAGTTTGGAATCCCCGCCGTGGTCGGTTGCGCCGACGCCACCAAGATCCTGGAGCCACTCGCGCCCGTGACCGGGAGCTGCGCCGAAGGAGACGAGGGCCTCGTGTTTCGGGGCATCCAGCCGTTCGAGGTCGTGGAGATCGCCGCCGCCGAGCTGCCGGAGACGACGACGCGGGTCAAGCTGAACGTCGGGTTCCCGGGCAAGGCGCTGCACGACGCCATGCTTCCGTCGGCGGGAGTGGGACTGGCCCGCCTGGAGTTCATCCTCACATCCCAGGTCGGCATCCACCCGCTGGCGCTCGCGTACTTCGAGCGGCTGCGCGACTATGTTGCGGACGGCACGCTGGCGCCCGAGCTGGAGCCCTTCCGCGAGCGCCTCGAAGCCGAGGACGCGCACGAGCTCGTCACGCTACTGGGCGCCATCGAGCGGCGCACGCCGGGTTACGGCGACCGCCGGCAGTTCTTCGTCGACCAGGTCGGATACGGGGTCGCGCTCATCTGCGCCGCGTTCCACCCACGCCCCGTCCTCGTGCGTCTCTCGGACCTCAAGTCGAACGAGTACCGTGAGCTGCTGGGCGGCCGGATCTTCGAGCCGAAAGAGGAGAACCCGATGATCGCGTGGCGCGGAGCCTCGCGGTACGTCGACGAGCGCTTCCGTGACGCGTTCGAGATGGAGTGCGACGCGCTCCGGTTCGTTAGGCAGACGCTCGGACTCGACAACCTCCAGCTCATGGTGCCGTTCTGCCGAACACCGGAAGAGGGCAAGCGCGTGGTCGAGGAGCTGGACCAGCACGGGCTCTCGCCCACCGCCGGAGTGCCGCTGTTCCTGATGGTGGAGCTCCCCTCCAACGTCATCGAGGCCGAGCGGTTCATCGACGAGATGCAGCTCTCCGGCGGCTCCATCGGCTCGAATGATCTCGTCCAGACGGTCTACGCCGTGTCGCGCGACGACCTGGAGCGCTACGCGTCGCCGGTGGACGCCCGCTCGCCCGCGGTCAAGATCATGATCGCGCAGGCGGTCGAGGTGTTCCGCCGCCGCGGGCTCGAGATCGGAATCTGCGGCCAGGCGCCTTCGGACTACCCCGACGAGGTGCCGCGATTCCTGGTAGGCTGCGGTATCTCGTCGATCTCGGTGACGCCCGACACCGTGCTCGAGGTGCGCCGTAACGTCGCGGACGCAGAGAGCAAGCTAGCCGCCACCGCGGCCGACTGACCTCACCGACCGCACGGGTCACGCGCAGCCGGGTAAGCCTCCCGTCCGGCCCGCCCGCCACCCGGCGGTCGGGCGAGGACCGCGCTCGCATGTATCGCTACCCCTTCCGGTAGCGCCCACGGATGACGACCTTCCCGCGGCCGCCGCGCTTCATGGGCGCGGCCGGGGGCATCCGCCCCCTTCGTCACGACGGACCTGTAGGTGCACGGACCTTCAAGACGCGTGAGGGAAGCGATGGCGGAACACATTTGCCTGCTGACCGACCAGGAGCTCGACGCGGACCCCTTCCCGTCCGACGACTGGCCGTGCGACCCCAGGCCCTATCTTCCTGACGCCGACTGGGATCTCCTGACGCTCGAGAAGGAGTCGTGCGTGTCCGAGGTCGTGAAGGCGTCGCAGAACGGATACGACGTCTTCTTCAACCTGTGCGACGGAGCGTGTGACGAGGGCCGCGTCGGAATCGAGGTCGTGCAGACCCTCGAGGACCTGGACGTGCCGTTCACGGGTGCGACGTCGCCGACGTTCGAGCCTTCCCGCGAGGCCATGAAGCGGGTGTGCCGGGCGTGGGGGGTCGACACGCCCGCGTACGTGATCGCCCGCTCCGACGCGGACGTGGAGCGCGCGGCGCGCACGCTGCGGTTTCCGCTCTTCGTGAAGCACCCGAGCAGCTACGCCAGCTACGGCATCACGCCGGCCTCCCGGGTCAAGACGCGCGCCCAGCTCGTCGAGCAAGCGAGCATCGCCCGGCGCGCGTTCGGCGCGGCGCTCATCGAGGAGTACATCGACGGCACGGAGTGCACGGTGCTGGTCGCGGAGCGCCCGGACGGCGGCGCTCCCACGGTGTATCAGCCGATCGGTTACTCTTTCCCCGAAGGCGAGTCGTTCAAGCACTACGACCTCAAGTGGGTCACGTACGATGGGCTCCGCGCCGCACCGGTCGACTGTCCGGAGCTGGACGCGCGGCTTCGAGACGCGTGCTCGCGCTTCTTCCAAGGGATGGGCGGCGTGGGGTACGGCCGCTGCGACCTGCGGGTGGACCGCGAGGGCCGCGTCTACATGCTCGAGATCAACCCGAACTGCGGCATCTACTATCCGCCGGACGAGCCGGCGAGCGCCGACCTGTGCCTGCAGCACGACCCCGCGGGTCACGAGGGCTTCACGCGCCAGGTGGTCGACGCCGCGCTGGCCCGCCACCGCCGCTCACGTCGCAACTGGAGGGTGCTGCCGCGGCCTGCTGGCGACTACGGCATCTTCGCCACGCGCCGCATCCGGCGCGCCGAGCGCATCGTGGTGTTCGAGGAGAAGGCGCACCACCTGGTCACGCGTGGCCACGTCGAGGCGACCTGGGACGAGCGCCGCAAGGGTTGGTTCGGCCGGTACGCGTGGCCGCTCACCGACGAGGTGTGGGTGATGTGGAGCGACGATCCGGAGGACTGGCGTCCCGTCAACCACTCCTGCGATCCCAACGCGTGGCTCGATGGGCTGAACTTGGTGGCGCGTCGCGCGATCGCCCACGGCGACGAGATCACGATGGATTACGCGACCTTCCAGGATCACCGCATGACCCCGTTCGAGTGCGCCTGCGGTGCCTCGGCGTGTCGGGGCGTCATCCGCGGCGAGGACCACCTGCAGGACTTCGTGGCGCGCTACGGCGACCACCTCTCGGACCACGTCCGACGCGTGCGGCGCGAGGCGCTGGTGAGAGTGGGAGCCTGAAGGGCTCTAGGATCTGGGCCTCGTCTCCATCCGCTCCACGACCGGCCGACCGTCCGCGTTGGCCACCTCCCAACTCGTCTGGTGAACCAGCCGCACGATGCGCGTCATCTTCTCGTACTCGATGCGTTCGGGGTCGTCGTCCGGGGTGTGGTAGTCGGGGTGCAGTCCCGTGTGGAACCAGACGGCCGGCACGCCGTTCTGTAGGAACGGCCACTGATCCGAGCGCCTCAGCAGGTTGGACTCGTTGTTGTCGTAACGGAAGCGCAGCGTGAGCGCCGTCGCCTCGTTCGCCGCCGACACCGCGGCCGCGAGCTCGGGCGTCCTGCTGTAGCCGAGGATGTTGGTCGCGTTGGCGTTGGACTCGGCGGTCTGCACCTCGAGGCCGCGGAAGCGCCCGCCACCGTCCACGGGAACCTCCTGGTGCCGGCCGATCATGTCCATGTTCAGCACGGCGGCAGTGCTCGCGAGCGGAAAGGCCGGCCGTTCCGTGTAGTACCACGCGCCCAGCAGGCCCCGCTCTTCGGCGTCCCAGATGGCGAACACGACGCTGCGCCGGGGGCGCTCGCCGGCCTCCGCCGCCCGCGCGTACGCCGTGGCGATGGCCAGCACGCCCACGGTCCCGGAACCGTTGTCGTCCGCCCCGTTGAAGACCGTGTCGCTCTGGGCTCCGTTGTGGTCGTGGTGCGCGCCGATGATGACGACCTCGTCGGCGAGCGCGGGATCGGAGCCCTCGACGCGCGCCAGGATGTTCCGGCCCGGCGTCACGCGCCGCTCGACGGACGCGTTGAGCGTCACGTTGGCGCCCGGAAGCGCGACCACACCCAGGCCCCGAGGGGCGGCCTCGGACTCGCGCGCGAGCTCCTCGAGCGTTCGCCCGGAGCCCGCAACGAGCGCCGCGGCCAACTCCGCCGACACCTGCGCCGCGGGGATCTCGATCCGTTCCACCCAGGCGCCCAGCGTGAAGCTCTCGATGCGGCGCGGCTCGTCCGGCCAGGAGCGGACGTGGTACTCCGTCCAGTCCTCGACGTCCGGGCGGCTGTGCACGTCGCGCACGAACAGGATGGCGGTCGCGCCCCGCTCCTGCGCCCAGAGCGCCTTACGCCACGTTCGTGACCCCTCGGCGGTGACGAGGCCGTCGAAGGGGCTGGCCGGATCGTCCACACCCGGCTCTCGCTCCAGCACGAGCACGACCCTGCCCTGTACGTGCGCGCCGCGGTAGTCGTCGTAGTCGAGTCGCGGCTCCACGATGCCGAAGCCGGCGAACACGACGTCTCCGCTGCCCGTGGCGGTGGCGCTCACGTTGGCGGGCGTCCACCCGCTGCCGGCGGGAAGCGCGCGACCCAGCCCGGAGACCGTCAGGGTGTTGGCGCTCCCCGGGCTGAACCACACCAGGTCGAAGCGCTGATCGTACGTGCCGTCCTCGCCCGCCGGCTCCAGACCCAGCGAGTCGAAGCGGGCGCGGATCCAGTCGGACGTGCGGTCGAGCTCCGCGCTTCCCACGAGTCGTCCGCGCAGGGAATCGTGCGACAGCGCGTGGAGATCGGCCGACAGGCCGACCCCGGTGATGGACTCGTTGAAGGGGGCACGCGCGTCCGAGCAGGCGCTGACGACCAGCATTCCCGCGACGGTCGCGCCGCGCGCGATCGAACGTCTACCGGGCATGACCTCCCTCCTGGATGAGCGGCCGCCGGGAATGGGCGGCCGGCCGGCGTTCGGGCTCGACGAAGCGACAGGTGGTGAAACGAGGGGAAGATGGCGTGCGGTCGCACCGCGCGCGAGCGCCGGCGCGTTGCTACCTTCCCGGCATGGGACCGACCCTGGGAGGGTACGCGCCTCAGATCCTCGCGCTCCTGATGGGCGGGCTGCTGGCCTCGCTCGGCACCACTTGGGCCGCGCGCGGCCGACGCGGCCGTGCCCTGCTGGTCCGCGTGGGGCCCGCGGGCGCCGCGGTCGCCGCGCTCGTGGTCCTCACCCTCGGGGCGGTGGGGGCTTGGCTCATGATCCGGTCGCTGCTGGCCGCGGCGGGTGGCGCGCCCGGCGCCGGGGGGCTGGGTGCCGCCGGTGATGGCGGCGCGGCGGGCGTGGGTCCCGCGCTCGGCATCGGTCCCGCCCTCGGCATCCGACAGGCGTTCCTGTTCGGCGTGCTCGTCGGTCTGCCGTTGTCCCTCCCCGGCCTGTTCATCGGGTGGAGCGATGCCCGGGCCGAGAAGAAGGGGCGGACCAGGCGCAGGGACTCGGTGCCCACCCGGGACGACCGGCGCGCCTATGCCGAGAACCTCGCCCGCCAGATCCGGGACGTGAGCCCGCGGCCGCGTGAGGTGAGCGCGTCGATCGGGGGGGACGGCGGCAGGGTGCTCGTGCTGTCCGGCGACATCAACGCGGAGGAGGGCGAGCGGCTGACGGCGGCGCTCCGGCGCGATCTGTCCGAGCTCGGCTTCAAGCGCGTCGAGGGCGGCAACGGCCATCGGGATTGGTGGGCGCGCGTGTGAGGAGCGGCGAGCCAGGCTGGTACGATCTCTTCCACCGCAGGGGTACCCGCCGGGACTTCCTGCGCGTCGGCGGAGGGGCGGCGGCCCTCGTCGCGCTCGGCGCGCTTCCCGGGTGCGGAGGCGGCCGCCGCGTTCGCTTCACCGTCGACCCGTTCGAGCTCGGCGTGGCCTCGGGCGATCCCTCGGCGGACGGCGTGGTGCTCTGGACCCGACTCGGTCGGCGCGCGCTCGAGGACTCCGGAGCGACACCGCTGCCGGTCGACGTGGGCTGGGAGGTCGCGGCGGACGACACGTTCCGGCGCACGCTGCGCGCGGGCACCGCGCAGGCACGACCTGAGCTGGGCCATTCGGTGCACGTCGAGGTCGAGGGGCTCGAGCCCGGCCGGGAGTACTTCTACAGGATGCTCACCGGCGGCGTGGCCAGCCCCGTCGGGCGCACCAAGACCGCGCCGGCGCGCGGCGCGGCGGTGGACGCCTTCCGCTTCGCGGTCGCCTCCTGTCAGAACTACGAGCACGGCCTCTTCACCGCGCTGCGTCACCTCTCCGAGGAGGACATCGACCTGGTCGTGCATCTCGGCGACTACATCTACGAGCGCACATTCGGTGAGAGCCGGGTTCGCCGCCACGAAGGCGAGGAGGCGCTGACCCTGGACGACTACCGCAGGCGCTACACCACCTACAAGCTCGACGCCGACCTGCAAGCCGCGCATCTGGTCGCTCCCTGGGTGGTGACGTGGGACGACCACGAGGTCGCGAACAACTACGCCGACGGTGTGCCGGAGGACGGCCAGCCGAGCGAGACCTTTCTGCTGCGCCAGGCCGCCGCCTATCAGGCCTACTACGAGTTCATGCCGCTGCGGCGCAGCGCCATGCCGGCCGGACCGGACATGCCGCTCTACCGCCGGCTGGCGATCGGCCGGCTCCTGGAGATGAGCGTGCTCGACACCCGTCAGTACCGGAGCGACCAACCCTGTGGAGACCGCGCGCAGCCGACCTGCGCCGCTCACGTGGCGCCCGAGCAGTCGATTCTCGGGGCCGATCAGCGGGCCTGGCTGTTCTCCGGACTGGCCGCCTCGGAGGCGCGCTGGAACGTGCTCGCGCAGCAGGTCATGATGGCGCGCATGCGCGGCGTGAACGCCCGGGGCGAGGAGACGTGGTCCATGGACATGTGGGACGGCTACCCGCTAGAGCGCCGCGCGCTGCTCGACATGCTGGCCGAGCAGGAGGTCCCCAACCCCGTGGTCCTGACGGGCGACATCCACTCCAACTGGGTGACCGACCTGCACCGCGACTTCGACGACCTCTCGTCGGAGGTCGTGGCCACGGAGCTCGTCGGCACGTCCATCAGCTCGGGCGGGGACGGAGGCGACATGACCGCGGGCGGCGCGCGCGTGCTCGCAAACGATCCGCACGTCAGGTTCTACAATGGGCAACGCGGTTACATGAGGGCCACCGTCACCCCGGAGCTGTGGACCAACGAGCTCCGGGTCGTGCCGACCGTGACCGAGCCCGGCGGCCAGGTGCGGACGCGGGCGACGTTCGTGGTCGAGAACGGGCGCGCGGGAGCTCGGGAGGCCTGAGGGGCGCGCGCAAGATGCCCGCCCGAACCGCGGAGGCGCCGTGGCGCCCCGCCCTTGCCGGGTTGCCGGCACGGCCGGACATTTCCCGGTTCGGCGACTCATCGGGGCCCGGCGGGAATCCGCCGTCGTGCCGACAGACCAACAGCAGGAGCGGTACCGTGAAGAAGACAGCGGCGGCCATGGCCGTACTCGCCTCCCTCGTTGCCACGCCCGTCCTGGCGCAGGACGGGGACATGAGCTTTTTCATCACGAGCTCGGGGCCGGGCAGCGGCGCCGACCTCGGCGGTCTCCAGGGCGCGGATCAGCACTGCCAGGAACTGGCATACGCGGTCGGCCTAGGCGAGCGGACCTGGCGCGCCTACCTGAGCGCGATGCCACGGAACGGCCAGCCCGCGGTGCACGCGCGCGACCGCATCGGTGGCGGGCCCTGGTGGAACTACGAGGGCGAGATGATCGCTCGCGACGTCACCGATCTCCACTCGGAGAACGCGAGCCTCACCAAGGAGACGATCCTGACCGAGCGGGGCCAGATGGTGAACGGCCGTGGCGACGATCCGAACATGCACGACATCCTCACGGGCTCGAACGCGGACGGAACCGCGTACGCGGGCGAGGGCAACACCACCTGCGACAACTGGACCAGCAGCGGCGAGGGCAGCACGCGGGTCGGGCACCACGACCGCCAGGGCGGCGGCGACAACCCGACTTCGTGGAACTCGGCCCACGGCTCGCGCGGTTGCAGTCAGACGGATCTGCAGGGCACCGGCGGCAACGGCTTCTTCTACTGCTTCGCCGCCGATGGGAATGACGACGAGCAGGCGGCGCGGCGGGAGTAAGATCGCGCCGGCGCTTCCGCCACGACGCGGCCATCGGCCCCACGCCGACACCGGAGCCGTCGCGCCGTACGTGGGCACACGCAGGTAGGCACGCGCTACCCGAGATGACAGCACGAACGCTCATGGCCGGGGCCCTCCTCATAGGGGCCCCGGTCACGCATGGGGCCGCGGCCCAGGAGGAAGCAGGCGTGGAGGCTCGCGGCATCACCGCCGTCGAGGGGCTCACGCTGGGCCACCATACGCTGGCCGAGCGCCCGACGGGCTGCACGGTGGTGCTCGCCCGCGAGGGTGCGGTCGGCGGCGTCGACGTCCGCGGCGGCAGCCCCGGCACGCGGGAGATCGCGCTGCTCGACCCGGTGAACAGTGTCGAGACCGTGCACGCGGTGGTGCTCGCCGGAGGCAGCGCGTTCGGTCTCGACGCCGCGGCGGGCGTCATGCGATACCTCGACGAGCGGGACCTGGGCTACCGCGTCGGCACGAAGGTCGTCCCGATCGTGGTGGGCGCCATCCTCTTCGACCTGGGGCTGGAGGGCGAGGCCCGGGTGCGCCCCGGCCCCGATTGCGGGTATGCCGCTGCGGAGGCGGCTGGCCCGGGCGCGCCCGCCGAGGGATCGGTGGGCGCGGGAGCCGGCGCTACGGTCGGTAAGCTGCGCGGCCCCGGTCGCGCCATGAAGGGCGGGTTCGGCACCGCGTCGGTCACGCTCGCGAGCGGGCTCACCGTCGCGGCCGCTGTGGCGGTCAACGCCGTGGGCGACATCGTCGATCCCACCACCGGGCAGGTGGTGGCCGGCGTGCGCACGGAGGACGGCACCGGCCTGGCCGACGCGCGCAACCTGCTCCGCGAGGAGGGGAGCGGGCGCGACCGATCGGGCGCGCGGCCCGGCGTGGGCGGGCAGCCGGACGCGGACGCGCTCCCGGGCGCCAACACCACGATCGGCGTCGTGGCGACGAACGCCACGCTCACCAAGGCGCAGGCGACCAAGGTCGCTCAGATGGCGCAGGACGGCCTGGCGCGGGCGATCTACCCGGCGCACACCACGCGCGACGGCGACACGGTGTTCTCGCTCGCCACCGGCCGGCTGGACGCACCCGCCGACGTGACGCTGATCGGCGCGCTGGCCGCCGACGTGATGGCCGAGGCGATCCTGCGCGCCGTGCGGCTCGCCGAGGGGCTCCCGGGCATACCGTCGGTCTCGGACCTCGGCAACTGACCACGACCGACGCACCCCCGGCCCGCCACCCGTGGCCCTCCAGCTCGGCGTTCTGATCGGGTACTCGGCCGCGCTGGTCGCGCTCGGCGTCTTCGTGTCGCGGCGGGTCAGCGCGAGCGCGACGTTCTTCGTGGCCGACCGCCGGCTGGGGCCCGGCCTCCTCTTCTCGACGTTCCTGGCCGCCAACATCGGCGCCGGCTCCGTGATCGGAGCGTCCGGGCTCGGCTACACGGACGGGCTCTCGGCCTGGTGGTGGGTCGGATCGGCGGGCATCGGGTCGTTGCTGCTGGCCTTCTGGCTCGGACCGCGCATCTGGAGCGTCGCCGCGGCGAACGGTCTCTACACCGCGGGTGACTATCTCGAGCACCGCTACGGGAGCCCCGTGCGCGCGACGATGGCGACGCTTCTGTGGTTCCTGACCCTGGTGATTCTCGCGGCGCAGCTCATTGCCATGTCGGAGATCCTCGAGTGGGTGCTGGGCGCGCCCCGCTGGCTCGGCGCCCTGCTCGGCGGGCTCGTCATGACCACGTACTTCGCCGCGGGCGGGCTGCTGACCTCCGCGTGGGTCAACATGGTGCAGCTCGTGGTGTTGCTCGGCGGCTTCGCCATCGCCGTTCCGCTCGCGCTCTCCGAGGCAGGGGGATGGGATGTGGTGCTCGCCGCCGCGCCGGCGACACGGGACGCTCCCGGCTTCCTGACGGGCGAGCGCTCGGGCATCGTGCTGGTCGCGCTGCTCGTGCCGGCGTTCATCGTCTCGCCGGGCCTGCTGCAGAAGGCGTACGGCGCCCGGGACGCGCGTGCGATCCGTGTCGGCGTGGGCCTCCAGGGGCTCGTGCTGCTCGCGTTCGCGTTCGCGCCGCCGATCATGGGGATGATCGCGCGCACCTACGACCCCGCGCTGGCCAACCCCGAGTTCGCCGTGCCCATCGTCCTCACCGAAGGCCTGCCCGCTCTCCTCGGAGCGCTGGGTCTCGCGGCCGTCTTCTCGGCCGAGGTTAGCTCGGCCGACGCGATCCTGTTCATGCTCGCCACGTCGCTCTCCAAGGACCTGTACAAGCGCTACGCGGCCCCGGAGGCGACGGACGCGCAGGTCCTGCGGGTGGCGCGCGTGGCCGCGGTCGTGGGCGGCCTGCTGGGCGTCCTGCTCGCGGTCGTGATCCCGACCGTGATCGATTCGCTCACGCTGTTCTACGCGGTGCTCGGCGTCAGCCTGTTCGTGCCCGTGGCCGCCGGGCTGCACTCGCGGCGCCCGGGCGTTCCCGAGGCGATGGCCTCGATGGGCGTCGGCGTCGCGGTGCTCTTCGCCGTGCGGCTCTCGGGTCTCGCGCAGCTGTCGAGATGGCTCGACCCCACCCTGGTGGCGATCGCGGCCTCGGGCCTCGCTTTCGGCGGGGTCTTGCTCCTCCGCCACGGGTGGGGGAGGCGCTCGTGAGGCTGCCAGGGCGCTTCGGCTGCGTGGCGCAGGGTCCGTCGCCTTCACAAGCTGTCCGCAATCGCGCAGACTGTTGGTTGGGAGCCGAGCGCGACACACCAACCCACTCGTGAGGCCAATGAGCACCTTCGACGAACAGCTGGAAACGATCAGGACGGGCAGCGGGTTCATCGCCGCGCTCGATCAGAGCGGCGGGAGCACCCCGAAGGCGCTCGAGCTGTACGGCATCGGCGAGGACGCGTGGACGAACGAGGACGAGATGTTCGCCGTCGTCCACGAGATGCGCACGCGCATCGTCACCAGCCCCTCCTTCGACGGCGGCAGGATCCTCGGGGCGATCCTCTTCGAGGGCACGATGGACCGTGACGTCGAGGGCGTGCCGAGCGCCGAGTACCTCTGGAACGTGAAGCGCGTGGTGCCGTTCCTGAAGGTCGACAAGGGGCTCGCCGACCAGCAGGACGGCGTGCAGCTCATGAAGCCGATCCCGGGCCTCGAACAACTGCTCGATCGGGCGCGCTCCAAGGGCGTTTTCGGGACGAAGATGCGCTCAGTGGTCAAGGAGGCGAACCCCTCCGGCATCGCCCGCATCGTCCGCCAGCAGTTCGAGGTCGCCAAGCAGATCCTCGGCCACGGCCTGGTTCCGATCATCGAGCCCGAGATCGACATCAAGTGCCCCGACAAGGCGGAGGCCGAAGAGCTGCTCAGGGACGCGGTCCTGGCCGAGCTCGACGCGCTCGGAACCGACGAGCGGGTGATGCTCAAGCTGACGCTCCCGGAGGAGCCCAACTTCTACAGCCCCTGCATCGAGCACCCGAACGTGCTCAAGGTGGTGGCGCTGTCGGGCGGCTACCCGCGCGAGGAGGCGAACGCCCGCCTGGAGAGCAACAACGGCATGGTGGCGAGCTTCTCCCGCGCCCTGGTCGAAGGATTGCAGGCGCAGCAGTCGGACGAGGAGTTCGACCACGACCTAGGGGCGTCGATCGAGAGCATCTTCCAGGCGTCCATGACGTAGCGTCGCGAGAGATCTCGGCTCGATGCGCGTCACGCGGGATTTCGTCCACTTCGGCCCGGAGGGCCTCATTCGCACCGTACTCGCAGCGTGGCTATGCACGCTCCTCCAGCCGGGTCTCGTCGCCGCCCAGGCGCCCGGCTCCGACACCCTGACCATCGAGGTGGGCTCGACGCGCCTGGACGGCCGCGTGTTCCAACCCCACGCGGCGCGGGTCCGCGTGTACGTGGGCGACGAGCTGACCAACGAGTGGACCAACGAGCTGACCCTCGGTGACTCGGCCGGCCGACCCGTGATGCATTGGGTGACGCGCACGGTCCGCTCACCCGGCGGCGTGACGAACGTCTTGCGCCAGACCTACGACGCCGTGACGCTCGCGCCCTACACGTTCCAATCGACCTCGAGCAACGGCGCGTTCACCCGCCTCGTCATCTCCGGAACCGAGGTGCGCGGCTCTCGCCGGGCCGCGAACGATACGACCGTGCACGAGGTCCGGCTCACGCTCGAGCGCGGGGGGTTCTTCGCCGGAGCGTCGGACCTGATCCCCGTCGCCGCGGGCCTCGAGGCCGGGTTGGTCATGACCGCTCCCGTGTGGCGATTCGGAATGCCCGCCGCGGAGGATCGCGTCTTCGCGGTGCTGCGGGACACGCTCGTCGTCGTGGAGGGGACCGCCGTTACGGCGTGGAAGGTCGAGGAGCGCCGTCCTGACGACCGGTCCCTGGTGGCGACGTGGTATCTGACCGAAGAGCGTCCCTACATGGTCTACGGAGAGGTGCCGCTCCCGGGCGGCGGAGTGCGGCGGATGACCGAGGTCGAGATTCCCGCTCGCCGTGAGTAGCGGCTCGGATCCTCCGTTTTCTTGCACGCGTCCGCCTTTCGGTTTATATTCGGTGTCCCTCTCGTGAGCCGGGAGGGCCGCTCCGAGCGAAGCGGACACCGGAGACGAACGAAGGCGGAGGCCCCGTGACGATCCCATACGTCGAGCTGCACTGCCACTCGGGGTTCTCCTTCCTGGACGGCGCGTCACACCCCGACGAGCTCGTGACCCGGGCCGTGGAGCTCGGCTACCCCGCGCTCGCGCTCACCGACCACAACGGGCTCTACGGCTCGATGGAGTTCGCCCACGTGGCGCACCGGGCGGGCCTGCAACCCATCACGGGCGCCGAGGTCACGCTGCGTGAATGCTTCACGGGCGTGGACGAGCCGGAGGGAGGTCACCACGTCACGCTCCTCGCGGAAACGCCCCGGGGATACGCCAACCTGTCCCGGCTCCTCACCGAGGCGCACATGGGCTCGGAGCGCGGCGATCCCCGCCTCCCGCTGTCCTCCCTCCTCGAGCTCTCCGAGGGGCTGATCCTCCTCACGGGCTGCCGCAGGAGCCCGCTCGCGGCCGCGCTCGACTCCTCGGTGGGCGAGGCGGAGGCCTTGGCGGGACGTCTGGTCTCGGCCTTCGGCCCCGGCAGCGTCTTCGTCGAGCTCCAGGACAACGCCGTGAAGGGGGACGCGGCCCGCAACAAGGCGCTCGCGCGGCTCGCGGGCCGCCTGGGGCTCGGGGTCGTGGCGACCGGCAACGTGCACTACCACCGGCCGGAGCGGCACAGGCTCCAGGACGTGCTCGTGTCGATCAGGAACCGCACGACGCTCGATGGCGCGCACGGTGCCCGCCGCGCCAACAGGCTCTTCCACCTGGCCGAGCCGTGGGACATGCGCCACCGCTTCGAGAGCCGGCCCGAGGCGCTCACCAACACGCTCCTCATCGCCGAGCGGTGCGCCGCCTTCGACCTGACCGAGGACCTGGGCTACGAGTTTCCCGACTTCGAGGGTTCGGACCGGGGCGGCGCGCTCGAGACGCTCGCCGCCATCTGCCTGGACAAGATCAGCCGGCTCTACGTGCCCGGGAGCGCCGAGCAGCGTGACGCCGAGGAGCGGCTCCACACCGAGCTCAGCCTCGTGGACCTGCACGGCCTCGCGGGGTTCTTCCTCGTCTACCGGGACATCATGGAGCTGGCCGCGGAGGTGGCGCGCGACGTGCGGGGCGACGCCCCCAGGGCGCGCTCGGGCCTGCCACCGGGTCGGGGACGCGGCTCCTCGGTCTCCTCGATCATCTGCTACCTCATCGGCCTCTCGCACATCGATCCGGTGCGCAACAACCTCTTCCTGGGCCGCTTCCTCAACGAGGCGCTCCGGAGCGTGCCCGACATCGACCTCGACTTCCCCAGGGACATCCGCGAGGAGCTCATCCTCAGGGTCTACGGGAAGTACGGGCACGAGCACACGGGCCTGGTCTGCACCTTCCCCACCTACCGGCTGCGCTCGGCGGTGCGAGAGATCGGCAAGGCGCTGGACCTGCCCATGGGAGAGCTCGAGAAGCTCGCCAAGCTGGCGGAGCACCGCTCCGCCCCCGGCCTCGCCGAGGAGATCGCCGCGCTCCCGGAGTTCAAGGACCGCGCCGACGGCCCGCTCTGGAAGCTCCTCGGCGACCTCGCCCAGGACATCGCCGGGCTCCCTCGTCACATCTCGCAGCACGTGGGCGGGATGATCATATCGAGCCGTCCTCTGGTGGAGATCGTCCCCCTCGAGCCCGCGGCCTGGGAGGGGCGGGTTCTCTGCCAGTGGGACAAGGACTCCTGCGAGGACGCAGGCTTCATCAAGATCGACTTCCTGGCGCTCGGCATGCTCTCGCTCGTCGAGGAGACCGTGGACCTGATCGCCGAGCGGAGCGGTGAGGGCGGTGCGGCGCCCGACCTCTCCCGCATCGACTTCCAGGACGAGGCCATCTACGACCGCATCTGCTCGGGCGACACCGTGGGGCTGTTCCAGATCGAGAGCCGCGCCCAGATCCAGATGCTCAGGCGCACCCGTCCGCGGAACCTGGAGGACCTGGCCGTCCAGGTCGCGATCGTGCGGCCCGGACCCATCGTGGGCGGCGCCGTGAACCCCTACGTGCGGCGGCGCGAGCTGCTGCGTGAGAGCCCGGACTATCGGGTTCCCTACCCTCATCCGCTGCTCGAGGAAGCACTGGGCGAGACGTTGGGGGTCATCATCTTCCAGGATCAGGTTCTCAAGGTTTGTCAGGCCCTTGCGGGCTTCTCGGACGGCCAGGCGGAGTCGCTGCGCCGCGCCATGAGCAGGAAGCGCTCCAAGGAAGCGCTCGCCGCCCACTGGGACGACTTCCTCGACGGCGCCATGGCCAGGGGAGTCGACGAGACGACGGCACACGAGGTGTTCGCCCAGGTGACGGCGTTCTCCGAGTTCGGCTTCCCCAAGTCGCACGCCGCCGCGTTCGGGCTCCTGGCCTACCAGTCGGCGTGGCTCCGCCACTACCACCCGGTCGAGTTCTACGTGGGGCTCTTCAACAACCAGCCGATGGGCTTCTACTCGCTGGACGCGCTCGGCCGGGACGCGCGCCGGAACGGTTTGAAGACCCTGCTGCCCGACGTGAACCGGAGCGGCGTCGAGTGCACGGCCGAGGGGAACGATCTGCGCATCGGGCTCGGCTTCGTGCGCGGATGGGGCGCCGACATCGCCGAGCGCGTCGTCGAGGAGCGCGACGGCAACGGTGCGTACCGCTCGTTGGTCGACTTCCTGCGCCGCACGCCCGCCGCGCTCAAGCGGCCCGCGGTCGAGAACCTGATCTGGGTGGGCGGGTTCGCCGAGCTCGGCCTCACCAGGCGGGAGCTGCTCTGGCAGGCGGGCCTGTGGCTGGGGCCCGAGACCGACGAGGAGCGCACGGGCGGTCGCGAGGACCACGCGCAGACCGAGCTCGTGCTCGAGGATCCGTACGCGGGGCTACCGTTCCCGGACCTCGGGCCCACCGACCGGATGATCGCCGAGTACCGGATGCTGCGCTTCTCGGCGGAGCTTCATCCGCTCACGCTGCTCGAGAACGTGATGCCCGCGGGCACGGTCTCGTCCGACCGCCTTCCCCACCTCCGTCAGGGCAGCGCGGTGCGGGTCGCCGGGCTCGTGACGACGCGCCAGAGGCCGCAAACCGCGAAGGGTTACGTCTTCGTCCTCATGGAGGACGAGCACGGTCCCATCAACGTGATCGTGAAGCCCGACGTCTACAAGCGAGACCGCGCGGCCGTACGCATGGAGCCCTTCCTGGCCGTTCGCGGGCAACTCCAGAAGGACGGCGCTACGCTCAACGTGATCGCCCGCGAGGTCGAGGCGCTGCGCGTGCCGGGCACCGCACCCGTGCGCAGGCGCGGGCTGTCGCGATCGTACGTCGCGGCCGAGGCGAGCCGAGCCGACGCCGAAGCGGGCTGGCCCGACGCGGAGGCCGGCTGGCCGGACGCCGAGACGGGCGGTGCGGCCGCCGGGGACGTCTCCGACCTCCACCACTCCCTGCCCGGGACGCTCGAGTACTGGGCCGATCCCGACCGGTCCGCACCGAGCCCGTTCCGCTACCTCACCGCGCTCCGGCAGAACCCGCCGGGCATCAAGAGCTTCGGATGACCACACCACGAGGAACACGACCATGAACAAGGTGACCCCCCTGATCTCCGTCGAAGCCATCGAGCCGTGCCTGCCCTTCTGGACCGAGGCGCTCGGCTTCGAGATCACCGCGACCGTTCCCCATGGGGACGCCATCGGCTTCGCGATGCTCAACAAGGGCGGTGTGGAGCTGATGTACCAGACGAGGGCGAGCATCGAGGCCGACCTGGGCGAGTCCGGCGCCCCGCCGGACCTCGGGGCGGAGCTCGAGGGCGGCACCAGCACGCTGTTCATCGAGGTCGACTCGCTCGATCCGGTCATCGAGGCCCTGGACGCGAGCGGCGCCGAGGTGGTCGTCCCCCGTCGCCAGACCTTCTACGGCATGGACGAGATCTTCGTGCGCGCGCCGTGCAGGACGCTCGTGGGGTTCGCGGCGCGCGTCGAGGGCAGCTCCTAGTGGTTCGCCCCCGAAGTCTGCGGCAGAACCCGACTTCGGGGGCGGACCACTAGCCTCGCGGCCAGAAGTTGTTCGAGCGGTCGACGTCGGGCGCGTAGCCGGACGGGTCGATCTCCACGCGCGTGACCGAGCCCGCCTCGGGCGGAACCTCGATCTCGTACTCGCTGTTGCCGGAGAGCCAGTGCTCGACCGGGACCTCGTGGACGAGCTCGCCGCCGGCGGAGGTGCGGATCCGCACCGTGGCGGGAAACGGCGCCAGGCTCAGGTCCTCGATGACGACCTCGCCACCGCCGCCGGTGGAGCTCGTGACCTCGGCAACGGCGTGGTCCAGCGTCCAGGTCTCGTAGTAGAACGACGTCCAGAACCAGTCGAGGTTCTCCTCGGCGAAGCGCTCGAACGTCCGGAAGAAATCCCACGGCGTCGGGTGCTTGTAGGCCCACTCCGCGATGAACGCGCGGTAGGCCTCCTCCCACGTTTCGCGTCCCATGATGTGCCGCAGCGCCACCATGAGCGTGGCCGGCTTGCTGTACGAGGCCACGCCGTACCCGGGACCGGGCTCGTACCAGTCGCCGTGCCGCATCATGCTCTGCTCCTGCCCCGATGCGGCCACCCCCAGATACGGCCTCGCCTCCACACGGTGGTGGTCCACGCCCGGCCAGGTCTCCATGCGGCTCTGGTTCTCGAGGAAGCTCGTGGCACCTTCGTCCATCCACGCGTATCGCTTCTCGTTGCTACCCACGATCATGGGAATCCACATGTGCGCCAGCTCGTGTGACGTCACGTTGAAGAGCGCCTGGGGATCGCCGTTCTCGTACGGACCGATCAGCGTGAGCATGGGGAACTCCATGCCGCCCTCGATGATGTCGGCGCCTTCCACCGAGGTCATGTGCGGCCAGGGATACGCGAGGCCGGTGTAACGGGAGTGGAACTCGATGGACTGCTTCCCGTAGCGCCACTGCTCCTCCCAGAGCGGCGCCCGGTCCTCCCGCCAGAACGAGTGGATCAGCACGCGATCCTCGGCGCCGTCGCCGTCCCTGTCGGGAACCACCGCCGTGACCGCGTCCCAGCGCTGCACGTTCGACGTGGTCCAGGCGAAGTCGCGCACGCTATCCGCGGCGAATCTGTAGGTGAGCCATCCGTCCGGAGCGTCGGCGGTCACCGTGCCGGCGTCACGATCGACGTCGTCGACGATGGTCACGTGCTCGTCGGCGGTGGCCGCCTCGGCCAGCCGCTCGAGCGTGAGCGCGGAGAACACCTCCTCCGGGTTCTGCAGCCCGCCGGTGGCCATCACGGTCCAGCCCTCGGGCACGGTCAGGGCCACGGTGTAGTCGGCGAAGCCGTCGTAGAACTCGGCGCCGCCGAGGTACGGCTCGGCATCCCAACCCCTCAGGTTGTCGAAGACCGCCATCTTCGGGAACCAGTATGCCACGAAGTACATCTCCCGCTCCGAGTGGCCCATGCGGCCGGCGCCGCTCTGCGGAAGCGTGACCTCCCACTCGATCTCGAGCTGGAGCGTGTCGCCCTGCTCGAGAGGAGCGTCGGGCCGCAGCTCCATCAGCGTGCCGTCGATCCTGTACGCGGGCCCCGCGTCCAGAGGGCCCTCCTCGAGGTCCTGACCGTTCGCCGCCACCCTCGTGAGCGTGACGCCGCCGGTGATCTCCTGCTCCTCGTGCCTGGGAACGCCCGCCCTGTGCAGGTTCTGGTGCAGATGCAGCCAGACCGATCCGATCCTGGCCGGCGCGTTGTTGGCGTAGCGGATGCGCGCCGTACCCGCCAGCTGGCCGGTCTCCGGGTCGAGCCGCGCCTCGAGGTCGTAGGACGAGCTCTGCTGCCAATACGCGTGGCCGGGGCTGCCGTCCGCGCTGCGCCAGCCCCGATCCACGGCCCGGCCGTACTCGGCCGGAGGCACGACCCCGGCGGGTATCGCCCGCCGAACCTCCACGCCCTGCGCGGCCATTGCGCTGGGCCTGGCGAGCACCGGGCCGCCGAGCGCCACGGCGAAGCAGACGGCCACCACCCTCGGGACCACTCGATCCCATCGACCCGTCATCCGACTCCTCATGTGCGCATCCCTCAGGGGTTTCGTTGGAGGTAGAACGCCACGCCGGCCCAATCGTTGGCGGCTGAGAACATGTCGAAGTACCGATCCACGCCCTGCTGGCCCACGTAGGGCGCCAGCTCCTCGCGGACCTCCTCGTCGAAACGCCGCGCGTCCGACTCGTCACCGCCCGCGAGCGCCGTGCGGACCCGAGCCTCGAGCGCGTCCAGCCGTGCGCCGAGCTGCTCCCTGCGCGCCTCCACGTCCTCGTGCAGGCCGAAGTGCGTGGCTCCGAATCGCTCAGGGGCGATGCGCCCGATCTCCTCCAGGGTCCTCGACCACGCCCTCAGGTCGACCGCCGGCGGCGGCGTGGGAGGATGCGTCGGCCCGTCCGAGAGGACGATGCCCATCGAGTCGCCGCTGAACAGCGTTCCGTCACGCTCGTCGAGATACCCCAGGTGATGGGCGATGTGGCCCGGGGTGGGAATCGGGCGTAGCCCGGGCAGGGGCGCTGGCGCGCCGGGTCGCCATGCCTTGATCCGGTCCGGGGGGACGGCGCGCACCTCCCCCCAGAGCTTGTCGTGCGCGTCCTGGAACGTTCGCCGCGTGCTCGCCACGAGGCGCTCGGGATCGACCAAGTGCGGGGCGCCGTCCTCGTGAACGTGCACCACGGCGCTCGGGAAGCGCTCGAGCAAGTGACCGGTGGCGCCCGCATGGTCCAGGTGCACGTGCGTCAGGAGCACGTGCCGCAGGTCGGAGGGGCCCACGCCGCACGCGCCGAGCTCGGCCACGAGGTGCTCGACCGTGGTCGCCGGGCCGGGGTCGACGATGGCCGGCTCCCGGGCGTCGACGAGATAACAGCAGATCGCCCCCTCGAGGCCGAGATGGATCAGGTCGATGCAGGCGGTGGCGCTCATGGGCGAGCGGTGGCACGCACCCTCGTCGGGTCGGCCTCAACCACGGTCCCCCATCGGAACGAAGTCGCGCGCGTCCGGGCCCACGAAGACCTGACGCGGCCGAGCGATGCGCTGCTCGGGATCCTCCAGCAGCTCCTGCCACTGCGCGAGCCAGCCGACCGAGCGCGGGATCGCGAACAGCACCGGGAACATCTCGACCGGAAACCCCATCGCCTGATAGATGATGCCCGAGTAGAAGTCGACGTTCGGGTAGAGGTTCCGTTCGACGAAGTAGTCCTCCGAGAGCGCGATCCGCTCGAGCTCGAGCGCGATGTCGAGCAGCGGGTTGCGGCCCGTCACCTCGAACACCTCATCGGCGGTCCGCTTGATGATGCTCGCGCGCGGGTCGTACGCCTTGTAGACGCGGTGCCCGAAGCCCATGAGCCGCTCCTCCTTGCGCTTCACGCCCTCGAGGAACGCGGGAATTTGGTCCACGCTTCCGATGCGGTTGAGCATCCTCAGCACGGCTTCGTTCGCTCCGCCGTGCAGCGGCCCGTACAGCGCGGCCATCGCGCCCGCCATGGCGGAGTAGGGATCGGCGTTCGACGATGCGACCACGCGCATGGTGGACGTGGAGCAGTTCTGCTCGTGGTCGGCGTGCAGGATGAACAGGATGTCGAGCGCCTTCTCGAGCACCGGGCTCGGGCGGTAGTCTCGCGTCCCGATCCGAAACAGCATGTTCAGGAAGTTGGCCGTGTAGGAGAGCTCGTTCTCGGGGTAGACGTACGGCAACCCGCGATGGTGCCGGTAGGCGTAGGCCGCGAGCGTGGGCATCTTGCCGACGATCCGGATGATCTGCTGCCAGCGCGCCGCGGGGTCCTGGATGTCTTTGGCCTCGGGGTAGAAGGTCGAGAGCGCCGCGACCGCACTGATCATCATCCCCATGGCGTGGGCGTCGTACCGGAATCCCGCGAGCATCTCCGTGATGTTCTCGTGCACGTAGGTGTGGAACGTCACGTCGTGGACGAAGTCGTCGAGCTCGGACTGCGTCGGCAGCTCGCCCTTGAGCAGCAGGTAGGCGACCTCGAGGTGCGTGCTGCGCTCCGCGAGTTGCTCGATCGGGTAGCCACGGTAGCGGAGGATGCCGCGCTCGCCGTCGATGAACGTGACGGAGCTGCGGGTTGACGCGGTGTTGGTGAACGCCGGGTCGTACGCCATCATCCCGAAGTCCCCGTCGTTCACCCTGATCTGGCGCAAGTCCATCGCGCGGATCACGTCACCGTCGAGGATCTCGACCTCGTAGTCCCGGCCCGTGCGGTTGTCGCGGATGGAGAGGCTGTTCTTCCCCTCGCTTCCGTTCGCTCCCATGATCGCTCCGTGTGACGGGATGACGCTGGAATGCGCCGCCGGGGGCCGCGTGGCAGAGGGCGGCAAAAGAGGCCCGTATTATACCGAGGGGGCGGGTGCCGCCCAAGCGGGCGAGGGCGAAGCCGGCGGTACCCGGGCGGGCGGCGATGCGCGCGTGCGCATCCCGAGCGCACGGCACGCGCGCGTCCGGGGGCGCGCAAGCTCCCGTGCGAGTGCCGGGGGCGGGATTCGAACCCGCACGCCCCGAAGGACAGCGGCTTTTGAGGCCACCGCGTCTACCGTTCCGCCACCCCGGCGAGGTGTCATTCCTGCAACCTGTTACGACCTTTTCGCGTCCGCCATCCCAGCTATCTCGGTGACATGCCTGGTGACAAACGGGTGTCACCGAAGTCCGGCGCGCGTCTCCGCTCGCTTCGTACGTGAAGCAATAGGAACAGCGCCGCAGGTGACTCCGAGCACTCCGCCGCAGCCCCCGCGGTCTCCCGCGATATCCATGCGCACCATGCTATGCGGGCACCAGCCGTTCCACCTCGATATCCTCAGCCCTCTGCTCGGCGTGCCATAGATCGTAGTTCATCTGCAGCTGCATCCAGTGCCGCGCCGACGAGCCGAAGACCTTGCTGAGCCGGATCGCCATTTCGGGCGAGACTCCTGCCTTCCGATTCACCAGCGCGGACAGCGCCTGCCGGCTGACCCCGAGTGCCCTCGCACCGTCCGTGACGCTGAGGCCGAGGGGCTCCAGACAATTCAGCTTTACGTGCTCGCCCGGGTGCGGCGGGTCGTACATCGGCATCCTGAGTACCTCCTTCATTCTCTTCTCTCCGACGGCAACCCCATCGTGTCGCAGCGTACCAAGCCCACTGCCCGGCTTCGACCTTCGCTCTCTCCCTCTGCGACGGCAAACCCATCGTTAAGGCGCCCGGCCAACCAAGGGAATAAACCGTCGCCAAGAGACGAGGCCCTCCTCTCCTAGTGGTAGTCGACCAAGTCCACCTGCTCCGGCTCCTCGTCGAAACGAAAGGCTACGCGCCAGCTGCCCGTCACCCTCACAGCCCAGAACCCCTTCAAGTCCCCCTTCAAGGGATGCAACCCGTACCCTGGCAAATCCAAATCCTGCGGATTCTCCGCGGCGTCGAGGTCGGCCAAGATGATTCTCAGCTTGGGAACCATTTGAGGCGAAAGGCCTTTCGTTTCTCCCTTCGCGTAGAGGCGCTTGAGGCCCTTATGCCGGAAGCTACGGATCATCGCGTAGTGTCGCCTGTCACGTTACACTTGTCAAACAGACGGAGTTCCCGATGGCGAGCTCGGTCACGCCGACATCGCCCGCCGGGTCGGCCTCCTCGGCCAATGACGGTGGGCAAGAAATAACCCCGCCCGAGGCCTTTCGGCGTGTCGGGCGGGGAGGAATGGTCCAGCGGAGATTCTCATCCCGTTGAGGTCCGGCGTCAACCTGCTGGTCTCCGGTAGGAGAGAGCCGCCCGGGGGTCCCCGCCAGGAGCGGCCTACGCCCCCTCCGCAACGGCACGACCGTGGCCTCCCGATGCTCCACGACCGGGCTGCGGTGCCGGACCTCGAGCAGGGATCACGGCCGCCCCGTAAGCCCGTACACCGTGATGCCCGAGGTTGGACACTCCTCGCTGGCGCTGATCGAGAAGACGTACTGGCGATCGCATCCGGGCAGAGGGCTGCCCTTCCGCGTGCTCGACCGGACGGGCGACCGGCTCCTGCACCTGCATGCAGGCGGCGTTGATACGATTCACACCTTCCAGCCCATGGAGTCCGTTCCGAACCTTCTGCTCGCGCGCGTTCCGCTCTGGGGCGTCAGGAGGGATGGGCTGGTCTTCGGCACGTCGGCCGCGTGGGTGGTCGAGTCGTGGAGCCTCGACGTCGGATCCCTGTCGTGAATCGCGCGCCGGGAGGGAGGCACACTGCCGTTCACCGAGGAGGACCGGGCCGACCTGGAGGACGTTCTGATCGCCGCGGTATCCCGAGAAGCCGGTGGGACGGAGCTTGCACCGGAAGTGAGGGACCGAGTATTGAGCCAGGTCACGTTCCTCTCCGTGCGACCAAGGATCGCGGGACTCTTGTTGTCCCCGAGCGGAAACGTGTGGGTCCGCAGGGCAACGGAGGGTCTTCGAGACTCGTGCCGCTGCTCGACGACGTCGTGAAGCGCGCCGAGCCGCCGCTCCTGCTGCTGCTGGGCGCGGTCGGCTTCGTGCTGCTGATCGCGTGCGCGAACGTGGCGAACCTGGTGGCGGTGCGGGGGCAGCCGAGGGCGCACGAGCTGTCCTTGCGGGCGGCGCTCGGAGCGGGCCGGGCGGGTCTCGTCCGGCTCGCGCTCATAGAGAGCCTCGTGCTCTCCATGGCCGGCGCCGCACTGGGCGCCGTGCTCGCGGCCGGCGCCCTCGCGCTCCTCGAGAGCACGGCGGCGCACAGCGTGCCCCGAATGCAGTCGGTGCATATGGACGGCATGGTTCTGGCCTTCGCCGCGGTCGTCGCCCCGTGAGCCGCGCGCCGCCTGCGGCCTCGACGGCGCGGGCGATGCCGAAGTCCGCCAAGCCCCGAGCAGGCGTTCGGCACGGCCGAGGTGCACGCGCCCACCGACGTGTACGCGCTCGGGTGCGTGCTCTACGAGATGATCGGCGGCCGCGCGCCGTTCGAGGCCGCGACGCCCCAGGCCCTACTGGCCCAGGTCGCCGTCGCGGACCCGCCGAGCCTCCGGACCAGCGCGCCCGAGATCCCGCCGTACGTCGAGCGCGCCGTCGAGCGGGCGATGGCGAAGGACCCGGCGGACCGGTTCCCCACCGCGGCCGCCTTCGCGGACGCGTTGCTGACCGGCACGGTCGTGGCCGGCCCCCGACGGCGGCGCCGGCTCGTTCCCGCCACCGTGGCGGCCGCGGGTGCGTCGTCGGTGCTCGCCACCTGGGAGCTCATGGCCGCACTGGGTGGCCCAAGGCCCGCTCACCTCGGCTAATCAGCCCCTGCGACGACGCGGCACGCTCAACCTGCGCGCCGATCGAGTCGCGGACCCCCTCTTCCTGGACTCCGACTTCTTCGACGCCCGCGGCACGCCGCGGTGAGTTGCGTTGCGCCCTCCCGCTCCTCGGCCTCAAGGGCACCATGGCCGATGGCGCTCGAGCTCGCGCTCGCCGTACAGCAGGAGATCGCCGCACGCCTCGAGGAAGCGGATCGTCTGCGCCACCGACGCGTCGAACGGGCGCAGTATGAGGCCGAGCGCGCTCGCCATCGCTACATGCAGGTGGACCCGGCCCATCGGCTCGTGGCCGACTCGCTCGAAGCCGACTGGAACGCCAAGCTACGCGCCCTCGCCGAGGCCCAGCACGACTACCAGCGCCAGCACACCACCGATCGCCTCGTGGTGGACGAGCAGGAACGCAACCGCGTTCTGGCGCTCGCCGCCGACTTCCCCACCGTCTGGCACGCCCCAACCACGCCGCAGCGCGAGCGCAAGCGGATGCTCGCGCTCCTGATCGAGGACGTCACGCTGATCAAGCAGCGCCACATCACCGTCGCCGTCAGGTTCCGCGGCGGTGCCACGACCACGTTGACCTTGCCCCGCCCCTTGTCGGCCGCGCAGCTACGCGCCACTCACCCCGAGGTGCGAGAGCACATCGATACCCTGCTCGACGAATACACCGATGCTCAGGTCGCCCACATCCTCAACGAGCGTGGCGCCAATACGGGCGCCGGGACCACATTCGATGCCAACAGCGTCCGGTGGGTCCGCTTCTCCGCCAAGCTCAAGAGTCTCAAGGAGCGTCTGCTCGACGCGGGGATGCTGACCGGCAAGCAGGTCTCGGCGAAGCTCGGCGTGAGTCGGACCACCCTCGGCCGGTTACGCGCCCAGGGACGCATCGAGGCTCGCATCTGTAACGACAAGGGCGAGTGGCTCTACTCCCTACCCGAGCCACCAAAGTCGGCCGCAGCGCCCCTCACCCCATCGCACCGCCAGTTGGTCGCATCCGCTGCAGGAGGTGCAGTATGAAATCAGGTTCTACGACGTGCTGCCCCTCCTGTGTCCCGCATGCGGCGGCGAGATGAAGGTCCTCGCGTTTCTGACCGATCCGCCCGTCGTCTCGGCCATAATGCCGAGTTCTGGATTATGCCGAGTAGCTGGTGGTGGCCGTGCAAGAGACTGGATCAGAGCGCCCATGGACTCGGCATAATCAGAGGTTGTCGAGGAAGACGAGGAGTTGATCGTCGGGGCAGAATCGTCCTGGCTAGGTACCGAGCGGCGTAGTGCAGGCAAGCGCCTTCTCCTTGAGGCGCATGTCGGCATGGAGATAAATCTCGGTGGTCTCGATGGACTCGTGGCCGAGCCAAAGTGCGATAACGGAGCGATCAACGCCGTGGAGGAGCAGCTCCATGGCGGCGGTGTGACGAAGGACGTGCGGCGTGACGCGCTTGCGCTTCAGCGACGGGCAGTGCTGCTGGGCGGTTCGGGTGTGCTTGACGACGAGCCACTCGACGGCGTCGCGGCTCAGGGTGCCGCCGCGGATGCTGGGAAGACCGGGTCTTCGGGTTGGACACGCAGCCGCTGAAGCCAGGCACGGAGCATGGCCTGGGCGTCGCGACGCAGAGGCGTCGAGCGGTGCTTCCTGCCCTTGCCTTTGCAGCTCACATAATCCAAGATCCACGAGCGATCGCCCGAATGAGTCGACGTGAGCCGCGAGCGGATCGCGTTCTAGGCGCTCCGCCGCCACAGGTTCCTTGAACAGGTCTTCCGACATGTCTCCTCCTTGCCTGGCGTCAGTGCCAGTAGGGAGGAAACCCCGGATTATGCCGAGTTCAACCGCTCCGCATCGACGAGAAACGCCTCAGATCCAGCCCACGACTGCCCCCGGACTGCGGCTACTCAGCATAATCCAGAACTCGGCATTATAGCCG
>Ga0302046_10000555_pt1 | contig 37151 bp, 32 predicted proteins | sample RVTome_11_FD_200261 | JGI IMG/M metagenome (GOLD analysis project Ga0302046, IMG submission 200261) | Soil microbial communities from uranium-contaminated site in the Upper Colorado River Basin, Wyoming, United States - RVT147D111 (version 2) ...
GGCCTATTCCAACAGCCGACGATCGAACGCGAATGGTTCGCTGGTCATCATGCGAACTCTTCCTGCATCGCGATGTCCAGGGTTCAGCAGGACGTTGGTCTCAATGGGGACCACAGCCGACGGCACTCGCAACAGGGCGGTCCGACCTTCGCGTAGCCAGAGGTCGCCGCGCCGCACACATTCTGGATGATCCGCAACGTGATTCCAGTCCGACGGTAACTCGGTTGCCAGGACACGCTCCTCACGCACTCCTTGAGGAACCTCAACTTCCATGGCTACCAAGTCGGATGGCGTATCGTCGATGTCCACGTGCACCAGATACTCCAACGCTGCCAATGAAAGCGACGACGAGAGGTACACCACGGCCAGCCCGTCCGAGTTCCAGCGGCCGCCATGCACACGAGCGCCCTCACCATCCATTGCTTGAAACGCGGCGCGAGCAATTCGCCAAAGGTTCACTGGGCGCGTCTATCAGCTGAACACACCATGCTCGACACGCCCGAGCACCTTCTCCACGGCACGGGCTCCAGCATCGCTACCAAGCAACTCGAGTGGACGCTTGCCAGCCAGTGCTCGATTCGATTTACGAAGCCAGGACGACGCATGCTCGGTACTGCCCAACGCTTGCTCGCTACGGGCGAGAATGCGTACGACCCGCGCGAGTCGATCCGACTCTTCCGGGCTCAGCCGCTGCTCTTTCTCTCTCCGGTGAGCCAAGGTGCGCCGTGGCAAAACCAACGCGTAGATGTCGGCGGCGGTCAGGAGGCCGGACTCAATAACCTCATCCACCACCCGGGTAGGCAGGCCTTTACGAATCTCGCCCGCGAGGTGCAGCTCGGCGCCCAGGTCAAACGTGATCGACCCGGCCTGAGCCGGCCGACTTCCGAGCCAGCGAGCCGCCCAGCGTTGCCACGTTCCAGCATGCCGCGCCGCTGCTGCGGACGCCGACCGGGCTGACTCGAGTCGCGTCGTGTCCGCGGATCGCTTTTTGATTGGCACGTAGCCCTCAGTCCGGAGGCAATGGCAAGATTGCACACGCAATATGTGCGATCTGCCCACGTCGGTCAAGGGCCATTCTGGAACCTGAAAGGGACAGCGGATGGCAGCCAACGCAGATTCAACGCATTCCGGCGCTGACCCCGGGCCGGCTGCAGGAAGAGACCCGCCGCCGCAGGGCGCACGGGCTGTGCCGCCCGGACATCAGTCGCCCGGCTGATATCCACGCCCGGCGCGGGACCCCTTGAACACGCGATAAAGCAGTACGAAGCACGGCAACAGCAGAATCGCGCCGCCGGTGAGCGCCTGGATGAGGAACCTGAGTGTCCGGGGCGCGGTCGCGGTGTTCTGAAAGGTGAGATCCGGAACGAGGATGTGTGGATACTGGGCCAGTCCCCAGCCGATCAGGATGAGGGCGACCTGACCTGCAGCGGCGAGGCGGGCGAGAGCGTAGCGGCGGAGCCAGAGGGCGAGCAGTGCGCCGATGGCGCAGCTGCTGGTGGCGGCGAGCAGCAGCGGTGCCCACCACTCCGTCAGTCCTTCGAAGATGACGGTGGCACCCGCACGGGAGAGCATGAAGACGAGTGCTGCGGCAGGCGCGAGTGCGATGCCGGAAGCGAGTGCACGGGCGCGGAAATCGTCACGCAGGCCGGCATCCGTCTCTGCATCGGCGGTCAGGTAGGTTGCGGCGAGGAATGCGAACAGGGCCTGCGCGAAGATGCCGACACTGGCTGCGAACGGACGGGTCCAGCCGGCGAAGAAACCGCTGGTCACGGTTCCATCGATCACGCGGATCTCGCCCGATCCCAGTGCACCGAGGGACAGGCCGAGGAAGAACGGCGTGAGCAGACTGGAGACGCCGAACAGCAGACTCCAGCGCCGGTGCAATGCGTCGGAGCGGACATCGTACTTGCGGATGACGAAGGCCGATGCGCGTAGCACGATCCCGATCAGGACGAGCGTCATCGGAATGTGCAGCGCAGTCATGATCGCGCCGAAGGCGGGCGGGAAGGCCGTGAACATCAGGACGATCACCAGGATGAGCCAGACGTGATTCGCCTCCCAGATGGGAGCGATGGCTCGCTCGATGGCCTGCCGCTGCGCATGCGCACGTGGACCGCGCGCCAGCAGGTCCCAGACGCCGCCACCGAAATCGGCGCCGGCGCTCAGGCCGTAGAGCACGAGCGACACCAGCATGGCGAGCGCAATGACCTGTTCATACGTCATCGTGACGACTCCGCCGGCGGTGACGGTGTCGTGGATCCGGCCGCTGGTGCGGGTGACGTCTCGATGAACTGGCGGGAGAGCACCAGCACGAGAATCACCGCAAGCAGCAGGTAAAGCAGCGTGAACGTGGTGAACGGCACGACCAGGCCCGGCATGGGCGTGACGGCGTCCGCCGTACGCATCACACCGTAGATGATCCAGGGCTGGCGACCGACCTCGGTCACGATCCAGCCGGCCTCAATGGCGATGAAGCCGAGCGGACTGGCGGCCACGAGCGCGCGCAGGAGCCACGGATGGTCCGGCAGTGCGCGCCGCCGCCATGCGGATGACGCGGCCCACGCCGAAAGCACGAGCAGTGTGAAGCCGCAGGCGACCATGATGTCGAATGACCAGTGCACGATCGCGGTCGGCGGCCACTCGTCGCGCGGGATGTCCTCCAGTCCCGTCACCGTGGCATCCGCACTGCCGTGCGCCAGAATGCTGAGAGCACCCGGGATACGGATCGCCCAGCGCGTCTCCATCGCCTCGTCATCGGGGACGCCGCCCAGCGTCAGCGGCGCGCCCGCTTCCGTGCGGTAGTGTGCTTCCATGGCCGCGAACTTGGCCGGCTGGATGCGTGCGGTGAGCTTCGCAATCCGATCGCCGCTCAGGATCTGCAACGGTGTACACGCTGCACCCAGCAGCAGCGCCGCTGCCAGTGCTCGCCGGTGGAACATGCTGGACCGGTTGCGCAGCAGGAAGAAGGCATGCACGCCCGCCACGGCGAATCCGGTCGCGACGTACGCCGCCAGCGTCATGTGGATGACCTGCTGCAGGCTGGCCGGGTTCAGCATGGCCGCGACCGGATCGATGTTCGTGATCCGGCCGTCCACGATGTCGAAGCCCGTGGGCGCGTTCATCCAGGCATTCGCCGTGAGAACGAATACGGCCGACGCCAGTCCGCTCAGTGCGACCATGACACCGCTCAGCCAGTGCATGCGCGGCGTCAGCCGCTTCCAGCCGTACAGATAGAGTCCGAGGAAGATCGCTTCAGTGAAGAACGCGAAGCCTTCCAGCGAGAACGGCATGCCGATGATGCCGCCGGCGACATCCATGAATGCGGGCCAGAGCAGCCCCAGTTCGAAGGAGAGCACGGTTCCCGACGCCGCACCCACGGCGAACAGGACGGCTGTCCCCTTCGCCCACCGCTGCGCCAGGTCGAGCCAGACTTCAGCGCGCGTCCTGAGCCAGCGGTACTCCGCGATCACCATCAGGACGGGCATGCCCATGCCGATGACGGCGAAGATGATGTGGAAGGCGAGCGACATCGCCATCTGCGAGCGGGCGAACAGCAGGTCGGTCACGGCCTGCCCGCGTGCTGGCTCATGCCGGCACATGCGTTTCCGCTACCGACTGACTTCATCGTCGTCCCCGGCCACGTCGCAGGGCCGCAGCACCAGTCATTCAACGACGGAACGCGTGCAGGGTGGTGAGTCTGGATCCCGTTCCATCATCCGTTCCGGATCGTCCGCTTCGTTGCTCCGTTCATCCGTCCCGGCCAATGCCGCGACTCCCGTTCAATGCTGCGTAATGATAACCCGATGCCAGCACTGCGGAAGGATGATCAGGACCGGCAAATGATGCCGGATGCGTGTTGTTACGGGATACGCGATCGGGAGGCCAGCAGGAGGACCATGCGTCGCCGTCCTCCATGCCCACCGTGCCCGGTATGAACGAACGGAGTGAGGCGGCCGGTCCTCGCCTCACGCCTCGATCGGCAACCGCACGACGAAGCGGGATCCGGTGCCCGGCACGGAAGCGACGGATGCGGAACCGCCCTGTGCATGCACGAGCCGGCGGACAACGGCGAGGCCGAGGCCGGAGCCGCCCGTACGGCGGTCGCGCGATGGGTCGACGCGATAGAAGTCGTCCCAGATGAACGGCAGGTGCTCCGCGGCGATGCCGGGTCCTCGATCGGCGACGGTGAACGAGACCTGGACACCTTCACGGGCGACACGCACACGAACCGGCTCGCCGGGTGGCGAGTGCGTGAGCGCGTTCTGAATGAGGTTGCGCAGAACCTGGCCGAGCCGGCGGCGGTCGGCACGTACGCGCAATGCGTCATCGCCGGCCTCCAGTACAATGCCTGCATGGCCGTTGCCGGTGGGGAACGCATTGAGTGCGCGCTCTGCCTCGGCCGTGGCATCGAGCGACTCGAGGGAGACGACGAGCGTGCCGGCATCGGAGAGTGTGAGCACCTGCAGGTCATCGGCGAGGCGCGCCAGGATGCCGACTTCCTCGTGCAGCGCATTGATCAGCGGTGCATCGGGTGAGCGCAGTCCATCCTGCACTGCTTCGAGCAGGCCGCGCAGGTTGGTGAGCGGTGTGCGCAGCTCGTGCGCGACGTCGTTGATCATGCGGCGTCGCTCACCATGCGAACGCTGCAGTGCTTCCGCCATCTCGTTGAAGGAGCGGGCCAGGCCGGCCAGCTCATCGCCACCGGAATCATCCACGCGCGCGCCGAGATCGCCGCGTCGGATGCGGTGCGCTGCGGCGGACAGCCGTGTGACGCGGCCGACCACGGGTCGTGCGAGCAGGGCCGTTGCGAGTGCGGCGAGCATGCTGCCGACGATGACCGCGAAGGTGATCCTGCGCCGGATCGCGCCGAGTCGTGCGGCATTCAGGTCGGCAGGCAGGTCGATCGATTCACCCCGGTCGCCGCGTCCCGGCATGGCGATCAGATGGCGAGCGGGCTCGGCCGTACCTATGCGATGGCCGGGGCCGGTCCAGACGACGCGCACAGAGGCGCCGCCACGGCGGACCGCATGGTCGACGGCGAACACACCCGGCGCATCCAGTCGCACCGACTGCGCGCTCAGGTCCGCGAGCGAGGTGGCAATCACATTGCCCGTCGGACCGACCACGAGCAGACCCGAAATGCCGGGCTCGCGGTTGGCCCACCCGGTCAGTAGCCGCGCCAATGCGAGCGAGTCCAGCACACCCGCAGCGGCCACGGAATCCGCCAACGCAGCCTCCAGTCGTTGGTACGCGGAGAGAACGGTGTCGCCCTGCTCGCGCACGCGGGCGAACGCGATCTGCGTGGAACGGTTGAAGTACAGGCCGAGCAACGCCAGGGCCAGCACGACAAGCGGCCAGACGATCAGGAAGAAGCGTGCGCGCAGCGATCTCATCGCGCACCATTCGGCGGGCGCAGCCGATAACCCGCGCCGAAAACCGTTTCGATCAGTGCATCGCCCGCTGCGGCCGGACCCAGCCTGGTGCGCAGGTTGCGCACGTGCACGTCGACCGTACGCTCGAGCGTGTCCGGCGAGCGTACCGGCAGCCGTTCCAGCAGTGTACGCCGGCTGAACACGACGCCGGGCCGCCGCGCCAGCGTACACAGGATCTCGTATTCGCTCGGCGTCAGGCGTACCCGCCGCTCGTCCAGTCGTACGTCACGGCTCGCCGTATCGATGTGCAGCGTGCCAACGCGCAGACCGTCACCCGACGGCGGAACGCGACGCAGCAGCGACTGCGTGCGCGCAACCAGCTCACGCGGACTGAACGGCTTCGTCACGTAGTCATCCGCACCCAGCTCGAAACCTTCCAGCCGGTCCTCCTCGAGCGTGCGTGCCGTCAGCAGGATGACCGGTGTGCCGCCCAGCCTGCGCAGCTCGCGGCACAATGCCAACCCGTCGACACCCGGCAGCATCACGTCCAGGACACACAGGTCGAACGACTCCGACTGGATGCGGGCCAGGGCCGCAGCGCCATCGCGCTCGACCACCACGCGATGGCCCGCATGACCGAGGTACAGCTCGACCAGGTCCGCCGTGCGACGGTCGTCCTCCACGACCAGGATGCGACCGCGCACGGGCTCCGGCTCACGCATCGATCATCGTCGTCGATCCACACGCGCTACCGTCATCAGAGCGGCAGCGCGTAACGCTCGAGGTGATGCAGGTCGACATCGTCCAGATATGCCGCGTACAGTCCGCTCGCACCAAATCCGACCAGCACCCGGTCCGCCGGAAAACGTACGCTGCCGACGTGTGCGCCCTGCGCATCGAACACATCGTACAGCGCCGGCACGCCTGCCGCCTGATGCCGTCGCACCCACACCCGGCCCGTCCGATCCACACGCAATGAGCCCGCCGCGAACGGCGGCTTCTGCCGCGGCCACGCCAGATCGGCCGACGGCGCACCGCGCGGACGGTTCCGCGACAGCGACACCGTCCGCTCACCATTCACGACCTCCACGCGCATCCCGATCGCGCCGTTCCTCGCCTGCTCCTGCGCATACTCCTCACGCTCCGCCTGACCGATCGGCACCGCCCGGTACGACACCGGATTCCCGGTCCGCCGGGCTCCGCCTGCCGCCATCACTTCCACCCGGTAATCGCCCGACCGCGCGACGTACACCGTGCCCGATCCACTCACCGCCCAGCCGTCCGACGGCGACAACGGAACCGGCATCACGCGCACGTTCCGAATGATCGCGCTACCCGTCTCCCGCTGCTCCGCCGCGATCGCCTTCAGCATCGCGACCGTCTGAATCTGCTGCGTGCCACGGTCGTAGCGGAACAGCTCGATCGAATCCCGTACCCCATCGGGACCCATCCCGCTGCCCTGGAAATAAACGCCACCGCGATCATCCGTCGCGCCGGCCATCAGCGTCAGCATTCCGCCCGCGCCGGCCTCTCCGCCCGAACCCTGGAGCATGGACAGCGTCGGGCCGAACCGGCCGTCCGGCCCGATCACCGTCAACCGCGAATTGCCCAGATCGACCAGCAACGCCGAATCACCCGGCAGCGGATGCACGATGTCCGGCTGACGGTACTCCTCCGGGCCCGCCCCGAGTCGGCCCAGCGTGTCCGCACGCCCGAGCGCCCGGTCCAGACGCACGAGCACCGTCCCCAGCGGATCGGCCAGCAGAACCGACCCGCTCGACAGCTCCACCACCGACCGGATCAGGCCGAATCCCCCCTCGTGCCTCGCTACCGGTGAACCCAGCCGCACCTCCAGCTGCCCTGCCGCATCGCCACTTCCAACCACCAGTACCAGTCCAACCGCCAGCGAAATCGCCCGTTTCCACAGCATTGCCATTCTCCATTTTCGTGGACGCCCTTCATGGACGCGCCCCAGTCTAATGGCCTGCGGTTAAGAACCGTTGAAGACCGGTCGCATCGTGATCCGGGTGGCCTTTTACATGCTGGAAGCATATATTCCTGCAGCCTGTATACTCGGGAGGATGGATCGTGACCAATCAACACACGGCGGGCCGGGCGGGCGGGGCGGGCGAGGCGGGCGGGGCGGGCGCTGCGGTGCCGCTGGGCGCCACGGATTTCCACGTGCTGATGGTGCTCGCGGAAGGGGCGAGCTACGGCTATTCGATCATGAAAGCGGTGGAGTCGCACACGGGCGGCGCGATCTCGCCGGAGATCGGATCGATGTACCGGACCCTGGCGCGGCTGATGGCGGCGGGTTGGGTGGAGGAGACGGGGGAGCCCGGGGACGCGCCGGCGACGACGCGCGGACTGCCGCGCCGCTGGTATGCGCTGACGGTAGCGGGACGGGCGGCAGCGCGGGCGGAGGCGAGCCGGCTGGCGTCGGTGGTGATGCTGGCGCGGGAGCGGTCGCTGCTGCCGGAAGGTCGGCTGCGCTGATGGGGGGGAGCGGGCGCCGGCTGCCGTGGCTGGTGCGACTGGCGCTGTACGCGTTTCCGGCGCGGTTCCGGTCGGAGTTCGGCGCGGACATGGCGGCGGCGTACGCAGATGGCGATCGCGGATCGGTGGCGCGTCGGCTGGTGCGGGTGGTGCGGGTGACGGCGGACGTGGTGGTGGCGGGCCTGCGGGAGCGTCGTTCACCGGTGCAGGAGCCGCTGGTCGACGACATCGAATCCACGTTCACGCGGAAACGAGGCTTCATGGTGGACCACCTGGTTCGCGATCTGCGGCACGCGCTGCGTGCCCTGGTGAAGCGGCCGGCGTTCACGGTCATCGCGGTGGTGACGCTGGCGCTGGGCATTGGTGCGAACACGGCGGTGTTCAGCATTGTGAACGCCGTGTTATTGCGGCCACTGCCGTACGAGGATCCGGACGGGCTGGTGCTGGTGTGGGCGCATGGTCCGGAGAATCCGCAGGCGCGGGGCGTGATGTCGGAGCCGGACGTGGATGATGGAGCGGCCCTGCCGGCGCTTTCGACGCTGGTCGGCTACCGGCCGGGCGAGACGACGCTGACGGGAAGTCAGGAACCGGAGTTGATCAGCATTAGTCGGGTTACGCGTGGGCTGCTGGCGACGTTCGGCCTGAAGCCGGTGCTGGGCCGGGACCTGACGGATGCGGATGACGTGCGTTCGGCGCCGCTGGTGACGGTGATCAGCCACGCTTTCTGGCAGACGCGCCTGGGCGGTCGGCGCGATGTGCTGGGGACGACGATCGAGCTGGCGGGCTGGCTGCTCGAGATCGTCGGGGTCGCGCCGCCGGGATTCGATTTTCCGGACCGGTCGGAAGCATGGGTGTCGCGGCGGCTGTCTCCGGAGGGGTGCGGCCGGGGCTGCCACACGTTGTACGCGCTCGGGCGGCTGGCGCCGGATGCGACATTGGAATCGGCGCAGTCGCAGCTGAGCACGCTGGCGACGCGGCTTTCGCAGGAGTTCCCGCAGACGAACACGAACAAGCGGTTCCGGGCGGTGCGTCTGGCCGATGACCGTGTCGCGGACGTGCGCACGGGACTGTGGTTCGTCTTCGGCTCGGTGGTGCTCGTGCTGCTGATCGCGTGTGCGAACGTGGCGAACCTGCTGCTGGTGCGCGGCGAGAGCCGGCGGTCGGAAGTCGCTGTGCGGGCGGCGCTGGGCGCGAGTCGCGGCCGACTGGCGAGCCAGGTCATCATGGAAAGCGCGGTGCTGGCGAGCGTGGGTGCGGCGGGTGGCGTGCTGCTGGCGCTGGCGGGGGTGCAGCTGATCCGTCGCATACCGGCGGAGACGGTGCCGCGCATCGAGACGGTGAGTCTGGACGTGAATGTGCTGTGGTTCGCGCTGGCAATGGGACTGGCGGTCGCGCTGCTGTTCGGTCTGAGTCCGGCGCTGCATCAGTCGAAGGTCTCGCTGGCATCGAATCTGGTGACGCGACGGCGGGGCGAAGCCGGGCCCCGCGCGCGGCGTTCGCGCGGACTGCTGCTGGCGACCGAGGTCGCGCTGTCCGTGCTGCTGCTGACGGGCGCGGGACTGCTGCTGCGCAGCTTCGACCGGCTGTACCGCACGGACCTCGGCTTCGAGCCGGACCAGCTGACGCGGTTCGGGCTGGCCCTGCCGTCCGTGTCCTACGACACGCTGCCGAAGATCGTGACGTTCTACGAAACACTCGAGGAACGACTCGCGGCGCTGCCCGGCGTCGAAGCGGTCGGTTCCGGCTACGGCGCTCCGCTCACGCCGTTCGGCATGACGGGCGACGTACACGTCGAAGGGCGGCCGGTGCCCGAGCCGGGCGCGGAGACGGGCGGCACGATGCATCCCGTGACGACCGGCTATCTGGACACGCACCGGATCATGCTGCTGCGCGGTCGCTGGATCGAGCCGTCGGACCGCACGGAGTCGGTGCCGGTCGCGGTCGTGAGCGAACAATTCGTGCGCGAGAACTTCCAGGGCGAGGACCCGCTCGGCAGACGGTTCCGCGTGACGGCGGACTTCGGATACGGCGCTCCCATGTGGACGATCATCGGCGTCGTCAACGATGTGCAGCCGGGTCTGACGGCGGAGCCGCGCGCGGACGTCTACATCCCGCACAGCCAGTTCGGACCCGGCTCACTGACCGTCACGATCCGCACGCGGCCGGGCGCCGCTCCCTCGTTCCAGACCCTGCGCGACCTCGTGCGTTCACTCGATACGTCACTGCCGCTGCGTTCCTACGAGACCGTCCTCGATGCGGTGCACCGTGAGACCGCACCGACACGGTTCTATCTGACCACGGTCGGCGCGTTCGCCGCACTCGCCGTGCTGCTCGCGTGCGTCGGACTCTACGGCGTGGTCGGCTATCTCGTCGCGCGTCGCACGCCCGAGATCGGCATCCGCATGGCGCTCGGCGCTCGCCGCGAACAGGTCGTCACCATGGTGCTCGCACAGGGCGTCCGCCCCGCAGCATGGGGCGTCGCGCTCGGCGTCATCCTCGCCCTCGCCTTCGGTCGCGTCGCCGAAAGCCTGCTGTTCCAGGTCAGTCCGCGCGACCCGCTCATCCTGAGCGGCGTCTCCGCACTCATGGTGATCGTCACGCTGGCTGCGGCGTTCCTGCCCGCCCGCCGCGCCAGCCGGATCGACCCCGTCACGGCGCTTCGAGTGGAGTGAAGGGAGGGCCAGGGCCAGGGCCGGGTAACCGACAACGGATGATGGGCGGCCTCGCGCTCGCACCTGTCTGTCCCGGCCATAGCCCTAGCCGTTGCCTTGGCCTCGCCCCATTTTTTCGACGACATGAAGAAAGACGCGTACGACGAGATCGCGTATCCGGGGCATCCGTATCCGGACACCCATCCGGACCGGCTGTCGACGATCGCGCATCTGCTGGGCGTGGCAGCGGCGCTGCCGGGGCGGTGTCGCGTGCTCGAGCTGGGTGCGGGCGATGGTGCGAACCTGGTGCCGCTCGCGTATGCGCTGCCGGAGAGCACGTTCGTGGGGCTCGACCGGGCGTGCGCGGCGATCGAACGCGGCCGGGCGATGGCGAGTGCGCTCGGGCTCACGAACGTGCGGCTCGAGTGTGCCGACCTCATGGACGTCACGCCGGAGATCGGCACGTTCGACTTCATCATTGCGCACGGCGTGTTCTCGTGGGTCCCGGAACCCGTGCGCATGCGCCTGCTCGCGATCGTCCAGCACTGTCTGGCGCCCGCCGGCGTCGCTTTCATCAGCTATCTCGCGCTGCCCGGCAGTCACGTACGCAACATGATGCGCGACATGATGCTGTTTCACGTGCGTGGCCAGACGGATCCGGCCGAGCGCGTGCGTCAGGCGAGCGCGCTGATCCAGGTGATTGCCGAGGCCGGTCCGGCGAAGACGTGGAGCGGCTACACGCAGGCCGTGCTCGACGAGGTGCGGAACTCCGATGAGAGCGTCCTCTTCCACGACTATCTGGCCGAGATCAATGCGCCGTACTACTTCATCCAGTTCCATGAGATCGCGTCGCGCCACGGCCTGCAGTTCCTGAGTGAGGCGGAGTATCCGGCCGGTTTCTTCGAGGTGGCCGACCCGACGCCGCAGGTGGCGCACGCACTGGAGAGCCTGCGCCGCGACGTCCTGCTGCGCGAACAGTATTATGACTTCGTGCGCTGCCGTCGCTTCCGGCAGTCGTTGCTGGTGCGGTCGGACGTTTCGATCACGCGCGACGTGGCGCCCGCGCGAGTTGCACAGCTCCACGTCATCTCGGATCTTGAGCCGGAGACGCCGGAAACGGACCTGCGTGTCAACGTGCTGGAGACGTTCGGGCGCGACGGTCGCGGCTCGGTGCACACGGATCAGCCGGTCGCGCGCGCTGCACTGCGTCGGCTCTGCCGCATCTGGCCCGCCACCATGCCGGTCGAGGCGCTGTTCGAGGCAGCGTGCGACGATGCCGGCCGCAGCGAAGCCGATCGTGACAGCGACCGCGACGTGCTCTTCACGGTCCTGCTGCGTTGCTACGAGCGCGGCCACCTCGATTTGCGACGGAGCCCGCTTCGCCTGTCGCTCGAACCGGGCGTGCGGCCGCAGGTCAGCCCGGTCGCGCGTTACCAGGCCGAACGGGGTCGCAAGGTCGCCAATCTGCGGCACAGCGTCGTCAACGTGACGGACGACCTCGGCGCCACGCTCATCCGGTTGCTGGATGGGAGCCGGGATCGTGCGGCCATTCTCGCGGACCTCGCGCGTGCGGTCGTGGCAGGGACGGCCGCGCTGGAAGAGGATGGCAGGAAAGTCACGGATGAGGCGCAGGCGACCACACTGCTCCGGACACAGCTGGAGGACAGGCTGAGCGGACTGGCGAAGAGTGCGCTGCTGGTCTGAGTCGAAGCCGCCGCTTCAATAGGCGGCCAGTTCGCGGATCGCCAGCCACACATCATCGACCTGCGGCAGGATCGCATCCTCGAGCTGCGGTGCGTAGGCCACCCAGGTGTCGAGCGATGCGACGCGGCGGACCGGTCCGTCGAGCCATTCGAAACATTCGTCGGCAATGCGCGCCACGATCTCCGCGCCGATACCCCAGGACAGCGAGTCCTCGTGTGCGACGATGACCTTGTTCGTCTTGCGGACGGACCGGGCGATGCGATCCATGTCGAGCGGATTCAGCGAACGGAGATCAATGACCTCGACATCAATGTCGTTTTCGGCGGCAATGCGGGCGGCATCGAGGGACCGTTTGACCAGTGCGCCGCAGGCGACGACGGTGAGGTCGCGACCGTCGCGTACGACCTTTGCCTTGCCGAACGGGATCATGAAATCGGGGCCGGGATCCTGCCCCTTGTTGTGCACCTGGCGGTACAGGTGCTTGTGCTCGAGAAACATGACCGGATCCTCGCAACGGATGGCGGTGCGCAGCAGGCCGTTCGCATCGACGGCGGTCGCGGGCAGCACGACGCGCAGGCCGGGCGTGTGCGTGAACAGCGTCTCACCGGTCTGCGAGTGGTAGATGCCGCCGCCCTTGAGGTAGCCGCCGTACGCGACGCGGATCACGACGTGTGCGCTCCACGCACCGTTCGAGCGGTAGCGCATCGTCGCCAGCTCATTGCGGATCTGCATCATGGCCGGCCAGATGTAGTCGAAGAACTGGATCTCGACGACCGGCCTGAGGCCGCGGCCGGCCATGCCGATGGCGCGACCGACGATGTTGGCTTCCGCGAGCGGCGAGTTGAAGACGCGGTTCGAGCCGAAGCGGCGCTGCAGCCCCCACGTGCACTTGAAGACGCCACCCTTGCCCTTGACGTCCTCGAGCGCTGCTTCGCGCGTCGCGTCGGCGACATCTTCACCGAACACGATGATGCGCGCGTCCCGTTCCATCTCGTCGCGCAGCGCCGCATTGATGAGATCGACCATGGTCGTCTCACGGCCGCGAAAGTCCGGGCTGTCTTCGCTGTCGAAGTCGGCAGCGCGCGGATCGACGTCGCGTGCGTACAGATGCAGCATGGCCGTGTCGGGCGCGGGCTGCGGCTGCTCGAGCGCACGATCGGACGCCGCCCTGACTTCCGCATGGACTTCCTGTTCCAGCGCGTCCAGCGCGTCGGCTGAGGCGATGTCCTCCTCGATCAGCCAGCGGCGGAAATTCGGAATGGGATCGCGCGCCTGCTCTTCCGTCCGCTCCTGCGCCGGCCGGTAGAGCCGTTCGTCATCCGATTCCGAATGCGAGTATGGACGGATCACGTGCGCATGCAGCAATGCGGGACCCTTGCGGGCGCGGGCGTGCGCCACCGCCCGACCGGCGGCGTCGTGGCTCGCCAGAACATCACAGCCGTCGAACTCTTCGATGTGCAGGTCGGGGAACCCGCTGACCACCCGGCTGATGCGGCCGCCCGGCGTATTCACTTCGACCGGCACCGAGATGGCGTAGCCGTTGTCCTCGATGAGGAAGACCACCGGCAGCTTCAGATTGCTCGCTGTCGACAGTGCCTCCCAGAATTCGCCCTCCGATGTCTGCCCTTCACCTGCGCAGCACAGCACGATCTCGTCGTTCTCGAACGCTTCCATGTGCGCGCGCATCTGCTCGTCGCGCGCCGCGCGCACGCCGGCTTCCGCACAGCCGACTGCCTGCAGGAACTGCGTGCCCGTGGGCGACGACGTGCTCGCAATACGCAACGCGCGCTGGCCCCAGTGCGCCGGCATCTGGCGGCCGCCGCTCGCCGGATCGATCGCCGCCGCGACCGCCTGCAGCAAGTGATCGTACGGTGTCATGCCCAGTGCCAGGGTGAGCGCACGGTCGCGGTAGTACAGATAGAACCAGTCGGAGCCCGGTCGCAGATGCGGCGCGATCCCCGCCTGCACGCCCTCGTGACCGGCACCCGAGATCTGGAAGAAGATGCGACTCTGCTTCTTCAGCACGCGCTCCTGATCGTCGGTCGCGCGCGCCGCCACCATGATGCGGTAGAGCCCGACCAGCTCGCGGTCGTCCAGTGCTGCCATCCGCCTGCGCACCGTCGTCTTCGTTCTGGTTGCCATGCGTCGTGCTCGCCGCGCTCCGTGTCGTCCTCGCCCGGCGACCGCGAGGCGGCCTTCCGGCTCCCGGCCGACGGGGGCCGGGCGGCACCAATGCCGCGTTCACGAACGGGCGGATCGATGGGTGAAAATGCCGCGCTGTCAACGGGTTGCGTGCAACGACCCGGACCGTGGGCGCAGCGCCTGCGATCGTGCATCATAACGCGACGGCCGTTTACATGCCAACCGCCGTGCGCCTACCTTATCCGCTCTTTTGCATACAGCCACCGGGTCGGCCGGTCGATAATGAACTACGGGTATGTGTTCCGCCTCGCGGCGAGCGCCGTGCTGCGGCCGCGTCTGGCATGGACGCTGGTCCGCATTGCGTGGCGCATGCGTGCGCGCGACTGGTACCGGAAGCCGCCGTTTCTGCCGCTTCCGCCGGCGCGTTACGTGGCCTGGCGGATGTACACGGCGTTCGGCGCTGCGGACCACGTACCGGACGTGGCTGAACTGGAACGCTACGCCGCCTGGGTTCGCTGGATGGGGCGCATGCGTTGGCGCGAGCGTACGTCCTGAGGGCCGTGGCGTACTCGCCTTGCGGCGACGGCCGCGCAGCGTCGTGGACGCGTCGGCCAACGCCGCAGAGCATGGATGCAGGAGGCTGCACGCATGGCAAAGACAGTGATCATCGTTCTGATGCTGTTCGGATTCGCATGGGCGTACCCGCCGACGCGCGCACGCATGCTGGTCGCGGCGCAGCCGGCGCTCGAGCGCATGGGCCCGGTCGGCAGGAAGCTCATCACGCCGGTGCACCGCTACAATACGCGCACGGAAGTCAAGTTCATCGTGGACCAGCTGAAGCTGTCGAAGACGGAAGGCCGCGACATCCCCGATGAGCGTACGTTCCAGCGCTGGATGACGCGCCGGCTGCTGACCAAGAACCACGGCAAGGACGTCTGGGGCTTTCCGTACTACATGATCCAGGTCAGCGGCACACTGACGATCGGTTCGGTCGGCGAGGACGGGCAACGCGGGACGGACGACGACATCCGCATTTCGACCGCGTTCTGACAGCAACATCGGTCGGCGTGCGGTGACCCGCGCGCCGATCCGGGACCGGCCGGCAGTCCAGCGGTCAATGCCATCCAGCCAGCCGTTTCGCCGGGTCCGCAGCGCCGGCCAGGCACCCTGCCGGGGGTCGTCCGGGTCGTTCCCACGCGGGCCGGCCAGTACTACATTTGCCTGCCGTGAACCCGAGCGAACACGCGCATTGCCGGCCGGACCGGAGACAGTCGCGGCCGATTCCTGCCCGCACGCCTGAATGAGACAGGGCACGAAGCAGCTGCTGGTGCTGGCCGCGGTCATTCTGCTGGTCATGACCGCGGGCGCACTGCTGCTGCAGCGTGTGCCGGTGACGGCATCGGCGCCACTCTTCGTTCTGATCGTGATCGTGGAAGTCGTGATTGCACCGATCCCCGGTGGTGCCATCGGCTATCTGGGCGCGGCACGATTCGGATTCTGGACCGCATGGCCGCTCCTCTACATCGGCAACATCATCGGCACCACGCTGGTGTTCCTGCTGGCCCGCCGGCTGGGCACGCCCATCTTCGAAGCGAACGTCTCGCCCAGGACACGCAGCCGCTACAACGAGATTCTGAAGGGCCACCCGCTGTTGCTCTGGGCCGTCTACTCGGTGCCGCTGATCCCCGTCGATGTGCTGAGCGTGCTCGCCGGCCTGTCGGCGCTGTCGGCAAAGCGGTTCTTCCTGATCGCGTGGACCGGCTATATCCTGTACACGGCGATTGTCGCTTACGTCGGCTCCTTTCTCGCCGAGTTCATTGGCGTCACGGAAGCGATGTCGGTACTGGGCGCCGTTCTGCTGGTGGGGCTGATCGTGTGGCTGTGGAAGCAGCACGGCGCCAAGCCTCGCCCGACGTGATGTTCCGCGTCGCACTCACCGGCAACATTGCGAGTGGCAAGTCGGCGGTCGCCGGCGTCTGGTCGCGACTCGGCGCGACCGTCGTGGATGCCGATGATCTGGCACGCCGGGCCGTCGCGCCCGGGTCGGCCGGCCTGGCCCGCATCATCGAGCGGTTCGGTGATGGCGTCGTGCTGCCCGATGGCACGCTGGACCGCGTAGCGCTGCGCGCCATCGTATTCGCGGATCCCGGAATGCGGCGCGCGCTGGAAGCAATCCTGCACCCGATGATCGGGCGGCTGCGCCAGGACGTCGATGCGCAGCTGGCGCGGGCCGGAACACAGATTGTCGTCCACGTGATTCCGCTTCTGTTCGAGACCGGCCTGGAACGGGAATTCGATGCGATTGTCGTCGTGGATGCGCCGGAATCCGTACGCCTGAAGCGACTGATGGAGCACCGTGGCATGGACGAAGCCGAGGCAGGCCGGATGATCGCCGCGCAGATGACGGCCGCCGCCAAGCGGAAACGGGCGACACTGGTGATCGAGAACGACGGCACCCTGAACGACCTCGATGCGCAGGCGGTCGCTGCCTGGCGAACGCTGCAGACACGCGCGGGACGGCCGGCATGAATCCGCTCGACCTTCCCGCTCATCGGCGCGAAGCACTCGAGCCGATGGTCGCGACATTGCGTGGTGCACGTCGCGTCGCTCTCACCACGCACGTCAACGCCGATGGCGATGGCGCCGGCTGTGAAGCCGCGCTCGCGGCGTGGCTCGCCCTGCACGACATCCCGGCGGCCATCACGAATGCCACGCCGTTCCCCGACCTGTACCGCCACCTGGTCGACGACCCATCACGCATCGTCGATCCGGGCACGGTCCGCACATCACTGGCATTGCAGGGCGCCGATGTGCTGGTCGTCGTGGATACCAGTGAACGCAGCCGCATTGGCCGCATCGCGAGCGGCCTGTCGGGCCGGACCGTACTCGTGATCGACCACCACCTGCCATCCGAGGAGCCCATCCAGGGCGTGACCTTGCAGGACGAGTCGGCGTGTGCGACGGGTGAGCTGATCTACGATTTCATGGTGGTCGCCGGCCTCGCGCGGCCATGGCCGCAGTCCATTGCACGTGCCATCTACACGGCGGTGCTGACCGACACCGGTTCGTTCCGCTTTTCCAATACGACCGCGCGCGCGCACGCGGTTGCCGGCGATCTGATCGCGCAGGGTGTGAATCCCGAGCAGGTCTACCGCGCGGTCTATGCCAGCGTGCCGCTGCGCCGCATTCGCCTGCTCGAGCGCGCACTGGCGCAGCTCGAAGTCGATTCCGAGCTGCCCATCACCTGGATCACGCTCGACCGTGCTGCCATGGAGTCGACCGGTACCAGCAGTGAGGACCTGGACGGCATTGTCGAACAGGCCAGGATGGTCGAGGGCACCGAGGTCGCCATCCTGTTCCGCGAAACCGCGGATGGCTCGACCAAGGTGTCACTGCGCTCGAGTGGCAGCGCCAACGTGAACGCAATTGCACGCGCGTTCGGCGGCGGTGGCCACGCCAAGGCATCGGGCGCCCTCATCCCGGACACACCGGCAACTGTCGTACCGCGGGTGCTGGAGGCGACGCGCGCCGCATTGCGTCAGCTCGGCACGGACTTTCGCCGCCCGCCCGGCGAACCCTAGATTTGCATTCCAACCCGAATCGGAGTCGCAGTCCGTGTCTGCCTATCGTGCTCCCGACATGAGCGAACCCCGGCTGGCGAACGCGCCCGACGCGCGGTTCCTTGTCGCGCCCGCCGATGGCGTGCTGCCCGAAGGTTTCTTCTCGACGACGAACCTGCCCACCTACGTGCGCATGGCCGGCGCCTGGCGGCTGCCACGCTATCCGCGCATGGACGGCGGCATTGTCTGGCTCGGCGATGGCTCGCTCGAAGTTCTGGAGGGCCGCTACGTACGCAAGGGATTCCGCGTCGCCGTCGGCATGGCCGAGGATGGGTCCGAAGGCATCTACGTGCACACGCACGGCTTCCTCGATGCCGCATCCGGAGAGTTCGCGTTCATGCGCTCCGAGGTCAGCCGCGAGAAGCCCGTCGATTATCCGGAAATGGCGCGACTGCTCGTCGAAGAACGCGCGCGCGGCGGCCATATCGTCTGGGTCCTCGGGCCCGCGGTGCTCCACTCGCGCGGCCGCGACCTCGTCACCTGGTTCGTCGACAACGGCTTCGTTCACGCACTGCTGGGCGGCAATGCGATCGGCGTCCACGACATCGAACAGGCACTCCTCGGCACCACGCTCGGCATGGACCGCAGCGGGCGACCCGTGCGCGGTGGCCACGGCTTCCACATGCGCGCCATCAATCAGATCGCTCTCGCCGGTTCCATTGCCGCTGCCGTCGAAAAGGGCATTCTCACGGAAGGCATCATGCACGCCTGTGTGAAACACGGCGTGCCATTCGTGCTGGCCGGCTCCGTACGCGATGACGGACCGCTGCCCGACACGTTCCGCGACATCGTGCGCGCACAGGAAGTCATGCGTGAGCACGCCAAAAAGGCCACCATGGCCATCATGATCGCCACCGCGCTCCACTCGATCGGCTTCGGCAACATGCTGCCGTCCTACGTGGTCGAGCCGGACGGCTCGTTCCGGCCACTCGCAACCATTGCCGTCGACTCCTCCGAATTCGTCGTCAGCAAACTCAAGGACCGCGGTACGCACCAGGCCTTCGGCGTCATCACCAATGCCCAGGACTTCCTGCACGTGCTCCGCTTCTTCGTCCAGCATCAGATCACCAGCACGGAGTCGGCTGGGGTGACCATATGATCACGAAGTGGGTCAACATCGATGACGCCGGCGCACCCCACGTTCTGCTCCGGCGCGTCGCCGCCCACGTTCCTGTCGTCGCCATCGACACCATCTGGATCTTCCCCACCCGACGCAGCGCTGGCATCGAGAGTACGGTCTTCGTCCTCTCCATCTTCGATGGCGACGACGCCCAACGCCGCCGCGTCGGCGCCATCCGCTTCATTGCCACGCGCGACCGGAAGGGGCGCGCCACCGTCGAAGACCACATCCACGAGTATGCACGCGCTCCCGCCAGCGCCATCCAGCGCGCCGTCGATGGCGTCATGCGTCGACTCCGCGACGAGGCTGCCGAACCGCCACGCCCGCACGCCATCGACGGCGACATCGAGAACTGGCGCGCCCTCCTCCGTGAACTCGGCGGCCCCGATGCCGCCGACGACACCGGCGCGCCTGCCCCCGACGTACAGGGCGATGAAATCCCCGCGCCCGACGAACCTGCACCGGACCATGCCGCAGCGCCTGCCGCATCCCCGACGGCGGGCACGGCGGGCGAGCCATGATCGGCCCACACGCGCGTTGCGCGTTTCGCCTGCATCCGCTATCCATAATCATTATTGATTCCGCACGAGCCGCTGGAGGTGGATCGCGTGTCGTTCGTGCATCTGTTCCGGCGGTACCTGCGCGAGCGTGGCCTGCCGGTGACGCAGCAACGGGAGTCCATTGCGGAGATCGTCTTCGGATCGACGGGACATCTGTCGGTGGACGACATCGAGAGCCGGCTGCGCGAGCGTGGCGACCGCATCGGGAAGGCGACGATCTATCGCACGCTCGAGATGCTGGTGAAGAGCGGTCTGGTCGAGGAACACGATTTTGGCGAAGGTTTCAAGCGCTACGAGCACCTGTTCGGCCAGAAGCCGGTGCGCGAACATCTCGTGTGCACGGAGTGCGGCAAGGTGACGGAGATCCACAGCTCGGAGCTGGTTCGTGTGCAGGAGGATGAAGCCAGGCGCCACGGCTTCCAGCCAGCCCGGTACCGGCTGCAGATCTATGGTCTCTGTGCGGTCTGCCAGGCGTCGGGCGCAGAGCTGAAGTGGGAAGGCCTGTCGTGTCCTATCGAGACGATCTGACTGAGCCTGCGGTTCAGGTGGCGGCTGCCGGTGCCATTTCCGGGGAACGAATGGTGGACCGGGGTGAATCAACCGGGTCATGGGGTGAGTGACGGTCACTGCGGCTGGTGCCGGCGCGTTCCCTGAGACAGCTTCTCCGAGCCGAGATCATCGAAGCAGTTGATATATCCGCCACCCTCACCGGGTCGGCCATGCGGCGGATCGGACGACAATCCCGAGACAGGCTGGCGGTCGCGACGAACGCGCTCGCATGGGGGGCGTGCGTCGTGACGCCGTTCGTCCTCGTGTGCCTGCCGCGCGCGTTGCGGGCGCAGGACGCGCCGGTCGTCCGTGGCGTGGTCGTCGTGGAGGGCACGGCGTCGGGGCTCGCCGGTGCGCTGGTGCGCGCTGTCGGTGAGCGGGGTGAGACGTCGGCGCTGACCGTGACGGACGGCGCCGGCCGGTTCCGCCTGACCGCGCCAACGGTCCCGTCGTTGCGGCTGCGTGTGGAGGCGATCGGCCACACGAGCACGGAGATCGCCTTGCCCGACCCGGGCGAGGAAGCCCGCGTGGTCGTGCCGGCGAGGCGCACGGATCTTACGGCGGTGGACGCGACCGGTGCGGCAACGCGCTGCGCCGGGCGGACCGCGACGGCGCAAGCGCGTGCGATCTGGGCGGAGATCCGCAAGGCGCTCGAGGTCGATGCGTGGGCGCGCGCCGAGCACATCCATGCGTACGACGTCTATCAGTACGAGCGACGGGTCGGCGAAGGTGGTCGCATCGATCAGGAGCGCGGCCGGCGTCTGGAGAACCTGCCGACGAGTCCGGCGCGCACGCTGCCACCGTCACAGTTGAATGCGAGCGGCTATGCGCGCTCGACGCCGCGTGGCGAGATCCTGCACGCGCCGAACGGTGATGTGCTGCTTTCCGAGGAGTTCGCGGCCAATCATTGTTTCCGCGTCGTGGCGGAGGGTGACGGCGGGCGCGTGGGACTGGCGTTCGAGCCGCTGGGCACGACGCCGAAAGTCGAGATCCGCGGCGTGATGTGGGTGGACCGGCCGACTGCCGAGCTGCGCGTCGTCGACTACGAGTACACGGGTCTCACCGATGATGCATCGCGGCGGCCATCGGGCGGCCTCGAGTTCCGCCGTCTCGCGGACGGCCTCTGGACTGTCGGCCAGTGGTGGCTGCATTCACCACTGCCACGCGACGCCGGCCGGGCGCTGCGCGTCGAGGGTGCGCACGTCGTGCGCGTCGTGCACAGAGATGGAACGGTGCTGCGCGTGATGGGTCGGGCGCATCTCATGGGCATCGTCAGGGACAGCACGCAGCGCGTGGCCGCGGACCTGCGCGTCCGCTTGCTGGGTACGGATTTCGAGGCGACGACGAATGCGGATGGCCGCTTCCTGATTCCCGACCTGCCGCCCGGCCGCTTCCGGCTCGCCGTCGCGCCACCCGATGTGGCGGAATCCGAGCTGGGCTGGCAGGACGTGTGGCTCTCCGGCAATCAGACCACGCAGATCGAGTTGCGTCTCGACCGCATCGGCGCGCCACCGCGCGCAGCCTCCGAGCCATCCTCGGTCGACAGTGTGCGCTGGGTACTGCGATCGATCGGCATCCGGACGACGGAGCGTGTCGACAGTCTGATCGAGTCCAGTCTGAACACGACGGAACGGGGCCGTCTGCTCGGTCGTGTGTTCGATCGGTCGAGCGGTCGTGCGATAGCCGGTGCCGAGGTGTCGCTGCATCGCACGGACCAGATGGCGGTCGCCCGCAATGACGGCAGGTTCGCGCTCGGTGATGTGCCGTCAGGGCAGTACGTCATGCAGACGCGCATGCTCGGCTATGCGTCGCGCACGGACACGGTCACCATCCCGCCCGGCCTGGTCATTGAAGCCGAGATCGCCCTCACGAACCAGCCGATCGCGCTCGATCCGATCACCGTCAACGTCCACTCGCGCTGGCTGGACAGCAACGGCTTCTTCGAACGGCGCATGTCCGGTCTGAAAGGCGCGTTCTACACGCGTCGCGACATCGAGGAAAAGAAGCCGGCCACGTTCACCGATCTGCTGCGCGACATTCCGGCCGTCAACATGGTGAGCGACGAGGTCGGCAAGATGGCGGTCCGGTTCCGGCGCGTGACGACCATCGTCGGTCCCGACGCCGCTGACGAGGGCAACCGCGGCTGTACGCCGGCCGTCTACTATGATGGCATTCCGCTGAACACCGGCTTCGATCGCCTCCACAACATCCACGTCCCGTTCATCGATGGCGTCGAAGTCTACGTCGGGGCGGCCACACCGATCGAGTACAAGCATCCGTGTGGTGTGATCCTGATCTGGACGCGCCGCCCGCGCTGATCAAGGCAACCCCGGCAGGAATGAGATCGACCCGCATCAGTCGCGGGTTCCCTCCAGGTAGGTATAGCCAGCCAGCCCCTCGATGTAATCGGCGATGAATGCGTTCGCCTCCGTGCGTGACAGGCCGCTCGCGTTCTGGACCTTGCGCCGGAAAGTCGCGACGAGATCGGCGGAATTGAACTGGACGTAATTGAGCACTTCGGTCGTGGTATCGCCGTGGACGAGGTCACCGACCTCGTAGCCGCGCGGCGTGAGCCGGATGTGGACGGCGTTGGTGTCGCCGAAGAGGTTGTGCAGATCGCCCAGGATCTCCTGGTAGGCGCCGGTCAGGAAGATGCCGAGGATGTAGGGCTCGCCGTGCTGGAACGCGTGCATTTCGAGGCTCGGCTTGGGTTTCCGCCAGCCGACGAACTGATCGATCTTGCCGTCGGAGTCGCAGGTGACGTCCTGCAGCGTGCCGCGCTGGAGCGGCTGTTCGCCCAGCCGGTGGATGGGCATGATGGGGAACAGCTGATCGATGGCCCAGGCATCGGGCAGCGACTGGAAGACGGAGAAATTGCAGAAGTAGCGGTCGATGAGGATCGCTTCCAGCTCGGGCAGCAGATCGTCATACTCGTCGGCTTCCGGTTCGACGAGCTGCTTGAGCCGGTTCATGATGGCGAGATAGATGCGCTCGGCGAGCGCGCGTTCGGGGAGGCTGAGCACGCTGCTGTTGAAGAGCAGCTGGATCTGCTCCTTGGCGAAAGTCGAGTCGTGGTAGGCCTCGCGCAGGCTGCGCTGGTCGATCTCACGGTAGGTGCCGGCCAGCTCGTGCACGAGCTGGTGCGCATCTTCGGGCACACCGTCAGGCGGGTCCGCGATCTGGGCCTCGATGTCGATCACATTGACGAGCAGCATGGCATGGTGCGCCGTGAGTGCGCGGCCTGACTCGGAAATGACGTGCGGCATGGGCAGCTCGGCCTCGCGGCAGGTCTCCGCCAGTGTGTAGATGATGTCGTTGGCATACTCACGGATCGTGTAGTTCGTGCTGGCCGCGCCGGTCGAGCGCGTGCCGTCGTAGTCGACGCCGAGTCCGCCACCCACATCGACCCACTTGACATCGATGCCGAGTCGTCGCAGCTCGACGTAGTAGCGGGCAACCTCGGTCATGGCCTGCTTGACGTTGCGAATGTCGGGGATCTGCGAGCCGAGGTGGAAGTGCACCATCCTGAGCACGCCGATGCGGCCGGCGGCCTTCAGTCGATCGAGCACGCGCATCAGCTCGGCGGCGGTGAGACCGAACTTGCTTTTCTCGCCTGCAGTCTCGGACCAGCGGCCGGCGCCGGCAGTCGACAGCTTGATGCGCACGCCGGCAGTCGGCTCAACGCCCATGCTCGCGGCCACGCGCAGCAGCGTGTCGACCTCGGACAGCTTCTCCAGCACAATCAGTACGGTGTGGCCCAGCTTCTGGCCCATGAGCGCGAGCCGCAGGTACTCCTCGTCCTTGTAGCCGTTGCACACAATGAGGTGGTCGGTGCGCTCGGTCAGTGCCAGCACCGCCTGCAGCTCCGGCTTGCTGCCCACCTCGAGACCGACACCGAACTTCTCGCCGAAGGCCACGATCTCCTCGATGATGTGGCGCTGCTGGTTCACCTTGATGGGATAGACGATCGTGTATTTGCCGTCGTAGTCGAACTCGCGCATGGCCGCATCGAACTTCTCCGACAGCGTCTCGATGCGGGTGCGCAGGATGTCGGAGAAGCGGAGCAGCATGGGCAGGCCGACGCCCTGCGCTTCGAGGTCCATGGCCAGCTCGAACAGATCGAGGCCGCGCTCGGCGTCGCGCGTCGGGTGCACGGTCACGTGACCGCGCGCGTTGATGCCGAAGTAGCCGACACCCCAGCCGTCGATGTTGTACAGCTCCTTCGAGTCTTCGATCGTCCAGGCCATGACCGGTTTCGCCTCCGTGACAGGTCGCGCCGAAGTTTGGGGCCGCAGGCGTTCCGGCTCAAGTGCGACGCAACCGGGCCCGCGCTATCTTGTGCGCCGACCGCCGGGCGGAGGAGCGACGATGCCGAATCGACGGGACGCTGGAGCGCCCGGACGTGGACCACGAAACGACCGATCGCGAAAGGACGACCGGATGTCGTTGCCCGACTCACTGGCGGCGCTGCCCTGGGAGCTGGCCCACAACTTTCTCGGACTCGACGAGGCCGCCAGCGACTTCGCCACGGCGAAGACCGTGATCCTGCCCGTGCCCTACGAGGCCACGACCAGCTACGGCGTCGGCACGGGCCACGGTCCCCACGCCATCCTCGAAGCCTCCCGCTACATCGAGCTGTACGACCAGCAGCTGGACGCCGAGCCGTACGAGACCGGCATCGCGACACTGCCCGCACTCTCGCTCTCCCGCGCTGGCGCCGCCCGGGCCATCGCCGAGCTGCGCAGCGCCTACGACGCGATCCTGGCCGAGACCGGTGACCGATTCATCATCACGCTGGGCGGCGAGCACTCGATCACCAGCGCACCCGTCCTCGCCTGGGCCGACCGGCTGAATCGTCCGCTGAGCGTGCTCCAGATCGATGCTCACACCGATCTCCGCCCCGAGTACGAGGGCAGTCCGTACTCGCATGCTTCCGTCATGGCGCGCGTCATGGACCGCGTCGACATCACCGCCGTCGGCATCCGCGCACTCACCCGCGACGAACGCGAACTGGCTCGCGCACGCGACACCATTCACATCTTCTTCGCGGATGACACTCACACCGGCACCGCCTGGATCGACGACGTCATCGCGACACTGCGTGACGACGTCTACATCACGTTCGACGTCGATGGACTGGATCCCTCGCTCGTGCCATCCACCGGGACGCCCGAGCCGGGCGGACTCGCATGGTATCCGGTACTCGAGCTGCTGCGGCGTGTTTTCAGGGAACGCAATGTCGTTGCGGCCGACGTCGTGGAGCTGGCGCCGATCCCCGGGTTGTTCGCACCCGACTTTCTCGTGGCCAGGCTCGTGTACAAGATGATCGGCTACCGATTCGAGGACGAATTCTCCAAGCGCATGTGAACGCAGAGGAAACCCGGCGGGCCCCTGGCCGGCTAACCGCGCCGGCCGGTGTATCTCGCCAGCAGCCGATGAATGTCCAGCGGCCCGTCCACCGCATGATCGGAAGGCACCAGTCCGGGCGGCGTCAGAAGGAACGGCCAGTACTGTGAGCCGCCCATGGCGCCGTGGGCGCCGACCTGATCATCGAAGCAGATGCACCTGTCGCGCTGCGGATCGTACGCACCGAACACGATGATGTCGCCGGCATTCCCGTCCTGGGCGAGGCGTGCGATTTCGCGGCGCTCGCCGGCTGTGCTGGCGTAGTGCTGGAGTGGATCGTCGCCGGCCAGCACTTCGAATTCGCCGGCGGGTGTGATGAGGGCGCGGCCGCGCATGGATTCGACGTGGGCGCCATCGAGCATGCGGGTGATGACGGCGCCGATGCCGCGGTGTGCGACGAGGAAGTAGTAGAGCGCGCGATGATCGAGGTCGGCGCGGATCTCGTCGAACGCGAGCGGTCGCTCGGGTTGTGTCCAGTAGACGTGAGCGAGTGAGGATGAGTAGGTGACGACGAGTCGGGTGTCGGGCGACTCGCGTACGACCTCGGCGACCAGCGGGAAGAGACCGTAGTGGTTGCGGATCCAGCGACCGATGCGGAGACCGAGCCGGCGAGCGGTGACACCGGATGTGGTTGCGACTTCCTCCAGCTCGCCGACCAGGAAGTCCATCGCTTCGTGCTGCTCGAACGCGTAGTCGCCGATGCCGGCCATCACGAGGACGCCGTGACGGGCGGCGGCAATGATCGTGTCACCGAGCGTCTCGCCGAATTCCGTGCGGTAGGGGACGGACGGCGTCTGTCCGTGGTCGCTCAGGATGTAGAGGTCGTAGGTGCGGCCGGGCACACGGCGCAGCATGCGCAGGATCTCGCCGACTCGCCTGTCCATGGCGCGGATGCTGGCCATGGCGGGTCGCGAACGCGGTCCGAAATGGTGAGCGAACTCGTCGTACGAATTGTAGGTGGTGTAGATGGATGGCACGCCGAGGTAGATGTCGAGCAGGACGGCGAGCGTCTGCAGCTCGCGCAGCACGACGTCGGTTCCGATGTGGAGCAGCGGGATGTACCAGAAGTAGTGGGTCGAGCGGCCGCGGATCTGACTGACCAGCCGGTTCCATTCCTCGAGCATGTACTCCCATACGCTGGCGAGCAGCATGCGCACGAGGCGGAACGGGTGGAGCAGGGCGAGCAGAGTGACGCGGGTGCCACCCATTTTCTGGAAGAACGGCTGGGGCCGTCGCGCAGCGAAGGTGAATGCCGAACGCTCGGCCCCGCCATCGAAGATGTTGGTGTAGCTGGACCCGCCTTCGAGTACGCCCGAGGCCGGCAGCCGGTCACGCACGTGCTGGACGTCGGCCGGCCTGGAACCCACAATGACGCGGCGCTCTTCCTTCAGGTAGAATCGGAACGCGGGAATGCCGGTCCGGGTGCCGAAGAAGATGGCGGCCTGGGCCGCGGGCGTGGCACTGGGCAGGCCGGCCGCAAAGCGGCGCAGCTCCCAGCCCCGACGCTCGATGAGTCGCCGGATGTGGGGCGCCCAGCCTTGCTGGATGGCGTAGCCCAGATCATCGTGACTCAGTGCGTCGAGCTGGATGACGACGAAACCGCGCTCATGCGTATGCTCGCGCGCACGCTGGCGCCGCTCGCGTGCGAAAGGGAAGTACTTGACGCGGTAGTAGAGCCGGTAGAGCGCGCGCCGGAACCGCCGCAAACGACTGGACGACGACATGGACTCGGTTTCGTTCGCCGTGGCTTTCCTCGCGGGGTTGCTGTCGTTCGCTTCGCCCTGTGTGCTGCCGCTGGTACCCGCTTATCTCGGTTTCATCACGGGCATGTCGCTGGACGATCTGCAGGGCCGTCCCTCGCGCCGCGCCGTACTCGTGCCCGCTCTCTTCTTCGTCGCCGGTTTCAGCCTGATCTTCCTGCTGCTCGGTGCGTCCGCTACGCTGATCGGCCAGCTGTTCCGCCAGTACCAGGACTGGATTGCGCGCGTGGGCGGCGTGATCGTCGTCGTGTTCGGACTGCACCTGCTCGGTGTGTTCCGGCTCACACCACTCCTGCGCGAGAAGCGGCTGCACCTGTCCAGCTCGCCAAAGGGGTACATTGGTGCGACCGCCGCTGGCATGGCGTTCGGTGCCGGCTGGACCCCGTGCATCGGGCCGGTCCTCGGCGCCCTGCTGACCTGGTCATTCGCGCGCGAGACGATGTGGAACGCCATGTGGCTGCTGGGCGGCTACTCGCTCGGCCTCGCCGTGCCCTTCCTGCTGGCCGCACTCGCGACCGCGAGCTTCCTCGGCGCATCACGACGGTTCCGCAACTTCATTCCCGTGATGGAAAAGGCGTCCGGCGCACTCCTGCTGGTCGTGGGTGTGCTGCTGCTGACGGGCACGTTCACGGTGCTGTCCGCGTTCTTCGCGCGGCTCACGCCCGATTTTCTGCTGGAGCGGCTGTAGGCGGCTGACCGAGCAATGCTCCGATGCGGCGGACCAGCTCGCGCGGCTCGACCGGCTTGATGAGGTAGTCCACACAACCGGCCTCGGCACACTCGGCGGCGATATCGCCGCCCGACATTCCGGTCATGGCGAGGATGGGGATCGTGCGGTCCTGCGAACGCGTGAGTTCGCGGGCGACATCGAGGCCCGGGCGGTCCGGCAATCCGAGATCGAGTACGATCAGTGAAGGCTGTTCGTTACGCGCACAGGCGAGCGCTTCACCCGCACTGCCGGCTTCACAGACATCGTGGCCGGTGGCCTCGAGTAGAGTGCGGAATGCCCGGCGCAGGAGCGGCTCGTCGTCGACCAGCAGGATCTTCGTCATGGCCAGGTCAAGCTATCGTCTCCCCTGAAGTACCGGCAACTGCGCCATCCAGCCCATCGGCGAGGAGCTGGCGGCGCAGCAGCGTCGCGTAGAGTCCGCCCGCCGCAAGGAGTTCACCGTGGCGCCCCCGCTCGACGATGCGGCCGTCGTGCACGACGAGGATCCGGTCCGCATTCATCACGGCACTGACCCGGTGGCTGATCACGACGGCGGTCCGGCCCGCGAATACACCGCCGAGACCCTTCAGGATCGCGGTCTCCGTCTGCGTGTCGACGGCGCTCAGCGCATCGTCGAGAATGAGGACCGTGGCATCGCGTGCGAGCGCGCGTGCGAGAGTGGTGCGCTGGCGCTGCCCTCCCGAGAGGTTGACACCACGTTCGCCCAGCCGGGTTTCGTAGCCGTGCGGAAACAGGGCGATCGCGTCATCGAGGTGTGCAATGCGGGCTGCCTCTTCGATGCGGCCGTCACGACCGGTACCGGTCGGCAGGCCGAGGGCGATGTTCGAGGCGATCGTCTCGGAGAACACGAAGGCGTCCTGCGGCACCAGCGCGATGGCACGGCGCAACCGGTCCAGCGGTATGCGGTCGAGCGGCACGCCGTCCAGCAGCACCTGCCCGCGCGTCGGGTCGTAGCGACGCGTGAGCAGCGCGACGATGGTGGACTTGCCGGCACCGGTCGGCCCGACGATCGCCGCCGTCGCGCCCGCTTCAATCCGGAAGCTGATGCCGCGCAGCACGTCGCGATCCGTGCCCGGGTAGCGGAACCACACGTCGCGGAACTCGATGGCGCCGCGGAACGCCGGCGTCCCGGCCCATTCAGGCGAGCGGATCGCGGGCTCGGCATCGAACACTTGCTGGATGCGACCCATGGACGCCGCGCCGCGCTGCAGCAGGTTGATCACCCAGCCGATCGCGATGATCGGCCACGTCAGCAGGCCGAGGTAGAAGAAGAAGGCGACGAACTGACCTGCCGTGATGCGGCCCACCATCACGTCCGTACCGCCCGCCCACAGCACGACGAGCACGCCCAGGCCGGTCAGCACCGTGAGTACAGGCTCGAACAGCGCCGACGTCCGCGCCAGCGACATGTTGCGCTCGAAATACTCGCGGTTCAGCCCGTCGAACTCCGCTTCCTGCGCCGACTCCTGCGTGTACGCGCGCACAATGCGAACGCCGCTCAGGTTCTCCTGCACCATCGTCGAAATCACGCCGTAATGCTGCTGGATGCGTTCGAACCGGCGATGGATCACACGGCCGAACCATGCCATGACGGGCGCCAGAAACACCAGCGGCACGAGCGAGAGCAGAGTGAGGCGCACGTCGAACCCGAACATCACGATCAGCGCAAACACGCCGATCACCAGCGTATTCGTCATGTACATCAGGCCGGGTCCGATCGCCATCCGGACGGCCTGCGTATCATTCGTCAGCCGGCTCATCAGCTCGCCCGTCGGCATACGGCCGAAGAACCCCGCATCGAGCTGCAGCAAATGGCCGAACAGGGCGTCGCGCAGATCCGTCTCCACCTGCCGGCTCACACCGTTCAGCAGCTTGCGCATGCCGAACCGGGCCGCACCGCTCACCACCGTCGTCAGCACGATCCACACGGCCTGCTCGACCACCATCGAAAGCGTCGCGGCCGGCCGGTTCAACGCGTCGATCGCCCGCCCGATCAGCCACGGCAGCAGAATGCCCGCGACGTTGGCGAACACGACCAGCACCAGACCGATCGCGATCGCGCCGCGATACGGCCGTGCATAGGGCAGCAGCCGGAGCAGCTTCCTCATTCCACGCGGGTCGGCTGATCTGCTGATCGCAGGGCCGCACCGCCCACCGCGACCGAGCCCCGTCGGCGATCCATCACCTGCACTCCCGCGGCTGGCACACCAGTTGCCCCTGTACAGAGTGCAGCAGCCGGTGCACCGGTGTTCGAACGGGTCCAGGCGCCGACTGCCGGATCGCACTGGCCAGAACTCGGAGGTGTCCGTTGATCACACATAAATCGAGGTCCCTGTTGACCCTCGCTCTGCCACTCAGCCTGCTCGTGGCCTGCAGCGGCCGCGACGCCGACCGTAATTCGCTGTCGGACGAGCAGGAACGCGAGCTCGACCTGGCGCTCGGGGGAGACAGCATTCCGACCTCTTTCGAGGACACTGCGGTTGCCGACCAGCCGGGCGGGCAGCCCGCAACGCCGGTCCGCCAGCCCGATCGGTCACGCCAGCCAGTTCCGCCGCGGGTCGCCGCACCACCGGCGAATCCGCCGCGCGTCGAGGCGGAGCCCGAGCGGGAGCCGGAGCCGCGCATGGTGGACTTCCTGGTGGGCATGGGCACGACGTTGTCGCTGACGCTGGACGAGACGCTGTCGACGGAGACGAACCAGCCGGGCGACGCGTTCATGGCGACGGTCTCGGCGGATCTCCTGGACGACTCGGGGCTGGTTCTGATTGGGGCGGGCGCGAAGGTGCGTGGCCGGGTCGTGCAGGTCCAGAAGTCGGGCCGAGTCGGCGAGACGGCAATCCTGAACCTGGCATTCGAGTCGCTGAGCATGGACGGCAAAAACTATCCGCTCGAGGCGAGTGTGGTCTCGGCGAGCCCGGAGCGGGTCTCGCGCTCGTCGACCGGTGAGCAGGTCGGCAAGGTCGCAGCGGGTGCCGCGGCCGGCGCCATACTGGGGCGCGTACTCGGCAAGGACACGAAGTCGACGATCAAGGGCGCAGTGGTCGGCGCCGCGGCGGGTACGGCGATCGCCATGGGCACGGCCGACGTGGATGCGGTCCTGAAGGCGGGCAGCCCGATGATCATCAAGCTCGACCAGCCGGTCGTGATTACGAAGGTCATGACCTGACGTGACTGGGGGCCGGCGCGTGCGTGCAGGAATCCGCGCCGGCCGCATCGCCTCATCCGGCGTTGCTGTTCTGTATCGACAGGATATTGCCGCTGGGGTCCTTGAACCACGCGACCCTGATGGCGCCCGCGACGTGGACGTCTCCGTGGCGTGTCACGCCGGGCAGGTCGTAATGCTCGAACTTCACGCCCCGGCCCTTCAATTCCTCGACCGTGCCTTCGACGTCGTTGACTTCCCACAATGCGGCGGTGCCCTTGTTGGTCCCGGCGAACTCCGATCTGTAGACGCAGATCGAGCCAGTGCCGGTGCGGAACGTCAGTGCAGTATCGGGCATCACTTCGATTTCGTCGAGACCGAGCGTCTGCCGGTAGAAGTGCTCGGCGGCGGCCAGGTCCTTGACGGGCAGCATGGGCTGCACCTCTGCATCCTTCAACATGGCACGTTTCCTTTCCGGTCGACGTCGTGCCTGCACGATTCAGTCGCGATCCCCGCCTCAGGTGCCGGATCGACGCGTGCTCGCGCGTCCGCAGGGCAGGGCGATGCAGGATCGCGGCCAGTCGCTCAGTCGCCGCGGATGCGTCGAACCACGCGCTCACCCATATCGGACGTGGAGATGCCGCTGCTGGCATCCGCCGACCGCACCTCGCCGCTGCGCAGGAGGTCGCCCACGGCGTTGTCAATGCGCTTCGCTGCCGCCGTTTCACCCAGATGATCGAACATCATGGCGACGGCATTGATGGCGCCGAGCGGGCACGCGACGTTCCTGCCCGCGTACTTCGGTGCGGACCCGTGAATGGGCTCGAACATCGATGTGCGGCCCGGATGGATGTTGCCGGACGCGGCAATGCCCATGCCGCCCTGCAGCATGGCGCCGAGGTCGGTGATGATGTCACCGAACAGGTTGGTCGTGACGATGACGTCGAACCATTCGGGATTCTTGATCATCCACATGCAGCATGCGTCGACGTAGGCGTGGTCGCGCTCGATCTGCGGAAACTCCGCGCCGACCTGTGCGAAGGCGCGCGTCCAGATGTCGTGCGGCCGGATCGCGTTCGCCTTGTCGACCAGTGTGACCTTGGGCGGGCCGCTGCGGTCTGGCCCGGCACTCGCCCGGCTCTGCGCCAGCTCGAAGGCGTAGCGCACGGCCCGCTCGCAGCCTTTCCACGTGTAGACACCATTGAGCAGGGCGACCTCGTCCGGCGTGCCCTTCTTCAGGTGACCACCGATCTGCGCGTACTCGCCTTCCGTATTTTCGCGCACCACGACGAAGTCGATGTCGGCCGGCGTCTTGCCCTTGAGCGGGCAGAGGTGCTCGGCGTAGAGCTTGACGGGCCGCAGATTGATGTAGAGATCGAGTCCGAAGCGCAGGCCGAGGATGACGGATCGTTCGACCAGGCCGGGCTCGACATCGGGATGACCAATGGCGCCGAGCAGGACCGCGTCCAGCGTGCGCCACTCGTCGATCACCCGATCGGGCACCAGCTCCTTCGTCTCGAGATAGTACGCGCCGCTGTACGGATACTCGACCAGCCTGCAGGCGATGGACTCCAGCGCCGACACGGCGGCCAGGACCTTGATCGCTTCGCGTGTGACTTCCGGGCCAATGCCGTCACCCGCCAGCACGCCAATGTCGTACGATGCCATGCGATCCTCATCCAGCGATGTCTGTTGCCGGCGGCCCGGTCCCGCCGGACCGGCGCGTTGCATTGATCAGTAGCCGAGCGCGAGGCCGCCCCGGCGCGGATCCGCCGTCCCCGTCCATGCACCGGCACGGCGCAGGATGCCCGGCGCGTTGCCGATGTATCCGCTGTACGGCCGCACGGTGTGTCCCAGCGCAGCGAGGGCGGCAATGGTCGTGCTGTCGAGGCCGCCCGCTTCGTGAAAGAGGACGTCGGGCAGGTGCTGGTGATGAAGGCGTGGCGCCCAGACCGCGCGGCCGATGTCCATGTCGTGGTCGATCACGTTGCCAATGACCTGCAGCACGGCGGTTATGATGCGCGGTCCGCCGCGGGCGCCGGTGATGAGCAGCGGCGATCCGTCGCGCGCCAGCACGATGGTCGGCGTCATGGCGGAGAGCATGCGCTTGCCGGGCTCGATCGAATTCGCTGCACCCTGCACGAGTCCGTACATGTTCGGCACACCGGGCCTGGACGTGAAGTCATCCATCTCGTCGTTGAGCAGGAAGCCGGCGCCGGCGACCGTAACGGCGGAACCGTACAGGTCGTTGATCGTCGTGGTGAGCGCGACGGCATTGCCGTACTCATCCACGACCGCGAAATGCGTCGTGTGATCGCTCTCCAGGGCCACGCCGAGGCCGGGCCTGACGGTCGGCGACGGCGTAGACTGCGCGTCATCGATGGTTGCACGCAGACTGTCGATGTAGCCGCGCTCCGTGAGGCGGGCCGGGATGTCGACGAACGCCGGATCACCGAGGAACGTGTTGCGGTCGGCGAACGCGCGGCGCATCGCTTCCCCGGTGCGGTGGAGTGCGCGTGGTGCATGCCACGCGTCGTCGCGCGGCGCAAAGCCGTCGAGCATTCCCGCCATCAGACCGAGCGTGATGCCGCCGGAGGATGCGGGCGGCATGGAGAGCACGACGTGTCTGCGATACGTGAAGCGCACCGGCACTCGCCATTCCGCACGGTACGCGCGCAGGTCCTCGTGTGTGATCAGGCCGCCGCCCCGCTGCATCTCCCTGACAATGAGATCGGCGGTTTCACCTTCGTAGAAGCCTGCAGGTCCGCGTTCGGCGATGCGTCGCAGCACGGCCGCGAGGTCGGGATTGCGCCAGGTCGCGCCGGCCGTAATGGGCTGGTCGGCAGGCAGGAACAACGCAGCGGACGCGTCGAACCGGCGCAGCCGGTCCGCTGCCGCCGCCACCGATGAAGCCAGCTCCGCATCGACGGTGAACCCTTCATCGGCCAGGCGGATCGCCGGTGCGATCAGGGTATCCCACGCAAGTATGCCGTAGCGCTCGTGGGCCGCATGCAGTCCGGCGACCGCGCCCGGCACGCCGGAGGCCTGGTGGCCGGTGATGGAACGATCGGTGACATTGCTATCGGCATCGAGGAACATGTCACGCGTCGCCGCGCGTGGCGCGACCTCACGGAAATCGAGTGCGGCTGCGCTGCCATCGGCGAGGCGCGCAACCAGGAAACCGCCGCCACCGAGATTGCCCGCCTCGGGGTACACGACAGCGAGTGCGAAGGCGATGGCGATCGCCGCGTCCACGGCATTGCCGCCGCGTCGCAGCACGTCGACACCGACGTGGGTGGCGAGTGGCGCATCGGTCACGACCATGGCGCGCTCGCCGCGGGCGACGAGCGGATCGCGGTGCGGCCATGACGCCGGCCAGTCCGCGATCTCCTGCTGCGGCGGATTCGCGCAAGCCGCAGCCGCCACTGCAAAGGTGACGCACGCCGCGAACGCAATGCGGCGGCGGCGTCCGGCGTCATGGTGCCTGCGCATCAGAGCACGCCGTAGCGCAGGCCGAAGCGCAGCAGATTCGGGTTCGCCGTGTTGCTCTGGATGTCGCCGTCCTTCTCGTGATAGACCCACCACTGGTCGTACTGTCCGAACAGCACGACGTAGCGCAGAACGTAGAGATCGACGCCGATTCCGAGCGAGAGTGCGGGGTCCGTCTGCCGCTCGCCAATGTCCGGCACGTCCCATGACATGATGCCGGCCGCACCACCGAGATAGATGGCCAGGAGCCCGCCACCGCCGGCGAAGCGGGCCGAAGCCAGCGCGGACCATACCGTGGCATCATCGCTGGAGATGGGTTCCGGGCGGAGCGAATCGGTCGCGAATCCCCGATACGCGGGCTTCGTGTACAAGCCTTCGACGCCGATCATGATGCCGGCGCGGGTCGACACGTGAATGCCGCCGCCGAACGCGAGTTTGCCATCGAACCGGTAGAACACGGGCCCGTCCGAGAAGCCGCTCATGTCGGTGAACGTGCCGGCCCACGCGTTGGCCTCGAGGAGCGATCGGCGAGCGCGCGGACCCTGTGCATGCGCGTCGACCGCAATGGCCAGCAGCAGGATCGGCACCAGGCTCGGCCGCAGGATCCGGCGGCGGGTCGACGGCGGGCACGACGGTCGTGCGCGGGGTGACATGCTTCCTCGCGTCTCGAAGAGGGTTGTTGGCGGGCGATCCGCCCGGATACCTTGTCGCGCGGAATGTATCCGGCGCCATTTTCGGAGGGCAAGGCACTGCAGCACATGGGATCGACGACGCCACCGGACCCGCGCCTCACGGAGCAGCGCAATCCGCGCAGTGCGCACATCGATGAGCTGAGCACGCTCGGCATCGTCGATCTCATCAATGCGGAGGACGTGAAGGTCGCGCACGCAGTGGCTGCGGAACGAGTCGCGCTGGCGCTCGCCGTGGATCTTGTCGTCGCCTCACTCCGGTCCGGTGGCCGCCTCTTCTATGTGGGGGCCGGAACCTCCGGCCGGCTGGGCGTACTCGATGCAGCCGAGATCCCGCCCACCTATCGCACGCCACCCGACCTGGTGCAGGGCATCATCGCCGGTGGTGTGGAAACGCTGGTGCGGGCGCGTGAAGGCGCCGAGGATGACCGCGACGCGGCGCTGCGCGACATCGATGAGCGCGGCGTTCGCAGCGGCGACTTCGTGCTCGGCATCGCGACCAGCGGCACCACACCCTACGTTCACGCGGCGCTGTCACGTGCGCGCGAATGTGGCGCGCGTACCGGTTTCCTGCTCTGCTCGGAGCCATCACCGCAGCTGCGTGACACGCACGATGTCGTGATCGCTCCGCTGGTCGGTCCCGAAGTCATCACCGGCTCGACCCGCATGAAGGCGGGCACCGCGACCAAGCTCGTGCTCAATACGATCACGACGGCTGCAATGGTGCGGCTGGGCAAGGTGTACGGCAACCTGATGGTGGACCTGGTCGTGACCGCCGACAAGCTGCGCGACCGTGCCGAGCGCATCATCATGGAAACGGCAGGCGTCGAACGGGAACGCGCCGTCGCACTGCTGGGCGAAGCGGGCGGCCATGTGAAGACCGCCATTGTCATGGCGAAGCTGGGTGTCGATGCTCCGACTGCACGGGCGAAGCTCGACACCGCCGGCGGCCTCATTGCGCATGTGCTGGCGGTGTGACCGTGCACATCATCGGTCTCATGTCGGGTACGTCGCTGGACGGCATCGATGCCGCGCTGGTCCGGTTCGACGGCGAACCCGGCATGCTCGACTGGGAGCTGGAAGCGTTCCGCAGCGCGCCCTACGATGCGGCCAGACGCGCGCGCATCCATGATGCGATCGAGAAGGGCAGTGCCGCGTCGCTCTGCCGGCTGCACGCGGATCTCGGCGAGTGGTTCGCCGGCGCCGCCCTCGCGCTCTGTCGCAACGCGAACGTTCGGACCGGGGACATTGCCGCGATCGGATCGCACGGCCAGACCGTCTGGCACGAGCCGCCGGCAGGTGGACGGCGGGGCGCCACGCTGCAGCTCGGTTGCGCGTCCACGATCGCCGAGCGAACGGGCATCACGGTCGTGAGCGATTTCCGCGCCCGCGACGTGGCTGCGGGCGGTCACGGTGCGCCGCTCGTGCCATTCGCCGACCGGATGCTGTTCGCCCTGCCCGGCCGCGTCCGCGTCCTCATCAACATTGGCGGCATGGCCAACCTGACTCGTGTACCCGAGCGGGGATCGGGCGAGCCACTGCTCGCGTTCGACACCGGCCCGGGCAACGCGTTGATCGATGCCGCCGTCGAACGTGCAACGGCCGGCCGCGAGTCGTTCGATCGTGACGGCGCCCGCGCGCGGGCCGGCCGCGCCGATGATGCGTTGCTGGCGCAACTGCTGGAAGACACCTTCTTCGCAGAGCCGCCGCCCCGCTCGACC